>JADMIO011281620.1_pt1 | contig 80959 bp, 68 predicted proteins | sample 8958161 | NCBI WGS metagenome assembly JADMIO01 (sample SAMN16585339, study PRJNA669376) | soil metagenome | isolation source: Crop rotation soil | place: USA: Cullars Rotation, Alabama | collected 2011
GCCGCGACTTCAAGTCACGTGAATTCCAAGCTTCGGATCCCACTGTGCTGGAAAGAGATCGACTTTGCGCTGGAAGCCGAGCGCAGAGAAGGCAAGAGCCCCACGGAAGCCATCTATGAAGGGTGCCTGGTCCGCTTCCGCCCCATCATGATGACCACCATGGCTGCACTGCTCGGAGCGCTGCCGATCTCGTTTGGCTGGGGCGCGGGCGGGGAAGCCAGGCGTCCGCTGGGCCTCACCGTCGTGGGCGGTCTGCTCGTGTCGCAGTTGATCACATTGTTTCTGACACCGGTGGTATACACGTACATGGCCGCGATCGTGGAGCGCTGGAAACGTTGGAAACAGTCTCCGGCGTCAGTCCCCGCGGCAGGTAGTCCAGGGTTGAGCGGCTTGAATCAATGAATATCTCGGAAACATTTATCCGGCGGCCGATTGCCACCAGCTTGCTGATGCTGGCGATCGTGCTGTTCGGTATGGTGGCTTATCGTTCCTTGCCGGTTAGCGATTTGCCCAATGTGGATTTTCCAACGCTTCTAGTCACTGCAGCACTTCCCGGCGCCAGTCCGGAAACCATGTCGTCCGCGGTGGCGAACCCGCTCGAGAATCAGTTCTCGATGATCGCCGGCCTCAATTCGATGACGTCGACGAATTCGCTTGGCTCGACGCAAATCACCCTTGAGTTCGATCTCAGCCGTAAACTCGACGGAGCCGCTGTGGATGTACAGGCAGCCATCACTCAAGCGGCGCGCCTTCTGCCGCAGGGCATGCCTACTCCGCCCACTTTTACGAAGGTGAACCCGGCCGACCAGCCGATTCTTTATCTGGCACTGACGTCCCCCACACTTCCCCTCTGGACCCTCGACGAATACGCCGAGACCCGCATCGCGCAGCGTATCTCCATGGTCAGTGGCGTTGCTCAGGTGCAGGTGCAGGGCGCGCAGAAATACGCCGTCCACGTCCAGATGGATCCGCATGCGATGGCTTCGAAGCAGATCGGCATCAACGAGGTGGAGAACTCCCTGCGCGGGTGGAACGTAAATCTGCCCACCGGCACGATCAACGGTCCGCAGCGCGCTTTTACTCTTCAGGCCAGCGGGCAACTGATGAGCGCCGAGCAGTATCGTCCTCTCGTGGTCGCCTACCGCCAGGGTTCACCGGTACGTCTGGGGGAACTCGGCAGTGTGATCGACGGCGTTGAGGATGACAAGACGGCATCCTGGTTTTACGGCGAAAAGGGACGCCAGCGAGCCGTCATTCTTGCCATCCAGCGGCAGCCGGGAACCAACACTATTGAGGTGACGGACGGAATCAAAAACCTCCTGCCGGTGTTCAAGAAGGAACTTCCACCCGCTGTCGATCTGCAGATCCTTTACGACCGCTCGGATACGGTGCGCGAGTCCTATCATGACGTGCTGTTCACCATGGCGCTCACTCTCGGATTGGTGGTCCTGGTAATCTACCTGTTTCTGCGCAACGTCTCCGCCACACTGATCCCAAGCCTGGCGTTGCCGTTCTCCATCATCGGCACTTTTGCTGTGATGTACCTGCTCGATTACAGCCTGGATAACCTCTCGATGATGGCGCTCATTCTTTCCATTGGTTTCGTGGTCGACGACGCCATCGTCATGCTCGAGAACATTGTGCGCCACATGGAAATGGGCGAACAGGCGCTGCCCGCATCGCTTCAGGGGTCCCGCGAGATTGGTTTCACGATTGTGTCGATGACCCTGTCGCTCGCGGCGGTATTCATCCCCGTGCTCTTCATGAGCGGTGTGCTGGGGCGGCTCTTTAAGGAATTCGCCGTCACCATCTGCGTCGCCATCCTGATTTCGGGTGTGGTGTCGGTCACTTTGACGCCCATGCTTTGCAGCCGTTTTCTCCGGCCTCCGCATGAACAGCGGAAGTCCTGGTTCTATCGTGTCACCGAGCGCATGCTGGACGGGATGCTCCGCCTTTATGACCGCACTTTGCAGGGCGTGCTCCGTTACCGGCGCACCACCATGGCCGCCTTCTTCGTGGTATTTGCGGCTACCGCGGTGATGTTCATCTACATTCCCAAGGGTTTCATTCCCGATCAGGACACCGATCAGCTCATCGCGATCACTGAGGCCGCCCAGGGCACTTCGTTCCAACAGATGGTGGAGCATCAGCATCGTGTAGCCGATGTGATCCGCCAGGATCCGAACGTCGAATCGCTCGCGTCGAGCGTTGGGGGGATCAACTCCTCCACCCTCGGCGGACCCAATTTTGGGCAGATCGTGATCCACCTGAAGCCGCGCGCGCAGCGCCCCTTGCTGGTGAACGACGTGATTGCCGGTCTCCGCCCGAAGCTCTCCAGTATTCCCGGGACGCGCGTCTTCCTGCAGAATCCTCCCACCATCCGGATCGGAGGTCAGGTCTCGAAGAGCCTGTACCAGTTCTCTGTACAGGCGCCCGACAAGCACGAACTCTACGCCCACTCCATCAACCTGGAGCGGGAGATCGCCAAAATGAGCGAGCTTGAGGACGTCACCAGCGATCTGCAGATCCAGAGCCCGCAGGTGAACCTGAAGATTGATCGCGACAGGGCCGCGGCGGTCCAGGTGAATGCGCAGCAAATCGAGAACGCGCTGTATGACGCCTACGGACCGCGCTGGGTGTCTACCATCTACTCGTCGATTAACGAGTACAAGGTCCTGCTCGAATTGAAGCCCGAGTTTCAGGCCGACCCTTCCGCGCTGTCCCTGCTCTACTTCAAGGCGAACAGCGGCCGGTTGATCCCTCTCGATACGTTGGGTAAAGTCACGCGGGACACCGGGCCGCAGACCATCAATCATTACGGGCAGCTTCCCTCCGTGACCATCTCGTTCAATCTCAAGCCTGGCGCCTCGCTCGGCAACGTGGTGGAACACATCGGCGGGATTGCGAAAAGGCAGCTTCCGGAAACCGTCAGCACCAACTTCTTGGGTGCGGCCAAGGCATTTGAAAGTTCCATCACCAACCTCTGGGTGCTGCTCATCGTCGCCATCCTGGTGGTGTACATCGTGCTGGGCATTCTCTACGAGAGCTACATCCATCCGCTGACGATTCTCTCCGGACTTCCTTCGGCAGGCTTCGGTGCGCTGCTGACGCTCTACCTCTTCCGCCTCGACCTGAACATTTACGCCTTCGTCGGTCTCATCATGCTGATCGGTATCGTGAAGAAGAACGCCATCATGCAGATCGACTTCGCCCTCGATGCCGAGCGGGAGCAGGGGATGCCGCCGATGGAAGCCATCTATCAGGGTTGCCTCATCCGCTTCCGTCCCATCATGATGACCACCATGGCGGCGCTTCTCGGCGCAGTGCCGATTGCGGTGGGCTACGGCGCCGGCGGCGAAGCAAGGCAGCCGCTCGGGCTCGTGGTGGTCGGCGGACTGCTGTTCTCGCAGCTGGTAACGCTCTACCTCACTCCGGTCGTATACACCTACATGGCCAGCCTGCAAACGCGGCTCAAAAGCCGCAAGATGAAGGCCCACGTGGCCGCCGAGCCCACCATCGCCTGACAGCTATAATGAAGGCGTGGCAAGAGGTTGGGAAAGCAAAGCGGTCGAAGCGCAAATCGAGTCGGCTGAAGACAGGAAGCGCCTCTCATCCATCCCCCGAAAGAGCCCTGAGGAACTTGAGTTGGAGCGGAAGAAGGATGCTCTGCTGCTCACGCGAACCCGGGTCCTGCATGACCTGCAGACGTGCTGTAACGCGCGTTACCGCCCGTTTCTAGAGGCGGCGCTGGCACATGTGGATGAGCAACTCAAGCAGTTGTCCTGATTACTGCTGCTTCGCTTCGAGTTCTGCCCAGCGGGCATAGAGGCGGTCGACGGCCTCCTGCGATGCTGTGAATTCTTCGTAGCAGCGCTGGAGCCGGATCGGGTCGGAAACCACGTCCGGATCCTGCAGTAAAGCCTTCCTTGCTTCAACGACAGCCTCAGCCTCTTGAATCTTTTGTTCGATCGCTTCCCACTCCCGGCTTTCGTTGTAGGAGAGCCGTTTCTTTCCCGGCTGCTGCGGCGCGCGAGGAGTAGCGGTAGCTTCCTTTTGCGGCTTGGCCGCTTTGCGGGAAAACTGCTCCGCTTCCCATTGCGAGTAGTCGGCGAACAGGGCGCCTCCTCCCTGACCGTCGAGACCAAGCACGGTGGTGGAGACGCGGTCGAGCATGTAGCGGTCATGGGTCACCAGCACCAGCGCCCCCGGAAAATCCGTGAGGCTCTCTTCGAGCACCTCGAGCGTGGGAATATCCAGGTCGTTCGTGGGTTCGTCGAGCAGCAGAACGTCCGCGGATTCGAGCATCAGGCGGGCCGTCAGGACACGGGCTCGTTCGCCCCCGGAGAGCCGCCCCACCGGCAGGTCCAGCTGTTCCGCCCGGAAGAGGAAGCGTTTCGACCAGGCATTGATGTGAATCACGCGGTCCCGGTAAATGACGGAGTCGCCATGCGAGGCCAGGGCGCGGCGCAAGGGAACCGCCGGATCGAGTTGATCCCGGTGCTGGTCGAAATACACAATGCGCAGCCCGTCGGCGCGCTCGATCGTACCGCCATCCGGGTCTAGTTCTCCGTTCAGGATCCGCAGCAGCGTTGTCTTGCCGCTGCCGTTCAATCCCACCAGGCCGAGATGCATCCCCGGGGAAAGCTTCAGGTTGAGGCCGGAGAACAGGGTCCGCCCGCCCATCTGCTTGCTGAGGCCCTGCGTCTCAATCAGCTTCTTGGAGCGGCGGTCAGAGGCCGTAAAGTCGATCTGCGCGGTCGAGCTGCGGGAGCGGGAATTCAGATCGGACAGTTCGTCGATGAGCCGGCCGGCGGCATCGATGCGGGCTTTCGATTTGCCGGTCCGCGCCTTTGGACCGCGGCGGAGCCACTCGATCTCGCGGCGCACTTTGTTGTTGAGGGCCTCCTGCCGCTGGCTCTGCGCATTGAGGAACTCCTCGCGCTTTTCGAGGAATTGGCTGTAGCTGCCCTTGGCGCGGAACATGCCTCCCGGATAGACGCGGTTCAGCTCCGCCATCTGATTGGTGACGTTCTCGAGAAAGTAGCGGTCATGGCTGATCACGACGCACGCAAAGCTCGACCCGGCGATCAGTTTCTCCAGCCAGAGGACGCCCTCGATATCCAGGTGATTCGTCGGTTCGTCCAACAGCACAATGTCCGGCTTGCGGATCAGTTCCCGGGCGATCGACAGGCGCTTGCGCCATCCGCCGGAGAGCGAGCCGGCCTTTGCCTCGGGATCCGGAAAACCAGCCGCACCGATCGTTGAGTGCAGCCGGTTGTCCTTCTCGGAATCCTCGAGAGGGGTCTGCTCGATGGAACCCGCCAGGATCTGGCGAATGCTCGCTTCCTCAGGAAATTCGGGCTCCTGCGGCACATATCCGAGCGTCACCAGCTTGCGGACGGAACTGGTCCCGCTGTCGGGTTCCTTCAGTCCGGCGAGGATCTGCAGGAAGGTGGACTTACCTGAGCCGTTCGGGCCGATCAGCCCGAGCCGGTCACCCTCGGAAATAGTGAGCGAGATGTCCTCAAACAGCGGCTCCGCGCCATAAGTCTTGCTCAGCGATTGACAGTTGAGAAGTAGCGACATCTGCGAGCACAGCAGGCTATATATGGCCCGCGTGCCGCTTCAGAATCTGACCTAGATTCTGCGAAAAAGCGGAGCGCGCCATGACCATGTCGCAGCCGCTATCGTGTGCAGCCTGCTTTAATTCCCCTTGTACATGCGATACAAAGCCGATCACACTGACTTGCTTGAGATCGGCGTTGGCTTTTAGCTTTGTGATTGATTTAATCGGCTGCACGCGATCGTTGTTCAGGTCAACAATGATCAGCATCGGCTTCTCGGAAGCCTTAGTCAGCAGATCCTTCTCCGATTTGACGAACTCCACTTCCAGGCCTGCGCGCTTTGCGGCGTCGCTGATCTTGACGGTGAAAAAAAGGTCTTCCACCGCGGCCAGGATCTTTTTCTTTAACTGCTTTTGCATAAAGATCTAGCTAGGCAACCTCAGTTGCGAATTGAGCTGTGAACTTTTTCCAGTCCCCGGATATTGCTGAAACGGAGGGAACTTTGATCTTACTGGTTTGCTGGCAACGGCGCAAGGCGGGTAGCCGGGAGACAGTTGGAAGGTCGGGAGGTCGGATGATATGATGGCCCACTGAGAACGACCCAAACGAGGCGAGCCAATTATGTTTTCTAAGGTAGTGCGCCAAACGCACATGTACGTCGGACTATTTCTGATGCCGTGGATTCTTATGTATGGTCTCAGCACCATCGTCATGAACCATCGCGAACATTTCAAGGAGGTCTACGGGGGCAACCTGGTGAACTGGCTGAAGGAAAGCGAACAGCCTTACGCGGGTCAGTTCTCCGGCAAGTTGGACGCCCCGGTCATGGCGGAACAGATCCTCAGGGACCTGAAAATGGAGGGTAACTTTCAGGCCAACCTGACGAAGTCCGGTTCGAAACTCACCATCAACCGCACCGACCCGATTACTCCGCGGCGCATCACCTACACTCCGGCCGACGGCAAGCTGCTGATCGAGAAGCAGGAGTTCCGCACACAGCCGTTTCTCGAACGCTTCCACCGGCGTCGTGGCTACGACAACCGCTACCTTCTCGATGATCTCTGGGCGGTGTCCGTCGACATCGCCATTGTCGGAATCCTGGTTTGGGTGGCTTCCGGCGTGTGGATGTGGTGGGAACTGAAGGTGACGCGGCGTCTTGGCCTGGTTTGCGTACTGGGCGGAACAGCGCTGTTCGCCCTGTTTTTGTTCACGATCTAGAGGATTCCAATGAAATTCGACAAGATTAATCGACGGACTCATCTTTATCTCGGGCTTTCCCTGCTGCCTTGGTTTTTCATGTACGGCATCAGTTCGTTCCCGCTCGCGCACAAAAGCAAACCGGCACGCTGGTCCGTAACGATGGAGCGCGATTACAAGCTGCCGCCCATCGAACCGGGTGCTCATCTCGATGGAATCGCAGCCAAAGTGATTCAGGACCTCGGCCTGCCCAACAACGGACAGTTCGGCGCTTACCAGGACGGACAGGGACGATTGCAGATCTACATGAGTCGCTTCATCACGCCGACACGCCTCACCTACAGTCCAAAAACCGAACGCCTGATCGTGGAGAAACGGGATTTCGCGCTGTCTCCGATCAGCGTGGAGATGCACGTTCGCGGTGGCTTCGAAAAAGGCGGCATCCTGCACCGGTTCTGGTCGATTATCATCGACCTGGTGGGCATCGCGACTGTCCTGTGGGCCGCCTCGGGCGTATACATGTGGTGGCACCTGACTCGCTTCCGCTTCTGGGGTTGGGTGGCTGTGAGTGGTGGAGTGCTTTCGTTCCTGTTCTTTCTGGTGAGGCTCTAGCCTGCTATCTTGGGCAGATGGCGGAGGCGAATCCCTTTCAGGACCCTTTACGATTTGAGCGCAGGGTTCCGCCTTGTGCCATCGTAATTTTCGGCGCGAATGGAGATCTTACCCGGCGCAAGCTGATTCCGGCTCTCTACCGGCTGGCGTATGACCGGCGGATTCCGCCTTCGTTTGCCGTTATTGGCAACTCTCGAACGGAGATGACCGACGAACAGTTTCGCGAGAAGATGCGCGAAGCGGTCGCCGAGTTCTCCGAAGACACCCCGGTCGATACCGATGTCTGGAACGGTTTTGCGCAAGGCCTCTTCTACGTAGCGGGAGACCTCACCGATGCCGCGCTATACCACCGGCTCGGGGAACGTCTCGCCGAGGTGGAGCGCAGCCGGCAGAGCGGAGGGAACGTTCTTTTCTACCTCTCGACGCAGCCGAGCTACTACGCCAAGACTGCGCTTGGAATCGGCTCCGCGGGACTGAATCAAGGGTCGGGTTGGCGCCGCCTGATCGTGGAGAAGCCCTTTGGCCGCGATCTCGAGAGCGCCAAAAAGCTCAACGAAGAGTTGCACCAGGTATTTCCGGAAGAGGCCATCTATCGTATCGATCACTACCTGGGCAAAGAGACGGTTCAGAATATTCTGGCATTTCGTTTTGCCAACGGACTCTTTGAGCCGATGTGGAACCGGCAGTATGTAAACCATGTTCAGATCACCTCGGGCGAGACCATCGGAGTGGAGGGCCGCGGTGCTTATTACCAGGAGGCGGGAGCTTTGCGGGACATGGTGCAGAATCACCTGCTCCAGGTGATGGCGACGGTGGCGATGGAGCCGCCCGCCGTCTATGACCAGAACGCGGTTCGCGACGAGCGGGCGAAGCTGTTGCGCGCCATCCGTATCATGAATCCGGAAGAAGTGGCGCAGGATACCGTCCCTGGCCAGTATGGCCCCTCGGAAGCCGGTGGCGCAAAAGTGCCAGGCTTCCGCGAAGAACCCGGCGTCCGTAAAGACTCCCGTACCGATACCTATGCGGCGGCTGCCTTCTTTGTCGATAACTGGCGCTGGGCGGGGGTTCCGTTCTACATCCGCACGGGCAAGCGTCTGGCGAAGCGGGTGACCGATGTAGCCATCGAGTTCAAAGCGGCGCCCTTGCCCTTGTTCGGGCCGAACGGGGCGGACGATGAGCCGGGAGCCGATCCGAATCTGCTGATCCTGCGCATACAGCCCGACGAGGGGATCTCCCTGCGCTTCTCATCGAAGCAGCCGGGCAGCGGAATGAAGCTGCGCCTGGTGTCGATGGACTTCAACTATGCCACCAGTTTCGGTGTGCGTTCGCCCTCCGCGTATGAGACTCTTCTGCTCGATGCGATGAGCGGTGACGCCACCCTGTACACGCGGCAGGACATGGTGGAAGCAAGTTGGTCCGTCGTGGAGCCGATTCAAAAGTTCTGGGAATCGAAGGCCTGGGACTTCCCGAACTACGCCGCCGGTTCCTGGGGGCCGAAGGCTGCCGAAGAGATGATTGCGCGCCGCGGCCACCGCTGGAGGAATCCATGAACCTCGATCCTGCGGGGCTGGCGGAAAAGATCCTCCGCGACCTCAATGACCTGTGGCTGAGCCTCAGCCGCCAGGACAAGCCGGACGACCAGGGCGGCGTTTTGCGGGCGTGTTCCCTGACGATGATCGTGGTTTGCGACTACGACGACGATCCGGTTGCCGTGGGCGAAACACTCAGCGCTCTGATGCGGGGGCATCCCAGCCGGGCCATCGTGGTTCGAGTCCGTGCGAGCGGCGACGATCCGATCGATGCCCGGGTGTTTGCGCAGTGTTGGATGCCCGGCGGAAGCCGCCAGCAGATCTGTTGTGAGCAGATCGAGATCGTCGTGCCGCTCAAGACGCTGGAGGACGCCGGGTTGTTGCTCCAAAGCCTGGTGGCTCCCGACCTTCCTGTAGTCGTCTGGTGCCGCGCCGAGGAGATTGCCGCACTGCCCGCATTTCGCGAACTAGTGCCGCAAGGCGGTAAGCTGATCCTCGATTCCAAGGGCGGTCCCGATGCTTCGCGTTCCCTGGCGACTCTGGCGGGTTTCGCGGAGGGCGGCATCCGCGTGGCGGACCTCAACTGGACCAGGCTAACGCGCTGGCGCAAAGCCATCGCCCAGATTTTCGAGCAGCCGCAGCAGCGATCGCGCCTGCCCGAGGTCACGACGCTGAGCATTGCCCACCGTGACGGATCGAGGCCGGTGACCGCATATTACCTTGCGGCGTGGATCGAACAGGTGCTCGGGCGGCGCTTGAAACTGGACTTCAGCACGTTACCGGACGCTGAAGAGGGCTTTATCCAGCGGGTATCCCTGAAGGGGGAAAAACTGAGGTGCTCAGTCTCCCGGAAGACCGGCGACCAGGTGCATCTGGAGGTCAACGAACTGATAGTTCCCGCCCGGTTTCCCTTTCTGGCCGATCACGAACTGCTACACGAGGAACTCGCCATACTGAGGAAGGATACGGTTTATGATGAAGTTCTCCGGGCGGCGATGCGGCTGGCCGGAGAAGATCGGAGGGGTTCATGAGTGTGCATTGGCACTCCTATCCGACTCCGCAGCAGGCTGCCGACGCTTGCGCGCACGCAATGCTCGGTCTCCTCGATGAGGCACTCTCCGGCGAATCGCTGGCCAGCCTGGCCCTCTCGGGAGGCACCACGCCCCGGCTCTTGTTTCCGGTCCTGGCGGCGAGCAAGTTCGACTGGGCTAACGTTCATCTTTTCTGGGTGGATGAGCGGGCGGTACCGCCGACCGATCCGCAAAGCAATTACCGGCTGGCCGAAGAGTTGCTCATCCTGCCCGCGCACATTCCCAAGCGGAACGTTCACCGGATTGCCGCGGAGTTGCGGCCGGAAGTGGCAGGTTCGCGCTACGCTGCCGATATTCGCGAGTTTTTCGGGCTGAACGAAGGGGAAATGCCTCACTTCGATGTGGTGCAGCGCGGTATCGGCCCGGATGGCCACACCGCAAGCTTGTTTCCCGGAGAACCGCTCATTGACGACCGTGAGCAAGCCGCCGCGGCTGTCTGGGTGGAGAAGCTCGGACAATGGCGGATCACGCTACTGCCCGGTCCGCTGCTCGCCGCCAAGCACACCGTAATCCTGGCAACGGGAGGAGACAAAGCCGGCGCCATTCGGGCGGTATTCCACGAGGAATATGATCCGAAACAGTATCCTGCCCAGATCGCCTCGCACCATGGGCGGCAGGTGACCTGGTTCCTGGACGAGGCAGCCGCCAGTTTAATGGACTAGCTTGATCCTCCGTATCAGAAGTCGTCGCCCCCCGCGGCTATTCCGCCCTGTCTTAGCAGCAGCTTTCCTGCTGTTCCTGGCTATACCGGCTGGACGGCAACAGCCTGAGTTGGTTCCTCTGCCTAGAACGCGCCTGGTCTTCGGCGGTGATGTGATGTTGTCCAGATTCGTGGGACGCATGGCGCGGTACCGCAAGGATCCCGCCCTGCCATTCCGCGACCTGGCTGCGTACCTCTCGGGGGCTGACATCGCATTTGTGAATCTGGAATCACCCTTTTCCGATCGCGGCCGGTTGGTGGAGCAGGGAATGGTCTTCAAAGCGGAGCCGGACATGATGGCCGGTCTCAAACTCGCCGGCGTCGATGTGGTTTCGACGGCCAATAACCATGCCCGCGACTGCGGCTCGTACGGAGTGGAGTACACGCTAAAGCTGCTAGCCGATCACAACATCGCGATTGCCGGGACCGCCGCCACCGCAGAGGCGGCGCACGGTGGCACCGTCCTCACCCGGAACGGCGTGCGCTTCGGCTTCCTCGCCTATACCTATGACCAGTTGAATGGAAACCACGTCACCACGGATGATCGCGTCGCTGTGATCGATGTGGGCGAAATGCGGAAGGATGTGGCCAGACTAAGGCCGAAAGTGGATGTGGTGATCGTCTCGATGCACGCAGGAATCGAGTACCTGCCCCGAGCCAATGAGCAGCAATCGGCGTTCGCCCGGGCAGCGATCGATGCGGGAGCCAAACTCGTGATCGGCCACCATCCCCACGTGGTCCAGCCAGTGGAAACCTATGGCGGTGGAGTGATTTTCTACTCGCTGGGAAATCTCGTTTTTGACCAGTTCCAGCGCAAAGAAACGCAGCATGGGCTCCTGGCCGAAGTCACCTTTATCGGCAGGCAACTGGAGAAGTATTCGGTCCGTCCGGTGCAGATTCTGGCTACCGGACCACGGTTGGCGGATTAAGATCCTGTCAGCATGGTGTGCAGCTCACTCGACATTCCGCTGGTGCGGAACTCGTACTTCTCGATTTCAATCGCTGCACGGTCGCGGCTGTTACGGACCACTTTTCCTCGGGCGACCAGTTTCAGTGGGCACCCTCCGGCCAGTTCCACCGGCCAACTGATGGACAGTTCCACACGCACACCCACCGGAATGTCGATCTCGGTGGTAAACAGGACCCCGCTGCTACTGATGTTGATCGTTTTTCCACAACCCGGTCGCAAACCCGGCCGGGTCCCACGGTAACGGACGTCCCGTTCGATGGGGAAGCGGTTTGAGATCCTGCGTTCGCCCTTCCTGGGGGCTTGTTCGATGTCGATGACCATATTGAGAACCCGTTCTATGCTCTCTATAGCCATACGTGCAAAGGAGCGCCGGAAGGCGTCACAAATTCGAAAAAAAATCTTCCGACTCACCCGTTACAATTGGAAATAAAGCCTTTATGGAAAATCAGGAAATCGCGCGCTGCCTTTCGGAGACGGCCGATCTCATGGAGATCGCGGGAGACGACTCGTTCCGCATCCGCAGCTACCGCAACGCGGCATCCTCGGTCGACGGCTACCCCGAGCGCATCGAAGATATCCTGAAGAACCCCGAGCGTAAGGTCACCGAAATCCCGGGTGTCGGCAAAGGGATCGCCTTCGTGCTCGAGGAGATTTTCAGGCGCGGATCGTGTGAGCGCCGCGACCAGCTCCTCGAAAAATACCCGCCGACGGCGCTCGAGCTACTGAAAATCCAGGGACTGGGGCCGAAAAGCATTGCCATGCTGTTCGAGCATTACCGGGTTGGCGGCATCGACGACCTGGAACGGATCTGCCTGGAGCAGAAGCTGCGTACCCTGCCGCGGATGGGCGCCAAACTGGAGGAAAAGGTACTCCGGTCCATCGCGCAGTACCGGCAGCGGGCCGGACGCTTTACCCTCAACGTAGCCGGCCGGATGGTGGATGAACTGACTGAATACCTTGCGGCCGGGGAGGGGCTCGATCACATTACCCCGGCCGGCAGCTACCGCCGGGGCAGGGAGACGGTCGGCGACATCGATATTGTGGTGGCGGGCGCCAATGCGGCCCAGGCTCTCGACCGCTTCGTGGCATTCCCTCGAGTCCATGAGGTACTCGGCAAAGGTCCGAACAAGGCCAGCGCCAAGGTGGGTGTCGAAGGCATGCAGGTGGACGTCCGGGCGCTGCCGCTCGAGAGCTACGGCGCGGCGATGCAGTATTTCACCGGCAGCAAGGAACACAATGTCGCCATCCGGGGCCGAGCGCTGAAGATGGGGTTCACGCTGAACGAATATGGCCTCTACCGCTTGAGCGACGAAGCGAAGGTTGCGGGCGAGACCGAAGAGGAGATCTACCGCATGCTTGGCCTCGCCTGGATTCCTCCGGAGCTCCGGGAGAATCAGGGCGAGATCGATGCCGCAGCGGAGAACCGCCTTCCGGACCTGATCGAGCAGAAGCACATCCGGGGCGACCTGCACATGCACACCACGGAAACGGACGGCCGGGCCACTCTCGAGGAGATGGCTTCCAGCGCCCGCGAGCTTGGCTACGAGTACATCGCCATCACCGACCACTCGAAGGCGCTCGCGATGGCCAACGGGCTGGATGAGAAGCGAGTGGTCGATTTTGCCCGGCAGGTCCGTGAGATCAACCGCAGCGGCCTGGGGATCCATGTCCTCTCCGGCCTCGAATGCGACATCCGTCGGGATGGCGCTATGGACGTTGCTGAGGATGCGCTGGCCGAACTCGACCTGGTGATCGGCAGCGTGCACAGCCACATGAGCCTGGAGCCGCAGGAGATGACCGATCGCATGCTAAGGGCTTTGGAATCGCCATCGCTGCGGATCATCGGCCATCCCACCGGACGCATTCTGCTGCACCGCGACGCTTTTCCGTTCGACTTCGAGCGGATTGCCGCGGAAGCCGCCCGGCGCCGGATTGCACTCGAGATCAACGCCAGTCCCGAACGCCTCGACTTGGGCGCGCAGCTCGTGCGAACCGCCAAAGCTCGCGGCTGCCGCTTCACCATCTCCACCGATGCGCATCATCCGAAGCACCTGGCCAATATGAAATGGGGGGTCATGATGGCCCGCCGAGGCTGGCTCAGCGCCGGCGATATCCTCAACACCTTACCCCTCGATCAATTTAGGGCAGAAATCCATAGATGAGAACACTACTGATCGCACTCTGTTCGGCGCTCTCGCTGCTGGCCGCCGACCCCCGTGTGCCTATCGAGCGCTATAAGCTCCCGAACGGCATGCGCGTTGTCCTGTCGCCGGACAACACGACGCCGGTGGTCACGGTCTACATGATCTTTGACGTCGGCGCCCGCATGGAGCAGAAGGGGCGCAGCGGTTTCGCGCACCTCTTCGAACACATGATGTTCCAGGGCTCGAAGAATGCTCCGAAAGGTATGCACGACAAAATTGTCGAAAGCAACGGCGGCTTTCTGAATGGTTCTACCCACGGCGACTATACGGACTACTTCGAGACATTGCCGTCGAACAAGCTGGCCTTGTCGTTGTGGCTCGAGTCCGACCGGATGCGCGGCCTCGATATTACTGCCGAGAATCTCAAGAATCAGCAGGAGGCGGTGAAACAGGAGCGGCGGATGCGTGTGGACAATCAACCCTATGCGCTGGCTACTGTCGAACTCTGGCCGGCACTTGCATTCCGGAACTGGGGCAACTCGCACTCCATCATCGGGTCGTTCGAGGACCTGAATGCAGCCAGTGTTGGGGACGTCAGCCAGTTCTTCAAGACCTTCTACGCGCCGAACAACGCCGTCCTGGTGATGTGCGGTGATATTCGAATTCCCGAAGCGAAGAAACTCGTCGATTCTTACTTCGCCGACATCCCCGCACAACCGAGTCCGAAAGCCCCGGATCTCTTGGAGCCTCCGCAAACAGCGCCGCGTTGGGAGACCACGAAGGATCCGCAGGCTCGCGTCCCCGCCGTCTTCATTGGCTATCCCGGGCCGAAGCGCCGCTCGCCGGACTACTACGCGCTGATGATGATTGACCTGGTGCTGACCGGCGGCGACAGCTCCCGTTTCCAGCTCGACCTGGTGAAGGGCAAACAGTCCGTAATTCAGTTCGAATCGAACCTCGGCTGGCCCTTCGGCAGCTTCACGGACTATAAGGAGCCCGGTGTGTACGGCATGAATATGCTGCACAATCCGAATTTCAACGCAAAGCAGATCGTAGGGCAGGTTGAAGAACAGATCGCTCGATTACAGAAAGACCTGGTGCCGCAAGCCGAACTGGACCGCATTCGTACCTTTTTCCGGTCCTATCGCATGAATCAGCTCCAGAGCTCGAACAGTCGTGCCACGCAGCTAGGTCAGTACGAATTGCTGGACGGCAATCCCGATTTCATCAATACCGAGATGGCGCTCTACCTTGCGGTGACCCCCGAGCAGATCCGTGACACGGCCCGAAAGGTTTTCGTTCGGCAGCGCCAGACCGTGCTGGAAGTAGTTCCAGCGCCGGAGCCGGCGAAGAAGGAGGAGAAATGAAGACCGCCGCATTGCTGTTGATGGGCGCTGCGCTCCTCGCCGCCCAGCCGATAGACCGCACGAAGCCTCCGCAGACACCGCCGCTCGCCGCCTACAAACTGCCTCCGGTCATCGAGCGGACACTCCCCAATGGGCTCACGGTCATCCTGGTGGAAGACAAGCGGTTTCCGCTGGTCAGCTTGCGGATGGATTTTCAGGCCGGCAAGAAGTTTGACCCGGCCGGGCTTGAGGGCCTCTCGGAAATGACCGCGGCGCTGCTCAAGGAAGGCACTCGCAAACGCTCCTCCCGCCAGATTGCGGAGGAACTGGCTTCCATCGGCGGAGCGCTCAATGGCTTCGCCGCCTCGGATGGACTGGGAATTTCCGGCAATGCGCTTTCCGAGCACACATCCAAGCTGCTGGAGCTTCTGGCCGACCTGGTGCGCAACGCCACCTTCCCGCAGGAAGAGGTAAACCTGCGGAAGCAGAACCGGAAGCAGGAACTCGCCGCGGCGCGTGCCCAGGCGGAAACCATTGCGGACGAGAAATTCTTTAGCGTAGTCTATGGAAAGCACCCGTACTCGAGGATGCTACCCACCGATGCCTCGATCGACAAAATAACCCGGGATGCGTTAGTCGGCTTTCGCGACCAGTATCTGGCGCCGAACAATGCCTTCCTCGTGCTCCTGGGCGACCTGCCCGCGCAGGCGGACCTTCAGAAACTGCTGAACGCGAATTTCGGTGATTGGGCGAAGAAGGAGATTCCCAAACCGGCGGCGGTTCCCATTCCGCCCGCAAAGCGGCAACTGGTGCTGGTGGACCGGCCCGGATCGGTACAGGCGGATATCCGCGTCGGCAGAGTAGCGGTGAACCGCTCGAATCCTGACTATTTCCCGCTGCTGCTCGGTAGCGGAGTATTGGGAACCGGCAGCAGTTCGCGACTTTTCTTAACCGTTCGGGAGGAAAAGGGTTGGGCTTACGATGTCCACACCGAGATCCAGCCGCATCGTGAAGGCGGGATCTTCGAGGTGGAAACGCAGGTGCGGAACGAAGTGGTGGAGCCTGCCGTGGACGAACTGCTGAAGCAACTGCGGCAAATGGGTGCGGCCCCGGTCTCAGCCAGCGAATTGAGTACCATCAAGAATTTTCTCAGTGGCGTCTTTGTCATCAGCCTGGAGACTCAAGGTGGTTTGCTGGGCCAGCTCAGTGGTGTACGATCCGAAGGGCTGCCCACCGAATATCTGGAAAAATATGTGACCCGGATCCAGGCAGTGGATCCGGCACAGATCGAAGCAGTCGCCCGCAAGTACCTGGTCCCCGATCAGGATACGATCGTCGTTGTAGGGGATGCCGCACAGATCGGCAAAGCACTCGAGAAGACCGGAAAATTCATCGTGGAAAAGAGCCCTCAATGAAACTCATTTCGTCCGAGCAACGCTACAAGACCAAGATTTTTCAGATCACGGAAGATCACGCGATTGATCCTGACGGTTTCGAGATCCACCGCCATATCATTCAGCATCCGGGTTCGGCGGTGATGATGGCGGTCGACAAGAAGGATCGGGTCCTCCTAGTTCGCCAGTATCGCCTGCCGGCCCGGGCCAAGATGTGGGAGCTGCCAGCCGGGCGTATCGACGAAGGCGAGAAGCCGTTGGCAGCGGCGAAGCGGGAGTTACTGGAAGAGACCGGCTACACCGCCAAGCGCTGGAAGAAGCTTCTATCGTACTATCCCAGCCCCGGTTTCCTGGCCGAGAAAATGTCGCTCTTCCTGGCCTCCGGCCTTACCGCGGGGACTTCCACTCCCATGGAGGACGAGCGCATCGAAACGGGCTGGTTCACCAGGAAGGAGCTTGGGAAGATGATCCGCGCCAACAAGATCCTCGACGGCAAGACGATCATCGGCTACTTTGCATTGAAGCATCTGGTCTGAGCGGCAACGGGCTGGTTCGGCTGGACGAGTAACTCGGGTTTCCTGTTTGGAAATAGTTTCTTATTGTTTTCAATTACATGCAAGAGCCTTTGAGCAACTCGAGTTACCTTCCCACTATCGCGGCCGCGAGTAGCCCCGGTCGGGTCTAGCGCTTTTTCAAGGTAACGCTCAGCGCATTACCTTCCATGTAGAAGATGGTTTCGAGATCGGGATTGGTGGTGACGGCCTTGACATACTCGGCGGACATGTTTACGTTGTGCGCCAGGATCAATCCGCCGGGCCGCACGAGTGGCAGCACCTTCTTCAGGTAATCGACGTAGCCTTCCTTTTCCGCATCGATGAAGACGATGTCGGCCGGACCTTGCAGTTTAACGACGTTCGCGTGCGCGTCTCCCTCGACGATGGTCACCAGTTTGCCGACGCCGGCTTCATCGAAATGTCCGCGCGCCATAGCAGCCCGGCCGTGGTCCAGTTCGAACGTTGTAAGGCGGCCTCCATTGTTCCGGAGCGCCAGGCAAAACCAGAGCCCCGAATACCCGGTCGACGTGCCAATCTCCACTACGTGCTTAGCGCCCGTCGCCTCGGCAAGCACCCGCAGCGCCCGTCCGTCCTGCATCGGCACGCTGAGATAATTGCGGTGGTTCTTGACGATGTCTTCCAGGGTAGCCAGGATTTTTTTCTCGGCATCGTTCTTGGCCAGGGGCAGGGCAGAAGTATCCACAATCAGCCGAGGTCTCTGGGAGAACGCCACAGAGCACACGATCAGCAACAGGAAGAGGGCCTTCATAATTTAAGAGTATCAGGTGTTGATGGTTGGTATTGGACGGCGCGCCGCCGGAGCGGACTGCTAGCTCCGTTCCCGCAGGAACTCCACCATCTGGACCATCGCCCGTCCGCGATGACTGACGCTCAGTTTCTGCTGGTCGGTGGCAACTCCAAAGGTGCAGCCGAAAGGCTCGTGGTAGAAGAGAGGATCGTAGCCAAAGCCGTTCAAGCCTTCGGCAATGTCGATGATCCGGCCTTCCACGGAACCGCGGAATGTGGCCACAACCGAACCGGAAAGCACCAGGGCAATGACACAGACAAACTCCGCCATTCGATCGGGCTGGCCGCGTAGCCGTTCAAGCAGCAGACGGTTGTTATCTCCGTCTGTTGCGGAGGGGCCGGCATAGCGGGCCGAATGCACACCGGGTGCACCTGCCAGAGCTCGCACAGCAAGTCCCGAATCGTCAGCGAAGAGATACCCAGGCGCGTGGCGGCCGTAGTACAGGGCTTTCTGCACCGCATTTTCCTCAAAGGTGGCGCCGTCTTCGGGCGAGGGGGGCAGGGTGGCGAGGCCGGGCACTGTTTCGAGGGTGATACGGCCCTCCCCAAATGCTTCGATTCCCTGGTGGAACTCCCGAAGCTTGCCCCGATTGGTGGTGGCGCAGTACAGCTTCATGCGCCGGCGAGAACCGCCTTCTGTTGTTCGATCAGTTCCGCGACACCGCGCCGCGCCAGTTTGATCAGCTGCGCCAGTTGGTCGTCGTCGAAGGGGATTTTCTCGGAAGTCGCCTGCAGTTCGACAAAGCGGCCGGAGCCGGTTAGGACCACGTTCGTGTCCACTTCAGCCCGGGAATCCTCGCTATAGTCGAGATCGAGCAACGCCTGCCCATTCACGATCCCAACACTGGTGGCGGCTACGAAGTCTTTGATCGGGTCATTGGCAATGGCCGAGAAGCTGCGCAACTGCCGGATGGCAATAGCCATGGCGACGAAGGCGCCGGTGATTGACGCCGTCCGCGTGCCGCCATCGGCCTGGATGACATCGCAGTCGATGAGGACGGTGCGCTCGCCGAGTTTCGTCATGTCCACTGCCGAACGGAGCGCCCGCCCGATCAGGCGCTGGATCTCGAGGGTGCGTCCCGAGGCTCGTCCCTTGGTCACTTCGCGCGGTGTGCGCGTGACCGTGGAGCGGGGCAACATCGAGTATTCGGCGGTGACCCAGCCCTTGCCGCTGCCGCGCAGGAACTGCGGAATCGTGTCCTCCACGGTGGCGGCACACAGCACTCGCGTGTTGCCCACCTCGATGAGTACCGAGCCCTCGGCGGTCTTCAGGAAGTTGGTGGTGAATCGCACGGGGCGCATTTGCTCCGGCGATCGGTTATCAGATCTCATGAATTATGCCGATTTCAACATCGAATAGAATAACAGCGAGATCAGGGCGATGCCCAGGATCACAATGATGAGGCAAGGAATGGCTCCCTGCTTGGGAGGCGCCTTGCTTTTCTTTCCAGCTAACTTAAATTTGCCCATTCGTTTCGGACCGGACTCGTTCCGTCGTCTTTAGCGCGGCGGCCGCTTGTTTGAAAAATTCTTCGAGGCAGGCCACAGTCGCAGGTTCCAGATCCTTCATGGTAATCGCAACCACGGCTCTGCCGCGTTCCGCCAGCGCCAGTTGAGTAGCCAGAAACTGCGCGCGATGATATCCAGCGGTGTAGCCGGCCTCCGCAAGGCTCTCCGATTTTTCCGAAAGCATCACGGTAGAGAAACAACGTCCATGCCCGATGATCATCTCATGGTAGGAGTGGTTCATCGCCGGACCCTCGTAGACGTCCACTGGCATCTTCATCTGCGATCGGAACAGCCGGTCACCCGAACGGTCGAGGACTTTGCGAACCGAACGGCCCTGCGGCGAGTAGCGTGTATCCCCGAAAAACGTCAATTCCCCGTACTCGATCCTGCCGGAGGCAGCGAGCTTGTGGAGAATCGATGCATAGACGGCGGGCGCTGTCTTGCCCTGCGGTTCGCCATCGAGTTGGAGCCGGTCGTAGTGGAGTGTAATGCCGCCACGCCAGCGTGCCTGCTGTGGCGAGTTGCGCATGTACAGCCACTCTTTGGTTTTCTCGATGCTGCCGGCATTTTCGGCCTCGGCATGTAAACGGTTGGTGATGGACTTGTACAGCTCGACACTCGGCTGCGTCACGAAGTTCATTCCACGCAGGCGCGCCATACCGAACACGACGTAGTGGACAAACTGCATGTATTTCGATAACAGCGTGCCGCGATCAAACGTGAGGACTGCGATGGGATAGCCGGCGCGCCGCAATGCTGCAATCTTCTGACTCTCGTTCCCGTCGATGCCCTTGATCTGCACCGCGAAGAATGCACGGCTCTGGACCGGGTCCTTCGGCGGCCGGTAGTTAGCCAGCTTGACCTTTTCTCCGATCACGATTTTGATGCCGATTTCCTCGCTCTTACCCAGGCTTTCCTCGAAATCCTGCTTTGTCCATACGGCTGCTCCGGTCCACGGCTTGGGCAGCAGGAGCGTGACTTTGTCCCGGCCTTCCAGCCCTTCGGCATGCAGAAACGCCGCCAGCTTCCAGGCGGTGTAGATCTCGTCGGAGGTGAGCACGGTGGCGTCCATCCAGGCCCGCAGGTCCGTCTTCGCGAGCGCCAGCGGATACAAACTGCCGCGCGTCAAAGGACTGCTGTGGCGTCCGGCGGTTGTATTGGCTTCATCCGGCTGCAACTCCACTTTGCGGTAGCCGCGCTGGCCGGCAAACCCATCGAGGAGTGAGCCGGGAAGCGTCATGTAAAGGAAATTCGGCCGGCTATCGATACGGCACTTTTCGTAAAGGTTAAACAGTTTTTCGAGGTTGACCACGGGCTCATAGGAGGTCATGCCCATCGCCATGCCCACGACCAGCGTGCTCTTGAGAGCTTCCGTGAGGCTCAGACCGGACCGCGCCGTCATATCCTCCAGAATCGCCTTCAGCTTCGCCGGATCGGTGGAATCGAGCACATAACAGCGTGGACCGCGCCGCAGCAGCCCTGCCGCAAAGTACGTCGACTTGTCTTCAGCCGAGCCGCCCATTCCCGCCCAGATGAGAAATCGCAGTGGAACTTTGTGGGCTTCCTTGATTCGCCAGCGGACCTCTTCCACCTCATTGGCGATCTTTTCCGGCCATTCAGGATGCTGCGGCACCTGCCAGCTCAGGTTCAAGACGCCGTAGCTGTTCTTAGTGACCTGTCCGGCCCCGTTAATTTCCGAGCCGATTGTGATCAATTCGTTCCGCGAAGGCTCCAGTGCATCCATCCCCTTACGGCGGGTACGCGAGTCGAGCGCCTTGAGACGCTCGAGAGTCTTCTCCTTGGAAAACCGTTCGGCGAAGACTCGAACGGAGGGAGCATCGTGGTACAGGGAGAGAAGCACTCTCTCGTTTTATCATAGGAGGGCAATGAAGCGACGTGAAGTTTTGCTCCCAATGGTACTTCTTAGCGCTTGCGGACGCTCCGGTTCGTCGTCATCGGGTGAAATGCCCGCCCAGATTGGCGGGGATTGGCGGCTGGCCAGCACGGATCGTCCGCCGGAAAGCTCAGCGCCCGAGTCGGTGCGGAGCCAGGGCATGAAACGCATGCTGCGCGGCGTGTACGTAGCAGGAACTATCAAAGTAGTGGTAACGCTGTTTGAGATGAACAGCAATTCCAGCGCTTTTGAGGCGATGCAAAAATGGCCTCCGGCAGTGCGTGTGGTTCCTTTCTATAAAGACCAGTGGTTTGGCCTGGCCGAAGCCGCTGAGGCCGACAACACCACGCTCAACGCGTTCGTCTCGGCATTCGAGAAACACTTTCACTGAAGATTCGCCTTCATCGGCACCAGATACGCATCCAGCATCCGGACGCGAGTCCAACCGGTGAAAGAGGTAAGGTCCGCGTTTTCGGTGAGTCCCACTTCGGTCTCTTCGGCCTGCACCACCTTGGCCTTGCCGCCTTCCAGGTACACCATCGCGATGTGCCCGTAATCGGGCTTCACGATCACGTCGGCGTCCATCACGTCCTTGTCGTTCTTGATGGTGACGGTGCCGCCGATGCCCGCGTTGCTGAGAGTCACCTTTCCGTCCGACCCCTTGGCGCCTCCTGCCCACTGATAAATTTCGAGCGCGAAATTTTTCTTGTAGAAGTGATAGGCATAGCAATAGTTCACCAGTCCGACACAGTCGAAGTGCTTCCGGTTATGGCAGGCCTCGCCCCAGACGATCGCGCCGGCCGCACCCGGAGCACCTCGAAAATGGAACCGTCTGGGGTGCAGGTTGAAGGGTCCGACGCCGGGCCAGGTAGTCTGGTCGGGATTTTTACTCTGCGCCTCGGTCGCCTTGGTGAGATATTGATTGAGGTCGGCAATCTTACCTCGCGAGCGGCCGGCGCAGGTATTGTAGCCGTCCGCGAGGGACTGCACGGCCATGGAGACCGCAATCACTTTGTCGCGATTCTGCATCTCCTTCTGATCGAGACTTGCTGCCCGTAGCGTCCCAATGGAAGCCTTGCTGCCCCCCGGATTGCCGTCGCTGCTGCCCGGCGTATTTCCAGCGGTGCCCCACAGGTAATGTCCCGAAGCAACGAAGCTGCGCGCCAGAGTCACGATGCTTTTGCGAATATCCGCCTTGCCAAACTGTGCACCGCCCGCACCCGCGGCGGAGAATTGAACTTCCACTGGTTCCGAATAGCTGCCGCCATTGAAAAGCGCGTAGATCTTCTGGGAACGCAAGAGGGCCGCATTCAGCGTCAGCAGGCGCGTATGGTTCCCGATGTCCTTGTCGGCGACGAGGGCGCCCTCAGCGGATGTGGAAGCGGGGTCGGTGGTGACTACGAGGTCTTCGCCATTCGGACCGCCTCCGTAAAGCGCGAGCTGAAAGTTGCCTTGTTTCGCCACCGTCAACGTGGAAAGCGGCCGTCCATTCTTCGGATCAAAGAAGTGAGCCATACGATGCTCTCCTCGTGTTCAGGGGTGCCTGTGTGGCGCGTAACGGCCTCAAGTATAGCAAGTCGCTCCGGTGGCATCGCCATCCAGTATTCTGATCTAGACGATGCTCTTCAAGGTGGATCATGTGTCCAAACATTTCGGCTCCCTCGCTGCCTTGACGGATGTCAGCTTCCAGGTATTCGAAGGAGAAGTGCTCGGACTGATCGGTCCGAACGGCGCCGGCAAGTCCACGCTGCTCGAATGCCTGGCTGGATTGCTGCCTGCCGACACGGGAAAGTTGACGGTTCAGGGAAGGCCGATTCCACCGGGCGAACGCTGGCCACTGCTGTACTACGTGCCTGACGGGATCGCGCCATGGCCAAAGCAATCTGTAGGTTGGGCGCTTCGATTTACCATTCGATTTTTGGGCGGCCGCCTCGCGCTGTTCGAGGAAGTGGTCCACCAGTTGGATCTGCAGGATTTACTCGAACGGCCGATCGGCACTCTTTCGAAAGGCCAGCGAAAGCGTTTTTTGATTGCCCTTGGCCTGCTGACACCGCAGCCGGCATTGCTCATCGACGAGCCGCTCGATGGCCTCGATCTGCGGCAGGCCCGTGAAGTGGCGGCCGTCCTGCGAGCCCATGCGGCGCGGGGCCGGGCGATGTTTCTTTCCATCCATCAGATCGGCGATGCGGGGCGGTTTTGCGATCGTTTCGTGCTGCTCAGTAACGGCAGAGTACGCGGAGAGGGCACTCTTCCGGCGTTGGCAGCGCTTGCCTCCTCCCAGATGCCCTCGCTGCAGTCGAGCGATCTGGAGGAGATATTCCTTGCGCTCACCTGAGCGGGCGTTTCTCTGGCTTGTGGCGAAGGAATGCCGCGAGCTGATGGTATCCAAAGCGTGGTGGGCCTTGCTTCTGGCAGCCGGACCATTGGTGGGTGTTTCGTTTATCAGCGCCGCGCGCACGTACGCGGAAGTGAGCGGCTTGAGCGGAACCGCGGGCGACGCCGGCGATGTCCTGTCTCCTTTGATCGGCATTTGGGGTCCGGCGTTCAGTTCCTGCGAACTGGCCGCGGTGTTCCTGCTGCCGTTCGTGGCGATTCAGCTAGTATCGGGTGACCGCAGGAGCGGCGCCCTGAAACTCGAACTCCAGCAGGGGCTACCATCCGTGGCCCTGATCGCGGCGAAGGCGGTGGTCCTGTTGGCGGGATGGTTGGTTGCGATGTTGCCCGCCTTGAGCGCCATCGTGCTGTGGCGGACCTACGGCGGTAGCGTATACGCGCCCGAACTCGGCACCGTAATCGCAGGCCACGTTCTTAACGGGGCCCTCACGATCGGCCTGGCATCGGCGATGTCGTCCATTTCCGAACATCCGTCCACCGCAGCCATCCTGACACTAAGCATTACCGTTGGAACCTGGATCGTCAGCTTTTTCGCCGCTGTGCAAGGGGGTCTGTGGGAACGCGCCGCCAGGTACACGCCTTCGACGTTGGTGGCGGAGTTCCAGCACGGTCTGTTGAGGCTGGATGTCTTGCTGGTTGGGCTGGTGCTGGCGCTTGTTGGACTATTGCTTGCCGCCATCTGGATCCGGCTCGGGATCGGCACGAGGCGAAGGGCAGCCGAATCCGCCATACTCGGTCTGCTCGCGGCGGGATGCATCGTTGCGTGCTCGTTCGTCACGGTGAGTTGGGATACCTCGGAAGCCCGCTACAATTCCTTTCCGGTGAGTGACGAGCGAGCGCTCCAGGAAATTCGCATGCCGCTGCGGATTGAAGTGCATCTCGCGCCGGAGGATCCGCGCCGGGCTGACCTGGAACATCGAGCGTTGTCAAAGCTCCGGCGGATCATGCCTGGGCTGCAGGTAGTCTACCGATCGAACTCGACCACCGGTTTCTTCGAACAATCGAGCGCCGGGTACGGAGAGATCTGGTACGATCTCGCGGGCCGCAAGACCATGAGCCGCGTCACTACGGCGGAGGGTGTCCTCGAAACCATTTATTCGCTGGCAGGCATCACGCCTCCCCCGGTAGCGGCGAGCGCCGTGTTTCGTGGGCATCCCCTCGCTGTCCCCGCGAACTACGCCGGGAGCCTGTTCTACGCATTCTGGCCGGCAGTCGTCCTTATCAGTGGCATCGTGACTCGAAAGAGGGTCAAATAAAAGGATGTTGGCAATCCCGCTCCTCCTCTTGGCAGCGTTGTGTTCGACCGCTGTTGACGCCGCGGACCGCAAGATCGATCTCAGCAAAGAACAGGTGGGCAAGCCGCCTGCGTCGTTTGAACCGATCGTCGGAACGTGGGTGGTAACGCAGGACGGAAGCGACAAAGTGATCATGATCGATGGACGTCCGTGGGCCGGAAGCAAAGATAATCCCACAAAGCTGCTGCTCCAGACCGCGCGTAAGTTGTATGGCACCTCGAACGAGGAGCTTATGGATAATGCGAAGCAGTTCGCCTACTATCCGGTGGCCGTGCTCAGGAACTTTGACCATTTTTCCAAGGGCACGGTGAGCATGAAATTTAAGACTGTGGCCGGCGACTCGGACCGCTGTTCCGGGATCCTTTTTAATGTGAAGCCGAATGGCGACTGGTTAGCGGTCCGCTATAACGATACGGAGAACAACATCGCCTTATGGGAATTCCACGGCGGCATACGGCGGGGCGTCAAGTTCAGCGATCGCGCCAAGCCGTTCATGCTGGACCGGACGTCGTGGCATGAGCTGAAGTTGAGCGTCGAAGGCGCCAATATCCAGACGTGGCTTGACGGTGCGCTGGCGCTGGAATTCACAATGGGTGGTGAGCCGGTAAGCCGCCGGGGTCCGCCTCACCCGGATCTGTTTCCCGCAAACAACCCGGTTCTGCGTCCGCCGGTGGACGGCAAGGTTGGCTTGTGGTCAAAGACCGACAGTACCAGCTACTTCAAGGACTACATCGTCACGGCGAAGTAGCCTCTACCTGAGCAGCAGCGATCCGAGGACCAGTGTCGCTATGCCGAGCGGCAGGCCTGCCTTCAGATACTCGCGAAACGAAATGTATACCCGGTGGCGCTCGGCCCGCTGCACCACAATCAGATTGGCGAACGACCCCACAAGCGTCAGGTTGCCGGCCAGCGTCGACGACATCGCCACGATCAGCCACGCCCGCCGCGGATCCGCCAGGTGATTCACAATCGGCTTTAACACCAATACCGCCGGAACATTCCCGATGACGTTCGATAACAGTGCCGTGACCGCCGTAATCCATGCCGTTCGCTGCAGTGCCAGTTCTTCGACGGACTTGAGAAGGTGATCGGCTGCCTTCTCCATCCCCGCCACCACGATAAACAGGCCGATGAACAGGACCAGCAGCTGCCAGTCGATTTCCTGGTAGACCCGCTGCGGTTTCACCCGCCGCGTGATCAGCAGAACGGCCCCGGCGATGAGCGCGACCGTCGGCACCGGCGAGCCCGCGAAAAAGAAGACGATCATCCCGAGCGAGACCGTGACTGATTTCCACAACAGTGCCCGGTTCACTCGAACCGTGGTCACCTCCGGATTCACCGTTCGCCTCTTCTGAAACTCGCTCCGGTATACCAGTGCGATCGCGACAAAGGTGAGCGCCAGTCCCAGCAGGGCTACCGGCGCCAGTGCGGCCAGAAAGTCCCGATAGGCAATGCCGCTGAAATTGCCGATCATCATGTTCTGCGGATTGCCGGTGAGTGTCGCGACGCTGCCGACATTCGAAGCCATGGCGACTGCGAGCAGGTACGGGATGGGGTTGAGCCGGGCGGCGTCCGCGATCTCAAGCACCAGGGGGGTCAGAACGATGCAGATCGTGTCATTTACGAAGAACGCCGAAAAAAAACCGGATACCCCGATAATCGCGCCGAGCAGAGAGTAGGGATGATGCAAATGCTCCAGCACCCGAGCCGTTACCAGCGCGAAGACGCCCGAAAGCCGCAGGTTCGCTACCACAATCATCATTCCGAACAGCAGAATAATGGTGTTGTAGTCGATGGCGGCATAGGCGTCGTTTACCGAGAGAGTTCCGCTGCCGATCATGAGGCTGGCTCCGATGATGGCGGCCCCGGTGCGGTCGATACGGAACCACGGGAGCCTCCCGAGAGCCATCACCAGGTAGGTGGCGAGGAAGATTGCGAGCGCCGTCCACATCAGCACTACGGTCGCACATCCGGCCGGATTGGCGCGTTACTGGCCGAGGAATTCCCCGATCGGCGCCAATGGCTCGATGTGGTCGCAGAAGATCTTGGTAATCACCAGTATGGGGACCGCCAGCAACGCCCCTGGAATTCCCCACAACCATTCCCAGAAAATGAGGCCGATGAAGACCACTACCGGATTGAGAATCATCCGGCGTCCCATGATCCACGGAGTAATGAACCCGCCTTCAATGGAGGCGATGACGAGATAACTGGCCGGCACCATCAGCGCGTGTCCCACGCTGTCGAAGGTTGCCGTAGCCACCAGTGTAAAGATCGCGATGCTCGTGAGGGCTCCCAGGTACGGTACAAAGTTGAAGAGTCCGGCCATTGCACCCCAGAGAATCGGTGTCGGCATGCCGAGGGCCCAAAGGGCTGCCGCCCCCGCGAGTCCCAGGCAGGCGTTGATCGCCGATACCGTAACCAGGTACTTCGAAATGCTGTCCTCGATGTCCCGGGCGATCTGGACGGCTCGCTTCTTGTCGGCGAGGCGGTCCAATACCTTAATCAGTTTCCGGAGGAACAGGTCTCCCGAAGCCAGCAAGAAGTAAAGCAGGATGACTAATACCGCCAGGCTGAACAACAGGTTCCAGGTGCGGTTGAACAGCACTTGCACCAGGCTAGTCTGCTTTATGGTGACTTGCGGTTGTTTTGAGGTGCCGGGCTTCCCCTGTGCCGTAGCATTGCCCGCCATGTTCTCTACCTGCTCGGTGACCTTTGTCACTTTGTCCACCGGCCGGCGCCACTTCTCTATCTGGCCGGAGAGTTTGTCCATGATTTCCGGCGCTCGATCCACCCACTCGGAAATCGGACCGCTTAATTGCCACCCAAGGATTGTAATGCTAGCCAATACTACAATCAGCACGACACCCGCCCCGACCGGCTCCGGTATGTGGATGCGCGTCAGCCCCCTGACCAGCGGTGCGAGCAGAAAGTTGAGCAGGATTGCCAGGATTACCGGCAGGAAAATGTCCCTGGCAAAGTAAAGAGTGTAGAAAAGGGCCAGAATGAACAGGCCGGTCAGCGCCAGCGACCGGATACCGAGCGGCCCTTCGAACAAGCGGGCGGTGTCTTGGAGCGTACCTGTGGCGTTGCTATCATCTTCCATCCTCCAGTAGGACGCTGGCGGAGCGGGAAAGTATCCCCTTTACTTCGCCATTTCGACGCCGGTGGTAGTCACAAAATACTTGGCGGCCATATTCGGCCGTTCCCATTCGGGTAGCGCGGTTCGGTTTCGTAGGTACTCGAAGAACTGACGAGCCACCAGCCCAAAGTGCGCTTCGTGCCCCACTCGATAAGCATTCGGGATCGCGATCCGCGTCGATTCCTCGATGGCGACGCCTGGCCATCTGCCCTGCAGTTCCGCGATTTTCGCCTCCAGGGCCGATGCTATCGGCGCTCTCGGGATGACCGACAGTTCCCCGTTTCGAAGATGCACGTCCGCGCGTGTCCCGCGGAACATCGCTTCAAACTGGTCGCCCGGCGAGCCAGGGGCAGCCTCATAGTTCCAAAGCACATTCAGCCGGACGTGGTGGCCCAGGAGCGAATAATCCACGAGGTTGTTGCAGTAGTATTCGAGCTGCTCGCTTCCCAGAGTGCGGTCTCCGGTAATGGCTTCATACTGGGCCCGGCTCAGCACCGTAGGCCAGCGCCTGGCGGAAAGCATCCGGACGTCTCTGTGGTAGTCGAGCGTTGCATCCGGAGCCAGGACCCACTGTGCCATGTCGGCCAAATGGGTTCCCACGTCCGACAGCCCCTCTCCTTGTTGCAGGACGTCGAAGAACCAGGGAGGCCGGAACATAGGCGCCCCGGCCACCATCTTGAAAAGCGAGTGGACGCTATCCATCTGCACCGTTGGCTCCTCTTCGGACCCGGTCCGGGGGGCGCCGAACACATCCGGTGTGTTCACCAGTTCACGCAGCAGCAGACAACTGATTTCGTGCCGTTCGGTCATGACGTCGTAGGCCACTACGCCATTGGCGTCCGCGGTGGCCAGCGCCTTCTCCAGTTTCGGCAGATCGGCCGGCGTCAGGATCCACGGCTTGTCGGCGAGCACGTGGAGACCGGCTTCGACAGCCTGCAGGATGCGGTCGATCTTCGCCCGGTTCCGGCCCGACAAGACCACCACATTCCCCGGCCGCTCCCTGGCCATCCGCTCCAGGTAGTTGGCCGAGCAATGCACCTCCACTTCCCAGGCCGTGGGATTCTCCCGGCGCGCGTTGAAGCCCGCGATGCGATTCAGGTGCGCGGCCAGGTCCGGTCCGAGCGGCGCGTACACATCTACCCGCGGATCCACCTCGGGGTACATCTCTTTTTGGACCAGCGCGGCGTGAAAATGCCCCGGATCCACCGTCATTAACCTGACAAGGCTCATCCTTTCCATTTTTGCTGATTTTTGATGGTTTTTGAGCGAAAAATAGCTCAATTTGAGCGTTTTTTGATAGGGGCGGACATTCGCGCCCGCCCCCTACGGAAGCTACCCTAGTTGCCGGCGGGAGACACGTATTTCACGTTCGCGAGCTGCAACAGCGCGGCCAGTTTCTCGGCAGCGAGCCTGCCCGACACCGTTTTGTTGGGCCGGGTGTGCGCAATCACCTCGAAACCAAGCTGTTTCAGTGCTTCGATCGATTGCGGCGAATCGTCGGCTAATACGACGGCTACTTCCACTTTGCCGTTCCGCACCAGGCCGGTCGGGGTTCCGTTGATGACCGCGAGTAGCCGGGAGTCGAGTTTGGAGGTGAAGTCTCCCCGCTTCTCGTCCCGCATGGCGGGTGCTGCCTCCTGGGCTGCCAGGGGTTGGCGGGAAGCTACCTTCTGCCGCCCGAAGCCACCGCCCACAAAGCCTGTCGTGGCGGCCATCGGAGAAGGTACGCTCAGCCTGGCCCCTTGCGCGTCGGACTCCTTGCCGAAGACACCCTCGTAGCTGACCCCTTCGGGCATCTCCACGGGAACCTCGATTCGCTTGGGGACGCCGCCGACGGTGACCGTCTGCTCCTCTACCGCGACGAACGAGGTGAATTGGGTCATCAGGCGGTAGTCGAGCCCAAGTTGTGTGATGGCTTCCTTCACATCCGCTTTTGGAGTGCCATTCTGGATTCCGTTGAAATCCCGAGCCATCAGGTCATCGATGCGGGTCCGAGCCCATAGTGTTGCCAGAACATCGTGTTGCGCTTCGGCGGCAGGCAGGGTCACGCGGATATCTCGCGAATAGGCGCGGCCGGCCACCTTGCCACGGAGCCGGATGACTCCCTCCGCTGCATTGGAGTAGCGTCCCGTGATCACCACGGGTTTGGCGCTGAACAGATCGGGAATCCGGTTCGGATAGACATCCGCCACCGGCAAGCCGCTCCAGTCGACGGAAATATCGGTCAGCAGGGGATTGCGGACACGCTCGTAGAAGCGTTTCGCGGCAGCCGAGCCGTCGTCGGTCAAGGAAACGTATTCCACCTCCCCGCGTCCCTGTTCAGCCATCTTGTCGAGGAGGAAACGGTTCACGGAGCTGCCGATTCCGAACGAAAAAATACGCGCATTCGGGTGTTTCTGGATCTCGGCGATAATCTGCATGTCATTGCCCACGTATCCGTCCGTCATGAAACAGGCGATACGTATATGGTCCTGCCGGTCAGAAGGATCGAGCGCCGCGCGGATCGCCTTCATCATTTCCGTTCCGCCCGAGCCACGCCTGGATTCCATGAACTCCCACGCAACGCGGATGTTTTCCCGCGTTGCCGGCACCGGCTTCGGGAACAGGATGTGCTCATCGCCGGAGAACGTGATCAGGTTGAAGGTGTCGGAAGGATTCATTCCTTCAAACGCCATCTTCATCGTTTCTTTCACCTTGTCGAGCGGATGTCCCATCATTGAACCCGAGGTGTCAACGACAAACACCAACTCCTTCGGAGTTACGTCCTGCACGTTGACCCGCTCCGGCGGCTGCAGAATCATCGAGAAAAACCCGCCCTTGGCGCTGCGGTGCATCAGGACGGCGTCCTGGACTTTTTTTCCAGCGACATCGTATTTCAGGATGAAATCCTTATTCGGAAGAGTTGCCAGATCTTTCAGCTTCACCGTGGCCCGGTTCATGCTCACCCGGGCGATATCCACACCATGCGTGGTGCTTTCGATCCCGTCTAGCGGGACGCCGGCATCCAGCTTCAACTGGAGGGAAATATCATGTCCGGCACGAGTTCCAGGTATGGCGACAGGAGGGCTGATGAGAGCGGCATCGGTGACGTTGGAAGGGTTATACCGCGGACCGACCACCATCGGGAACACGAACGAATAGGAGCCGTCCTCATACTTCAGAGTTTCCACGTAACTGATGGTGACCTTTACTTTTTCGCCTGGTGCGATGTTCGTTACCGCCTGCGTAAAGATGTTCGGCCGCTGCTGGTCGAGCAGGCTCGCCACGTTGCCGGCCTTGCGCGCCGCCTCGAAGATTGCCTTCGCCTCCTCGCGCCGTTTGATGGTTCCTTTTACCGTGCGGGCGCCCACCAACATCGTCATGTCGTCGACAGCGGCATTTTGCGGGAGCGGGAAGGTGTAGATCGCTTCGATCTTCTCTTGGGATGGATTTTCAAACTCCTGGGTTACGGTGACGCGCGCGAGCTGGCCGCTGATCTCGCCCTGCACGTCCGTGTGTTTCAACGGGCAGATGCCGCTCGCCTGGCCTTCTTTGTCGACGCTGAGGAGCGTGCCCTGGCTGAGAGTAGCTGCCTGCAGGCGGCCGGTGCCCTTGGCGCTCTTCCCCGGTTCCGGCAAGAAGAAATAGCCCCCCAGACCGATCGCGGCCGCAAATAGAACTGGTTTTCCCATCTTCACAACATTCCTCCTGGTTCTGATTCACCTGGCATTACTGCCTGTGTCACATCAGGAATGCTGCGAGATACCGATTTCTTTCAGCGGAATTTTAGAGAGATTTCGATGTTGGAGGAAGTCGGGTCGGGGTTCGATAGCAGTTCCGGGGAAAAGACAAGGCGGAAAACACGGACCCCGGGAGCATTCAGAGATACGGCGGGCAGGAGATAGGTAGCGGCGCGTTGGACGGACGCGGCGAACGGCACGGGGGTCCAATTAGCTCCATCTTTCTCAAATACGTAGAGGAACCCATCGGCGGTCGGCTGCACCTGGATGCGCACGGTATCTCCAGCCGCGAAGTCGGCGCCGGCTGGAGCGGTAATGAAGCTGCCGTCCGGCGAGCGCTTTTGAATCACGTAGGGTGGAGATGCGACCGCCTTTGCCAGGCCTCGTCCACCTGCCACTGCCCCTGGCACCGTATCGTGCTCAGCGGCCGCCGTTTTCTTTCGGGCCATAGCGCTCGCAGAAGACAAGCGGCCCATCGCAAATCCCTGTGCTGGTCCTGCCGAATTTGCTGCCATGGGAGCTCGCTGGGATGCCGGTGCTGCAGCCGAGTCCCGCACCGGTTGGGCTGCAGGTGCCGCGGGTGGTGGTGGCTCAGGTAATAAAACTGGTGCAGGTGGAGCAACCGCTACGGTCACGGGCTCCGATACGGCCTCTTTCCTCTCGTCCTGGCGTAACTCAGCTTCCTGCCGGCGCTCGCGCGCCGTATCCGCCAGTTCTCTCGTCTTTGCCTTCTCCGGCGGAGCGCTCGCTGGCTTCGGAGGCGGCATGCTTGCGGTCTCTGCAGGTGGTGGCGGCGGTGCCTGGAGAGCCGCGGGTGCTTCGTTGCGCGCCATCTGCAATGCAGGCTTAACGGCGACGTGCTGGGAGACTACCAGCGTCATGATCGCTGCGGCGGCGGTGGCCGCGCTCAAGGCCCAAACCTTTGGTTTCTGCAGCCAGGCCCGGAATCCCGTGACCGGCTGGCGGTCCAGCGCCCGAAGCAGATGCTGCCGCGCCGCAGGCGCAGCCAGAACCTCCCGCAATGCCTGTTCGTCCGCCAGCGCTTCGAAGAGTTCCTGATCCTCGAGGGCAGCCTCAAAAAGAGCCTTCCGCTCTTGTTCGGTCAGGATGCCGCTCGCATAACCACCCAACAGCTTGCGTGCCTCGGCAGGGTTCATGGCTTACCCTCCCAACTTCCTCCCATGCGCTCCAGCAGGTCTTTGCGGCAGCGGAAATCCCAGGTGTAAACGGTATTCACCGAACTCGCCCCGAGAATGCCTTGAATCTCCGCATAGGTCTTGCCTTCGAGCTTCAGGCGGAACAGTTCCTTGCAGCGCTCGCCGAGATGGCTCATCGCCTCCGCCAGCCGTTCCAGCATCTCCCGCCTGGAGGCAAGCGATTCTGGATCCAGCCGCTCGTCCGGCAACTGAATATCGTCGACGGAAACCTGTGTGAATTCCCCCCGCCGCGTGGATTTCCGTCTCGCCGCAAACAGCTTAAACCGCATGATTTGCAACGACAACGGCACCAACTCCTCGATGCTCACCACTGCCGGATATTTCTCGTGCAGCAGCATGAGGACCTCCTGGGCGAGATCTTCGGCAAGATCCCTCCCTAATCTGGATGCCGCGAAGGCGATCATCCTTTCGCGCAGCAGGTGAAGAATCTGGTCGGCATCCACAGTTGGCGCGCCGCTTGGAACGGCTTGTCACCATTCTGCCACGGAGCCGTCCTCATGGAAGGCGCGCGCCATTGGCTTGGTTCCCGTAAACGGGTACTTCTTGAAGCTGGCCTCAGAAAGCTCAAATCCCAGCCCCGGCTTTTGGGTAAGCGGGAATTTGCCGTTCACCATACGCATGGCCGGAAACCCCAGCCATTCGTGCCAGGCCTTCTCATTGGGCCCCAGATCTACGGTGCTGCAGATCTCCTGCACCAGGAAATTCGGCATCGACGCGTCCACGTGCACTGCTGCCAGGCCGCCCACCGGACCTTCGCAGGAGTGGGGCGCCATGGAGATGCCGGAAGCTTCCGCCATTGCACCCACTTTCCACAACGCGGTGATGCCGCCCACATGATTGATGTCGGTTTGGATAATGTCCACCACGCCCATCTCGATGACGCGGCGGCAGCCGTAGGCGGTGATCAGCCGTTCCCCGGTTGCAATCGGCGTCGCCGAGCGCCTGGAGATCCGCGCCATAGCCTCGACATTCTCCGGCGGACATGGCTCCTCGACAAACAGCAGCCGCAGCGGCTCCACTTCCTTGATGATGGTGGAGGCGACGGTGGGGCTGGTTTTGGCGTGAAAATCGATGCCGATGTCGATATCCGGCCCCAGGCTTTCGCGCAGCAGCGTGAGGTAATCCACAACCTTCTTGATCTTGGCGTGCGTGTCGATCCATTCGTAAAATCCCGGAATGCCGCCCTTGAACGTGGTGACGCCCATCTCCGCAGCCTTTTCGCGGACTCGGACCAGTTCCTCGCGGGTGGTAGCCCGCACGTGGTAGTAGCCCCGAACGCCGGCTGGATCGTGGGGGCCGCCCAGCAGCTTGTAGACCGGCATGCCGAGCGCCTTTCCCCGGATGTCCCACAGCGCCTGATCAATGCCCGCGATCGCGGAGCCGATGACCGGACCGCCCCGGTAGAATGTGTGCACGTACATCGACTGCCAGTGGTGCTCCACGAGCATCGGATCCGCGTCGATCAGGAATTCCCGAAAGTCGTTGATGCAGGCGATGACCGCTCCCGCCTTGCCTTCGAGCGTGGCTTCGCCCCAGCCCACCACGCCGGCGTTGGTCTCGATTTTGACGAACACATAGGGACGGTCCGTTTGCGCCGTCATCGAAACGCCAAAAACCTTCACGTTGGTGATCTTGAGTTTCGAACCCAGACCGGCGAAGGCTTCCGCTCCCAGGGCATTCTGCGGAACCAGGGCGCAGCCGCAACCCGAATCGGCCGCTGCCGGCCGTCCGGCGGCCACGGCTGCCGCGAGTCCGCTGAAAAATTCGCGCCGCCTCACTATGCACGCTCCTTGTATTTCTCGAACGCTATTTCGTTCACCTGGATTCCGAGGCCCGGCCTGGTGGGCAGAGCAGCGAAGCCATCCTTAACCGCTTCCACCGAACCGCCGGTCAACTCCGAGCGCATGTTCCGCGCTGCATTCGCTTCCGGGAGCGGGATGGACTGGATGAAGAAATTGGGCAGGCTAGCAGCGAGGTGCAGCGCGGCCGCCGTTCCGATGGGGCCGCCAGTGTGATGCGGCGCGACGGCGGTGTAATACGTTTCGGCGAGCGCGGCCATCCGCCGGATCTGTGTAATGCCGTTGAGGCAGATGTCCGGCCTCAGTACGTCGATGGCCTGCTCGCGTAAGAGGTCCTGAAACAATTCGGTCTTGTGGATGTTTCGCCCGAATCCGACCGGTGTCACGTGGTCATTGGCCAGTTTGTGCAGAATCCCGAGGTTGGCTGTGCGGCACGGTTCGTCGATCCACAGGAGGTGGGCAAGTTCGAGTGCCCCGCACAACCCGCCGGCCTCGCCAGCCGAGAGATCACCGGCGCCGTCCAGAACGAAGTCGGTCTGGTCGCCCCCCGCCTTTCGCAGTTCTTCGAGGCGCTTTCGCGTCGCCTGCACAAGCGCGGGCGTGCGGGTGCGTCCCGGAGCTTTCGGCGTGGGTACCAGAAATGCCCGAAAGCCCGATTTACGCGCGCGGTCGAACGAGGTCATTAAGGCGGTATCGGAACTGCCGTCAAGCGCAGTCATCGCACGAACTTTGTTCCGCGTCGGTCCGCCGAGCACCTGGTATAGCGGAGCTTTTGCCGCCTTACCCAGGATGTCGAGGAGTGCCATATTCACGGCCGCCTGCACCGCGGGTAGCCCCGCCAGCCGTCCACGGACGATCTCAAATGCAGAGGCAGGACGGCCCACTACGGCTAGCTTTGCCGCATCGAGTTCGGAGGCAGAGGCGCGGGCACACTCGCCATAGCCCTTCATTCCAGCGCGGGTGGTTACTCGCACTACGGTATAACTGAGGTTCGTCCCCGGTTCCCGCAGCGGGAAGAGGTCGATTGCGGTGACTTCCAGGTCGCGGTCGACGCTCGCGGAGGTGGACGATGCCGATTGTGCCGCGGCCATCGCCATCCCCAGGCGGGCCCGCCGCACATCGCGTAGGGTGCTCATGGGAGCATTCTATCAGCAGCCTCGCAAGCAGGGAGGCGTTTCCTCTATTGCCCTGATAGATTGGCTTCATGGTACCCATTCAAGGCCTTTTCGAAACTCACCTCACGGTCACTCACCTCGATCGTGCCTTGGAGTTCTATCGCGATGTCCTAGAATTGCCGGTAGCCATCCTCTTGCCCGAACGGCGGGTCGCCTTCTTCTGGATCGGTGCGCCGGGGCAGGCTATGCTCGGCATCTGGGAGACCGGGACGGCTCCGCAAAGAATGAGCCTCCATACCGCGTTTCAGGTGAGTCTGAGCGAGTTGCTCACCGCGCCAAAAAAATTGGAGGCCGCGGGAATCGCCCCATTGAACTTTGCCGGCGGCCCGGCCACCGAGCCGGACGTATTGGCCTGGATGCCTGCGGCCAGCCTCTACTTTCACGATCCGGACGGCAATCTGCTCGAGTTTCTCGCAATGCTCCAGCAGCCGCCGCGACCCGATCTCGGCATAATGTCCTGGAGTGCCTTCGTTCGCGCTACCGGAATTGCCTCTTGAAGATGAAGTCGAGGCTGAAGCGCCCATACTGATCCCGAGTGGCGTTGGCCGACCACCGCTCATTGATCGCCCATTCCACGCGGATGATCTGCGCGCTGGTCTGCGATACATCCTGCGTGTATGTGAAGGTGAGCGTGCGCGTAATCTGCTGTTGCAACGTAAGGCGCGCCTGCGGCAACTCGGAACCGCTCGTGAACGACGGATCGATTTTCAATTTCGTGATGCCGAAGACTCGCTCCAGGCGGCTTGCCACTGGATTCGCGATCGCCTGGCTCAGAATCGCGGATTGGCCCATCTGCTGGTAGGTTTGTGGTGGGGCGGCTGGCTCCCTCGCAATGATGTTCGGATCTGACACAGGCGCCTTACCCGTAGCCAGTAACGCCGTCAGTTCCGCAAACTGCAGCGGCGGATCCGAATGATAGGTGAGCTTCATGTTGTCCACCGGCCCGGAGACGTTGAGGGCCACGTCCACACCTTTTGCCGTCGTCTGCAGATCGACATTCAAAATCGGCTCGATCCGGGTCGGATTGAAAAAGCTGATACTCGCCTGGGTGACCGTGTACTTCGATCCAAAAAAGACGAGGTCGCCGCCGCGAATGTTGATCCGGCCGACCATCCCCGGATTGGAGGGCATCCCGCGCAGATTGAGGTCCGCATCCGCCTGCAGGTTTTCGGCAATCGAAGTCTGTACGCTTACAGAGGCCGCTGTGCGGATTCGAATGTCCAGGCGGACGCCAGCCAGCGGCCCGCTCGGTGCGTTGGGCGCCTGCGGCGGTGTCGCCGACCGCGTCAGCATCGATCCGAAATCCTGGCGCGGGCTATAGCCGATCCTCTGGAGAGTGACTGTCCCCGAGACCAGGCTGCGCCGCGCGGTTCCGCTCCACTCCAGGGCCGCGCTGAGCGTAATGCTCGCCCCTTCGGGATAACGCACACGCACACGCGTTGCCGTGATGCGCAAGCCGTAGCTAGCGTTCGTGCCGAAACCTGCAAACCCATTAATCGCTACCTTGCCGCCACCGGATTCCGCGGTGAGGTTCTCGATCATGGCCGACTTGCCGTTGAACACCACTGTTCCATTCGCGTTCGAAAGACCATTGGGAGCGTCCGCAATGTTGAACGAGGCATTCTGCAGCCGCAGCGTTCCGTTCAATTGCGGATCCGATATCGTGCCGCTCACGGCGGCGTCCAGTACAATCGCGCCTGATGAGTAAATGTCCCGCCGCATGTCCTGCAGCACGGAGAGATTTGCCTTTGCCGCCACCTTTAAATTCATCGCCGAGTTTCCTGCGATGGCGGCGTTTCCGGTAATTTGTATATCCGTCGATGGGCCGGTCAAGCGGGCACTCTCCACCCGCACCACGGACTTGTCGAGCACCGCCACAATGGGTCCCTGATTCCGAATGACGACCGGTTTTGCTCCCGCCCCCGCAGGTGTGCCGCTGAATTCCAACCGGCTTACTTCGAGCCGCGCCGTCAACGCTTCCGGACGCTTCGCCGGACCGGAGAGGGTTACCGAGCCGTCGGCTGCGGCGTTGAAGTCCTCTGTACTCGTGGAGGCAGTGGCTCCCAAGATCGGCTGCAAGCCGGCATAGGTCACATTGGTGAAGGTCAGTTTCGCGGTGACCGGATACTCGCCTCGAAGTTGAGCCGTGCCAGCGCCATGGATCGATGACTTGGCGATATCCGAGTCCAGCCGGAAATCCACATCGCCGCCACGCGTTTGCGCTGTCAGCTTAAGATTGCCCAGGCCGGCCCGATTTATCTCTAAGCCGGTGGCGCTTGCATCCAGGTTCAAGTTGGAGAGCAGCACTTCCGGCTGACCGCTCGTTTTGCGCACCGTTCCGGCCGCATCGGCAACCAGTCGCAGGGCGCCGGCAATTCCCGGGCGCTGTTGTTGGACTGCCTTAAGCTTCGCGAGTTGTACGTTACTACTTGCTACATGCACCTGGAACTGCCCGTTCTCCAGGTCCTTAAGAGGGTGTGTGTAAGACGCTTGCAAACTCAGCTGTGCCTCGCCCGCCCGAATCTCGAGCTCCGGCACGTCGATCCGTTGAGGAAGATAAACGATTTTCGTGTGGACCTGATCGAGCGGCTCGTCGTAAATGACAGCCTTGGACAGGTTGAGATCCGCGCTTCCCTGCGGCTGGTCGATGGTGCCCGACAGCGTTGCCGTCGCGGACAATTGGCCCCTGGCGCGGATACTGTTCTGATGCGCTACCTGCAGGACTTTCTCGATGGGCAGATTGCTGATCGAGAGCTTGGCCGTGGTCGGATACTCGGGAGCCAACTGCGTGGCTCCATCCACCAGAATCGTCGACTTCGCAAAATCGGAATTGATCCGGTAACGCACCTGATCGCCGGAAGTCTGGGCGGTGGCGGAGAGATCGCCGAGCGCTTCGCCCTGCACTTGCAAATCGCGGAGATTCATCGCTCCGTTGACGCTGCTGAGCTGGAAGGCGGGCTTTCCCTTTACCTCACGAAGGTCGCCGGTTACATCGCCGTTGATTTCGATCCGGCCGGCTACCCCGCGCCGCTGCTTCGCCACGGCTTTCACATTGGCGAGCTGCACAGGAGTGGTATCCACGTGGGCTTGCAGTTGGCCAGTGGACAAGCTGTCGGCGGGATGCCGGAAGGTGGCCTTCAGATTGACGCGGGAAGGACCCATCAGCAACTGTGCAGACGGGACGGAAATCAACTGGTCGGAGAGGTCCACCCGAGCATCGAAGCGGTCGAATGGTTGTTCATAGGCTGTCCCGTTCGCCACTGTCAGGACGACGTTTCCTTGCGGATTGGCCATTGTGCCGAAGATTTTCCCCGTGGCATTCAACTGCCCATCCACAGGAACGTCCGTCTGTCCCGCCAGTGCCAGCAGGTCAGCCAGGTCGGCATTCCGGATGTTCACGTTCGCCTGGACCGGCGCCCTCGAAGCCGGCGACCAGTTCCGCAGGCCGATGCCGGCTGCCAACTGTGCCTGCATCGTGCCACGCTGCAGGACGCCATTTTCCAGACTGGCTCCGGTCGAAGCCGCCTTGACGTCGGCGGCGAACCGATCGAAGGAGCGACCTTCCACTGTAAAATTGGCGGCCGTTAAGCGCCCGGCAATCCGCGGATTCTGAATGGCTCCGCTGATGGCACCGGTGAAGGTGACGGAGCCGCCTTTGCCCAGTTTTACGGGCAAGGGTTTCGACAATGCCGGTTGCAAGTCGGCAAGATTGCGCGAGACCACCTTCACATTCAATTGCTTTCCGGTGGAGCCGGAAAGATCGATCCGCGAATTCGGCAGCGTGAGGAAGCTATTCGACATCTGGACCGTATCGGTAGCGCCGTCATAGCGTCCGACGATGCGGCCCGATACCGGGATGCCTTTCCGTCCACGCGACACGGCCAATCGGATCTGCGCGTCGATTCCCTTTGTCCCGGGTGCCTTTAAGTTGGCGTGCACTTCGACGGGTCCGGACACCACGGCGCTGTAAGGCAGCTTCGGGCCCTGCACATCGGAACGCAGCTTAGCGTTTACCAAATATTGGGATGGACCGGTGACCTTCACGTTGCCGTTCAACTGGGTAGCGCCGCTGAGCGGCATGTCCAACTGGAACAGACTCGCTAGTTGGTTGAGGTCCAGATTGGTTTTGAAATCCACATTTTCGGGCGTGCCGGATGCCTCGAGGTTCGATTTGCCGAGCGTTGCCCGGGCATGCGGGATCATAATACTTTTGTTCGCAAACTCCGCTTTGGCTTCCAGATCGAGGGTGCCCGGAAGCCGTTTCCCAGCCTGAGGAGAAATCCGAAGGCTTGCGAAGCGATTGGCCTCCGGCAGGGACAGATGGCCGTTGATGGTTGCGGACCCGCGCGGATCCACGAGGTGCTCCACAATGCCGCTCAGTACAAGCTGTGATTCGGGAGTTCCCACTTTCGCGTCCGTCACCTCGATTCGATCCTTTTCGAGGACCACCGGGATTGTCAGACTCACGGGCAGAGGATCTTTTCCGGTATGGGTGATCAGCAGCGGATTCATACTAATCCGCCCCTGATAGCTAGGTTTCAGGAGGTTGTAGAACAACTGCGCGGTAAAGTTTTCGCCTTTGGCACTCAGAGGAATGGTCTGGTCACCGAAGAGGATGACGCCGTCCGTAAGATCGAACTTCCGGATTGCGAGGTCGACGATGGTTTCCAGGCCGCTTGTATCGCTCGGCTTCTTGATTTTCGGGGCAGGGATGTTCGTGCTGCCATCGGGATTGACAATGATGTTGGCTCGCGGCTCATTTACCGCCAGAGATTGAAGGTCGAGCACACTGCGGAAACCCGCGAGCAGCTTCAGCCGCAGTTGAATCTGTTTCGCCTCGAGCAGGGGCGGACCGCCGGCCGGTTCCGTGCCGTGGATGATGAACTTCTGAATGGTGACGCCACGCAGCCAGTCAAAGCGGAAGGAGCCGATCTCCACGCGTCCGCCGGTGGCCTCCTCGGTGACGGCAATGATCTTCTCGCGAACGTAGTTCCGGAACCAGGAGGTATTGATCAGAATAAGGGCGGAAACGATGACCAGGGCTACCAGACCGGCGATCGATAAAAGCGTGATTTTGGCGATCTTTCCCAGCTTCATAGTTACAACCAGTCACGGGCGGATGCCCTATTCGTTCTGAAACGCTTGTTCGTAAACTTCCACTTTCAAGTTCTTGCGGGCCTGCTCGAGCCAGGATTCGAATTGTTCATCCACCTTCTTTCCGCTCAGCGTCTCCCGGATCCGATCCCGGCTGTTCTCGATAGGACCATGCAATTCGGCGGCGTGCTGTTTGTAATAAGCCACGACGTCGGCATCGGAGACATTCGCGCCAGGGCGAAAGCGCTGATCGATGAACCGCAGAACGGTGAGCTGCCAGCGCAACTTGGCGAGGAGTTGCTCCCGGGTGATGCCGTACCCACGCAGGGCAGCCTCCGCCTCGGCATCGTTGCGGTACCGTTCTTGCACGAGCTGGCCAAATAATTTATTCGCTTCCTCCTCGCCGGCCATCGGATATTGCCCGCTGTCTATTTCTTTGCGGATCATCTCCTGGTCGATGAGACGTTCCAAAGCTTTCCTCTTCGCCTGCTGAGAGAAGTCGGGCTTTTCGCCGTTCTGAAAAGCAGTGATGCGGATTTCGCGGTCGAGGTTGCTCAATTTGACGACGCGATTGCCGGCAACGGCGGCGATCCGGTCAAGCACCACGCCGGAAGCGATGTTCATCGACAACAAGATCAAGGCTGCAATATGGGTCGGCATCAGAATGTTTGTCCGATCGAAAAGAAAAATTGAAAACGGCTGATCCTCTGCGGCACGCCGACACAAACACCGGCGGGGGGAGCGCCCGGATTGCAATTCAGCAAGTCGGCGGTGGTTCCCTTGAACCCCACGAATCGCGGAGGGTTCATGCTGTAAGCGAGATCCACACGAATCGGTCCCACAGGAGTTTTGTAGCGGAGCCCCACGCCGGTGGCGTGCACCATGTAGTTGAAATCGCGGTCGTCACGCTGTTTGTAGCGAAATGAGATATCGCCGATGCCGCGGTATACGTTACCCGCGTCATGGAACAAGACTCCGCGGATGTTTTCGCCCAGTAGCGGGAAGCGCAGTTCGGTCATATGAAACAGGAGGGCGTTACCGCCCAAGGGGAAGCCGGTGGGCTCCGTTGCCGGCGCTCCCGCGCCTGCCGATTCTCCGATATCGCGCGGCCCCGCCTGGTTCTCGGGAAATCCGCGATGCGAAGTGCTGCCGCCGCCGAAGAAGCGCTCCGGTAAAGGAATGGAGTTCTCGGGCTCCACGCCGGCAGGTACGCTGAAGGGGCGAATTATGCCGATTGTCAGCTCCCTTGCCAGCACCACATTGCGCGTCAACCGGTGGTAAGTCGCGTTCCGGCCCAGCCCCCGGATAAAGCTTCGCTGCGATCCGAAATAGCGGGTGGCGACGCCAAAATCCATCGTGTTGAAAATACCGCGGCGCGTTTCCGCTGGATCATCCCGCCGGTCCTGCACGAGATTGGCGGACAGGATGCCGATGCGGACCGGCTGTAGCAGCGCCGGCACGAGCAACGTAGGGATCACAACATTGGTGGCGCTCACCCGACGATAGGCGAAACGGAGCAGCGCCGTCGTCGGTTTGGAAAGCTGTTGCGCTACCTGGACGGACGCTTCCTGTCGTTTCGATTGAAAAGTGCGTACTTCGCGGGAGTTATCGTACAGCGTGGTAAACGTAACATTCCGGCCCTCGACATTCCGGAAGCGCGGCGCCAGGTAACTGAACGAGCCTCGTTTCTGCAGCCTGGAATAAACTCCCCGCAAAGTGAGGACATGACCGAGTCCGAGAAAGTTCATTCTGCTCACTTCCATGGAAGCGCGCGGGCTGAAGCCGGTGCCACCCACTGCCTGGTCCACCGACGCCGTGGTGCCGCCGATGCGCGCCAACTCTGCGCCGAACCCAAGACTGAGCCGGTAGCGGTTGGCCTCCTCTAGATCGTAGAGTGCGTATTTCCTGTCAGTGAGCCCTTCGCGGTTCTGGACCGCTGTATTCACCCTGGCGAAGACCCCGAGGTCGTAGAGACGCTGCTGTCCGGCCGTGAGGGCGAGAGGCGAGAGCGGATCGTCGGGCTTCAAAGTGAGGCTTTGCTTTACGAGCCTCGGCTTGGTGGTCCGCAAGCCTGAAATGAGTACGTCGCGCACCCACTGCCGCGTCCCCTCGGTAATGTTGTAGACCAGGGTCACCCGTTGCGGTTGGCCGGAGGGCTCGAAGGAGTATTGAAAATCCGCATCCGCGAAGCCATTCGTGTAGTAATAGGTGAGCACCGTGGACCGGTCCGCCGCAATCTCCGTTTCGCTGAAGGGCTGGCCTTCGCTCGAAGCGAGCCTAGCCAGGATCACTTCCCGTTCGAGTTGCGCCACTCCGTTCAGTTCCAGGCGATCGATGAACCATTGCGGGCCTTCCTCGATGCGAAAGTTGACCGCGATCTGACCTGTCTTGCCTTTGTAGTCCCGCTCCAGCGTCGACACTACTTTGATGTCGCGGAAACCATTCGAGCGGTAGAGATTGGCGATATTCTCCTCGTCCTTCTTGCGGAACGCTTCGCTGTAGCGGCCGTGGCGGCGAAGTAAGGTGGCAGGCTCCAGAAACATGCGTTCGCGAATGGTGTCGGTATCGAAGTAGCGATTCCCCTGAATCAACACCTCGACGATCTTGTAGCGCTGACCGCGGCTGATCACGTACTCGATGACTGTCTCGTCCGCGCTTTTCTGTTTTTCGCGGAAGTCGACATTGACTTCGTAGTAGCCCTGGGTCTGAAAATAATCGCGGAGGTTGCGCGCGCCTTCCACCAACAGGTCGCGGTCGGCGTGGCGCTCTTCGTAAATGGGGACGTATTTTTTCAGTTTTCCGCTCGAAACCTTGGTCTCCACCGCTTCGAGCTTTACCTTGGGGCCACCCTCGATCTTGAGGTTTGGTTCAACCTTGCGGGTTTCCGGATCGTACTTCATGGAATCGATCTGGACCGTCGCCATCAAGCGGTCGTCCTTCTGATATTTCTTTAGAATTCCGGTGATGCCTCGGCGGGTTCGTTCCTGAGACATTTCTTTGCCACCGCCGATGATCCAACGGTTCCACCCAGTGGCCTTAACAATCGTTTTTTCCGGCAGTTTGGGATTGCCTGAGATCACAGGCTTGCCGTATCGGGCGCGTTTGCCCGCGTTTACGACGAAGGTGATGTGGATCTGCTGGGCTTTCGGATCGCGCCGCAGGTCCGGTTGCACTTTCGCTTCATAAAGACCATTTCGTTCAAAGATGCGCTTCAAATTCGTTTTTGCCGCAGCCAGCGAGTCGTCGGTAAACGGTTTGCCTAAATCGAGTTGCGCAGAACTGATGACCGTGCCCCGGTCCGGGGGCGATTTTATTTTCCCTTCGGCCCCAACATGTCCGACGAACCATTGCTCGGTTGTGACGAAGCGCACGATCACGCCACCTTCGGCCGGCTGGGCCTCCACCTGGATGTCTTTGTAGCGTCCGGTAGCGAACATCCGGTCGATCGCATTTCCGACGTCCTCCATCCGGAGAGGAGTTCCGGGACGGACAGGCTGTACTTTTTGCAGGTCCCGAGGGTCGAGCGGCTGTTCGGGCGGACTGTATTCGACCGCCAGGATCTTCTTGCCTTCGAATGGCGATGGCTGGCCAGAAATCGGGAGGGCGGCCGCTAAAGCGAAGAAGAAACAAGGAAGTTTTCGGCGCGCAATCCCCCTATGTGGATGGGGACAGAGCTCCAGGAAGGGACGTTTCAGTTTGAGCATCAGTGGAATGACAGAGGTGCCCTCCGTGGCGACCTGTGCAATCCTGTAGCCATATGTTCTTACGATTTTCCACTCCGATCTCAACTGGGCTTGCAGCGCTGGGACTAGCCGCTACGCTCGCGAGCGTAACACCGCTACTCGCTCAAACGGCTTCTGTATTTGCCACCGGGCTTCTCAATCCGTCGAAGATGATCCTGGGTCCAGGTGGTTCTTTGGTAATCGCTGAAAGCGGACCGGCGACTGCGAATTCGGGCCGCGTTTCGGTGGTGAATTCCGCTGGGGTCCGCCGTACCCTGCTCGCTGGTCTTCCGTCGGGACTTTTCGGACCGGCTAATGATCCTGACGGGCCTACTGGCTTGCTTCTGGACGGCAACACGCTATACATCACCATCGGCGAAGGCGATCTTTTCCGCAACGGCACCGTGGCGGGCACTACTGTCATCAACCCTGCCGGTATCGCTTCGCCGATCCTGGACACAGTGCTGCAGGTGGACTTTCCCCAGAGCGTGGATCGTCTAACCTCCACATTTACCCTCACCCCTCTGGAGCAGGGAATTCTCTTTGACGGCGGCACGGTGACCCTCAGTGACGGCGCGAACTCGACTGCCACCGTCAGCGTACTCAGCCATTTTCGATTCCGGCCGGATCCCGTGGTGCTCTTCAAGAATAGCCATCCCTATGGCCTCGCAAAGTTGGCCTCCGATCCGAATCATCTCTACATGGTGGACGCGGGCCTGAACTCCCTGGTGAAAATAGACCTGCCTTCCGGCAGAGCGAGGACCATCGTGCGTTTTCCTCCCATCCCAAACCCCACTGCGATCGGCGGCCCCTTTATCGATCCGGTACCGGATAGCATTCACGCTTATGGCGACTACCTGCTGGTTTCCTACCTGACTGGATTTCCTTTTGTCCAGGGTGGGTCCCGCATCGTGTTCGTAGATCCGGCGACTGGGAACTCCACTCCGTTCATCAACTTCATGACTTCCTCGATCGACATCGCTTTTCGGGACCGGCCGAGCGGAAGGCCGCAGTTCTTCGTGCTGCAATACAGTACGAACCAGCGCGCCAATCCGGCGGTGCCCGGCCAGGTTGTGGTGTTCAACGACCTGTCGCAGTCCACTCTGGTGGGCGGATTGCATGCGCCTACAAGCCTGGCGCTCGATGCGGCCGGCGGAATGCTGTACATCACGAGCCGCACCGATGGAACGGTGCTGCGCGTTAATGTAGGTCTGTGAGTTGTATTTTCTGCCAGATCGTAGCCGGTGAAATCGCCGGCCATGTCGTGTTCGAGGACGCCATTTCGATGGCGTTCCTCGACACGCGTCCGCTGTTTCCAGGACACACCCTCTTAGTTCCGAAGCAGCATTTCGAAACGCTACCCGATCTTCCGCCGGAACTGGTGGGGCCCCTCTTCCAGAATGCGCAGCGATTGACTCGCGCGGTGGAGGCGGCGTTCGATGCCGGTGGAACCTTCGTGGCCATCAATAACAAGGTGAGCCAAAGCGTGCCACATTTGCACATTCACGTCGTCCCACGCCGCCCGAAAGACGGGCTGAAGGGCTTTTTCTGGCCACGCCAGCCCTATCCGGATGACGCCGCGATCAGCGCCGCCCGCGAGGCTCTACGGTCGGCGGTTCGGGATCTCGCATAGCGCGGTTTTGAATAGCGCGCCACTAAAATAGATTCATGGATGGCAACGAGGTTCGCCCTGAACAACTGGATCCAGCGACGATGATCAATCTCCGCGCGTTAGAGGCGGAACTGGCGGACCCACAGACGATTCTCGGCTGGTTGCGTCCGGATTGGGGGATTGCTCAAACCACCCTGCACGGGCTATTGAACCGGCTGCCTGGGCCGGGAACGCCCGTGCTGCCGAAACCGAAAAAGCGTGCCCGTATGCCGACCCCGGCGGAGTTCTCAGCAGTGCTGGCCGCGATCTGGCAGGTGCCCATCGTCCAAGGTCACGTCCGCAGCATCTACGGCGAACTCCAGCGGCAGCTTGCCGGTCTCGCGGAAACCTGGTCCGCTCTCCCCGAGGAGGATCGTTACCTGGTCGTCTATTCGGGTGGGACGATACTCGCGGCGAGTGTCACCGGATTGAACGATCCCAAGTCTGTCGAACTGATTACGCCACTGCTGCTCGACCAGGAACAAGCGGTGCCCGGCGTGCCTGGGTTGTCGTTCAAGCTGGAGCGGAACCGGAAGCAGTTTGCAAGGGCTCTCGGCGAAATGGCGCCATCCTTTAACATCACGCTCTACTTCAATGTGCGCACCTGGCTGCGGTCTCGATGAGCACCGCTCATGGCAGGACCATGCCCATCGTTTCCGGCTCCGGCAGTTTGCCCGTGCGCTGGTAGTCTTTAGCCGCCGCGTTGAATTGCTGGATTCGGCTCACCCAGGAGAGACCCTCGTGGTCATACCGAACCAGGACATTGTCGAGCCAATAAGGGCGATTCTCGGCGAGCCACGCGCTCCGATAGCCGGCTTTGATCTCCTGGAGATAATCGCTGAGCGAAGGCAACAAACCGTCCATGCCTCGAATCCGCCGCATCTGGTTTTGCACTGAGTCGGCATTCGACGGGTCCGCCGCCGCTTCGCGGTAGATCCGGGCCACTTCATTAGTGAACTGAATCTTCATCCCGAGATAGTCGAGCCGGCGCGCTGCGAATTCGAGGAAGGGAATGGTGTCGGCGTGGTGCCTGGCCTTCGATCGCTCCCGGGCTAGGGTCAATGCCGCCTGCTCGGCAGCGAGCCGCAGCTTCGAGGCCGCGGGCAAGGCTATACGCATCGATTCGGCGCCGTAGCGCGAGAAGGGATCTGCCCAGAACAATCCATTCGTCGCTTCGCCTGCGCCGGCTGCCTTGAGCAGTTCGTGCGTTTCGTACAGCGCTCGGATGGCCGAGACGAATTTCCGCCCGGAGCTGCGGTAGAAGGCCCAGTCGAAGGCCCGGTCGAAGGCCTTCGTATCCACCGATCCGGTCTGCCAGGCTGCTGCGGCGGAGAAAACCACGCCATACCAGGTCATGTTGAACAACGACTCTCCGTCGTCGGCCCAATGGCTCGCCAGCGACCCGACAGCACCCAACCGTTTGCCGTCCCTCACGAAGTTATTCACGTTCGGCAGGGTGTCGCTGAAGGCCGGAAACAAGCGGTTCCAGTTGTGGACAGCGGTGCAGACCATGAATCGCAGACCATTCGATCGAAAAGGCTCGATGGATGCCGAGTAGTCGTTGCGTGGCGCGTAAACCCAGGTTACGGCGATCAGATCTTTGGGTAGGCGGGGGATCACTTCGGGATGTTTCAGTGCGATGTCGCCAGGGAATACGATCTCTTTGCCCAGAGGCCGCAGGATCTCCACTGCTCGATTCAGGTGCCGCGCGTAGACACCGCCGACGCCGTCGCGGGCGGCCATTTCCCTGCTTTGTCCTTCACCCAGTTCCCACGTCTCGTCAGCGCCCAGGTGGAACAGCTTCGAGGGAAAGGCATCCGCCAACTGCTGTGCTGCCTGGCGGATCCAGGTATAGGTTTGCTCGCTGGCCGGAGAAATTACGCTGCCGTGCGGGATCTCGCCCATTTTGGCGTAGAGCTCGAATTTCAGCATGTTGTGGAGATGTCCGAACATCTGCTGGTGTGGGGCGAGGTCCACATGATACTGGCGGGCGTAAACCCCCAGGCGGCGGATCAGTTCGGGCGTGACTTCTCCTCCCGGCGGTGCCGCGTAGGCCGATTGCTTGTACGGGAAGACGTGCTCCATGTACAGGAAAAGGACGTTCATTTTGTACTCGGCCAGACCGCGAATGAGCGCCTTCAACTGGTCCTCGGTGAGGATGGGGCCGCGGTTGATGTCGAGCGAAAAGGCTCGGTAGCGCAGTGCCGGCCAGTCGGAGATGCTCACGAAAGGCACGCGGCCGTCATGGCCGATCCATTGCCGAAGTGTCTGGACTCCATAGAAGACGCCCGCGGCGCTCTTTCCAGCCACGAGTACACCGGAAGCGTCGACGCTCAGCAAATAACTTTCGGGCTGGTCGAGCGCCGCAAGGTCGAGCTTCCGCCTTGCGATCTCGGCATCGATCGCAGGAGTTCCCACGCGGCCTATTCGAATGGTTGAGGCACCGGGGCCTCGTACTACGGCATCAATGTGGCGGACCTGCTTCAGCTCATCGGCCAGGACACCTGCGGCAAAGGAATCTTCGGTATGGTCGGAGTCAACTGCGATTTGTACAGGTGACTCTAACGCCAACGCACCGGCACTACGGGTTAAGGTTTGAGGAGAAGGGATCAGCTTCGCCTCCTGTGCCGGCAACACTCCGGACAGGAGCAGGCAAACGAAAAGCAGCTTCACGTACAATTCAAGATTAACAGATCAGTTAAGGTGTTTTGGATGCCCTTGGCGCGTACGTGCCTTTGAAACGACCCGGCGCATTGACCACCCAAAGATCGCCGGGGTAAAGGCCTTCCACTCCCGAGCTCTGGATTTTCGCCGACCCGAGGTCTTCACCAGCGTGCTGGAGTTTGATCACCGCGGCGATAGGATAGGTGAGGGATCCGCTGAGGGCGATGGAGCACATGCCGTTGGCATCGGTCAAACCTTTCCCGATGAGCGTTTTTCCGTCCGCTTCATAGAGACTGACGCTTACGCCGGGGAACGAAAACGTGGGGACCGGATATCGGTACACCAGGATTTTCACGGGCGCCGATTCGGGTTTCCGGTACAACCGGCAGTCGTCGAACCGTGCCTCCACATTTAAGCCATTCTGCGGGATGTTCACTTTCAGCTCGACTTGAACGGCGGAAAGGAAGATGTCCTGCTGGGCCCCGGCCGGCTTCCACGAGCGCGATTCCGATGACCACAGCCAGCCGCGGGATACCTGGCTCGCGCTGTCGTAGTCGATTTTGATGGTTTGGAACTGCTTCGGGTCCCATTCCCCGATCGGCGTGGGAATGTAATCCGTGTTGTGCCCGTACTGGCTACCGGAAAGAAACGACCAGCCGGAGCGCCCGTCGCGATCCCGCCCCAGAATCACTTCCGTAAAGTAGTCGGGAGATGCGGCGCAGAAGTGCACATTGTAGCGCTCCATGCCGCTCGTCGACTGGATTCCTCCGGGCACCTTCATCTTCGCCACGAGCACCGCATCGGCGGGCTGGAAACGCACTTTCGACACCAGGCCGGTAAAGCGAAAGCCGGCGGTCGGTGGAATCTCGCGGACATCGCCCGTACGGCCCGCGATTACCAAATGGCCGTCCTTGTGCTGCACGGTAAGGCCGCCGTCCTGTTGCCAGATGCGCCACAATTTCGTATCCAGCGCGGGAGCATCGAAGTCGTCCACCAGCAACGCTCCATTGACGTGCTTCCTGGCGTGAGGCTCGGTGTAAACGGTGCCTTCGAGCGACGGACTCATTGGGCCGGTCTGGTCCGCCTTGATCATGCCGAAGAGGATCGGACGGTAGCTGGTTTTCTCCTCCGGCGCTTCGCTCTTGCGGAGCATCAGGGTTACCGGATAGGGCAGTTTGACGGAGGCGAGATCCAGTTCAAAGGAGCAGGTCAGCGCGTCCCCGGATTTTCGGCTACACTGTGTCTCCCGATCTCCGATGGGAACTGCTTGTGCCGGATCGAAGCGGATGCCGAAGACCCGATAGACGCCCGAGGAATCAACGTCCTTCGCGTTTACCAGGACTCGAGCGCGCCCGTTGGGCAACACTTCGGTTTGCAGGGTGGCGGAAATCGCGGCCGCCAGAGGGAGCGCGGCCATTAAGAGCACCAGGATCCGTACCATGAGTACGGATATTCTATCGCGTGCTGGTAACCAGATCGCGAGCCAGCAGGTCGGCGCGATCCGCCAGGCTCTTGGCGAGGGGGAGGTCGGTTTTCCTGGCTTGCTCGGCTTGAGCAATAAAGTTCCGGATTCGGGTGGCCGTTTCGCTCTGCGTGCTCGTGAGCCGTTTGCTCTGCACCGTGGCGAGTCCTCCGCGGGCCCTGTCGAGCGCCGCCCGAATTGCAATTTCATACTGCTGGCGCTCCTGGGCGGACAGGATCTGTCCCAACTGCGGTGCTGTTTGGGTTGCAGGAGGGATGTGCGATTGCGTGGGACGGCTCGGCGCGGGCTGGGGACCGCCTTCCTGCCCGGCCTTCTCCGGCACTGGCTTTGATTCACGGGGCTGCGGTCGCGGCGAAGGAGGCACGGCTGCAGGGGGAGCTGCCTTGGCTTTCCGGAAAAAGCAGGACGTGGAACTGATGGCAGATGAGAATGCCAGGATGAGTGCGATAGCCGCCCTCAGGTTCATTTCGATTCCAAAGATACGGTGGTGGCTTCTGCTGCTCGAGCGGCCGGAAGCCTTACATAAAAGGTAGTGCCTTTACCCGGCTCGCTTCCGAAATCGATTGTACCATTGTGAAGTTGTACCACCTGAAAAGTCATCGCCAAACCGATTCCCGAGCCCTCCTTCTTTGTCGAGAAATAGAGGTTGAAGATTTTTTCCCGGATCTCAGGTGGAATGCCCGGCCCATTATCGGCGATGGTGAGGACAAAGTCGTCGCCGTCGCTGGCCAACCGGATGGAAAGCACTCCTCCGCCGGACATCGCCTCCACGCTATTCACCACCACGTTGAGGACTGCTTGCTTTAACAGGTCCGGGTCGCCGCGAACCGGTGAGGGAATAGCCATCGACTCTGTCTCGATCCGGACCTGGGACTTCTGCGCCGACGGCGAAACCAATAAGACGATATCGCTGACCAGTGCGGCCATATCGAGGCGCCGCATCTGAAGTTCAATGGGCTTGGTGAAATCGAGGAAAGTCTTCACGACGCGATCGAGCCGCCGGATCTCCCGTGCGATGACGTCGATTTCTGGAGCGCCCTCCGGAATCTCACTCAGAATCTTCGACTTCAACACCTCGAGGTGTAATGCCATCGAATTCAACGGATTCTTAATCTCGTGAGCCACGCCGCCGGTTAACCGGCTGATCGCCGCCATGCGGGAGGAGAGATCGAGTTCCTTTTCGATCTGCCGCCTCGACTCGGCGTCGCGAAGCGTCACCAGCGTGCCCATTACCTGCCGGGTGCTCGAATTCTCGAACAGTTCGACGTTCAGTAGAACCTGGGCGCTTTCATTCGAAAGTGCCAGGTCTTTGATGGGCCGGTGTAGTCTCAGCGCCTCCTGCAGTGCGTCCCCCACTGGCGTATCGGGCGGGAAAACCTGCTCGAGGCGATTGCCCATCAGTTCCCATCTGCCTTTGCCGAGCATTCGTTCGGCGGGCTTCCCAGCCATCATCAAACGGCCGTCGTGGTCAAACAGGAAGACAGCCTCTTCCAGGCGCTCGAAAAGCTGTTCCACGTTGTTGCGCAGTTGGGTGGCGTCCCGGCGTGCCCCTTGAAATCGTTGTCCCAGCAGATTGAGCTTGGTTTCGATGGCGGCAAATTCGCGCGAGCCTTCCTTAAGGGGTGGATCCAGTGTTCCTTCGCCGCTTGTAATTCGGTCAATGGTCTGGTTCATGCGCGTCAGAGGACGAAGAATGAACGTCGCGAACAGACTCGATACCGCAACCGACAGCCCCAACGTCATCAGCGACACAAAAGCCAGATTCTGAATCACCGGCTCTACGGTCGATTTCAACAGCACGGAGGAAATAATCACGCTGACGGTAAACAGCGGTTCATTGCCCACGCCCAACGTCACAGGCACGGTGTAATCCTGCCGCAGCGAGAGGATCTCCCGAAGTTTCTGGTGGAGGCTCTTCTTGTCCCAGACTTCGAAGTTAGGCAGGTTCTGGATCGTGCCGAGCCTGCTCGGGTCTGAGCTCGAAATCACTTGTCCCGACGAGTCGGAAACATCAACGGCTACCGATGCCGGAGTAGCGGAGATCTGCGTCAGTAACTGCTTTAAGGTGACGTCCTCCTTCACCAGCTTGGTCCAGAGCCGTTTGGTGTCTTCGAGGGTTTGAGGTGGAGGTTCCTCGCGCGCGGTCTGCTCGGTGATCCTTGTTACCAGAACATTCTTCACCTGTTGCACTGATGATTGCGCCCGCTCGAGGACGTTGGCGAATTCCACCTTCACCGCGTCCTGCAGATTCAAGAGCGAGAGGACCACCACCAGGAAGATAACCAGACCGACAATGGAAATAATCAGCCGCGTCTTTAACGACATGCAGAACGCTACTGGGTTTGCTGTGCTTCGGCTTCGGCGGCCCCGTACTCCTTGAGCTTGTTGAACAGGGTTTTGAGACTGATTCCGAGGATTTCCGCCGCACGCGTCTTGTTGTTCTTAGTGTGTTGCAGCGTGAGTTGAATCAGCAGCTTCTCGGCTTCGCTGACGGTGACACCGACAGGGAGCTTAAGAACATCGTCGTCCTGACTGGTGATGGGGGCCCGTGTTCCGGCCGCCACTCCCAGAGCATGGGGAAGATGGTTCGGCAGTATCGTTCCCTCTCCCGCGAGAATGACCGCACGTTCCAATATGTTTCTGAGTTCGCGGATATTTCCCGGCCAGTTATGCCGGCGCAACTGGTCCACTACTTCCGGATGGATGTCGGTGACGCGCGCCGCGTGTTTCTTGTTCAGGTCGCGGAGCAGCGCCTCGGTCAGCAGCGGGACGTCGTCCAGCCGTTGCCGAAGGGATGGCAGCGGGATTTGGAATACATTCAGACGGTAGTAAAGATCCTCCCGGAACTCGGATTTCTTCATCGATTCCTCGAGAATCTTGTTGGTGGAGGCGATCACCCGCACATCCACCACCATTTCGTTTTTGCCGCCTAAGCGCCGCACGCGCGAGTCTTCAAGAACCCGGAGCAGCTTCGCCTGGGTGTTGTGCGGCATGTCGCCTATCTCATCGAGCAGCAGTGTCCCGTTCTGCGCCAGTTCGAAACAGCCGGCCCGGCGTTCCACAGCCCCTGTAAAAGCGCCTTTCTCGTGTCCGAACAGTTCGCTCTCCATCAGCGTCTCCGGCATGGCCGCGCAGTTGATAGCGACAAACGGACCGTTTCGGCGGGGGCTCAAATCGTGAATGGCGCGGGCCACCAGTTCCTTACCGGTGCCGCTCTCACCGGTGATCAATACAGCCGCGCGACTGGGCGCTACCTGCCGGACGAGCGAAAATACCTGCTGGATGGCCGCCGACTGGCCCACCAGATTTCCAAGAACGCCTTGATAACTCAATTGCCGCTGAAGGCGCTCCGTCTCTTCGGCAAGACGGCTCTGCGCCGACGCACGCTCGAGCAGCACGCGTAATGCCGCGGGTTGGATTGGTTTTTCCAGGAACCAAAAGGCGCCCAGATCGTGAATCGTGGCGATGGCGGTTTCGATGTTGCCGAAAGCGGTGAGAACAATCGCCGGAATCATGTCCCCTTGGGCGGACAGCCGCTTCAGGAGTTCGAAGCCGTCCATCCTGGGCATCATGAGGTCAGTTACCAGGACGTGGATCGGCAGCGATGACATCAGCTTTTCGATGGCTTCCTGGCCGTCGGCCGCTGTTTCAGCGGCAAATCCCCAGGAGGAAACCATGCTCGCCAGACCGGCGCGCTGACTTTCTTCATCGTCTACGATTAGAACTCTTGTGGGGGCTGATGGGCCCAAATTGTCCATTGCTTTCATTTTATCAATGACCGGACCCGAGAGGCGACCTTAAGTTTAATTCTAAAAGGTTTTAGTTTCGAACGGGATATGATGTTCGAGAAGATGTTCAAGAAAATGAAATGCGCCTTCCTCCAGCTCGTCATTTTCAGTGGCGTCCTCCCTGCGCAACGACCCGATCCCGGGCCCACGCCTCGGCCTGACCCGGCAAGAGATGCCGCTCTCCTCGAACTCTTTCCCCTTACGACAGGTGTCCGGGAAGACGACCATCCCACGCTCGCCTCCCGCGGCGATACGGCTTGGATTGCTTGGGTATCGTATTCGGAAACTGAAGGAAACAGTCATATTTATGTCCGGTCCCTGACCGGAAAAACGTGGTCCGAACCCGAGCGCATCACGGATATCCCAGGTGACTATCACAAGCCTGCCATCACCATCGCCGCCGATTTTACTGTCTGGGTGGCTTGGCCAGCCCAGATCGGCCGCAATTGGGATATTTACGGAAAGGTGCGTCGTGCGAAGGCAGGCTGGTCGAAAACCGAACGTTGGACGACCGACGCTGGTCCTGACCTTCTGCCTGCCCTCGCCTCCGCCAAGGGTCGCGTGATTCTGGTTTGGCAGGCGCTCCGCCGGAATAACCTCGACATCCTCTATCGTATTTACCAACAAGGGGTTTGGGGGTCTGAAGGCTTCGTCGGCGAGAGCAGGGCGAATGACTGGGATCCGGTGGTGGCCGCCTCCGCCAACGGCGATTTCCACGTCGCCTGGGACAGCTATCGAGGCGATTACGACGTAATCCTTCGCACCATGACAAGCGCGGGAACTTGGGCCGATCCGATCGCTGTTGCCCGTACTCCCAAACTGGAGAATCATCCGTCGTTATCCGTGGACCCACGGAATCGTCTGTGGATCGCCTGGGAGACTGGTCCCGAAAAATGGGCCATGGATTCGGCAAACGGCGGGTTGCGGGAACGCCGCGACGTCGGCATAGCCTGCTTCGAAAACGGGAAACTGTATCGCGCTGCCGCGTTGGAAGAGGGATTGCGACTTTTGAGCGAGAAGGCCGGGACACAATCTCCGGTCATCGCTTTCGGCCGCGACGGGCGGCTGCGCCTGTTCTATCGCCAGGCCATGAACAGGAACTGGCTGTCGGTGCATACCACTCAGTGGGACGGAAGCGCCTGGACCAAACCGACGGTCATCATTAACAGCGAAGGCCGGCTCGATCAGCGTGTCCTGGCCGCTACGGTTGAGAACCAGGTCTTGACCGTGTATCCGGCCGGTTCCTCCCACAATGTGATCTACGGCAAGCTGTACGATTCCGGTCCGCTCACTGGCGAGACGCCCTTGCCGCTCAGCGCCGCCGCGACGGAAACGCCCAAGGACGCACTGCCGCCGCCATCGAAGCACCTATTTAAAGGCCACCAGTTGGTATGGGGCGACCTCCATCGCCACACCGACATTTCTGAGGATGGCGGTATCAAGGATGGTTCGCTCCTGGACGCCATGCGTTATGCCTTCGACGCCGCTCCGCTGGACTTCCTGGGCATTACCGATCACACTCGCTACTTGCCGCGCCGCTACAACCTTTGGCGGATCCAGCAGATTACCGATCAATATTACAAGCCGGGCGCCTTTGCTCCCCTGCATTCCTATGAGCGAAGCCAATATTCCCCCTGGGGCCACCGGAACATCGTCAATCTCAATCGGGATTACATTCCCGTTCCGGCCAACTATGAAATCGGGGACATGGGTGTGAGTCCCTGGGGACTGTTCGCGGCGCTCCGGGGAAAGAACGCCATCTCAATTCCCCACACTTCGGCCTGGCAGAACAAACAGGTGAGTTGGGATTACTACGATCCCGAAGTGGAGCGTCTCGTGGAGATTTATCAGGGCTCGCGCAGTACCTACGAGTACAATGGTGCACCCGATCCGGCCGATCGCGCCGTCTATGAAAAAGACAGCAAGAATTTTGTCTGGGACGGGCTGGCCCGCAAGCGTCGGCTTGGTTTCATCTCGAGTTCGGACCACGGCTCGACGCATATGTCTTTCGCCGCCGTTTACACTCGCGCCCTGGATCGCGAATCCATCTTTCAGGCGTTGCGCGCGCGCCGCACCTATGCCGCCACCGACCGAATTCTGCTCGATTTCAGCCTGGGTGACCATTTCATGGGTTCAGAGGTCGCCATCACCGGCGAGCCGGAGTTCAACATCGCTGTCGAAGGCACGATGCCGCTTGCTCGCATCGACATCATCAAGGATGGCAAGTTCGTGTACAACAGCACGCCTAACAGCCGCACCGTGAAGTTCATCTTCCGCGATAAGGACTATAAGGGTGATGCGGAAAGCTACTACTACGTCCGGGTGATCCAATCCGACAAGCAGATGGCATGGGGCAGTCCAATCTGGGTGAGCCGCAAAAATTGAAAGATCCAAACACGTCGTTCTTCGGGCATCCGCGAGGCCTTGCCACCCTCTTCTTCACCGAAACCTGGGAGAGGTTCAGCTACTACGGGATGCGGGCGATCCTCATTCTATTTATGACCGCATCCGCCGACCGGGGAGGTCTTGGCTTTGACGTTGCCAAGGCCGGAGTTGTCTATGGCCTCTACACCGCGATGGTCTACCTGATGAGCGTGCCCGGTGGTTGGGTGGCGGACCGCCTTCTCGGCCAGCGCCGCTCCGTTTTCTACGGTGGCGTTCTCATCATGCTCGGGCAGTTCAGCCTGGGCATTCACGCACTCCCTTTCTTTTACGCTGGACTGGCATTGGTCATCGTCGGGACCGGTTTGCTGAAGCCCAACGTGAGCACGCTGGTGGGAAACCTGTATCCGCCGGGGGACCACCGCCGCGACGCCGGCTTCTCCATCTTTTACATGGGAATCAACCTCGGCGGATTTCTTTCCCCTTTGGTCTGTGGGTATTTGGGACAGCGTGTCAACTGGAACCTCGGATTTGCGCTGGCTGGCGTGGGTATGGCGCTTGGACTGATACAGTACCGCCTGGGAGCACGCTACCTGAAAGGTGGCGAACATCCCGTGCCGCCCGACAGCCCGGAAGAGGCAGCGCAGATCCGCAGGCAGGTACGTGTAGGGATCGGTGCGCTGGTGGTCATCCTAGGCCTGCCGCTCTTGCTTTCAACCACCGGTATCGTGGAAATTACAGCACGCCGGCTAGGGGATGCGGTGGGCATCCTGCTGATTGCGATTACGGCCGGTGTGTTTACCTGGCTGCTCTCTTCCAAGGAATGGACGGCCGTCGAGAAACGGAATCTCATTGCAGTCCTGTTCCTGTTCCTGGCGTCGACGTTCTTCTGGTCGGCCTTCGAACAGGCCGGATCCACGCTCAATCTGTTTGCCGATCGAAGCACCGACAACCGGGTCTTTGGAATGGAGTTCCCTTCGAGTTGGTTCCAGTCCGTCAATTCGATCTTCGTCATTCTTCTGGCTCCATTTTTTGCCTGGCTGTGGGTCTGGCTCGGCAGGCGCGAACCCTCGAGTCCGGCGAAATTCGCGATTGGGCTGTTATTCGTGGGACTCGGCTTTGTGGTCTTGGTGGTGGCAGCGCAGCAAGCGGCAGCGGGTGTCCGGGTCAGTCCGATGTGGCTGACGCTGACATATCTGCTGCATACCTGCGGAGAACTCTGTCTCAGTCCGGTGGGGTTGAGTGCAATGACGAAACTGGCTCCTGCCAAGGTGGCCAGCCTGATCATGGGAGTGTGGTTCCTGTCCATCGCCGCCGGTGATTATGTGGGCGGACGATTGGCGTCCTTTTATGAAAGTTTCACTCCGGTTTCGCTCTTCGGCACTGTTGCCTCATTCACCATTGGACTTGCCGTGGTGATGGCTCTCCTTGTCCCTCCGATTCGCCGCATGATCGGCGGAGTGAACTAGAACGTCGGCCATAGCCGCTGCAAATGACCGTCATAAAAATTTCTGTCTTGTGCAGATGAGTCGTGTGCCCTATCCTCAGGGGACATGATTGTGGATCCTAACCCGCCTCGCGGAAAAAGGGGCGGTTTCCGGAAGATCACTGTGACCATTCCGCAAGAAGCTTACGAGAAGCTGATTCATGAGTCCACGCGGAGAAAGATTGCCGGTGAACCCAATCAACTGCTGTCCTCGCTTTTCCGGGAAGCGATCATCGACTACTTGACAAGGTTGGAAAATGAAAAAAATTGAGGCAATCATTCAGCCGTTTAAGCTCGACGAGGTGAAGACCGCATTGACCAGCCTCGGCATCGATGGCATGACCATCAGCGAAGTCCGCGGACATGGCAGGCAGAAGGGCCACAAGGAAACCTACCGCGGGCAGGAATACCAGGTGGATCTGCTGCCGAAGGTGAAGATCGAGATGGTGATCCCCGCCGAGCGCTCCGAGGAAGTGGTGAACGCGGTAACGGCTGCCGCCCGCACGGGAAAAATCGGCGATGGGAAGATCTTCGTCTTCGATGTCGGGGAAGCGATCCGGATCCGCAATGGCGAGCGCGGCTCATCGGCACTGTGATGTCTAGCCCGATACAGGTCCTTCACCAACGGACAATACGGAGATGATTTCTTCTTTCCGTTCCTCGGCGGTATTCACGGCGGATTCCATCGCCACGGAATAAATCACCGAGCCAATTGCTGCGCCGATCAGCATCACCCCATAGAACGCCCATTCGCTCTCAAAAGCGTAGCGCGCCAGATATGCCAGAAACACCGGTATGCATAAGACTGGATAAAGCAGGAGCAGGAGGGCCTGAAACCCTCGAGCCGAGTTCGACCGCCAGGCTTGCTTGGGATTGATGGGCCGCGGATACCGGATGGAGCCTACATTCCCGATCGCCAGCAGGTAAATGCTGAGTACGGCGGCTACCGAATAAGCTTCCAACACTTTTGCCGGTGTGATCGGCATGCGCAGCACCGCGCAGACGAGCGCCACCGCGGAGATCTCCAAGAATACAAAAATACCGGCAGTCAGATTCTTGGCCAGCATTACCGTAGGGATCTTCACCGGCGTCACATAGTAGATCTGCGCTGCTGAGCGGTCGAAACCCATCGAATTCCAGAACAGGACGTCCCCCAACAGCATCAGCGCGTAAACGCTCACCACCGTGAGGTAATTGGTGGCGAAGATCGAATCCGGCGAATTCGTCTTGCCGAAAGCCAGCGGCAGCCAGATCAGCAGGCCGAAAGAGAAGCCCATGAAGAACACCAGCCGGAATCTCGGCGACCGGCTCAGAAACCGTAGTTCCTTTTCGATGAGCGCTGCGAGCGGATCCCTGAACAATAACGAAGGCATCCTGAAAAAACGCTCCGCCCACGAGTCGCTGCGAGTTGGTCTGCTATCGGTCGCATTGGCCTCATCGGCGTCGAAGACCAGTCCGCGTTCGAACTGCCACCGGCCGAACCAATACGCCGCCGCAGTCCAGGCCAGCAGGCAGATCGCCGCCCCCAGGCTCGCGTCGCCGGAAGCAAGCCGTCCTGCCGCCGCCCAGGGCCACAGATTGCTCGGTGGTACCGAGAAGAGGCGCGGAATCCGCTTCGGGGGACCTGTCGACACAAGCAACTGTGGCAGAGCCGCGACAAGCACCAGCAGAAAGATCGTGATCTCGCGAATCCTCTTGCGCGCCAACGCCCGACCCAGCAACTGCTTCAGACCGGCTGCAATGCAGAGATTGAAGATGATAAAAGGCGCCAGCGCAAGCGGCGTCCACCACGGCATCGACGGATTCAGGATGAGCCCGGCCGTCGCCCCCAACAAAACCAGCAGCATTTCAATGCCGGTCGAGATCCGTAGCAGGACTTCCAACCGGAATAACTGATCCGCCGGAATCGGGTAGGCGAGCAGTTTCTTAATCTCAAGCGATGCTCCCGCCGTCGCCATGAGGATCGGGACGATCTGCCAGTAGAGAAACGCGAAGAGCAGGCCGGCGGGCAGGATCAGCTTGAGGGATGTTGCGGGCGGCGGAGAGGACAACAACATCGCCACTCCGATCGCGGCACCCGACCACATGCCATACCAGAGCAGCCCAACCAGCAACGAGAACACCTTGCCACCCAAGCTTGATCGCGGATAGAAATTGCGCACGGTGCGCCACTGCGCCCAGAGAACCGCCAGAGCCTGATTGTTCATTTCATAACCAGTCGAGACTCTCTGCGGTACGATCGGCGCCTACCGTCCGGACGAAGAGATCCTCCAGGCTCTCGGAACCGGAACGGAGGTCCGACATTGCACGCTCGAGCACCAGCTTGCCTTCGTGGATGATCGCCACACGGTCGCACAGCCGCTCTACCACTTCCAGAACGTGCGACGTCAGAAAAATCGTCGCGCCGTGCCGCACCTGGTCAAGCAATAAGTCCTTCATCAGCCTCGCGCCCACCGCATCCACGCCCTCGAACGGCTCGTCCATCAGGAAGAGTTGCGGCCGGTGGATCAACGAGGCAGCCATGGCTACCCGCTTCCTCATGCCCTTCGAATACTCGGAAATGAGCTTTTTTTCGTTGCCGTCCAGCTCGAAAAGGCCGAAGAGCTCACGCGACCGTTCCCGGGCCGTGGGTTTCGCCAGACTGTACATCCGGCCCACGAACTCGATGAACTCGGGCCCCGTAAGATGGTCAAACAAAAGGGATTCATCCGGAACCAGGCCAATCTTGGACTTGATTGGCACGGCGTCCTGCGGCATGTCCAGGCCCAGCAGGGAAATCGAACCGGAGGTGGGTTGCGCCAAACCCATCAACATGCGAATAGTGGTGGTTTTTCCAGCACCATTCGGTCCGAGAAAGCCGAAAAAGGAGCCGCGGGGTACCGTCAAATTAAGACCGTCGACGGCCGCTTTATTTCCGTACACTTTTCGCAAATCCCGTGTTTCAATCGCCAGACCCGAGTCGGTCATGTTTCTCCATTCTAGGAGAACACAACTTATCCCCGCTGCAACTTCCTCCTTCCACTAATGCTTAGGCCAATTCCGCCGATAACCATTCTGTGGGAACTCTGACCGCCTCAGCGGCGCATTATCGCGAACAGGCGATGCGTAGCCTGGGCCAATTACCTCCTTTTTCGCCGATATTAAACCGGCTCATGGCTAGTCTGGCTAATGAGGATGTTTCTTATTCCCGCGTAGCCGATCTGGTGGAGAAGGATACCGTAATGGCCGGACAGGTCCTGCGGATCGTGAATTCACCCATTTATGGCTTTCGGTCCACCATTACGTCGGTGCGCCATGCGGTTTGCCTTATGGGACACGTGAAACTGCGCAACACCGTCCTGGGCCTGTCGATCGCGAATCTGTGCAGCCGTGTAAAAACCCCCGCTCAGTGGTCCGCGAAACGCTTTAACCTGCATTCGGTTGCCACTGCGCTCCTGGCCGACATCATTGCTCAGAAAACGCCTACGGACTACGCTGAGGGCGCCTTTACCGGCGGTCTGCTCCACGATTTCGGAAAGTTGTTGATTGCTGTTGGCCTGCCCAAGCAATTCGAGGAGATCTGCCGCTTGTACAAACAGGGCGGTAAGGGCTTCGATGAGTGCGAGTGGGACGTCCTCGGTTGGACCCACGCCCAATTCTCGGCTGCGGCACTCACGCAATGGAACCTGCCCGTACCGATTCAGGAAGCCGTGCTCTTTCACCACGCCCCTGAGCCGAGGCTTGACCGCATGCGCGATCTGGCCGAAGTGATCTATACCGCAAACCGCGCCGTCAATCTGCTCGGCATTAGCGTGATCGATCCTCCAGAGCCGCTCCAGGGAACGCTGCCGGCCATACTCGAGGAATTTGGGTGTGTGGAAACAGCCGCAGCGATCAGCACCGAATTCGAAGCGGAATTCGGCATCTTGAAAAGCTTCTTCTAAACACCGCCAATTTTATCCGACACTTCGCGGATCTCGCCGAGCTTCCTCTGGCTTTGCCATCTTCGTCTACCTGCAGTTGAGTTCTAATAAAGAGGTCCCAATGATCAAGCAGGAGCCGCCTTGCGGCTGCTCGACACCAGGAGATTCTTACTTGAGCGCCATTACAACGAAAGATGGAACCGAGATTTATTACAAAGACTGGGGGAAGGGACAGCCCGTTGTTTTCAGCCACGGTTGGCCGCTTACCGCCGATGCCTGGGATGACCAGATGCTCTTTCTCGCGGATCGCGGGTACCGCGTAATCGCCCATGATCGGCGTGGCCACGGAAGATCGAGCCAGCCCTGGGACGGCAACGAAATGGATACCTATGCCGACGACTTGGCCGCGCTTGCCGAATCGCTCGATCTAAAGGACGCGGTTCATGTCGGCCACTCCACGGGTGGTGGAGAGGTAGCGCGTTACATCGGCCGGCATGGTGGTAAACGGGTCGCCAAAGCCGTGCTGATCGGAGCCGTCCCTCCGTTGATGCTGAAAACGCCAGCCAATCCCGGCGGACTTCCCATGCAGGCTTTCGATGAGATCCGGGCCGGAGTATTGGCCGACCGCTCGCAATTCTTTAAGGATCTCAGCATGCCGTTCTATGGCTATAACCGCACCGGTGCAAAAGTATCGCAAGGGGTACGGGATTCCTTCTGGCTCCAGGGAATGCTTGCCGGCTTCAAGGGCGCATTCGATTGCATCAAAGCGTTCTCCGAGACGGACTTCACCGAAGATCTGAAAAGTTTCCAGGTACCGACCTTGATTCTCCACGGCGACGATGATCAGATTGTCCCCATCGGCGCGTCGGCCATGCTGTCGTCGAAGCTGGTGAAAGGAGCTACCCTCAAGGTCTATCCCGGACTCGCTCACGGAATGTGTACGGTCAACAAAGATCTGATCAACGCCGACTTGCTGGCATTTCTGCAAGGGTAGTCCGGCCAGGCCATGAAGATTACCGGCATCCGCACGCACCTTGGTTTTGCCCGTTGGCGCAACTGGCTGTTCCTCCAGATCGAGACGGATGAGGGCATCACCGGTGTGGGCGAGGCCACACTCGAAGGTCGCGAGAAAACGGTCGAGGCCGCCGTCCACGACCTCGAACGGTCGCTGCTTGGAACCGACCCCTTCGATATCGAAAACACCTGGCAGAACCTTTATTATCGCAATGGCTTTTGGGTCGGTGGCCCCATCCTGCTCACGGCAATCAGCGGCATCGAAATGGCGCTTTGGGATATCGCCGGCAAGAAACTCGGTGTGCCGGTCTATCGCCTACTGGGCGGTAAGTGCCGCGATCGTATCCGCGTTTATGCGAACGGCTGGTACTTCGGCGCGAAGACCCCCGGCGATTTTGCGAGCATGGCGCACGCCACCGTCGCCGCCGGGTACACCGCCCTCAAGTGGGACCCTTTTGGTTTTGCCGATCGCACCTTGAGTAGCCCCGAGTTGGAATACTCCATCGATTGTGTCCGCGCGGTGCGCGAAGCTGTCGGACCGCGCATTGACCTTCTGGTGGAAGGACACGGCCGCTTCAATGTCTATACTGCCATCAAGATCGCGAAGAAACTGGAGCCCATCGACATCTTCTTCTTTGAAGAACCGGTCCCTCCGGAAAACTACGATGCTCTCCGCGAGGTGAAGGAAGCGGGGAACGTTCCCATCGCCACGGGTGAGCGCTGCTATCTCAAGTTCGGTTATCGCGATCTTCTCGAGAAGCGCGCCACCCACATCATCCAACCCGACGTGATGCATGCCGGCGGAATCCTCGAAACGTTCAAAATCGCCGCCATGGCGGACGCGCACTATATTCCGGTGGCCCCGCACAATCCGAACGGGCCCATTGCGCATGCAGCCGCGGTTCAGCTTTGCACCTGCATCTCGAACCTTCTGATCCTCGAATACCTGGTGAACGACGTGAGCTGGCGCGACGAGGCGGTTACCCATCCTTTGCCGGTGATTGACGGACACATTCCCGTTCCCACCGCCCCTGGATTAGGCACCGGTATCAATATCGATGTCATCGCCCGGCACCCGTATCAGCCGGTGGACCTCTCGCTGTTCACCAGCGCGCCGGAAAAGAACGTAATGCTTCGACCGTCGGAATAGCTACACGATAGCGGCGGGCGAGATCCATGAGCCCGTGGCGCCTTTTGCTTTGACCACTGTAATTGCCGCGAGGAACTGATAGATGCCGGCGGCAGCCAACTCCTCGGTCTTGATGTTTTCCATGAGAAAAACTCCGTTCTCACGGATCATGATCTGGTGGACGGGACCGAACAGGTCTGGATCCTCGCCCGGGATGATCTCCACACCGAAGTTATCGGCACCCGCCGCCGCGATCCGCCGTCCAACCAGCCAATGGGCCCCCTCAACTCCCAGACCTGGTTCGGCAGCCACGTAGCGAGTGTTGTCTGTCATCCACAGCGCGCCCCAGCCTGTGTGGATCAGCACTACGTCTCCTTGCCGGACCGTGGTTCCAGCCAGTTCTTCGGCCTTTTCCAGATCCCTCACGCCTACAATGTCGCCTTCGCTGAGCATGGAACAGCCACGAACGCGTGGAATATCGAGGAGCACTCCCCGGGATATGATCGGCGGGATCTTGTCGGCGCCGAGGCGGTGTAGACCATTCTCGTCGGCGATGTCTTCGATGCGGTGGTCGTTATAGTAGATGCCATTCATCCCGACGTGCCCCAGCGCATCGAGGTGCGTGCCCATTTGGAACGTTCCCGCCTGAAACTCCGTGAGCCAGGTAAACTGATTTTGCCCCAGGCAATGTCCTTTCAAGTGCGCATCCACGACGAGCTTCTGCTGCCACGTTCTGGGGCCCATCACTGGTATACCGCTCTCGAGCACCCGCCCAAGATCGTAAACCACGCCTCTCTTCACCAGCCCCACCGCCTCCAGGATGTCTGCCGGCTGAATTTCATTCAGCGCGCCGATTTCATCGGACTCTCCATATTTCGACATGTGGGTATTCTTTTAAATGTTCAGATATGTGAACCGACGAGGGCTGGTTCCGTGCCAGTTTATGGCAAGTTTCCTGTTGACAGCAACCGGAAATGCGAATAGTCTGCTTGGAAGACTCACAGGAACTGATTCATCAGTTTGAACAGGAGGGGATATGTTCGCACGTAGCGCCTCTTTTACCTTGGGAGTGCTTTATCTGGCGATGCCGCTGCTGGCCCAACAAGGACGCATTGTCGGAACCATCACCGAGGCAACCGGAGCAGTCATTCCGCACGCAAAAATCACAGCCATTCACGAAGCTACACAGGTGCGCCGTGAATTCCTTACCGATGGTACGGGCAACTATGACTTGCCGGGCCTGGCGGTTGGAACCTATTCCGTACGCGCCGAAATGCAGGGCTTCAAGTCGTCGGAAGCAAGGGTGCTGGTCGAAGTGGCGCAGGTAGTACGGCAGAATCTGATGCTCTCCGTCGGCGAGGTCAGGGAGACGGTGAGCGTAACCGCGGACGCTTCTCAACTGCAGACCGACACCGCGGAGATGGGACAAGTGATCACCAATCGTCAGATCGTCGAACTTCCGTTGAACGGGCGCAGTTTCACCCAACTCGCTACGCTCAGCACTGGTGTGATCCCGTACACCAGCGATGGTCTGATTCAGATGAACGGCGCGCGGCCGGGGCAGGAATACTACGTCATCGACGGCGTTAGCACCAATACCCCGTCGGATGGGCGCAACCAGATCTTCCCCTCGGTGGAGAGCATTCAGGAGTTCAAGCTCCAAAGCAGCACATTCGCCGCCGAATTCGGGCGCGCTCCGGGCCTGGTGAATGTCACTACCAAGGCTGGCACCAACGAATATCACGGGAATGTGTACGATTTCTGGCGCAACGATTTCATCGCGGCCAACAACTATTTTGAGAACCAGAAGCTGGTTCCCACCCGGCCGAAGCTGAACCGGCACCAGTTCGGCGGCACCATCGGCGGCCCCATCCGCCACAACAAGACCTTCTTCTTCGGCAACTGGGAGAGCCAGCGGTCGGCGCAAGGAACCACCACCACGCTCCGCACACCGACGAACCTCGAGCGTGCAGGTGATTTCAGCCAGGTGCCGGGCCTGAATAGCGTTCTCGACCCATCGACGTTTACGCCCTTCGCCAACAAGCTGATTCCGGCGACGCGCATTAACGGAGTCTATAAATACTTTTCGCCCTGGTGGCCGGCTCCGAACGACGCAACCGGATCCCTTCGTATCGCGTCACCGAGCGTGGAAAATAACAACAATCAGTATGCCGGCAGGGTCGATCACATTCTTACCGGTAACGACACTCTTTACGGCCGTTACTTCTTCAGCGAGGGTGACTCGCACAACCCCGGTTGGGGCACGCAACCCGACCTCATCGGAGGATCGCTGAATGAGAACCGCCGCCAGCAGGTGGTGGCCCACTGGAACCACCGCTTTTCGCCCCGTTGGCTGCTGGATGCCAACTACTCCTACGTACGCTCGAAGGTGATCACCCGTGCTTCCCAGACGGGCTTTGAAGGAGAAAAGGTCACCAATCACGTGACCGCTTCCGGTATCGGCGGAATGGATTTCACTTCGAAATTCTTCCCCGGTTCGCCCGTGATGCTGCTTAGCAACGCCTTCGGCTACGATTTCAACTGGGCCGCGCCCTTGCGGCAAACGCTGCGGACCCACGGTCTTACCGCCAATACCACTTACATCACCGGCCGCCATTCCATTAAAGGCGGGATCGATTTTCTGCGCCAGGGCGTCACCGGCGAGACCCCGCTCGGGGGACGCGGCATCTTCGCCTTCATCGGTCTCACCACGGCGTCGGTGGATTCCTGGGCGGACTTCGTACTCGGCGTCCCGGCGCAAGGTCAGCGTGCGGTGCCCAGCACACGGACCGGCCAGGCGCGCGACACCTATCAATTCTTCATTCAGGATGACTTCAAAATCACTTCGAGGCTGACGCTGAACTTTGGTGTGCGCTACGACTACAATCTTGCCCCCACGTCGCTCTTCGGCGGCGGTGTCGTCGATCCGGCAACCGGGAAGGTCATCTTCAGCGATATCCATGGGGACGGCAAACCGGATGGCACCTACTCACCGGCCTTGGCGGTGCTGGCTCCAATCCTCGGCAGCAATCTCGTCTCGAGCTCCAGCCTGGGCTTACACCCCTCGTTCACCCGGATTGACAGGACGAATTTTGCTCCCCGCGTCGGGATGGCATGGCGGCCCTTCGATAACCGGACCGTGCTGCGCGCCGGCTACGGAATGTATTACCTCACCGATGTGACCTCGTTTATCTCCGTGGTTGCCGCGCAGTCGCCGCCCTTCTCGCTGATTCAAACCGTGCTCAACCTCGCGCCGCCGCTGAACCCCATCGAGCGGATTTACACGCCATTTGAATCCACTACCGCAATCGCGCCTTCGCAGTGGACGCCCTATTCGGTCAGACCGAATACCACAACGCCCTACGAGAATCAGTTCAGTTTCAGCGTCGAGCGGCAGATTGCCGATCAGTTGCTGGTAGAGGCAGCTTACGTGGGAAAGACCTCCATCCACCTGCAGCAGTTGCAGAGCGTGGCGCTGCCCGCCAACCGGCCCACCTTTACGCCGCCCTTCACCACGATGTTCGCGCAGGATGCCACGTCGAATTACCATTCGCTGCAATTGCGCGCCGAAAAACGGTATTCCGGTGGACTATCCTTCCTTTCGTCCTATACCTGGTCGAAAGCGATGGATTCCGGCAGCATCAATTTGAACAACCCCGCCGAACTGAACGCCAGGCGCGGAGTTTCGAGCTTCGATATTCCGCACCGCTTTGTAAACAGTCTCGTGTACGATTTGCCCTTCGGTTACCGCCGTAAGTGGCTCAATGGTAAGTCGCCCGTCGTGGGTGCCGTTCTCGGCGGCTGGCAGTTCTCCACCATCAATCAGTTCCAGAGCGGGCGAGCATTCGACGTGCGCTGGCTTGGCGGGGATACGAATAACGTTGCCAATCCCATCTCCTCAGTGCCGGATCGCATCGGCAGTGGACGTCTGGACAACCCGACCGCCAACAACTGGATTGACGCTGCCGCCTTCGTGCCGCACCGGAAACCAGCGAATCCCGCCGTTCCCAACACTTACCTGCCTCAGGAAGGCAACACCGGCCGCAATATCCTGCGCGCGGACGGTATCGCCAACTGGGATATCGGGATCATGAAAAACTTCCTCTTCGGGCCGAAGGAACGGGTTCGCGTTCAGTTCCGTGCTGAAATGTTCAACGCGTTTAACCATGTAACGTTCAATCGCCCCGGCTTCGCCGGCTTCAACGGCGGCGGCGATTTCGTGATCCTCGGCGGTGTGAACGCGACCAAGGTGATTGCCACCGATAGCAATGTTCCGCCCCGCCAGATCCAATTTGCATTGAAGGTGTATTTCTAGATGAAGTTCCTGGTACTCGCGCTGGCCATCGTGCCGGCGCTCTTTGGCGCCGAGAAGATCAAACCGGACTACAGCAATGTCAGAGGTTTGAACTACATCGCCTCCTATGCGCCATCCGACGTTGCCATGTGGCGCAACTACGACTCTGATCGGGTCGACAAGGAACTGGGCTACATGGCCGGACTGGGCGCCAACAGTGTCCGGTTCTGGCTGGCTTGGGTGGTCTATGATGTCGAGCGCGAGAAATTCATCGCCAAGTTCAAGGACTTTCTCCGCCTCTGCCGCAAGCACAACATTACCGCCATGCCCATCATCTGGGACTCCTGTTTCGGCGACAAGCGGTCGAGTTATGACGACCTCAAGGACTGGGTGGCCAACCCGGGAACCGAGCGGGTAAAGGACCTGTCCTTCCGTCCGCAAGGCGATGAGTACGTCAAAGCGGTTATCGGCGCTGCGAAGGGCGATCCCACCGTCCTCCTGTGGGATGTTATGAACGAACCCTCCGATGAAGGCGTCGAATCCTGGCTGGAACATTACTGCAAGCTCATAAAGTCCATCGACAAAGAGCATCCCATCACCATTGGTTGGGCGCAGGCCCAGCGCAATGCGGTCTCGGCCGATTGGGTGGACGTGATGTCGTACCACCCTTACGGGATCTGGGACAAGAATCGCGACGTCTGGACGAAAGCCGTTCGTGAGATCTCGGCGAAACACGGCAACAAGCCCATCCTGGCGAACGAAATCGGCGGCCCCGGCCTTTTCATGCTCTATGAGGACACGATGAACTATTTCGCGTCCCGCAAGATCGGTTTCTATCTGTTTGAGGCGATGATCGGTAGTACGCGCTTCAACAACGTCCAGGGCTTCTTCTTTCCCGATGGAACCGTACGCGATATGGAGCCGGTTCGCATGTTCCAGGACCTTGCGCGAAAGCAGGGCGCAAAGCCGGAGGGCCGGTTCGTTCTGAAAACAGGTGGTCCGGGTTACATCCCGGTCCTTTCGAAAACCAGCGGTGCTGAGGTGGTCAATACCATCCGGAACTGGGATCCGAAGAAGGTGGACAAGAGCACCGCCGCCTATTACGTCGCGCTGATGCGCTGGACCTTTATCAGTATCGCCTGGGGCGGCGGATTGAAAGACCATCTGAAGGAGGCGATCGCGCGCGGACAGAAGGTCGACGCTGCGGAAAAGGCCGGCGACATCGAAGAGTTGCGCAAACTCCTGACTGAGGCTGCGGTGTTGGCGCAGAAACTGCTGCCCGAATACGATTTCATTCCGAAGTCATAGCTCGGCCACGTAAACCTGTGTAGTTCCGCTGCGGTCGCTGGCGAACGCCACCATCCGCTCATCCGCGGAAAACGACGGATGCGGGTGGGTCCACTGCGGTCCGTAAACGGTATCGGTGGCGGTCTCCATCCAACTCAAAGCGCCACTCTTGGCGTTGCTGCGCGCAGCCGCAAAATCCTCGGCCAGCGCGTAACTCGATTTCTTCCACTGGCTTCCCTGGTTGCTTGCCTCGGAAAGGCAGATCCGCTTCCGGGCTCCGCTCGCGACATCGATCAGAAACAGCCCTTCGTCAGGATGGTTCGTGTCGCAGAGCACCATGGTTCCAGCGTCGTTCGGCGTGATGTGCCAACAGTTGAATTCGGTGATGGTTCGCACCTCCCGGGTCTTCCAGTCCATGCTGCAGAGGGCTCGCGGCCAGATGGTGAATACAATGTCCCCGGTGTTCCCCAGGAACGTCTCGTGGACCACGAATTCGTCGTTGCCGTGCTGGTAGAGGCACTCCATTCCGGTTCCGTCCCGCCGCACCCGATGCATCCTCGGCGCTGGATCTCCCGAAAACTCAATCCACTCGGCATCGAGCGGATGAAACTGCGGATGGATTACCGTTCTCGGAAACGGGATGAGCTGCCATTCGGTGCCGTCGGCCTTTCCGGCAACCATTCCGGATTGGCTCCCTTGTTTGATCGCTGCCGTCAGCCATTCACCGCCCGCGCCCGGTGCGCATTCGCCGAGCTGCGCTCCGGGAAATTCAACGATACAATCCTCCCGCAGCGTGCGCCGGTCGAGCCGCCAGATGCCGCCTCCGCGTACGAAGAAGATACCTTCGCCGTCGGGATGAATGGCGGGCGAGAACGGATGGATCGCCGGACCCTCTGTCAATTGCCGGATTTCGCCATCGGGAAACCCTGCTTCAAAAAGCTGCGCCGATCCGCTCCGGTACGACGTAAAGAGAAGCGTCTTGCCGTCGGGTGTGAACGAACTTTCGAGGAAATACGTGGGATGGTTGATCGACGCATGGGACGTGATCTGATGAACCCGCGCACCGGTCACCCGGTCGAAGGCCACCGAATGCTCAGGTGCGAATCGAACCCCCTTGCCGAATTCCATCTTATTTCACCGCGATGAGCGAGATTTGCTCGAGCATCGCCCCTTTCTTCCTCTCGACGGGCAAAGCCGGTTGTAAGGTCGTCCGGCTCGGAGGATTGGTAGGAAAATACGAGCCGTATACCGCGTTCATGCGGCCGAATTCGTCTATCTGATCGACGTAGACGTTCGTCGCCACCACGTGCGAGAAGTCGAGCCCCGCTTCCTCCAATCCGTCGAGCAGGTTGCGCATGCTTTGCCGAACCTGCGTCTCCACATCGTCCGAGTAGATGCCGCCGTTCGGTCCGGGGATGAAGCCGGACTTCGCCGAGCAGAACAGGGTATCGCTGGCGAAAACGCAGGGACTGGCTGTCCTGCTCGCCTTCATGTTCCGCGGACGGATCACCCGCCGGTTTGCCAGGTCACGAACAGCGACACCGGTGATTTGAATGTGCGCCCCATTTGGCAGCGCGGCGACCTGTATGGTGGCCCGAGCCGGAGCATTACCACCCTCGAAATATTTGCCGTAAACTGCATTCATTTCGGCGATGGAAATCTTGGGATCCAGGTAGACATTGAGGAACACCGTGTGCCCAAGGTCCAGCCCTACCTCTTTCAGCCGCGCGTTGGTACCCTGGATCGCGGTCGCTGTGTCCGCCGCCAGAACGCCGGGGATGTAGAAGCGGTCTTTCACCGGATCTTTGACCACCACGACGGTCCATTCCACTGGCGTATCTCCGGGCATTCGGGCAACTCCAACCACCGCGCGTGGATGGCCTCCGGGGAGAAGGTTTTCGGCTTCCCGCAGGCCGGTGAGGTCCGCCATGTAAAATTGCGAATAAACGATGTTTTTCATCGAAAAATGAGCATTTTCGACGATATTTTTCACGTTTTCGATACATTGCCGCGTTTGCGCCAGGACCCCTTCCGGAAGCTTCCCGGCAGCATCGCGCCCACCCTGACCGGATACATAGAGGTAGTTACCGGCCACGATCCCCGGACTATAAGGGCCGATCGGCTTCGCTCCCGCCGGAAACACCACCCGATGCTGTGCGTTCGCGGCGAAGCTAATGCTCAGGAAGAACGCCAAAAGTCGCATGGACCAACGATATCAACTTGCCAAGCGGGCTGTGGCTATGCGGCCCTAGGCACGAATAGTGATACGAGGAGAAACGCAATCTCCAAGCCGCCAAGCACGTAGAACAAATATCGCGCCTTCGGCCAGAGCCATGCTGGAAGCTGGTCAGACAGCTTGTCTCCAAAGGTCTGGTTCAGGCGAATTGGAATCACTTCCTCCGGATCTTTGGCCCAACCGGCCGCTAACCAGTTTCCCCGGACGTTCGCGAATAATAACGCCAGGAAAATGATGCGTATGACGCCAAAGCCATTGCCTGTGTATCGCTGCAGCACCAATCCACTCAGGAGGTAGGCCGCAAATGCAGTGATTCCCGCGACCCTGCTGCGTTCGCGGACACCTGTTCCCGCCAGGAAGAAAAACGCGCCTTCGAAAATGCCCGCAAGCAGAGTGCCCGTGAACGCGGACACGGCGAAGGTCGTCGCCGCAACAAAGTAGCAGATCCAGAGCCCTTGACGAGTGACGTATTCGAGGTCTCCCTCATTGCGGATGGTTGGCCAGAGGAGCGCCCGCCACCGGCTCTCCGTTCGGGGTGTTGAGTCGGACAATCCAAGGGTCTGCATGTCAGATAATGCTACCCTCTTCCCGCCGAAAATGCCCTCAGGTTTTCTTCCAGCAGCTTCCCTCCAAGGGTTGTGCGGATTGCCTCCAGCCAGGCCGCTTCTGGAAATGCAAGATGGCGGCTGAGTGCGCCCAGCATCGCGACATTCAGGTTCTTCGCGCTCCGCACCTTCTGCCTGTCGATACCCTCTGGCGTAATCAAGATGCCGGCGGGTTTCAACATCGCGCGGTTGCCTTCCACCTCGCCCGGCTCGAAAACCACCAGGTAGTCCGCTTCCCCGTCGGGCACCATAGGGCTCCAGACCTTCTCCCCGAAACGCACGTCGCTGAGCACCGAGCCACCGCGCTGGCTCATGCCGTGAACCTCGCTCTTCTTAACGTCCAGTCCGGAGCGGAAGGCGACCTGCACCACAATTTCCGAGGCCTTCAAGACGCCCTGCCCACCCAGTCCGGCGATCACGATATTGGTAACGCTCATACCCTTGCTCCGTATTTTCGGATGTCTCCGGCGGCCAGTAGGCAGTCCCGCCGCGAGATGATCAGGGACGTAGTTCCGGAAGCGAGACATTCCTTCAGCAGGTTCTCGAAACCGTCGGGACTGGCCGCCGGATCGATGGTGTGCACGTTCTTCACTCCGAGAGCGCGCGCTACCGCCTCGAAATTTACCTTGACTGTTGGCTCGTGTTCGAGCGTCCGTCCCGTGCCCGGATGCTCCTGCAGTCCCGTCATCGCTGTGGTCCCGTTGTCGAGCAGCAGCACCACATGTCCCGATTCGGGCGGATTGTAGAGCATCTCTACCAATCCGGTAATGCCGCTATGAACGAAGGTGCTGTCGCCGATCACGCTCACCACGCGACGCGCTTGCTCCCGAGGCAACGCATGGCGCATTCCCAGGCCGGTTCCGATGGAGGCGCCCATGCAAACCAACGTGTCGATCGCTTCGAATGGCGCAAGGGCGCCCAGTGAATAGCAGCCGATGTCGCCCGCCACCAGGCAGTCGAGGTTCTTGAGCGCCGTAAAGACGGTCCGGTACGAGCAACCCTGGCACAGCGCGGGAGGCTTACCCGGTGCCCGTGGCGGCTCCGGCTTCGGATCGTCGTAGAGGATCCGGCGGATCCGTGACACGTTCAACTCGCCGAAGCGAAACGTCGACGGGGCTGCTTCCGCGGGAATTCCGGCGGTCCGGGCGGCTTCATACAAATACGGGTCGCCCTCCTCCACGATCAGGCAGCGCCCGAGTGTCGCGGCAAAGGCTCGCATGGTCTCGAGCGGCAACGGATGTGTCATTCCGATCTTGAGCACGCTGGCGGCCGGCGCGGCCTCCCGCACGTGTTGGTAGGAGATGCCGGACGTGATCACGCCGGTGGTATTTGTCTCCGACAGCCAAACCGATGGACCCTGCGCGTCATTCCACCGCCCGATCTCCGCCAGCTTCGCGCGAAGCCTGCGATGCGCGGCCCGTGCGTAAGCCGGTATCATGACCCGCTCGGACGGGTTTCGGCGAAACCCCACTTCCTTCGGCGCCGCTGGCTTACCACGCAGCTTCACCACCGTTTTCGAGTGACAGACGCGCGTGGTCATCCGCAGGATCACGGGGATTTCCCACCTCTCGGAAATCTCGATCGCCTGAAGCGTGAAATCGTAGGCTTCCTGCGAATCCGAGGGCTCCAGCATCGGCAATCCAGCCGCCACGGCGAAACGGCGGCTGTCCTGCTCGTTCTGGCTCGATGCCATCCCCGGATCGTCGGCGGCTACTACAATCAGCGCTCCGGACACGCCCGTGTACGCCGCGGTAAATAGCGGGTCGGCCGCAACATTCAAGCCGACGTGCTTCATCGTCACGATCGCGCGCGCTCCCGTGAAGGCCACCCCAATACCCACTTCGAGCGCCACCTTCTCATTGGGCGCCCACTGCGCCCGTCCGCCCAACTGCGACAGCGTCTCCAGAATCTCCGTGGATGGCGTGCCGGGGTAGCCGGTTCCAAGACGGACTTGCGCGTCCAATGCCGCTCTTGCCACGGCTTCGTTCCCGCTCAAAATCGAATCCATACTATAAGATTAGTTTACCTTATTTAAGGTTGGCCGATATGGTCAGGGAGCGGTTCTGGCGCAGGCTCAATGAATGCGGGCCGCGCGGACGGGCATGCGCAGCAGGGTGATCTCGGTCCGCCGGAGACGTAGATAAACGTCTCGGCGGCTGCAGCGTGGGCGTCCTTGTCGCTCCGAAGATCAGGACCTTCATCAAGGCCGAAGCTTCAGATTCGCTTTCCCGGCCGGGCCATCGTACAGCAGTTCGATCGATTGCAGGTTTTTCTCCTTACCGCGGTATTGGAAGTAGATGAGTCCAGCCTGGGGAAGAACGCGGTCGCCTTCCGGCAGGGTCGCCTTTTGAACCCTTAGCGCCATCGCGCGCTGTACCGGAACCGGGATCTTGACCGGTGCCGGCGGCAGGTTCGGTTCACCCTGCTGGCCTCCGCCGCCAATACTCGACTTCGATTTGGGAGCCGGCGCCTCCGGCGGTATATACTCCGGGTCTTTCAGCGATGACAGGAGCATTCCGTACGGTTGGCTCGGCAGGGCAGCCTTCTTCCCGTTGAGGCGCAGCGAAAAGTTCTCGGCGGAAATCTTCATTGGTGCGCCGGCGGGGCCGAATAAGGCCACCTCAACCGCTACGTAGTCCTCATTCGTGAGAGGTCCCTCGAGCGTTGGGAGGGCGTGCCCGGTGAACTCAGCCGCGATGGTTAGTGTGCCGGCCTTGGTCTGGAACTGATACTCGCCTGGCGTTGCTCTCGGCGGTATCCCCTTGTTCTCGGTCTGGGCGTCCTGGCTTGGAGTGCTCTGCCCTTGAAGGCCTAAACCCATCGCGAGGGTCAAGGCGCAAATCCCTGTTACACGTAAAAGTCCCATTTAGCTAAAAAGCTATCATGATTGGCTGCATTGGTGGTGAATGCGGCCGCGAGATGGTCGGAAAAGAGCGGCTTCCAGAAGCTGGTTCAGGAGCCCGTCGTGATCCTCACCGCTACGGTCGCGCAACTGGAACTACGGCTCGAGATTGGCGCTACCAACGAGTCCGTCACTATTACCGCGGAACCGTGGTCCTGCAAACCGCTTCTCCCGGATCAGCACGGTGATGTCGCGGAAAGATTTGCTGGGCTTGCCCATCCAGCTTGGCCTCTCCACGACGGGAGCCTCCGGCCGCCGCCAACCCGAGAGCTTTATTTTTCTGACGCCCGGTGTTCTCGGAGACCAGTGGTCGAAGACCATCAATGGCAATCCCGACATGAGCCAGGACGTGCTGGTCGATGGGGTTTCGGCTCAACTGCCCAGCTCGCCGGGTTTCCTGGGGCAGTCCTCGCCACCCTAAGAGGCGGTCGATGAATTCAAGGTGCAGAACACACTGTTCTCCGCCGAGTTCGGCCGCGGCCTGGGAGTCATTAACTACACCCTGCGTTCGGGCACGAACCGCTTCCATGGCGGACTTTTCGAATTCCTGCGAAACGATAAGCTGGATGCACGGCCTTTCTTCTCCGCTATGCGGCCCATCACCCGCCTCAACGAGTACGGCGGAAACATCGGCGGCCCCGTTTTGATCCCGAAGATCTACAACGGCAAAGACCGTACGTTCTTCAACCTGAACTACACGTGCCTGAGAAATCGCCCTCCGATTTCCGGAAGTCTGGCCCGCCTGCCCACTACGGAGTTTCGTCAGGGGAACTTCGCCAACCATACGGATAATACCGGCGTCATGATCCCGATCTTTGACCCGAATACGACGACTTGCCCAACCCCGGAGCGGGCAACCGGCCTGGCGCCCTGGCCTTCCTCCCCTCCGGCGGACAACTCGTGGATAACTACTACGGTGGCCTCGCGCCGCGCGTCGGACTCAGCTTCGCGCTTTGTCCTGGACGTGGCTTATGTGGGACAGCGCGGGTTGCGGTTGCCGTCCGGGCTCGAGGATATCAACCAGCAGATCAATGGCATTCAACGATATAGCTCAGGAGTTCCTATTTCCGTAACGGGAGGCGGCGCGATTCCGCTGTTCAATGGCGGCAATCGTCCGAGCATCGTTTCGGGCGTTGCCGTCCGCACCAACGTGTCGGGTGCGGAGTTTGATCCGGCAATCCGACGTTACCTGGATGCCGCCGCCTTTACACAACCCGCGCCGTTTACCTTCGGGAACGCCCCTCCGGCGCTCCGCTATGTCCGGAATTTCGGCCAGATGAATGAAGACTTGAGTCTGCTGAAGAGCTTCCGTATCCGCGAGGAGCACCATCTCCAGTTTCGCGCGGAGTTCTTCAATATTTTCAACCGGGTGATCTTCGGCGGCCCTTCGGCAAACCTGAATTCCCTCGCGAACTTCGGCCGCATTAGCGGACAATCGAACTCGTCGCGCAAAATTCAGTTCGGTTTGAAGTACGCCTTCTGAGTGTTGCATCGGGAGAGTTGCTAACACCACAACCCGTGCGGAAACACTTCCATTGGGGTCGCTGACGTAGTCCGCCGTTTCCGCCCCGGCGAACCTGGACCACCCGGGCGGTTTACAATGGAAGTGTTTTCAATGGGTTTCTCATGGCGTTATCTTCCTGATCTGATTGCGTTGGCGCTCATCCTTTCGATGCACCGGCTGCTGCTGCGCTGGATGCCTGAGATTACGCGCCATCTCAAGCCGGCTCGTGCCGTAGTCTGGCTTTCGGCGGTCTGGGTAATCCTGGCCTTTGCCTTCAGCACCCCCAGTCTTGGCACTCACCTGCCTCGTACCTATTGGTTGAACTGGCTGTGCGGCTGGGGGATTGCCTGGGGACTCTGCCTCTTCGGCCTTACTGTAGTTTGGGCGGCGCTGCGTGCCATCCCCGATTTCAATCCCCGGAGGCGCGCCCTCTTCAACGCCGGTGGAGCCGCACTGCTGGCTGCTCCGGTAGCCGCCATCGGCTTCGGGGTCTTCATCGGCCGCAGTAACTTCCAGCTCCGCGAAGTGGATGTGCCGGTTGACGGACTCCCCAAGGATCTGGACGGTCTGCGTCTGGTCCAGTTGAGCGACATCCACCTCAGCCCGTTCCTCTCTGAACGCGAACTCGAGCGTGCCATCGGGATGGCCAACGAAACCCGTCCGCACGTTGCTTTGGTTACCGGCGATCTGATCACCCTTCGTGGGGATCCGCTCGACGCCTGTCTTCGTCAGTTGACCCGGCTGCGCAGCGATGCGGGCACGTTCGGCTGCCTCGGCAACCACGAGATCTATGCCGAGTCCGAAGACTATACCACCCGGGAAGGCGCTCGCCTCGGCCTGCGTTTTCTGCGCGACGAAGCGCGCCGCCTGCGGTTTGGTGCTGCGGAGATCAATCTCGCCGGCATCGATTACCAGCACATCCGATGGCAGTACCTGACCGGCGCCGAGCGGATGGTGGAACCGGCTTGCTTCAATATCTTGCTCTCGCATAACCCGGACGTCTTTCCCGTGGCGGCCCAGAAGGGGTATCAGTTGACGTTGTCCGGCCATACACACGGCGGACAGATTACCGTCGAACTCCTCCATCGGTCGCTCAGCGTCTCACGCTTCTTCACGCCTTACGTTCATGGCTTGTACCAGCAGGCCGGTGCGTCGGCGTATGTCACTCGCGGTATTGGAACCGTCGGCGTGCCGGCACGGTTGGGAGCCCCGCCCGAGATCTCTTTGATCCGCCTGGTGGGGCGTTCGCGGAACGCCTGATGCGCTATCTCATCCTGAGTGACATCCACGCGAATTGGGATGCGTTAGAAGCGGTGTTGTCGCACGCCGCCGGACGCTATGACAAGATCCTCTGTTGCGGCGACATTGTCGGCTATGGCGCTGAGCCCAACCGGGTCGTCGAGTGGACGCGTGCGAATACGGCCGCCATCGTCCGCGGCAATCACGACAAAGCCTGCGCCGGGTCGGAAGACCTGGAGTGGTTCAACCCGGTAGCCCGCATCTCGGCGCTCTGGACGCAGAAAACACTCACATCGGATAATCTCGATTACCTGCGTGCTCTGCCCAAAGGGCCGCTCACTGTAGGCAATTTTCAGTTGCTCCACGGTTCCCCCCTCGATGAGGATGAGTACCTCATCAACACGATGGACGTCGCGCAGATCGCCGCTTACGTGGAGCCGGCGGTGTCCTTTTTCGGTCATACGCACTTGCAGGGTGGATTTTTCGTCAACCGCAAGGGGGTAAAGCGAATTCCGGCCGTGCCGCCGTTGGTGGAGGATCGTTCGCTCGAACTTACGCCCGACGTGCTCTATCTCTTCAATCCAGGCTCGGTCGGTCAGCCCCGCGATAACGACCCCAGAGCTGCCTATGCCCTCTATACACCCGAGGAGCGCTACATTACGTTCCGCCGCACTACATATGATTTAGCCAGGGCGCAAGGGAAGATTGTGAAAGCTGGACTACCCGAGTTGCTCGCCCTGCGGTTGGCCGTCGGTAGCTGAAGTTACCGTCCGCACGTCGTCACGCGAACCCGCGGAGTCTGACGCCGATCGGGCTTGAGCGCTGACCATCCAGCAGGCAGCCGTGAAGCGGACGTCGGCTCCGTGAACGTAGGGATCAAACGCGGCGCGGACCGTCTTAACGACGTGCGCCCGGGTGCGCTCGTCCGCCTGTTGAAGCATTCGACCCGCCGGACCAAACCGCGTGAAGTAAGTTGCCAACTCCGTCTCGGGCAGAGTGCAGGCAACATCCATGGGCCGGATATCGATTTCGTTCCAGCCGCTTTTTTCGAGGATGTCATAGGTCCGCTGCCGATTCGCAAAGGCGAACTGCCCTGGTTCGTCCGGCCGGCGCGTCGGCAGGTTCGGCAGGAGCGTTGCCGCTGCACGCTCGGCCGTTGTCATGAACGCATTTTCCTCCGCGCTTCTCCAGGCCACGAAGCAGAGCCCGGCATCCTCCTCCGCCGCTTGCCGCAGATTCGCAAAAGCCCGGATCGAATCGTCGAAGAACATCACACCGAAGCGGGAAAGGATCATGTCGAAGCTGGCCGGCTCGAACGCATACTCCTGCGCGTTGGCGCAGAGGAAGCTCGTAGGGAGGTTCGCCTGTTCGGCGCGGGTCCGCGCGGCATCGATCATAGGCTTCGAAATGTCGATACCGATGCAGCGGCCCTCCGCGCCCAGCAACCGGGCGGCGGCGAGCGTCGTGCTGCCCGTGCCGCAGCCGACGTCAAGCACGCGGCATCCCGGTCCTCGTGAAACCGCTTCGACGAGCGCCTCTTCAAACGGTTGGAACATCCGGTCCAGCAATTCCTGCGATGCGACCCAGGCACTTCTGGCGGCTCCATTCCAAAGCGTCGCCTGCTCGTTCTCCGTCTGATGCGATCGATCCATAATGGGCTCCTTTTCCTTGCCACCGGGGGGTGGAAATCGTATTATGCAAGTTCAAGTCGACTTGAGGTCAAGAGGAAAAATATTTGGACATTCACGAAGTGGCCCAACGCTCCGGCCTGCCTGCCTCGACATTGCGATTTTACGAAGACAAGGGGTTGATCGCCTCCGTCGGCAGGCGGGGTCTGCGCCGTGTGTTTCATCCCGGTGTGGTGCAGCGGCTTGCCCTGATTGCCATGGGGCGCGCCGCCGGATTCTCGCTGGATGAGATTGCGCTCATGTTTGCGCCGGACGGGCGGCTCCGCATTGACCGGCAAGTGCTTGCAGCCAAGGCCGATGAATTGGACAAAACTATCCGTAGGCTTACTGCCATGCGCGACGGCCTGCGGCACGCCGCTGCCTGCCGGGCGTCGAGCCACATGGAATGTCCCAAATTTGGCCGCATCCTGCGTGCCGCTGCATCGGGAGCGTTTGAGGCGCGAAGAAAAAAGAGTCTCACCGTCCTCTAGCCAGGCTCTTGCGATCATTTCGTTTTACCTGTCGCCAAATGCACCTATTGACCGTCGCCCACAAAGCTCCTGAGCCACAATCATCGTTGTTTCCGCGTTCCAAGATGAAGGCTGCTGCGGTACGGACCACCGCCATGTGGAAGAAATTGCCCGGGCCTGCAAGCCCCGGTTTGAGGTGGCGCGCGTCGCGGCCGCAAAGCGTTAGGCGACGAACCCCGCGTCGCTGAACAGCCGGATCCGGGAAACCATGGACAAAATCAAGACAAAAAGTGGAGTGACGGTGTCGTACGAGAAGCACGGAAAGGGCTCGCCCTTTCCAGCACATTGGGATCCTAAGCTTAGAATTCCACGTGGACAAGTTGTCGCG
>JADMIO011301939.1_pt1 | contig 80947 bp, 81 predicted proteins | sample 8958161 | NCBI WGS metagenome assembly JADMIO01 (sample SAMN16585339, study PRJNA669376) | soil metagenome | isolation source: Crop rotation soil | place: USA: Cullars Rotation, Alabama | collected 2011
GACAACTTGTCCACGTGGAATTCTAAGCTTAGGATCCCAATGTGCTGGAAAGAATATTTTTTACTCATATCAAGGCTCTTTATTATTTTCAGATCTATTATTCCCAGCTAGCATTATAAGTTTCATTTTTAGTTTTTTAGTTAGGAATCCTATTACAAATTTTAATATTTTATTTTTTATAAACTTTTTTTTAAATATTGTAGCAATTTATTTTTTTTGGAATAAACTCTTTAAATCGAAGATTTTAATTTTTTGGGGAACGCTGGTAACAGCTTTTTCTCCTTTCGTAATTTTATTTATAAATCACTTTCAGATGATTACTCTTTGGCCTTTATTTTTTGGATTCTCTATTCTATTTTCCTTAAATCTTCGTATTAGAAATTTTTTATTGCTTGGATTATGGTGTGGTATTCAATTTTGGGCAAGTGTTTACCTATCTATTTTTATGTTATTTTCAATTGGTGTTTGGTTTATCTTAAAATTTTTTTATGAAAACAGTAAATCAACCAGAATTTTACTTTTAAAATCTGCTTTAGTTTTTGCTGCAGCTTATATAATTTTAGCTGGACCTTTATTCCTAAAATATAACCAAGTAAAAAATGCTTATCAAATTACAAGAGACTATGGAGAATATGTTCTTTATGCTGCAGAGCCCACAGACTATCTATTCTCTAATTATTATCACAGTATTTTATCTAGTTCAAAAATATTTCTTAGATGGGATGGTTTTAATAAACATATGATTGGGGAATCAGCTGGGTCTCCAAGTATAATCATCTTGGTTTTAGCACTGTTTGGATTTTTTTCTATTTCTCAAATGAAAACCAGAAAGATTATTGGTTTTGAGAGCTCTTTTAATAATTATTATTTTATAATTTTGCTATTTTTAGGCCTTCTATTCTCATTTGGTCCCAGACTTAGTGTTAACGGAATGTATACCGGTATACCTTTACCATATCACCTCGCATTACGTTTAATCCCTATTCTTGAGCCGATTAGAGCTACTGGACGCTGGATGATTTTTTTCTATCTAGGTTTAATTTATTTTTCTTTAGTGGGATTTAAAAAATTTGGTAATAATTTTAATAGACAATTTTTATTAGGAGTTATTTTTGTTTTAATCTATATTGTAGAGGTAATGCCTGTTTATTATAGTTTTGAAGCCAAGGATTATTACCCCAGTAGTTACGATGTAATTGCTAAAAGCTGTAATATTAAACCAGTTGTATTACTGGAATATCCTATGACTCAATTTAAAGCTAATATTAATATAGTAACTAATTTATCTTATCGTACCCAAATGATGCTTGCATCAGTCAATCATCACTGTTTTTTGGTAAATGGATATAGTGGCTATATCCCAACAGATTATCAAAGATTTGAGAGTGATCTATTTACTAGTGTTGAAAAACAAAATTTTCCAAACTTCTTTAATTTAATGTTGGAAAAGCAAGTTTCATTAATTAAAATTAATAAAGATGAGCTATATGGAAATAGTGTTTTAAAAATTACTAAATTACTAAATAATTATCCTAACTCACAAGTACTATTTAATGATACTCATTACCTTATAATAAGAATTAGAAATGACTAGTAAACCTTTAGTATCTATTATTATTCCAAATTATAATGGAAAAAAATTCCTGAATAGATGTTTTAAATCTTTATTTCAAATGAATTACCCAAAATCAAAATATGAAGTAATATTAGTTGACAACTGTTCAAGCGATACCTCTATAGCTTTTACTCTTGCCAATTATCCTGAAGTGGTAGTTGTAGAAAGTGAGATAAATTTAGGTTTTGCCCAGGGGTGTAATTTAGGAGCTGCTAATGCTCAAGGCAAATATATTGCTCTACTTAATAATGATACCATAGTGGATAAAAATTGGTTAAGTAACTTAGTTGATTGTATTGAGTCTGATAAAAATATAGCTGCTGTGAATTCAAAAGTTTTAATTTATTACCCTTTTGTAGAAGTAACTATTAATTCGGATCTTTTCTTAAGATCTGAATTTACTGGCACTATCAATTTTCAGCAGGTGGGAGTTTTAGTTGAAAATGTAATGCTTGATAACAGTAACTTAAGACCACTGGTTAGATATAGGAGCGGTTTCTATGAAAAAGAAAAAGGTTTGATCCCTGCAAGATGGACAAAAGGAGATGCAAGCATTCTTATTCCTTGTGATCCATTATCCGAATATAACAGTTTTAGCTTGACGATAAGATCTGAAAAAAATAGCACTACTTTGCATACTAAAATTTTAATTAAAGTAGGCGATAAGGAGTTTGTAAATGATGATTTAAAGTCGTATGAAGTTAAGCAATTTAATATAAATATGAAGACTTCGGAGATACAAGAAAATTTTCTATATGAAATTCAGAATTGTGGTGTTGCTGTTTTTAAAAGTGGATATGGTCGAGATCGAGGAGCGGTGGTTAAAGATGCTGTTCAGTTTAATGAAGTTGATAATAAATTTTATCAAACTAGGACAGATATTCTCTCTTTTTCAGGTGCAAGTGTTTTAATTAAAAAAGATATATTTGATAGATTAGAAGGCTTTGATTCATCTTATTTCATGTATTATGAAGATGTAGATCTTAGCTTAAGAATGAAGCGTTTAAATTATAAGATAGTTTGTGAGCCTAGATCAAAAGTTCGTCATATTCATGCCGGATCGAGTGAAGAATGGTCAAGTTTTTTTGTTTATAATGTTGAAAAAAATCATTTGGCAACCCTTATTAAACATTTTCCTCTTCAGGTTTGTGCCCAACAGATTATGAGGTATTTATTAATTTTCTTTATATCTATATTGAGGATGGGGAAATGGCGAGTTAAAGAACATTGGGAATTATATGATTTTTGGAGGGAGAGAGTAGAATGTAGAAAAAAGGTCATTAGCTGGGTATGGGTCAATTTATTCTCTTTATTGAATAAAAGACAAAAGATTAATCGTCAATCTGAAATTTCAATAGAAAAGTTATATCAGCAACTTTATTAATTATGAAAAATAATAAAACTGCGGCAGTTTATGATCGATGGCTTTACTCACTAGGAGGAGGTGAACAAGTTGCTTTTGCTTATGCAGAAGCTTTGAAGGAGCTTGGATATAAAACTCAACTAATTACACATAAAAAAATTAATATAGAGGCAGCTGAGAGAAAAATGAATGTTAATCTTGATGGTATATCGATAAGATATATTCCTAATTTATTAGATTTTCAACTCAGTCAATATACAGAAGGCTATGATGTATTTGTTAGCAATTCTTATTTAGATTATATTCCAAATAGAAGTAAGTTTGGTATATTATCTATTTTTTTCCCTTCAAAGATTAATCTGTCTATATATGAATATCTCAAACGAGCTTATGTTGTACCATCGTTAAAAAAATTTTTTATCTATCCATCAAGATATGAAGGTTTTAAATATGATGATTATACCAATGGTCGAATTTATAAATGGCTTGGAGAAGAGTCAACGATTGCGTTTAGCAAGAATATTAAAGAGTTTAAGATGGAACTATATTTTCCCTATTTAGCTTTTTCTTGTTTGGATGAGATTAAATTTTTATTAGGTGATGAGGAAATTAAGCCCTATCTTAGAACTGTAAATATTAATACTAATACTGTTTTTTACTCCTTTAAATTTAAAACCAAAACCCGAGAACAAGCTCTTACAGTAACTCTACCAGAAGGAGAGTTTTGTAGTGAAGTAGCTTTAACAAAAGTCATAATACCCAGCTATCGTTACTTTTTTTATAATTTATTCAAGGGTTTTTTCCCAAAACTGGAGATGAGATTGCATGGAGGACCATCAGTTACAAAATATTCAGATATTGAATCTTATGAAAAAGTTTTAACTATATCCAAATTTTCTCAAAAATGGATTAATCGTTATTGGGGGTTGCATAGTGATATCTTATATCCACCGGTTTCAATAAATAATTTTTATCAAGCTAAGAATAAAAGGAATATTATTGTCAATGTAGGAAGGTTTTTTGTGACAGGTCATTGTAAAAAACAATTAGATATGGTGAGAGTTTTTAAAAAATTGGTAGATAAAGACTTTAAGGATTGGGAGCTTCATCTTATTGGAAGTGTTGCAGAAGGTGATGCCCATCAACAATATTTTGAGTTAACAAAAGAAGAAGCGATGGGATATCCAGTCTTTTTTCATACCCAGGCTTCTTTTAAAGAATTAAGGGATATTTTAGCTTATTCAAAAATATATTGGCATGCTACTGGCCTAGATGAAGATCAGGAAAGAAATCCAATCCGGTTAGAACATTTTGGTATTACTACAGTCGAAGCTATGGCCTCAGGTTGTGTTCCTTTGGTAATAAATTTAGGAGGTCAATCAGAGATTGTTACTGAAGGAAGTGGTTTTTGCTGGAATACAAGAGAAGAGCTGTTAAACTATACAATTAAACTGATTAAAGATCCTAAACTCCTTGCAGAGATGAGTAAAACAACTTTAGAAAGAAGTAAGATTTTTAGTAAAGAGAATTTTAAAAAGACCCTTGAAAGTTATTTACCAAAAAATTAATCACGAAATAAATTAAACTTAATAATTTCATAAATGGCTTTTACCCCATCTTTCCAACCAATCTTTTTACCTTCATTATAAGTTCTACCTGAATATGAAATACCTACCTCATAAATTTTTATTCCTTTAATCTTAGAGATTTTTGCTGTGATCTCTGGTTCAAATCCAAAACGATTACTTTCTAGATTTTTTGCTAGTGATCTAATTATTTCTCCTTTAAAAACTTTATATCCAGTTTCCATATCGGTCAGGTTTAAATTAGTCAGCATATTAGAAAATGTAGTTAAAAATTGATTAATTTGATAATGCCAAAAATATAAAACTCGATGAGGTCGGTTCGAAACTAATCTTGAACCATATACTACATCTGCATTATTTTTTAAAAACGGCTCTAATAAAATTGGATATTCCTCTGGGTTATATTCTAAGTCAGCATCTTGCACCAAAACTATGTCTCCCGTGCTTTCCAAGAAACCATCTCGCAGTGCTGCCCCTTTACCTTGATTTTTACTTTTAAATAAGGTTTTAATTTTAATCTTCTCTGATTTTATTTTGCTAACTGTTTTTTTAATAATATCTTTCGATTTATCTTTGGATCCATCATCAACTAAGATGATCTCTTTGATAAAACCTAAGCTATCAGATTTATAAATAGCATTTATAGTTTTTTCAATAAAATCTTCCTCATTATATACTGGTACAACAATAGATAATTTATTCATAATTTAATTCAAGTTATTATATACTAGTTATTATTTATTTGGGAGTGTTGTTAATTTTTTCAAATATGGAAATTTATAAATAAAATTATACATATATATTTTGGATAGTTTAATCATAGATCTTTCCAAATAAATATGAATTAGCAAACCAAAGATTAAAGATAAAGTTGTTGCAGTTGAAATAACAATAAAGCTAGTTAAAAAATACATATGAAATAGAAGGAGAGATCTTCCTATGGCAGCTATAAAAAATTGGTGGGTCAGATAAATCGAATAGGATGCATCTCCAATAAATAGTAAAATACTAGGAATTTTTTTTTGAATAGATAAAGGAATAAGACTAAAGCTTGATATAATAAGAAAAGAGGGTAAGCCAAAAAATATAATCCTAAAATAATCATTTATATTATTTTGACTAAGATAAAATGATATATTCAATATAAACAATAATAACCCAAGTATTAGTAATAACGGATTCCATTTTATATGAAAGTATCTAATCAAAAACCCACTCAGGCAACCCATAAAGAATTCTAAATTATAAGGACTAAATAAAAAATTAAACCAGATATTACTAAGATGCCAATTATTAGATATAGATAAATATAATATTATGAGTGAGGATAATAAAATTAATAATATTAGAGGTAAGATTTTTTTAAATCCAAAATAAATTATTAATCCAAAAAATAAGTAAAATTTTATTTCATGACTTAAAGTCCAAGCAACACTAATAATGGGATCATGATTTTGAGGTAAAAGTAATAATGATTGAATAATTGTCTCAAAAGATCTCTCATATCCATTTCCAAATCGCGGAAGTAAAAAATAAAATAAAATAAGTAGTGCAGTTATTAACCAGTAAAGAGGATAAATACGGGTAAGTCTTTTTATAAGATAATCTAGTAAAGACGATTTTTTATTAAAATCTTTTTGATGTATATAAAATATAATAAATCCGGAAAGAACAAAAAAAATATCTACTCCTAAAAAACCATATCTAAAAAAATTATCAAATAATTGATAATTAAGTATCCGACTACTAAATATTGAGGCATGATAAAGAACCACTAAAATTACAGCAATAGCCCTAATGAGTTGTAGACTTGGCAAATTATGAGCCCTATGATCAGTTTGAATTTTCATCTTATTAGGATTTTATCTTTATTTAGTAGTAGAATAAATCTACTATATGAAGTATAAACGAATTGACCTAATATATTTTTTGATTTGTACTCTGGTTTTAATATTTTTACTTTTCAAAAATCCATTTTCTAGTCGTACCCTAATTCCTAATTTCGAACCTTCACCAGATAGTTTTGACTATGTTACATCAGCAAGAAGCTTTGTTCAAGGCAAAGGGTTGAAACTTACTCGAGCTGAAGGTGTTCTTGAAAGTAGCGTTCCGCCGTTATATTCATTAGCTTTAGTTCCGGGTTTTTTAATTAATCTGGATGCAAGAATGTTCTATTTTACGAATATCCTTTTAGCTCTCTTTTCTGCTGGAATATTTTTTAAAATATTAACTAAAATTACAGATAATACTATTATTAGATTTTCGGTTTTTTTCTTTTATGTAACCAATTACTCAATCTACTGGTATCCCACTTTAGCGATGTCGGAAAACTTACTGTTATTATTATTTAATTTAGCAGTACTATTATTATTTTCACCAATTACTCCAAAGAGAGCTTTTTTAGCCGGATTAATAACTACTTTCTTTTATGCTACCAAATATGCGGCACTTCCTCTTACTATTGTCTTTTTATCTCTCTTTTTAATCAAAATTTTTTTTAATTTTAAACATAATAATATTAGGATATTTTATGGACTAATCTTTCTAACTGGATTTTTAATATCATTTTTACCTTTTTATCTATATGAATACTCCAGAGGAGTTGATTTGTTTGAAACATACAAGAGTTTATTACAGCTTATAAATTCCTTTATTCATTTAAGTCCTGATATAAATTCCCAAGTTCAAGATAGTTCAAATAAGTACTCATCAGGTCCATGGTTTTCTATAAATTATGTCTCAAATAATTTGCCACAATATTGGCAATCCATTAGAGGGGGACCAATAACTTTCCTTTGGAATAACTCACCTATTTTTTCAATGAATATTGGTTTTTTGGGATTTATAGGATTGCTTGCTGGGGTTTTAGTTAAACCATTTAAACCGCTGGCTCTAAACTTATTAATTTTATCTTTAACTGAGATTATTTTTGTCTCAAGTTTTTACACTGTTGATTTTAGATATATATATTTTATTATTCCAGTATTATTAATTGGTTTGGCAATATTATTCTCAGTTCTTCTTAGTTTTTTCCAAAAAAATAAGCTTACAAAATTTTACTTTTTAGGGCTCATAATTTTTTTTATTATCTACTTGTTTATGAATGGATTGAGAATAAAGAATCAAATTATGCTTAATTTAAAATATACAGAAACACCTTGGTATTATATAACAGTGCTAAACTTAAACACTTATTTTACTAAAGATAAAATTATAAATAATAAAAAACCTATCGTAATTTCAGCTATGTCCCCATATTTTATCGATTATTATTCAAATGGTAATTACACATTATTACCCTTATCTAAAGAACAAGAATTTAGAGGTAGACTAGTTCAAGTTTGGGGTCAAAATGATTACTCAGATCTACTTAAATTGTATAAAGATGATATAGATAAAGGTTATTCTGTTTATGTTACAAAATATGGTGTAGGGAATGAAGGGTATTTAAATGATGATTATAGGTATATAGGTCAAGCTTTTAATTTAGAAAAAGTTATGGATGGATGTTTTAGTCAGTGTGATATTTTTAAACTGAATCTTAAATAGTGATTATAGCAATAATTATTTTCTTATCTTTATTATTTCGACTCATAAGTATTAATCAAAGTTTTTGGTGGGATGAAACAATTTCAGCGATTTATGCCAAATCTCAAACCTTTCATCAATTTGTATTTAATTATCCTTTGGCTGATTTTCATCCACCAGGATATTTTGCCCTAATTTGGATCTGGGGGAGAATATTTGGTTTTTCTGAGATGTCTCTACGGATGCCTTCAGTAATATTTGGTATCTTAACTATATTTTTAGTTTATTTAATTGGGGAAAAATATCAAAAGAAAGTTGGGATAATTGCTGCCATTTTTCTTTCCATATCACCTCTTGGGGTATATTATTCACAAGAAGCAAGAATGTATTCATTTGCAGCTTTTGCTGTTACATTTTCAATTTATTGTCTCTTAAATTTACGAGATAAATTAAAAAGTATATTTTTTTATGCTTTAGCCTGTACTTTAGTACTTTATTCAGATTATGTGGCATATTTTATAATTCCTGTAGAAATTGTTTATATTTTTATCTATAAAAGAAGTTTATTTTATTCATTAGTTAAAGCCTGGTTTATCACATTAATTTTATATATACCTTGGTTAGTGGTGTTGCCAAATCAATTAATCCAAGGTCAAAATACCGCAAATCAAGTTAGCGGTTGGAAGATGGTGGTTGGTGGAACTGGAATTAAAAATATTTTACTTCTACCTTTAAAAATAGTTGTGGGAAAGGTAACTTTTTATAATAAAATTATTTATTATTATTTTTCAATAATTTTATCTTTGCCTTACTTAGTCTCTCTTCTCACTTTAGTAAAAAAAATAGATAAAGATCAAATATTATTCTGGTTTTGGGTTACTATCCCAGTCTTCTTGGCTTTGATTATTTCATATTTTATACCTGTTTTTAGTTATTTTAGATTTATTTTTATAATACCGGGACTTTGTGTATTACTGGCTTTTGCAGTATGCAAATTAAAATCTATTTATTCTAATATTCTTTTAACATGTTTGATTTTATGTGAAATAATTCCTACTTTTATATATTTATTGAATCCAACTTATCAAAGAGAAGATTGGAAAGAAGCAATTAGTTATTTGAACCAAAATGCAACTGAGAACTCTATGGTACTTTTTGAATACAATGAAATAATTGCTCCATATATTTACTATAATGGTAAATTAGATAGAGCAATGCCTGGATTAAAACAACTTCCTGCACTTACAACAGATAATATTATTGACCTTGACTCTAAATCAAAAGTTGAGAGAATATATTTAGTTGAATACCTTGAAGGTATAAGTGATCCTAATAATTTGCTTGTTATGAAGATTGAAAATATTGGATTTAAAAATACGCAAATTGTTAATTTTAATGGAGTAGGGTTTATTAAACTTTATTCAAAATAAATTTAATATGATAATGTTTTTTATTTCAATAGTTGTATTCTTCCTCAGTTTTTATATACCCGGCAGGGTACTTTTAAGAAAAGTTGGCGATCTAAAAGGAATTGAGAATTTAGTTTTACCGGTAGGTTTAGGTATAAGTTTATGGGGATTACAGGGATATATTCTAGGTTATCTTAATCTTAGAATATTAACATATCCATATTTAATTATTTTTTTAATACTATGGATATATCACTTCAAAAATGAATTATTTATACTAAAAGATTCGTTAAAACGAATTTTTCAAGATAAGGTTTTGATAGTATTAATTGTTACAGGTATAATTATTTTGCTGACTAATATATTTCCATCAGGATTAGTCGAACCGGATGGTAGAAGATTTTATGATATTAATATTATTGATGGAACTTATCATTTATCTTTAATTCAATCTTTAATTAGGTCTGTTCCTCCAGAGGAACCTGGAAGAGTTGGGACCTTAGTTACCAACTACCATTATTGGTCTGATTTAGTACTAGCTGAATTAGTTAGAATATTTAAACTACCTTATATTGAATTATTTTATCAATATTTCCCAATATTTCTAGCTATTTTTTATGGTTTAGGGGCTTATCAAATGGGTTTAACTTTAACCGAAAATAAATGGACAGGAAGATGGTTTAGTTTTTTTGTCTATTATGGAGGAGGTTTAGGGTATCTATTTATACTTATTTTGCTAGGACAATTAAGATTTGATACAAATTCATTAGATCATTCAGGAATATTGTATACCAACCCTCCTAGAGCAATTGCTCAGGTAGTTTTTCTCCCCGGAATCATCGCTTTGTATAAATGGTTAATCTCTAAGAATTTTAAATGGGGGGTAGTGAGTGGAATAATATTAGGAACTTTAGTTGGCTTTAAGGTTTATGCCGGAATGGTCGCAGCTTTTGGTTTAGTGGGTTTATTTATATATTTTTTAATTAAAAAAGAATTTCGTCTAGTTATCCCAATTATGATAGCTGGGATTATTGCTTCAATTATATTTTTTCCAACTAATCCTCATACTGGGGGTCTATTTTGGGCACCATTGTCTTGGCCGAAACATTATTTTGCCGAAGGTGTAGCTAGTCTATTAAACTGGCATCTCCAAGATCAAACATTTGTAGCGTACCACAACAATTTAAGAATTTTTATTTTAAGAGCCCAAATGACGATATCTTTCTTAGTAATTACTTATGGGACAAGAATTTTAGGTCTATTTGCTATATATTTTATTTTTCATAAAATTGATAGAAAAATTTTAATATTTTTAACCACAGCAATATTAATTTCAAATATAATTGCCTTATTATTTTTACAGAAATCTGGAATATATGAAATATTCAATTTCTTTGCTGTTTCAGCATTATTACTAGCTTTTTTATTATCAGTGTTGTTAGGAGATATAACTAATCATTTAGGCGATTTAACAAATTCTAAAAAAATATTAACTGGTTTCTTATTGGTTATCATTATTTTTTTAACTATTCCTCATTCTTTAGATTATGATTATAATGCCTTGCTGCAGACAATTAATAAAAATGGCACGAATAAATTATTTACTAATCAGGAATTAGCTTTTTTTAGTCAGGTTAAATATCAGATTCCAGAGAATAGTGTTATATTAGTTGATCCTACAGATCCTTTAGACAAATATACTCCTTATTTAGCTGCTTTTAGCAGTAAAAGGATGTATCTATCAGGTAGAGGGGTTTTGGGTTCTCATGGTCTTGATACTACTCAGTTAAATGATGAAGTAGTTAAGATGTTTACCCAAACAGATCCTCAAGTTTTTTCCAATTTTGCTCATTATAAAGGTATTAATTATATTTACTTTACTCGTTTAGTTATTCCGGATATGTTTTATAATTCATCTTTTTTTAAACTTGTACTGAGATGGGAGGGAGGATCTCTCTTTGAAATTGAGTAGCGATCTATTGAAGTGTAATTATAGCTTTTGTGAGGAGATTATTATAGAAATTGAAACTTAGTATATATAAAATTTCACTTCTGATAAAATAGATTTATATGAAAATAGGTTTCGATATTTCACAAATTTCTTATTCGGGCGGAGTAGCTATTTATACTGATCAGCTAACCAAGCATTTAATTAAAAATAAGGATTTAAATTTTTCTTTTTTCTATTCTGGACTGAGAAATAATTATGCTGGTAGTTTACCCAATGTAAAAAAATTTAAGATCCCAAATTCTATTTTAGAAAAGCTATTTAATCAATATAGAGTTATCTCTATAGATCAATTTATTGGTGAGTCGGATATTTATCATAGTAGTGATTGGACTCAACCTAGAACCAGTGCTTTAAAAGTTACTACTTATCATGATTTAATTCCTTTAAAATATCCTTCTTGGTCCCATCCAAAAATAGTTGAGGTTCATAAAAGACGATTAAAGTTAGTTGAAAGAGAGATTGATATTGTTATTGCAGTTTCGGAGCAAACAAAAAAAGACTTATTAGAATTATCAAATATTCCAGAGAAAAAAATTGTAGTTATTTATGAAGGAACAAATCAAATAATGGGAATAAAATCTAAGGAAGAGATAGAGATGTTTAGAAAAAAATATAATTTACCAGAGCAATTTGTTTTAGTAAGCGGGGGGGTTGGTGAGAGGAAAAATATCAAAAGAATCAAACAAGCAGCTTCAAGATATAATATTATAATAACTGGGGAGACTATTCCATGGGTTTCGGATGATGAACTCCCTCTTTTATACAGCTGTGCAACTGTTTTACTCTACCCTTCCTTATATGAAGGATTCGGGTTACCAGTTTTAGATGCTTTTGCTTGTGGGGTTCCTGTTATTACTTCAATTACCTCATCTTTGCCTGAAGTAGGAGGGAAAGCTGCTATATATGTTGATCCTTTGAATATAGCTGAGATGAAAGAGAAGCTTGATAATATAATGAAGGATGAAGATTTAAGAAAGGAGTATATAAAAAAAGGTTTTGACCAAGCAAAGAAATTTTCTTGGGAGAAATGTAGCTATGAAACCACGCAAGTTTACCAAAAACTCTATCAAAAGTGATGGAAAATTTTTAAATATCTGGATTGATGGATATGAGGCTAATGTTCCTCAGAGACTTGGTTCCTCTCAGGTAGCGTTTGAGCTTTTAAATAATATCGAACAAATTGATAAAAAAAATCATTATACTATTTTTTTACCCAGTCAACCCTTAGATGATCTACCCAAAGAAAGAAAAGGTTGGAGATATAAAGTTTTAAAACCGGCTCAATTATGGACACTGATTAGATTACCTTTAGAACTTTATAGAAGCCAAATAAAACCTGACGTATTTTTTTCTCCCACTCATTTTATTCCCAGATTTACTAAAGTTAAGAGAATAGTGACTATTTTTGATCTATCTTTTTTAGAATTTCCTAAGATGTTTTTAAAATCAGATCTTTATAAATTAACTAGGTGGACAAGATATTCAATCTTACATGCTACACATATTTTAACTATCTCTGAATCATCCAAAAAAGATATTTTAAAACACTATAAAGTTAAGCCTAATAAAGTAACAATATCTTACCCAGGATTTGATGCAAAAGTTTATTATCCCCACAAAGATCAAGAAAAAGTTAAACAGATTATGGATAAATATAAAATATATGGGCCATTTATTATTTTTGTAGGGACAATTCAACCTAGAAAGAATTTAGTGAAATTAATTGAAGCATTTGGCGAAGCTATAAAAAATGAAGGTCTTATTTTTAAAGAGTTAAAATTGGTAATTGTAGGGAAAACTAATGGAATTGGTAGAAAAGGTTGGATGTATGAAAAGATTTTGAATAGACCAAAAGAGATAGGTATAGAGGATAAAGTTATTTTTGCTGGATTTGTGCCAAAGGAAGAGCTAACTTATCTGATAAGTAGGGCAATTGTATCATTACAGCCATCATTATATGAAGGATTTGGTATGACAGCTGTTGAAAGTATGGCAACTGGAACACCTGTAATTGTATCAGATATATCATCCTTGCCTGAGGTTGTAGGTAAGGATGGTATTTTAGTTGATCCCAACTCTACTGAACAGATTACTCAAGCCATAAGTACAATTGTAACTGATAAAAAACTTAGAGATCGGCTCTCAAAATCAGGTCTTTTAAGAGTAAAAAAATTTTCTTGGCATAAAATGGCAAAAGATACTATCAGAGTATTTGAAAAGGTGGCGAGGGAATGAAAGTAACAATTATTATTCCTAATTGGAATGGAGTAGAAAAATTAAAAACCCATCTTCCATATGTGTTAAAAGCTGTAAAGTCTAATAACATAGAAGAGATTATTGTAGCTGATGATGCATCAACGGATTCTAGTTTAGAAGTTTTAAATAAATATTTTAAAGAGGTTAAAGTCATAAAACATAATAAAAATTTAGGGTTTTCATCCAATGTAAATGCCGGAGTTGGAGAAGCAAAAACTGATCTTATTTATTTACTGAATAGTGATGCTCACCCTGATATTAATTTTTTAAAACCTCTTGTAGTTCATCTTAATAACCCAAAAGTTTTTAGTGTGGGATCAAATGTTGGAGCACTTTGGGCAGTGGGGAAGTTTGAAAATGGTTTTTTTTGGCATGGTAAAGGAGTGTTGAAAGAAGGAGAAAAATTAAAAGCTCATCAAACTTTATGGGTATCAGGTGGATCAGGATTGTTTAGAAAAGATATTTGGGATGAATTCTCTGGACTTGATCCTTTATTTAATCCCTTTTATGAGGAAGATATGGACTTAGGTTACAGAACGACAAAATCAGGATATATTAATATTTGGGAGCCTGAAAGTCTAGTTGAACATTATAAAGAAAAAGGGGTAATAGCAACTCATTTTTCTCAAAATAATGTGGCTACAGTTGCCCAAAGAAACCAATTAATCTTTATTTGGAAAAATATTACTGATCCTGAATTTATCTCGGAACATGAACTTAAATTGGCTCAAATGTTAGTTAGTCATCCAAAATATTGGAAAATATTTCTCTCTGCTGCTAAATTTATTCCAGAGATTAGAAGAAAAAGAAAGTTACTTAAAAAGATGTTTAAATTAACTGATAAAGAGGTTATATCTATGTTTCAAGTTGAATCTTCTAAGTTAACTTCTATATAATATAAACAATGTTATATAGTGAACATATCTCAGTATCTTCAGACTCAGGAAAACCAGCTTTAATTTTTAAAGATAAAAATGGTAATAATTTATCAGCTGGTGGAGCTTTAAATAAAGCTTCAAATAGATTTTATAACTACTTTCTAGATTTGGAATTATTTATTTTAAGGGTAATAAGTTATTGCCCATTTCACTTTATAAGGATAATTTTTTATCAATTTGCAGGGGTCAAAATTGGCAAAGGTTCACACTTACATATGGGTACTCAATTTTTTAATCCTTCAGGAATTGAGATAGGTAGAGGCTCAATTATTGGTCAGAATGCTTTCCTGGATGGAAGAGATAAACTTAAGATTGGTGACCATGTTGATATCGCCTCAGATGTTTTAATTTATAATAGCGAACATGATATCAATTCTCCAGAATTTGAACCTATAAAAGGACCAGTTGAGATCGGTGATTATGTGTTTGTAGGTCCAAGGGTAATTATTTTACCCGGTGTTTCTATAGGTAAAGGTGCAGTAATTGCCGCAGGGGCAGTAGTTGTTAAAAATGTGGGGGAATTTGAAGTTGTTGGTGGGGTTCCAGCTAAAATAATTGGAGAGAGAAAATTAAAAGATCTCAAATATAAACTGGGTAGAACTAGATTATTTCAATAAGTTATGGCAAAAAAAATATTTATAATATTCTCTTTAACTCTTTTAATATATATGATTGCCCCAGGTCCCAGGTCAATTAGTAATTTTGCTGATTTGCCCAATTCAATCAAATCAAATTTGCCGGGAGATACTGTACAAGTTCCGAATGTGGCAGGGTATTTTTCCAATAACTATAGGGATTTTACCACCACATTTTATAAAAAAAATTATCAATCTTTAACCTTATTTCCTTTCCCACCCATTAGATTAAATTACCCTCCAGAATTTTCTTATACTGCAATAAAGGATCAAACTCAAAGTACATATTTAGAAGAATATGTTTATCCTTTAAGAGATTCATTGTTTGTTAATGGATTTGAACCTTTTTATGAAGATGGAACACCTAAATATGATGGGGCTATTAAATTTGATATAGGTCCAATATTTTATGACAATAAAGCTACCATAAGATTTTACCCATCCAATATTATAGTAAGAATTGTTGTTTGGTTAGGTATAATATCTTCTACTTATTTACTCTGGAAGATGTTCAAGAAAATAATCTTTAATGTTTGATCTTACTATAATTATTTTAAGTTTTAATACTAGAGAGTTCACTCTTAATTGTATAGAGAGTGTTTTTAATAATAAGTGGCAATCTAAAATAAAAGTTTGTCTGGTAGATAATAATTCCTCTGATGAAACTGTAAAAGTAGTAAAAAAAGAGTATCCCAGTGTGGAAGTGATAGAAAATAAGGAAAACTTAGGATTTTCTGCAGGTAATAATGTTGCATTGAGAACCTTAAACTCGAGATATTACCTATTACTTAATTCAGATACTGAAATTATTAAAGGAGCATTGGATTATTTAGTAAAATTGATGGATGATAAAAATTTTGGCATAGCAAGCTGTAAATTAATTAATCCGGATGGATCTTTACAGCCCAATGCCGGAGATCTTCCGACTTTGATTCCAATTAGTAGTTGGTTAACTGGATTAGATGATCTATTAAATATATTCTTAAACTTTCCCACTTTTCATCCAAAATCCAATAGATATTTTTCGGGAGAAAAGCAAGTTGGATGGGTATCTGGAGCAGCTATGATGATAAAAAATGAGGTTTTAAAACAAGTAGGCTATTTAGATGAAAATATTTTTATGTATGATGAAGATGTGGATTTTTGTTTAAGAGCCAGAAAAAAAGAATTTAAAATCGGTTGGACCGATAAAGTATCAATCATTCATGCAGGTGGTGGAAGTTCAAAGCACCCTCAGTTATTTCAATGGACAAATGAATTTAGAAATTTAGAGTATATTTATAAAAAACACTTTAACTTATTCCAAACAATTATTGTTAAAATATTAATTAGAGTCTTTATAATAGCCAGAATCGTTGTATTTATGTTAATGGGTAAGATTAATTATGCTTTAATCTATGGAAAAGTTTTATCAAAAATTTAATCTATTACTATTCATTTTGTCTGTTTCAGATCTGATCTTTGTGATTTTAATGCCCAAAATTCCTTTTTTGCCAGTGTCTGGAAGTTTTATCTCAATAAGAATTGAGGATATCTCAACCGCTATTGTCTTTGCTTATTTTTTTATTTATTTGATTTTATCAAAAAAATATAAAGTTCTATTAAAAGATGATCTTTATAAAATAATTGCGACATTCTTGTTTATTGGGCTAGTTTCCCTGATATCTGGGTTCTTTTTAACTCACACGGTCACCTTAAATTTAGGGCTTTTGCATTATTTTAGAAGAGTAGAATATATATTTTTCCTCCCCCTACTATATATCTCTGTTAATAATCTAAAAAGATTTAAGTTGTTTTTAGTCTCTTTTGGTTTAGTAGTTTTTATAGTAGCTCTTTATGCTTTAGGCCAGCAGTATTCACATTTCCCAATTTATTCTACCACTACCTCTGAGCTCTCTAAGGGAACTGTTATTTATGTCGATCAATTTACCAGAGTAAATTCAACCTTTGCCGGGCATTATGATTTAGGAGTTTTTATGCTTTTTTCCTTAGTTATTTTATGTTCACTATTCTTTTATTTTTTTCCCAAAATCAGCTTCAAAAAAATTGATATAAATCATAAAATAATAAATTTAATTTTAATCTCATCACTTCTTGCTATTTCTATATTCATCTTAGTACTGACTGGGGAAAGGATTGCTTTTGTATCAGCTATATTTGCGGCAATATTCGTTTTTCTTTTATTGGGGAAAAGACTGGCTATTTTAGTGGTGTCTGTACTTGCTTTACTAATCATTATCTATCCATCACCTTTGAGGGAACGTTTGATCTCTACCTATAATGTGATGTTTAAATCATCTATTACAACTTATGTAGCTCATACTGATCAGGAGAAACAGAAAAGTCAGATCAATATCCCAACCTTAAAAACTGGACTTGATTCACCTATCTATAAAATTACCACTCCAAATGGAGTGCTGCCTGATGTAGTTCAGGGTGAACCAACTGACCCAAATCAATTAGTTGTAGCTCGTTCAATAGCGATTCGTTTAAACCAGGAGTGGCCAAGAGCAATTAGGTCTTTTCTAAAAAATCCCCTTTTAGGAACTGGTTACTCCTCAATTGGTGTAGCTTCTGACAATGATTATCTCCGATCTTTAGCTGAAGTAGGGCTTTTAGGGACTTTTAGTTTTGCACTTATTATAGTTGTTATTTTAAAAAGAGTTTGGAAAGGGTATAAGAGTAAAGATAAATTTGAGCATTTTTTAGGTGCTGGAGTATTTGCAACTATCGCTGCAGTCTTACTTAATGCCTTTTTTACTGATATTTTTGAAGCCTCTAAGATTGCTATTTTATTTTGGGGATTTATGGGAGCAATGTTATCTTTTATCCAAATTAAAAGGGAAGAAAGTAAATGAGTTATTTTACTAAATTCCTTAAAAAACCTATTTTTTGGCTCTTAATTATTTTAATTCTAGCGCTTCTTGTAAGACTGTATGATATAAATCGGGCAGTAGCTGATTGGCATGCTTGGAGACAAGCTGATACAGCTGCAGTTGCCAGATTATTTTATGAGGATGGCTTTAATCCTTTTAAACCGAGATATTTTGATATGTCAGTTATCTCTCAAGCTGGAACTTATAATTTGAATCACTATTTTTTTGTGGAATTTCCCATTTATGAATCTCTAGTTTATGTAAGTTATGTTATAAATAGAGGAGTCAACGTTGAACTAGCAAGACTAGTTTCAGTAATTTTTTCTTTAGGTTCAGTAGTTTTTATCTATTTTATTGTCAGCAAATTTTGGACTAAAACTAACGCTTTATTGTCGGCTTTATTATTTGCGGTTCTACCTTTCAATATTTTCTATTCCCGGGTGGTTTTACCGGAACCATCATTGATCTTTTTTTGTTTAGGTATGTTTTATTTTACTTATAGATGGATCTTTGAAGATAAACTATGGTTATTTATTACCTCAGTTTGTTTTACAGCAGCTGCCTTTCTTACTAAACCTTTTGCTTTAATATATCTTTTACCACTTTTATATCCCTATTTTCAAAAAGAACGAAAAATTTGGCCAGTCCCAAAACGCTATTTCCTCTGGGTAATATTTTCTTTTTTACCTTTTTTTGCTTGGAGAATCTGGGCAAGTAAATTCCCTGATAGTATTCCTGACTATAGTTGGCAATTTAATCGGGATGGAATTAGGCTTAAACCAGCATTCTGGAGGTGGATTATAGAAGACCGGTTAGATAGAGAGATATTATCTTCAGTTGGGGTATTCTTTTTAGGATTAGGTTTGATTATTAAAAATAAAACTAATAAAGATTTTACTCTATATTTACTTGCTCTCACCTCTTTACTTTATCTTATTATTGTAGCAACCGGAAATGTTAAGCATGATTATTATCAAGTAGAGATTATTCCGGCAATAGTAATTTTTACAAGTCGGGGAATTTACTATATGTTAACTGGTTTGCCAAGTTTAGTAAGTAGAATTTTTACTCTTCCACTTGCCGTATTTTTAGTTGGTTTAATGCTTTATCTTACCTGGAATGAGGTGAAAGGTTTATATCAAATTAATAATGATACGATTGTGGTAGCTGGAGAAGAGGCAGATAGAATTTTACCAAAGGATGCTAAAGTGGCCGCACCCTTAGATGGAGACACTTCATTTTTGTATTATGTAAACAGACCGGGTTTTCCTCACCTCTATGCTCCACTGGATGTAATGATAAATCAATTTGGTATAACTGATTATGTTTCAGTAAATTATGATGAGCAAACAAATGATATTTTGAATCATTACCAAGTGATAGAAAAAACTCCCAAGTTTGTGATTGTCGATTTAACTAAAAAAATTAATTAACTATGAAAGTATTAATGATTACTCCATATTTGCCATATCCTCCATCTTCTGGAGGTCAAATTAGGTCATATAATTTAATTAAACAGCTATCAAAGTATCATGAAGTGACTCTATATTCTTTAATTAAAGATCAAAGTGAGGAAAAATATGTTAAGAATCTAGAAAAATATTGTATTAAAGTCAATGTTTTTAGACGCCCTCAAAAACCCTGGACTCCTAAAAATATTATTAATACTGGTTTAAGTTTTTTTCCATTTTTAGTAATTAGAAATTATTCTCAAAAGGAGAGAGCTGAGCTTCAAAAAGATTTAAACACCAATAATTATGATATTATCCATGCTGAGACTTTTTATGTCAGTCCCCATATTCCTAAAACCTCTGTCCCAGTGGTTTTAGTGGATCAGACAATTGAATACCAAGTTTATCAGCACTATGTAAAGAATTTTCGTTACCCACCTTTTAGACCAATTTTATCCATAGATGTTTTAAAAATTAAATATTGGGAAACCTATTATTGGAAAAAAGCTGCTCAGGTGGTAGCAGTTTCAGAAAATGATGCCAGCAAAATGAGAAAACTAGTGCCTCATTTAAATGTAAGTGTGGTACCAAATGGTGTAGGTGAGGATTTAATGGAAGATGTAAATATTCATTTTTCTAAAACAATTTTATTTATGGGAAATTATGCTTGGCTCCAAAATATTGAGGCAGCTAAAGTTCTAGCTACGGAAGTTTTTCCGTTAGTCTTAAAAAAGATTCCTGATGCGACTTTAACAATTGCAGGCCAAAATACTGATAAAGTTAATATGCTTATGAGTGATCATGTTAAGCTGGTGGATTTAGGTATAGAAGATATTGAAGGAGTAAAAAAAGCTTATCATAGCCATGGTGTACTGGTAGCACCATTATATGGACCAGGTGGAACTAGACTAAAAATTTTAGGAGCAATGGCGGCAAAACTTCCAGTGGTGACAACTGATATTGGAATTGAGGGGATTGATGCTATCAATGGTGAGTCAGTTTTATTTGGTAAAAGGGCTATTGATTTAGCAGATCTAACTATTAAAATTTTAGAAGATAAAAGTTTATATAATAAAATTGCTCACAATGCAAGAAAACTTGTGGAAGAAAAATATTCTTATGAAGCAATTGCTAAAAAATTGGATAATATATATCATCAAGCCCAAAACTTTAGAAAATGAAAGATAAAAAAATAGATCTTGCAATAGTAATTGTTAATTTTAATGGTGGGGATCATATTATCTCAACCTTAGAATCTTTATTTATGGTTTCAAATGAAGCTAATTTAACGGTTTGGGTCTCTGATAATAAATCTTCTGATCAAAGTGTTGAAAAAATTAAAAAACAATTTCCTCAGGTAAAATTAATTTTAAACTCTGATAATTTAGGTTTTGGGGCTGGAAATAATGTAGCTTTGAAACAGATAAATACTGAATTTATTTTGCTCCTTAACCCTGACACTAAAGTCAAACCAGGAACACTGGACTATATGATTAAATTTATGGAGGATAATAAAGATGTAGGCGCTGCTAGTTGTAAAATAGTTCACTCAGATGGGTCTATGGACTGGGCTTCCCATAGAGGTTTACCAACTCCTCTAGCATCTCTATTATATTTTCTAGGTAATGACAGGTTATATCATCTATCTAATAAAGATATGAGTAAACCTCACGAGGTAGATAGTATTGCAGGATCATTTTTTTTAACTAGAAAATCGGTTTTAGAGAAAGCAGGGTTTTTTGATGAAGATTATTGGTTATATGGTGAAGATTTGGATCTTTGTTTTAGAATAAAAAAAGCTGGGTTTAAGGTTATGTTTGTGCCTAATGTGGAAGTATTACATCTTAAAGGGGTAAGCTCAGGAATTAAAAAACAAAGTGAAGAGATCTCAACTGCTACTAAACAATCAAAAATTAGAGCCTTTAACTCATTTTATGAGACCATGAAAATTTTTTATAAAAAGAATTTAGAAAAAGATTATCCTTTTTTTATAAACTGGTTAGTTTATTTAGGGGTAGATATAAGATGGTTTCTGGCTAAAAGACATTTAAAAGTTTAATTGGAATTAGTTTCGGTTAAATAGATAAAGAGTCCAAAGAGAATTAGGTATTATCCATTTATTAATCAAAGGTCCATTTTTAAAATAACTCATTACATCTGCTGGATCTTCTCTGATTTGTATCTCTGTACCAGAACTTACTACAAAAAGATGATCAGCAGCTGAGTATGCATCTTTATCCATAATTCCAACACCTTTGACTTGAAGTAGATCTCGATATCGTCTGCCATAAGGATTTGGATCAGAGCTTCTTATCACAGATATCTCAACATTTTTTAGATTTGAATCAGTAATTTGTTGAGCAATTATATTGGATATCTGTCTGGTAGCTACAATATTAGACTGCCAAGAGCTTTGGGTAAGTTGTGAGTAAATAGTAAAAGATCCACCAATTATTAATAATGTAATAATTATTTTTACCAAATTTTTTGATAATTTTTTTTGTCTAGGAAAAATAACCCAAGCCAAAAAAAATAATATAGCTGGCAAAATATAATAATCATTAATTGAATCAAAAAAAACTAATCCCACAAGTTGAATAATGAACGGGATAAGATAAATAAGACTTTTGTTTTTGGTTCTAATATCTTCATAGATCAAAATTAAGAGCATTATTCCTTCTATATATGCAAGTAAGATTGAAGAAGTAAAATATAAAAGCACAGTTTGAATTTCTAAAGCTAATTTATTAATAAATTCAATAAAGGAGATATTAGTACTGGTATGATTAAAATAAAGGATTCTGGAGAAAAATAAACCTGGAGGATGACGGAGATCAAATATAATGAATGGAATAACTGCTAGGATAATTCCAAAACAAAAATATAAAAGGTTTATAAATCTTAGCTCTCTTTTGATCCAGAGTCCAATATTAACTAAAATAAAGCCAGAGATTGAAAGTAGGGCAAGGTAGTGTAAATGAATCATAAGTCCTAAGCAAATTCCAGAAAGGAAAAAACTCCAGGTTCTCTTTTGCATATAAAGAATAAGTCCCAGAGCTGCCGAAAGTGGAATTAAGTTTGGATTCCATGCCCATCTTTCAGTTTGAACTAAGGGAAACCATATCAGGGTAAGTAATGCTATTAAAGGTAAAAGCTTCTTATTAACAAGATAAGTGAGAAATAAAATTAATAAGACTGTAATAATTCCCCAAAAAGCATCACCATTGGCTGTACTAACAGGATCAAATTTTCCTAAAACTGCAAAGGGCATGAGCATATAATAAGTGAGTGATCCAAATACCTTACTGCCATCTTCCGAGATAGGACCTACTAAGGTAATTGTTTTATCAATATAATATTGGTGAATTTTAACTAAATCACTGGATTCATCCCAGATAAATCTCGCTGTGTAATCAAGATTATAGAATCTAGTAAAAATTAAAACTATTAAAAATAAAACAGCTAAAGCTATAAATTTTAAATTAATCTCTTTAGTCATGTTTAAATAATAGAAAAAGGGCTAACTATTTAGTTTTTAATAATTGATTCAGTTGATTTTGTAAGGCAGAAACCTTTTCAGTTAAAAAATTATTCTTTAAAATTGAATTATTTCCCGACTTTTGATCGAATAAAGTTTCTGCCTCAATTAATTTGTAATTAACAAGCTTTTTTTCTTCTAATATTAGCTGTTTTTGAAAGGATTCTTGAATTAAATTAACATGATTTTGAAAGTTTTTCTCATAATATAAAAATAGAGAGATCTGTTTTTGGCTAAAGTCATAAATATCTAACCAAGATTTGGGAATATAAAAGTCAAATAAAACCTCAAAACAAGGAAACTCTTCCGAGCAGAGAGTTTTTATAATTGGTTGAAGATAATAACAGAGATAATAAAGTCCTCTAAATTTTAGATAATCTTTAGATAAAGCAAAATTAAAAACCCACTCGTAATCTATTAAAAATAACTCTCCTTTATCAAATAATAGATTATCAAATCTGTTATCAAGTATTCCTATCTCTAAACATGACTTTTCCGCGGAATTAAAATATTCCTTTTTAGGGTCAAAAATTTTACAAAATTCTGAAGATTTATATTCATTAGAACCTATAGTCGGGAAAAAATCTAAAAATTCGTAAAATCTTTCAATTATCTCTTTTGCCGAATCAAACTTTCTTTCAAAGAGCTTTTTTTCAACTATTTGAGTAAGAGTTGGGTATGGAAGATATTCATAATCTATAAATTTTCTGTTTTTTTGAATAATTTTGGTCATATTTATACCTGGATATTTTTTCAAAAGGATCTCTTCTCCTTGGATAAGTTGTTTTATATGGGGTATAGCAGATGAATTTTCAGCTAATTTTCGAACATATAGTTTCTTTCTTTTTTTATAAATCGTAGTGATAACTCTGTAAGATTTTTTCCGAAGCATATTTGAGGTTGCAAAAGCAATATTCATAAACTAGCCTCCACTAAAAAAGAATTGGCAAATTTATCTAAAACATGTTCTTGAAAAAGATTCTCAGCAAAAATCACCTCATTAAAAAGAAAAATTCTTTGATGAGCTTGATCAACAATATGAGCATAGTAAGATTTAGGTAGATTCAAACCATTTTTTAAATAAAAATCAGAAAAAACTATATTGGGTAGCTTATAATCAGGAAAAGGATAGAAGAAATTAATTTTTTTAAACCCAGCTAAATGAAGTAATTTTATTAGTTCACCTTTTGAAAATGTTCTAATTCCGGTGTAATTTGGATAATTCTCTAAAGATGAGAATAAACTTCCATAATGATCTTCTTTTCCTCCTGCAATATATTTAAACCCCAATTTATTTTCAATCGCAAGAAGTAATTTGCCAGAAGTTGTCAAAAGTGGAATTAATTTTTTTAAAGAATCTAGATATGGATCATAAAAATTATTTTTTCTATCTCCAGGATAAAACATTCCAGCATACTCTAAAACTCCAATTAAACTAATATAATCAAATTTCTCATCTGTATTAAAGTTTGATAAATTTCCTGCCCAAACCTGAAGGTTTTTTTTATCTGCATAACGTTTAGCAATAATACTTGCTCTTTTGGTGGTAAGTTCATTTGCAATAACTTTATTTACCTTAGTACAAAAAAGTCCAGTTAATGCACCACAACCTGCCCCAATTTCTAAAAGGTTGGATTTTTTATTAAAAGGATACCAATTTAATAAAAGCTCTCTTTGATAGGAAAGATGATATAAAATTGGCCAGGAAGGATTAATACTGAGAATTTTAGCAATAGATTTATTTTTCTGAGATTGGGGTTTATTAAAGAAATTTATCAAAAAATCTTCAGCAGGATCTTGATAAGTTTTTTCTAAAGTTTGGTTGTTCTGATCAAGTAATTTAACATTTAACACTAATTTACTATACGCTATTTAAATATTACTGTGAATAGATCTTTTGAAATTTATATTACCTAACTTTAACAATAAATAATCAAAATTCCAAAGTCGTTATACTATAATCTCATAGTTTATTTTCCTACACCTATTTGTTATTATGCTTTTCATGTCAGGTAAAGATGTTGAAAGACAATATCCAACTGTAGAACAGGTGCATCTAATTGAGGCAAGAGGTCCGTGGTTAACAAAGTCTGGTGGAGATCTAATGGTATCTTTGGCTTTACCTTTAGAACAGATAAGTATGGGGTTTCTAAATTATGATTTAGAAGAGTTAAGTAGAATTCCAGAAGATATTAGAGGTTTAAGGATTTATACTGTAAGAGGTTTATCAACAGGAAGAATTGGAGGAACGGAATTTCACCGCATTAGACAGGAGTATATTCAGGTTTTAGAAGGCGCAACATCATGGGAGTTTGAAGACTTATATGGGGAAAAAAGCACTTGTATCTTACAAGGAGCAAGAAGTGTTTATATTCCACCTTTTATTCTTCATACTTATCAGGTTCTTGAAGAGGGCAGTGGAATCACAGTTTTAGCTAACACATTATTTAATCCTGAAAACCCAGCTACTCAGGATACATATTCAAAAGATATATTTTCTTCATATCAAAGGGAACTTAATAGTTAATTTTGGTATACTCTGTTAATGAATAAAAAAATGAAATTTAATGCGAATTTAGTTCCGTTAGTATTATCGGGAGGGAAAGTTTCTACCTGGCGTTTATGGGACGATAAAGATCTAAAGGTTGGAGATATTGTTGATTTCTTAGAATCTGGAACAGGTAAACATTTTGCTAGTGGGAGACTAACAAAAGTTATTCAAAAGCGACTTGGAGAATTAACTGAGGAAGATAAGAGTGGACATGAGAAATTTTCGAGTGATGAAAATATGTATAAGACGTATAAAGATTATTATCAAAGAGAAGTTGGACCAATGAGTATAGTGAAAATTATTTGGTTTGAACTAATATAACTAGGTTTCTCATTCCCTTATTAGATTTAAAGTTATTTTCTTTCTATAAGTTTATATTTCCTTTATAATTAACTCTAATGAACATTGGTATAGATTGTAGACTTTATCAGGAATCTGGACTGGGCAGGTATATTAGAAATTTAATTAATAATCTAAAATTAATTGATAGAGAAAATAATTATTATATTTTTTTACTAGATAAAGATTTTGATTTAGTAGATTTACCAGATAATTTTACTAAAGTTAGAGCTAATTTTAGATGGTATACCTTAGAGGAGCAGTTAAAATTTCCAGAACTTTTAAATAAATATAATTTAGATCTAGTTCATTTTCCTCATTTTAATGTTCCTATTTTTTATAACAAGCCCTTTATAGTTACTATTCATGATCTAATCCATCAACATTTTAATACTAGAAGCACTACTACCAAAAATCCTTTTTTACATCAAATAAAAAAAATTGGTTACAAAAAAAGTTTTGCTGCAGCTGTTAATAAATCAAAAAAAATAATTACCCCATCAGAGTTTGTTAAAGATCAGTTAATAAAAGAATGGAATATAAACCAAAACAAAATAAAAGTAACTTATGAAAGTGTAGATGATAGTTTAGTTAAATTAATTGGAGAAACAAAAAAAACTGATTTTGAAATTTCCTCAAACAAATTTAAAATTACTAAACCTTTTTTATTTTATTTAGGTAATGCGCAACCTCATAAAAATATAGAGAATTTAATTAAAGCTTTTTTATCTTCAGAAAATTTATACCAAAATTATCAACTTGTTTTGTCTGGTCCTGACAGTTTTTTCTGGAATAAAATAAAAAATAAATATAATAATCAAAATATTATTTATACAGGATTTGTATCTGAGTCTGAGATGGTAAGTTTATATAAAAATGCTAGAGTCTTTATACTACCATCTTTAGAAGAGGGGTTTGGTATCCCCGTTTTGGAAGCTATGGCAGCAAATTGTCCAGTTGCTTGTTCTAATATTGGAGTATTAAAGGAAGTTGCAGGGGATGCAGCTATATATTTTGATCCTAAAAATATACATGATATTGCTGAAAAAATAGAAAAAGTTTTAAAAGATGAAAAATTACAAGAAAAATTAAAAAAATTAAGAATAGAAAGATATAAACAATTCAGCTGGAAAAAAATGACCAAAGAAACTTTAAAAATTTATAATACCGTTATCTGATATGAAAGTAGCTATTGTTCATGATGATTTGATGCAGTGGGGAGGAGCAGAAAGAGTTTTGGTGGCTTTAACTGAGCTTTTTCCAGATGCTCCTATTTATACCTCAGTTTATAATGATCAAAATAAATTAATTTGGCAACATTTAAAAGGCAGGCAGATTTATACCTCTTTTTTACAAAATATTCCAGGCTGGAAAAGTTTATATAAATTATTGCTTCCTTTATATCCAATAGCTTTTGAACAATTTGATTTTTCTGATTTTGACTTAGTGATCTCTCATACCACTAGATTTGCTAAATATATAATCACTAAACCTCAAACCACACATATCTGTTATTGTCATACTCCTCCTAGATTCTTATGGAATTATTCTGGAGATAAAGTGCCTAAAGTCTTATCATTTTATCTAAGTTTTCTAAGAGTTTTCGATCAGAGTGCAAGTTCTAGAGTAGATTACTGGTTAGCGGGATCGGGGAATGCCAAACGTCGAATTGACGATGTCTATAAAGTTAATTCAAGGTTGGTTTATCCTTTTGTAGATTTAGAAAAATTTAAAAAATTTAGTAGTTTTGATGGAGGATATTTATTAGTTATTTCCCGTTTGGTTCCTTATAAAAGAGTTGATCTAATTATCAAAGCTTGTAATAAATTAAAAATTCCACTTAAAATTATAGGAGTAGGACCAAAAATGGCAGAATTAAAAACCCTAGTTATAGATTTGAAAGCTGAAGGGTTAGTTGAGTTTTTGGGCAGTTTAGATGAAAATATCCTAATGCAGGTAATTTCTGGATGTAAAGCTTTGGTGGTAGCAGCTGAGGAGGATTTTGGTCTTACCCCTCTGGAGGCCCAAGCTATGGGTAAACCTGTGGTTGCTTATAAAGATGGAGGGACTGTGGAAACTGTAATAAATGGTCAAACTGGTTTATTATTTCATGAGCAAACTGAAGTAGAGTTAGCTGAAGCAATTTTAGGACTGGACAACATGGCCTGGAATAAGCAAAAATGTTTAGAACAAGCTGAAAAATTTTCAAAAGAAATATTTAAAAACAAATTTATGGAGACTCTTAATAATCTGATATGATTTATAGCTTTTGCAAAAGGGTCTTAGATATTATCTGTGCAATCATTGGAATCATCATTTTCTCTCCGATTATGTTAATTTTAGCAATTTGGATTAAGATGGATTCAAAAGGCCCAGTCTTTGCTGATACTCCTAAAAGAGTTGGTAAAGATGGACAACCTTTTAGAATGTATAAGTTTAGGTCTATGGTAATGGGAGCGTACCAAATATTACAGCAAAATCCGGAACTTTTAAAAAAATATCAACAAAATAGTTATAAATTAAGTATTGATGAAGACCCTCGGATAACTAAAATAGGTAGATTCTTGAGAAAATCTTCTCTGGATGAACTTCCACAGTTTTTTAATGTTTTTGAGGGTAATATGAGTTTAGTAGGGCCTCGAGCTTATTATCCAGATGAGTTAGAGAAACAACAAGATAAGTATCCACAAACTAGAAAATTTGTTAAAATAATTTTGGAAGCCAAACCAGGAGTTACTGGGGTTTGGCAAACATCTGGCAGATCTGAGATTAATTTTGATAAAAGAGTTGAGATGGATGCTGAGTATGTGGAAAAAAGATCAATCCTTTTTGATATCTGGATCTTAATTAAAACTATTCCTGCCGTTTTATTAAGCCGGGGTGCAGTATAATATTTTAATTACTTATGGCTTTATCCAATTTAAATAGAAAATTAGATAATTATCATCCAAATACTTCAAAAAGAAGGAGCTTTCCTTTTAAATTGTTATTAAAAATTTTTATTATCTTACTTATTTTGGGAGTAATTTTTTACTTTCCTGCCCACAATATTTATCAAAATGCTAAAGCTTTATCAATCAGCGCAAAAAAACTTTCAGCTTCAGCTAAGACTCAAAATTTAGGTGAGATGCAAAAAGATGTGACCGAGGTAAAAGCTGAAATTTCTAGTATAGATGGCTCATTAAACTTTTTCTTTTTCTTAAGATATATTCCCGTAATTGGAAGCTATTATTCGGATGGCAGACATTTTGTTACGGCTGCTCAAGATGAGTTAGATGCAGCAACTATTGCTTTAAATACTTTAACCCCTTACAAAGATGAGTTGGGCTTAAATGGTCAACCTACACCAGGTCAAGATAAAATTGCTCAGGGACTCAAAGTGTTAGATAAATTAAATCCCCAGATGGATAAAATTGAACCTAAATTAAAAGCTGCTCGAACGGAGGTTGAACCAATTGATACTGATAAATATCCAGATAATTTTAGATCTTTGGCTTTAAAATCTAAATTAGTCGAAGTTAAAGATTTAATCATTGGAGCAGATCTGGCTCTTACCCAAGGCAAAGATTTAATTGCCAATGCTCCCTCAATTTTAGGTCAAGATTCGCCTAAGACCTATTTAATTTTATTCCAAAATGACAAAGAGCTAAGGGCCACAGGTGGTTTTATTACAGCTTATGCTTTTCTTAAAATGGATAAAGGTCATATGTCTACCACCTCTTCAGATGATATTTATAAATTAGATGAAAAGTTACTAGCCACCTGTCAAAATAAAATCTGTCCCCTAACTCCACCTGCTCCAATTGCTAAATATCTGCCAGAGTTTGATGGTAAACCTAGAACTGCTTGGTCGTTAAGAGATTCTAATCTTTCCCCAGATCTGCCGACCTCCATGAAGCAATTTGAAACAATGTACAATTTAATTGGCAATCAGCCTTCTTTTGATGGGATAATTATGATGGATACTCAAGTGGTTCAAAGTTTGATAGCAATCACTGGTCCGATTCAAGTTTTTGACACTACTTATACTGCTGATCTTGATAAGAGATGTAATTGTGCTAATGTGATTTATGAACTGGAACATTATGCTGAAGTAGCTTCTCAAGTGTCTCAGCCAAATGGAGCACCACCTGCACCTTCCGATACTAGAAAAGCAATTTTAGGTACTTTAATGCAGCAAATTCTAGCTAGATCATTAGGAGTAGGTACAGATAAGATGCCGCAACTTCTACAAACTGGGATTAACCTTGCCAATAGTAAACATCTAATGGTTTATTTCCATGATCAAAAAGTGGAGAACGCTTTTGCTACTTTAAACTGGACAGGTCAGATTAAATCTTTTGATGGAGATTATTTAGCAGTCAATGATTCTAATTTTGCTGGAGGAAAAACTAATTTATATGTCACAGAGACAGCAACTCTCGATATAACTGCAAATAAAGATGGAGCTTTAGAACATAAGTTAACTTTAGAATATAGTAATCCTCAAGCTTTTAGTAGTTGGTTAAATACTATAAATCGGGATTATGTCAGGATTTATGTACCCACTGGGAGCAAGCTAGTCTCTTCAAAAGGCTCTGATGATCCAGTTAATACCCAACAGGATAAAGATTTAAATAAAACCTATTTTGAGGCCTTTATAACAGTCAGACCCCAAAACTCTAGAAAATTAGAATTTGATTATACTGTTAGTCAAAAAGCTTCTGGAAGTTTACCTATGTTAATTCAAAAACAACCAGGAACTAAAGATTTTCATTATATTGTGAATGTTAATGGTAAAAAACAACAAGAGTTTGATCTATCAACAGATCAACAATTTAACCTGAATTTCTGAGTTTACAATAAGCATGATTCAAAATCTTTTTTTTGGTCCCTATTACAATTAAATTCATGTTATCTGTATTTGATAGTGAAGAATCTCTAACTAAAGACTATCTCGCTAAAATTGGTGAAATTACATTTCATTTTAATGAATTAGAAGAACATATCTGTTTGAGGATTTGGAGGTTAATTTGGCCTAAATATAAGTTTTATCTTCTCGATAAGAAAGGAAGAATTATTACTGGAAATTTAACCTTTAGATCTAAGGCGGAACTACTCTTTTCCCTATGTGAGGCTGAACTTAGCAGTGATAAAATGAAAGTTTTTAAAGAAATCTATGGCTCAATTTTGGATTGTAATAGAATAAGAAATGATGTTCTTCATTCTCGTTGGCATATTTTTCCTGATAGAGATGAAAGAGGTGGACTTTTTCCTACCCGGAAAATAAATATTAAAAATGGATCTACCGAAGATGTTGTCCTTGAAAAATTAGATAAATACGCCAAACAGATATTACACACAAATATCCTTTTAAGTAAATTTTTTCCTGATGTGACTAAAACAAATTTAACAAAATAAAGATTTGATGAGTGTCTTGCTTAAAAGTGTATCTCACTCTAAACTTGCCTTATGGCTCAATTTGTTACTGAAGGAATTATTATCAAACGCTCTAATTTTGGTGAAGCAGATAGAATTTTAACCATTTTAACTCCATTTAGAGGAAAAATTAAAGTGATTGCTAAAGGAGTAAGAAGAATTACTTCAAGAAGAGGGGGAAATGTTGAATCTTTAAATAAAGTTAGAATGCAACTTTTTAAAGGCAGTGGTTTATCTATTTTAACAGAGGCAGAAAGTATAGAAACCTATCCTAAAATAAAATCAGATTTGGTAGTTTTAACCTATGCTACTCATGTGGCTGAACTGATAGATAGATTAATTCCCGAAGATCAACTTAATCCCACTATTTATAAACTTTTTGAGATAGTTTTAACTTTACTAGAAAAAAATCCCAGACAGATTTTTATTAGAGCTTTCGAGGTTAAACTTTTATCAGATCTAGGTTTTTGGTCTATAGATCAGGTAGAAGTGGAAGGTGAAATTAAAAAATTATTGGAAGATTTAGATAGTAAAAGTTGGGTTGAGATCTCCCAGATGGAGGTAACTCCAGAGCAGAGCCTGGAACTTGAAAGAATATTAAGGTATTATATGGAAAAGGTTTTGGAAGGATCTTTAAAAAGTTTAAAGTTATTAAAACAGTTAAAAGATAATAAATAAGCAGAGCTTGAATTTTGCTTTGCAAAATATAATATGGATACACAAAATTTGATGGAAAAAATTGTAGCTCTTTGTAAAAGACGAGGATTTATATACCCAGGATCTGAGATCTATGGAGGACTAGCTGGCACCTGGGATTATGGACCAGCTGGTTCTTTGATGAAAAAAAATCTCAAAGATTTATGGTGGAAAGAGATGGTGCAAGTTAGGGATGATGTGGTAGGCATGGATAGTGCAATTATGATGAATCCTAAAGCTTGGGAAGCCTCAGGACATTTAGAAGCTTTTACAGATCCTTTGGTTGAATGTAAAATTTGTCATCAAAGATTTAGACAAGATAAACAGGCAGAGATCGAAGAGCATGAAAGAACTCATAAAGATCAAAAAGTTGAATGGACCGAAGCTAAACAATTTAATTTATTAGTTAAAGCATATTTAGGAGTTGTAGAAGGAAAACAATCAGAGATCTTTTTAAGAGGTGAAATTACCAATGGCGTTCAAGTTAATTTTAAAAATATTTTAGATTCCACCAGAGTGAGGATTCCTTTTGGAGTAGCCCAAATTGGAAAAGCTTTTAGAAATGAAATAACTCCGGGAAATTTTACATTTAGATCTAGAGAGTTTGAGCAAATGGAACTTCAGTTTTATATTAAATCAGATCCAGAAGAGGGTAAAAAGTGGTTCGATTATTGGAAAGAAGAGAGAATGAACTGGTATACATCTTTAGGAATAAAGAAAGAAAATTTAAGATTTAAAGATCATGAGAAATTATCCCACTATGCCAAAGCTGCCACAGATATAGAATATCAAACTCCTTGGGGATGGGATGAATTGATGGGAATTCATAACCGGGGAGATTGGGATTTAAAAAGACATGGAGAGTTCTCAGGACAAGATTTAAAATATAGAGATCCTTTTACGGGTGAAGAATATCTACCTTGGGATATAGAAACATCAGCTGGAGTTGATAGATCATTTTTATTTTTCTTGATAGATGCTTATACAGAGGAAGATGGAAGAGTTTTATTAAAGTTAAACCCAAAGCTTGCTCCCTTTAGAGCTGCAGTTTTCCCACTTCTTGCTAATAAACCAGAGTTAGTTGAGAAAGCTAGAAAGATCTATCTTGACCTAAAGCAAAATTTTATGATAGCTTGGGATGAGAGAGGTAATATTGGTAAAAGATATGCTGCCCAGGATGAAGTTGGAACACCATATTGTATAACTGTGGATTTTCAAACTTTGGAGGATGACACAGTCACAATTAGAGACAGAGATAGTGCCAAACAGGAGAGAGTAAAAATTTCCGATATAACCTCAGCCATTAGATAATTCCTTAAATTTAAAAATTTATGCCAGTTGAACATATAAACCACAACTGCGGTATTGGTGCTGTTTTGGCTCCTCAAGGGAGTGAGGCTGTTAAGTTAGCTATTGAAATAGGTAGAATTGTAGAGAACAGAGGACAGCTTGGAGCAGGGATATCTACCATAGATAGATTTGGAAATATTAACCTCTTTAAGGATGGAGTAAGATTTAGTCAACAATTTTCAGATACATTTGACCCTGATTCTCATGGCTTACGGGGAGAACTCGCATTAATACATACTCGTTATAGTACTGTGGGTCATGCAAAGCATAAAACATATGCCCAGCCGTTTCGTATTAATGTTTACGGGTATGAATTTGTCATTGCTCATAATGGTCAGATTGTAAATAGAAATCATCAGGTAAAGGAAATACATAAGGCAGATATTAGACTTCAAACTGATAATCCAGATTTTCCACCTTCCGATAGTGAGGCTTTTGGTACTTGGATTGCTATGGCAAAGGGATCAAATATTATTGATAAGTTTGTTAATGGTGTAAAAGGGGTAGAAGGATCATTTAGCGTGGTTATAGCTACAGCTCAACAGGAACTTTTAGCCGCAAGAGATCCATGGGGGATTAGACCTCTATTTTGGGGAAGGGTGAACGATTCATATACAGTGGCTTCCGAAGACACAGCTCTTAAATCTATTGGAGCTAGTGAAATTACTGAGATTGAAAAGGGAGAGCTCTGGCTCTTTAGACATGGTCATCTACCTTATTCTATGATCTATGATGATACTAGACGAAGGAGTTGGTGTGATTTTGAGGATGAATATCTTATGCGTCCCAGTTCTTCTAGAAATGGTATTAATGCAGGTAATATTCGTGCAGGATATGGTATTGAATTAGCCCGAGAGGAATTACGTGAAGGAAGATTGGAAGATGTAGATTTTGTGGTTGGCATACCTGAAACTGCAGTAGATGGGGCTAAAGCTTTTGCGGAGTATTTAGGAAAAGAGTATAGGCAACTGATTACAAGAAAACCGGAAGGACGAGGTCTAAAGGGATTAACCTATACAAGAAGTTTCATGGCTGCGACTGATAATGAAAGACGAGATATAATTAGAAGAAAGTTTGATTTTTCGCCTGAATTAGCTGGAACAAAAATTTATTTACCCGATGATATGATGGTAAGAAGCAATACTTTAAGTGTTGTAGGTGATATTCTGCGGGACGAAATTGGAGTTTTGGAGACACATGCAAGATCATTAACTTCAAAAACTGTTAGACCATGTTTTCTAGGGATTAATATGAGTACTAGAGAAGAGTTAATGGCTATAGAATTTGTAAATGGTAAGTGGGTGATTAAATCGGATGAAAAAATTGCAGCTGAATTAGGTTTTGATTCAATGGCATTTTTATCTCCTGCTGGAAGAAGAAGGGTTAGAGAAAGTTTTGGTGAAAAGCCTGAACATTTTTGTGGATATTGTAGGGGAGAAGAAGGGCCTGATTTTGATATGAGTAACTATGATCATGAACAGTTATTAGAGGATTTTGATTTAGTAGGTAGAAAAATTTTAGCTGTTTGATACAATAAATAAATGGAAAAGATTAAACAACACAAAACAACAATTATATTAGGGTTGGTAATTCTGGCTGTTTTGGTAGGTGGATATTTTACCTTTAAAAGTATCTCTGCTTCAGCTCAGAAAAAGGCTCAAGCAGAACTTCCTGATCAAATAATTAATGTGACCTTTGATCCAGAAGGTCCTTATGCCACAATATTACCTCGCAATGATGGTGATGCTATTGATCTAAGTATCCAAAGAATTAAAGATTTTGACTCTTTCTCTTATATGCTAGATTACCAAGATGGAGGTGGTATAGAAAGAGGAGCTGGAGTTTTAACCACTTGGGTAAAAATCGATCAAGGAAAAACCAGTTTTGATCAGGAATTATTATTTGGTAGCTGTAGCAAGAATGTTTGTAAATATGATACTGGAGTTGAAAATGGAACTTTAACTTTTCAGCTTAAAAAAGCTAATATCATCTCCAAAATAAATACTGATTGGCACCTTCAGCAACCGGATCTTGCTAAAGGAATTTTAACCTCTGGGGATAATCATTTTACTTATACAGTTGATAAACTTAAGCTTAAAGATATCTCTTTAGTTAAATTTACTATTATCTATGATCTATCAGGGGCTCCCAAATTACCTAATGGGAAATCTGTTTTAGGTAAAATTTATGCCCTCTCTACTCCAGTTTCCAAAATTTTACCCACGGGAGTAGTTACTATTGAGTTGCCTGATAATCCTCCCACTGATGCTAAAATTAATCAATATGATGATCTATCGGGGACTTGGAAAGAGTTAGATACTAAAAGTGATAAAAATAAATTAACAGCCCCATCTACTGGAGCTGGAATATTTGCAGTTTTAGTAAACAGTAAAAATTAATTATTTTCTCCCCATACTCTCATATCAGAGATGACTTTATTTAGAGATTGTCCTTTAGAAGTTAAACTATACTCAACATGTGGTGGGACTTCAGGAAAGACTTTCCTACTTAAAATCTGATTCTGTTCCAGTTGCTGTAATCTTAAGGCTAAGGTTCTAGGACTGATACCGGTTAATGATTTTTGAAGCTCTCCGAATCTTTTTTGTCCATCTAAAAGGTCTCTTAAAATCAGGATTGTCCATCTTTGTCCAATTATTTTTAATGTTTTAGCTACCCCACATTCTTCATTTGTCATACTATACTAATTGTAACTACTTTACAAAGTGAAGTAAAGAGAGTATCTTACTATTATGTTAAATATTCAAGTAATTTTGGGTTCAACTAGGGAAGGAAGAAAAGGTGAGATGGTTGCCAGTTGGGCAATGGAACAACTTAAATATATAAAAGGTATAACTTTTGAGCTTATAGATTTGAAAGAGTGGAATTTACCTTTTTTAGATGAAAAGGAATCAGAGATTGTTACCAAGTGGGGAGAGAAAGTTAAAGAAGCTGATGGGTATATTATAATTACTCCAGAATATAATCATGGTTATCCAGCCCCTTTAAAAAATGCTTTAGATTCTGCTTATGATGAGTGGAATAAAAAACCCGTGGCTTTTATAAGTTATTCTATAGGGATAGGAGCTGGGATTAGAGCAGTGGAGCAATTAAGGCAGGTAGCTGTTGAGCTTCAGATGGTACCAGTAAGAGATGCTCTTCATATTCCCTCAATTGGTAAAACTTTTCAAGATGGAAAACCAGTTGATAATGTTTCGGGTGAAAGACTTACTAAAGTAATTGATTCCTTAGTCTGGTGGGCAGAAGCCTTAAAAAAAGCTCGAGATTAATCAATACTCCTCAATTTATTTTTAATTAAATCCTTTAAAACTTATTAAATATATTAGTCTATTTTGTGCCTTGACAGGAGTGAAAAAATGGAGCAAAATGGTGATAGATGGTGAAAATCTAATAAAAATTTAATATTTACTGCCCAGAAAGATATTTATGTTTTTGGGACAGTATGATTTAAATTTTTCTGGAAAAAATAGACTGGTTTTACCTAAGAAATTTAGAGAAAACCTGGGAGAGTTGAAGGAACTTATATTAACTAGAGGTTTGGATGGATGTATTTGGGGGTTTCCTAAACTTGAATGGGAAAAACAAGCTAAAGAACAGACTGAGCAACCTTTAACAGATAAAGAAACTAGAGATTTGAGAAGATATTTATTTGGAGCTGCAGAAGCAGTTGATTTAGATGATCAGGGAAGATTCATCATCCCAGGAGCTTTGATTGAGTATGCCAAAGTTGAAAATAGTGCAACTTTAATTGGAGCTGGAGAGTATTTTGAGATTTGGGATAAGAATAGATGGAAGAGAAAATTAAAGGAAATTTTAGAAAGTAGGGAAGAGTAGATGGAGTATCACAAGAGTGTTTTAGTAAGTGAGGTTTTAGAATATTTATCTATAAAGCCTGATAAATGGTATTTAGATGGAACTTTGGGAGATGGAGGTCATAGTTTAAAGATTTTACATCTAGGTGGAAAGGTAATTGGGATTGATCAAGATCCTAAAGCTATAGAAAGAACAAAAAAGAGATTTGAGGAAGCTTTGATAGATAGAAAAAACTTTAGATTAGAAGAAGGAAATTTTAGTAATTTAGATCAGCTGATAGGGGACAAAAAATTAGCTGGAGCAGTTTTTGATTTGGGTGTTTCAAGTATGCAATTTGATGATGGGGTGCGAGGTTTTTCTTTTGGAACTGAAGCAGAACTGGATATGAGGATGAACCCTAATTTAGCTGTTAAGGCTGCAGATCTTATAAATGGATTAAATGAAGGGGAGTTAGCCCAGTTGTTTGTTAGATTTGGTGAGGAGCCAGAGTATTTGGCAAAAAAAATTGCTAAAGCCATAGCTTTACATAAACCAATAACTAAAACAACTGAACTTTCGCAGATAGTTATGGGAGTAAAAGGTAGAGGTGAAGGAATTCATCCAGCCACCTTGGTGTTTCAGGCATTAAGGATTGCTGTAAATGATGAGCTAAATAGTTTAAAGGAAGTTTTACCTAAAGTTTTAAATTATCTGAGCCCAGGAGGCAGAGTGGTAGTAATTAGTTTTCACTCTTTAGAAGATAGGATAGTCAAACAGCAGTTTAAAAGCTGGGAAGAACAAGGCTTAGGTAAGATCTTAACAGATAAACCAATTGTCCCAACTGAGACAGAAGTAGAAGGTAATAGAAGAGCAAGAAGTGCAAAGCTTCGAGCATTTGAAAAGATATAAATGACCAAATTTCATAAAAATAAAATTAATCAATCGGGAAAAAAGTTTAATATTGGTCTGCCTTTAATTATTAAGTTGGCTGGAGGGGTTTTAATAATAGTATTTTTACTAGAAATTTGGATGGTTAATCAATACACCACCTCTGGGACAAAATTAGAACGACTCCAACAATTAAAATCATCTTTAGAGCTGCAAAATCAAATTTTAGAGAATCATATTGCGGAGGAAACATCTCTCCCACAAGTTGAATCAAAAGCCACCAAGTTGGGTTTTACGCCAATTAATCAGATCCAATATATTAAATCACCAAGTTTAGCTTCTAGATAAATTAACATATAATAGTTTCTAGAATATGAGAATTAAAGCTTTAAAGTTAGTTTATGGACTTTTTTTAGTAGCAATTGTCTTAAGACTTTTTTACTGGCAGATTGTTAGATCTGATGATCTGTCTGCCAAAGCTGAGGAACAACATATCTCCACCAAAGTAGTAGTAGCTCCTCGGGGTAATATTTATTCCTCAGATGGCAGCTTGATGGCTACTAATAAACCAATTTTTGAGCTCTATGGACTGCCTAAAGTAATTGATAATAAATCAGATGTAGCAGAAAAATTAGCTACAGTTTTAACCCAGATCTCTTTAAAAGATCAGATAGATATTAAGGATCCAAATTATAAAGATCATTATATGGTCAAATTTTTGAATTTAAAAGATCAAATTTTATCTGAGCTTTCCCAAGATCTTTACTGGGTTTCTTTATATCATGGTCTAGATTTTGAGGAGAAAGCCCAGATAGAAGAATTAAAGATAGATGGACTTGGTTTTGATATGGGATCAACCAGATATTATCCAGAAGGCTCATCTGCTGCTCATCTGTTAGGATTTGTAGCAAATAATGCAGCTGATAAACCTACTGGCTATTTTGGAATAGAAGGATATTATGATAAAGAGCTAAGTGGTAAAAATGGGGAGTATTCAGAGGAGTTAGATGCAAGGGGAGTGCCTATTTTAACTGGTAAATTTACAGATAAAGAACCAGAAAATGGGCATAATCTGATACTTAATCTAGATAGATCTGTACAATATATTGTAGAAAAGAATTTGAAAGCTGGACTAATAAAATATCAAGCTCAAGCAGCTGAAGCTTTGGTTATGGATCCCAGTAGTGGAGCAATTTTAGCTATGGCAGCTTATCCAAACTATGATCCCAATAATTTTACTAATTTTCCTAAAGAAAATTTTATTAACCCAGTAGTAGCTCAAGTTTATGAGCCTGGTTCAACTTTTAAAACCATTATGATGTCAGCTGGGGTAAATGAAGGGTTAGTCACTCCAGATACACAGTGTAATATCTGTGCAGGCCCAGTTGAGGCTTCGGGTTTTTTGATTAAAACTTGGAATAATCAATATCATCCCAATACCACTATGACTGATGTTTTCACTAACTCGGATAACACAGGAATGGTTTTTGTTGGAAGAAAATTAGGTTTTGATAAGGAATATCAATATCTAGAAAATTATGGAATTGGCAAGATGACTGGAGTTGATCTTCAAGATGAAACCTCACCAGCTTTAAGAGCTAAAAAAGATTGGTATGATATTGATATGGCCACAGCAATGTTTGGTCAGGGGGTTGCAGTAACACCTTTACAGCTAGTCACAGCCTTTTCAGCTATTGCTAATGGTGGATATTTAATGCTGCCCCAGGTAGTCAAATCCATTCAAGATGGGGATAAAATAATATCTATTAAGCCTAAAATTGTTAGTCACCCCATAACAGAAGAAACCTCTAAAACTATCACTCAGATGTTAGTGGATGCAGTCTCAAGAGGTGAGGTTCATACTTATGTTCCCAAAGGTTATAAAGTTGCAGCTAAATCTGGAACAGCTCAAATCCCTATAGCCGGGCATTATGATGCAAATAAAACTATTGCTTCCTATATGGGTTTTGCTCCAGCTATTAATCCAAAATTTGTGATTCTAATTATTTATCAAAATCCTCAAACCTCAGCTTTTGGTAATACTACAGCTGCCCCAACTTTTTATGATATAACTAAACAGCTACTAACTTATTATAATATCCCTCCCAGTGAATAATATAACCTAATGTAAATCTGGATATGATGTAAAAATAAAAACGTCTTGAACTGGAATACTGGGAGGGTTTATGCAAACGAACCTTTTTATCCTTCTATAGAAGAGGGAGTATGTACTAAAAGTTGAATAGCTCAGCTCAAGCCTGTATCCTTAAGATAAGCTATTCAAGAGGTTTATACCTCATCCTCATGTCCTGCCAGACTTCTATCGGTAGTATAACGATAGATGACTCTGCCACCAGTTTCTGCCAAAGAAAAGAGCAGACTTATTAAAAACCAAAGTAAACTAAAATGAACTCCAGGTACCAAAAAAATCAATAATAGATAAAATAGAGTTGCCAAATTATCACCTCTTTTCGATTGTTTTACTTATCTTTTTTTGCAGCTGTTACCTGCTTGCTTTTTTCTGGAGCAAGTTTTTTCTCAGCCTCATCTTTCATATCATCTGCCTGTTTTTGCATATCATCCAAATAGCCCGCCGCTTGATTCTTTACATGGTTTATAACCTTATTGACCTTTTTACGATTTTCTTCATCTTTTAAGGCAACAGTAGCTGCAACTGCCACACCTGCTCCTACTACTGCTCCTGCTACTCCTGCAGCCACAGGACTTATACCACCTTGATCATGATTATCTCTTTTTGTATTTTGATCTGCCATATTTCTCACCTCCTTTCTTCTCAAAGTCTTATTTAGGCATGAACAGCTCGGCCTAAGAGAATTAATACTGAAGCCCCGATTACAGCTACAATAATGCTGTAAATATTAAACCCGGTTACTCCCGGTTGGCCCAGGACATTCATAATAAATCCTCCCACAAATCCACCGATAATGCCTAAAATAACATCCATAAGCACACCGTGACTACTTTTCATAATCATGCTGGCAATCCATCCAGCGAGTGCTCCTAAAACTATCCAAAGTAATATATCCATTTATCTCACCTCCTTTATACTTTAGTTAATTATGATAAAGATTGTTACTATTTACGTTGTGAATTAAGTAAGAATTTAGAAAGAAAGAGCTATTTTGAAGCTAAGCACAGCTTTTACAAAGAGAGGCAGTTGGTAAGACAGCTAGTCTATTTTCATCTATATCATTGCCACAATTTTCACAGATTCCATAAACTCCCTGATCTATCTTGTTTAGAGAAAGATCAACTTCATCACGATAATTTTGAAGATCTTGGATAGTTTTTGAGATATTATCATGAGTGGTGGATTGTAATGCTTCACTGCCTATATCTTCTGCTCCAATATCTAAAATCATAGCGGGATCTGTTTTTGATAAGAAGTCAATATCTTGCCTGAGTTGTTTTACTTTAGCATTTAACCTGCTTTGAATTTCAAATATTATTGGCGAATCAATCATACTTAAAGTATATTAATCTTGTATTGTAAAAGACAAATAGAAAGTATGTAAGAGATGTGTAATAATCTACAATTCTTACTTAAATTTTGCCAATCTTAGATTATAATAGCCTTGTTCTTAACTTATTATTAATAGGAGTTTAATAAGATGTTTAAAATAAGAAGAATGAATCACTCTTTAAACGATATATTTAATGCAACTTCTAAATTCCTTTATACACTCTCCAAAGAAGAAACTTATCGGATTGTAGCAAAAGAAGCTCTCATTTTAATGAGAGCAGATCATGCTTCAGTATACTTAAAGAGAGATAAGAAATTAGAACGTGTTTACACCACACTACCAAAATATGCTCAAACTCAAATCCGTAAAAAGGGATTTACATATAAGGCATTTAAAGAAAGAACTGTGGTTATCAAAAATATAAAAGATTTCAATCGTTTCCATCCTGAGGTAGAATCGATTGGTGTCGAACAGGTAGCATTTGTTGCACTCTCTTATAAAAACCAAGCTATTGGAGTATTAAGCCTAGATTTTTGTTCTGATATAAAAATAACTCCAGAGGATAAAGATGTTCTGAAGATCTTTGGATCCCTGGCCAGTTTAGCCATAAGAAAAACTGAACTTTATGATGAGGCAAAAAAAGCAATAAAAAATCGAGATTTATTTATCTCAATGGCAGCACATGAATTAAAAACTCCTCTTACTACAATTAATGGTTATGTAGATTTTTTAAGCTCTAAAGCTGAAGGATTAAATACAAATGAATCTATTTGGATCCAAGAGTTACAATTTGAAGTTAAAAGACTAACCAGGTTAGTTCAAGAGCTACTGGAAGTTGATCAAATTGAAAAAAATAAATTAAATATTGCCTTAAGAGAATATCTTCTTTTAGATGTAATAGAAAAGGCAACCAATAATTTCATCTTTTCTTTTCCTGATCGCAAATTAATCTTTAAAAATAATCTACCAAAAAATGATGGGATAATTATCTGTGATCCAGATAAGCTATTAGAGGCTTTAAGTAATATTTTAGAGAATGCTGCAAAATATTCACCTCAAAATAAAGAAATTATTTTAAATATTAAAGCCACAAAGTCTCAATTTATTATCTCAATTAGGGATCAGGGTCAGGGCATCTCTCCGGAGGAGTTACCTAATATATTTAAAGATTTTTATCGAGGGACAACAGATTCACAAGAGGGGATGGGACTGGGGTTATATGTGACAAAAAAAATTATTCAGGGTCATAAAGGTGATATTAAACTTCATTCTAAATTAAATAAGGGAACAACAGTAGAGATAAAACTTCCTCGTTACGATAAATATATCCACCATGTCGAACTCAATTGAAGCACTGAATGAATTAAGTAAAATTACTTCCTTTCCTTTCTTAGAGGGTTGTCATTCCTATTATCCCGATCTTGGAGTAGTAGCTACGCAGATGGTGAATAGAGCTCGTGATTCTATTGAAAGAGTGAGAACCGGAAGGCTACGCTTTGAAGCTGCTCCTAGAACTATCTTGGTACTATTAGCCATACCTAGAACCGGAAAAACTCATACTCGTCTTCCAGCTACTCGTTTTTTTCACTCAAACTTAAATTATAAAATTACTAACCATACATGGGAATCAGCAGAAAAGAGGGCAATAGATCTAGGAAAGATTATAACTCCTCCAAGTAATCCATTTACTCCAGAAGAGTTAGATATTGCTAGTGATTATTTTATCTATCTAGGATTTGAAAAGATCAAACAATCTTTAGTATCTGTTTGGGAGGTACCAATTATGCCCGCGGTAATGATTAATGATCAAAAAGATAGTTTTATAGGTAGGAACTTAGGATTTTGGGCATTATATAACTTAACTCGGAAACCTGAAACATTTATTGAAAAATATCAACAAATACAAGAGATCGAAAACCCTAACTTCCATCCCTCAAGAGATGATCTTAGTTTACCCCCTTTAGATATCTATTTTGCTGGACTCGTAGGAGGAAAACTAGTTCGTGAAATGGCTTGGCTTTATCGTGCTGAAATGAAAATGAGTGTGAATCGGAGAGAAGGACGAGAAATAGCTCTTCGCTTTGGAAAAATTAAGCAGAGAGAAAGATTTCTTCCAAAACGGTGGGATAAAATGAGGAAAGATGGTGCAAGTCCTATGCAGCTAGACCGGTTAGATGATGAATTTCACCATTTAGTTGAACAACTGCCAGATAATTTAAGAGTAGATGTTCCTGGTTTAGATACGGATTCTTTAAGACAGCAACAAGAAGCAGTTCTACTACGACATATCATTTTAGAAAATTATGGAGTTCCACTTGAAAACGCTTTTATAGGTTTAAACAATCCTACCTTAGAAGATTTAGGTATAACTGACTCTTTCAACCTTGAAAAAAAATCTAGAGAAATAAGAGAAAGGTATTACTCCGCTAGCAAAATAGAAAAATTAGATTAAATCAGAATTTTACAGAATGATAGTAGTAATTTAGTAGAAAAAAAGTATAACTTTATTTACCTATTCTTTAATCATGTACCCAAAGCCTCTGACTGAATGTAAAAGAGGTTTTTTCTTATCTATATCAATTTTTTTCCTTAAATACCCCATATATACATCTACTACCCGGCTCTCAATATCTTGAGAATATAGCCAAACTCTATTTAAGATCATATCCCGAGTTAGAATTCTACCTTTATTAATCATTAAATATTGAAGTAACTTAAATTCTTGAGGAGTAACTTGTATGGGCTTACCATCTCTGATGACTGTTAAAGCTTTAGTATCAAGCTCTAAATTGTCAATTTTGAGTTTATGTCCATTGCCTTCTTGCTCTCTTAACCTAGCTTTTATTCTAGCCAACAGCTCATCAGCTACAAAAGGTTTAGTCATATAATCATCTGCTCCTAGATCAAGTCCTTGAACAATATCTGATACCTCATGTTTGGCTGTTAAAATTATTACCTTAAGATCAGAATATTTTTTTCTAATCTCAATACAAACTGCCTCTCCAGTCATATTAGGAAGACCTAAATCTAAAAGAACTAAATCAGGTAACATTTTTTGAATAGAGTTTAAGGCCTGAACTCCATCTGAAGCAGTAGAAACTGAGTATTCATTCTCTGAAAGTAATTCCTTAAGATATTTTGCTAAAGAGACATCATCTTCAACAATTAATATATTATTCGACATATTTTTATCCTAAACTTTGGAGATTATATCATCAATTAACCTTCAATCAAGTAAATATACATTTATCTTACCCACCTCTTACAATTTTATTATAAACCCTACGGTTTTTTCCTTTCCTAAATCTTACTTATCTTTAACTGAAAACTATTTAAAAACCATTATTATGGAAAACAAGCTGGGGGTAGATAAGTCCAAAGGATATATCGAGAAGAATAATAAGGAGCTAACTTTATATAAGTCCTACTACTTCCCGAATCTACCCTCTCAGCTATCTTAAATTTATGTTAAAAGGAATTATAAAAGACCCAATAGATTTTTTAAATAACGGAACTATCTCGGAGATTATTTTGTTATTTACCTATAAATTGGAGGAATAAAGATATGTTAGCATTCATTGCAATTATAATATTTGGTTTAGGGTTTGCATCTTTTGCTACTCAAAATACTAGCGAAATAGTAGTCAGGGCTGGTAATTTGGTTTTACCAATTCCTATTTATATATTAGCTTTTGGAGCACTGTTAGTCGGAGTTTTAATCTCAGAGATAATTCATTTGACTAAATCAGCAACCGCCGCTTCTTTGATCCGTCAAAAGAATGAAAGAATTAGAGAAGATCAGGAGATTATTAATAATTTATCCGAAAAAATTAGGGATCTTGAATCTAAAAATGATAGATTACAAGAAAAAAATAAGGAGGAAGTTACTAGAGAAGATGGTATTGATCATGAAAATAGCTTAGGGAATTTTTTTGATAGGTTCCATCTTTAATTTAAAAAATGCAAAAAAATTTAAATATTTTAAATGATGTTAAATATCCTCCAGTAAGTAGTGAGATATCAAACCTAGATGAAAAGTATCTATTTAAATTTAATTTGGATAAAAGCTATATTTGGGGCAACCTAGTTTTAGATAGGCGTTCTAATACATCATGGCTTACTACATTATTAATAGGAAAAAAATAACTTATTTACTAGGCACTTTTACTCCATGCTCCCTTGCTTCTGATAAACCAATTGCTACAGCTTGCTTAGGATTTTTAACTTTTTTGTTGCTTTTTCCACTTTTAAGTCTACCTTCTTTCATTTCGTGCATGGCATCTTTTACATATTTTCCTGAACCTTTTCCATATTTTGGCATAGCTCTCACCTCCTTAATTACTTATAATTTAACTCTTTTGAGTAAAAATTAATTAACAATCTGAAATGAAAGATGTAAAATAGGGGAGATAATGATTAACCTTTCAAAAATTATCAAAGGCATTTTAGCTTATAAATTTCTCATTGTCACTTTGATAGCTATTTTGGTTATTGGAGTAGGTCTATATGAGGGAAGATTATATTTAATAGATAAAACTCAGGTGGCAAAAATTGATAATACCAGTGGATATGTTTTAGGCGACTCTGCCTCTGATATTTCACCTAGTGAAGTTCCACCCAGTGATACACCTACTCCTCAAAATAATAATGTTTTGGGCACTTCTACCAATTCAATCAATAACAACTCAGGTGGGGGAGATACTCTGTTAACAGTTACTCCTTTTCCCACCAAAATTCCTAATCCTACCCCATATCCAACTTTAGCTCCATTACCTACCATAGTTCCTAATTTAAGTACTCCTACTCCCACACCCACTCCAACTCCAACTACCTCGCCTCATTCTTGTGCAGGATTAGGGGCTTCTCCAGGACAACCAGTTTTCTATTATTCTGAAACCAGCTCACCCCAATCTGTAAGTGATACTGGGACTATTAGCATTGATCTAAGGGACTGTAATAATAATAGTGCTCCAGTAAGTGATACTTTGACTATCTCGCAGCAATCTGGTCCCAATACTTCTATAAATGGAGATAACACTCCTCCTGTAAGCATTGAAAGCTCAGGTGGTAAAGCTTCTTTTATAGTGAGCTCACCAGTTTCTGGAACAGCTGTATATTTGGTAACTGATACAACCCATTCATTTAATGTGACTGATCCTAATAATCACAATCCTCAAGTGACTTTTACAGTCTCTTCTCCAGCCTCTACACCAACACCTACCATGAGCCCAACACCTTCTCCTACCGGGGGGATTACTATTACTCCATCTCTTACAGTTTCTCCTAGTCCATCTGTAACAATAACTTTAACACCCACCCCAACAATTAATTAAAATATGGAATATATTTTTAAAAAAAGAAATTATTTATTGGTACTCATAATATTAATTTTAGTTTTGGTTTTTCTGTTTCTTTATTTAACTTATAAAGACTCTAAGATTACTAAAATACTTCCTCCTAAGCCTTTGCCTTTTCTTGTCTATAGCTTTGATAATTTAAAAAATACTAATTTTCCTGCAAGTCAAATTAGCTTAGATATTAAGACCTCGGAGACATCAAAGTCACAAGCTCAGTTATTCTATTATTCCGTTCCTAAAACACCGGGTAAGACTGATATGGAAAAAGTTAGTGGATTAATAAATACTCCTAAAAAACCTGGAGTTTATCCAGTTATTATTATGTTTAGGGGATTTATCCCAGCAGAGAGTTATAAATCAGGTAGTGGAACAGAACATTTAGCACAAATTTTAGCGGATGATGGATTTATAACTATTGCACCAGATTTTTTAGGTTTTGGTAACTCAGATAAAGGATCTGATAACGGATTTGAAAATCGCTTTCAAACTTATCCCACTGCCTTAACTCTATTATCATCATTGCCAAACTTAAATTCTGGACTTGAAGCAAGTTACTCAGGAGAGATTAAAGCAGATTTAACCAAAGTGGGAATTTGGGGACATAGTAATGGTGGCCATATTGCTCTATCAACTCTGGCAATAAGTGGGGTAACTTATCCAACAGTTTTATGGGCACCAGTTTCAAAGCCCTTTCCTTATTCAATTTTATATTATTCAGATGAGTCAGCTGATGGGGGAAAAGAGTTACGCTTAGCTTTATCAAACTTTGAACAAGATTATGACACAGATCTGTTTGATCCAACTAAATATTTTGCTTGGATTAAAGCCCCAATTGAGATTAACCAAGGATTATCTGATCAAGATGTGCCAGTTTGGTGGTCTGATTTATTAGTTAAAACTTTAAAAAATAATAATTTGGATATAACTTATATTACTTATCCAGGATCAGATCATAATTTACTGCCAAATGGATGGAATACTGCTGCTATTAATACAGAAAAATTTTATAGAAAATATTTTTCAAAATAATCATATCAACTTGAAACTCATTATCTGATAATTGATAATATTATCTGATGAACCAAAAGGGAGCTAGTGTAATTTATCTATTATTTATATTAGTTGTCTTGTTAGGATCAATTTATTTTTTCTTATATAAACCAAGTCTTAATACTCAATCTATAAATCAAAATCCCCATTCTACACCACTAGCAGAAGATAGTTTTAATGGTTCTTACGGTCTTGTTTTTCGCTCATTCCCTTTAGGTAAAACAAATGAGGCTAAGTTTTGGAAGTTCTCTGTGGATGGTAATAACTTAGGTGAAGTGTCATTCGATCCCCTGCACTTAGAGGATACACCAAGTCCTATAAGAGTAGGACAAGAATATATAAATCCAAATCAAGAATATTTCAATCAATTCAAACAAGTAATCAATTTACCTCAAGGATCATTTGTAACTTATGATTTATCATCTGAAGACTTATCTCATCATTTGATAAATACTATAATTAATAATGTAGATACTCTTTGGGACTATGATATTAACAGTAAAACTTCTAGAAAAATATCAAATGAATATATTTTAAAAAATAGTTGTTCTATTCCTACAGAATATGATCAGTTCAAGCAAGAGATTTATTATATAGGTAAAGACCCTGATTTAAAAGATAGTAGTTCATCAATTTATTTAAATAAACTTTGTATATATAGTTCAGTAGATGGAACTCTAATTAAAATAATCCCACTTACGAGGTATATGTATTCTGCATTCATATTTGATTTAACAAATAGAAAATTTATTACTTCAGGATATAAATCAAATGATGGGAAAGTTCTTATTATAGATTTAGATTCAGGTAAGACAAGCAGAATTTCCCCAAACAATTATATTTTACTTGACGGAAGGCAATTGACTATCCAGGATCTTATTATATTAAAAAATGTGATAACAGGAGAATATAATATCTATAATATAAAAACTCAAACTTTATCTAAGGGTATTTCAGGATTCAGAGGGTTTGATAAAGATGAAAATGCTGAAATCAAAAGTGTTTCTCCAGATAAAAAATATTTTCTGTTAAGTGAATCAGCTTTTGTTAAAAGCAGTGATCCTATACATCCAGATACAAAAAATTGTTGGATAGTCTCTGATTTCGATGTATCCAAATCATTTTCTCTATGTAATGGTGATATCGACAATAATCCCCAAAATTATGTTAATTTTTGGGGCTGGACAAAAATTTGAATCTGAATATTTTATTTTAATTCTTTCATCACATAAATAACTCTTTGAGAATATCCAAGATGTTCGTAGAATTTTAAGGCAGAAGTATTGGGAGAAAAAACAGCAAAACGAATTATGGTACAACCTTTACTGTTTAGATATTCTTCCATTTTATTTAATAATTGTTTGCCGATACTATGTCCTCTATATTCTTCTAAAACGAATAATTCTCCAATTACTCCAGGAATAGCTGAAATAGTTTCCATCTTCTCGTCTTCATCTTGTTCATCGATATATCCGCTAATAAATCCAACTATTTTATCTTGATTAGAAGCTACTAAAATTATTCCCTTTTTCTCTTTTGAGAGTCTAATCATTTTATCAGTAAAATATTCAGAGGCATTTGGTTTATAATTTGTTCTATTTTTATCATCAATAGACTGGATATACTCATTAAAATCCTCCATTAGAGAAATTAATACTGGTTTATCTTGAGATAGAAATTCACGAATTAATATATTCATATTTTTAAAGTATATCATCCTTTCAGAAAGCTAATAGTTACTATATAATCTAAATATGTTAATTAGAAAAGTTTTAATAACAGATAAGTAACAACTTTAAAGTTACTAAATAATGGGATTTATTGATTCAGAATTAGTATTAGTTAAAAATAGAATGATAATAACTGTAATAAAAATCAATTTATGAGTAAAACTGTAATGTTTCTTCCCTTTGAATTTGGGATTGCTCATATTACACGTTCTTTAGCTATTGCAGAAGAATTAGAAAGAAGTTCTAATCTTAATATAATTTTTGCTTTGCCTAAAAGAAAACATTATTTAATAAATTCTTCAAGTATTAAACTTATTGATGCTACTGAATATTATCCAACTGATCATATTGATGTTTTTAAACTTGTTGGGGAATTTAATAAAATCAACTCATTTGCCGAATCTGATATTAAGATACTAAAAAAATATAAACCTGATTATGTAGTTGTAGATAATCAGCCATCGGCATTAATTGCTGCGTCTGTTTTAGATCTACCTATATGCTTTATTGATGGAGGAGTAGCAATGCCATATCCCTCGTATCTACCCTTCCCACCCTTGCCGGTTACTTTTAATATTTTTTTCAGACCCTTATTACTTCTCATTGTAAATCATCTTAAAAAATATTTTTTGAGAGTTTTAATAAAAAGTATTAAAAAACTAGGAAGAAAAATATCGGATTCGGAAATTAAGCAACATATAGATAATATTACAATTATTGTCCCCGAAACTAAAAATTATTTGCCAACAGACAGACCTCACTCTAATATTCATTATGTTAACCCTATATTTTGGGAAGGATTTGAAAATAATCATCCAGCATGGTTAAAGGAAATAAAGCCAGCAGGTAAGACTATATACTTAACTTTTGGTGGTACCGGAATTAATGGTAAAAAATTAATAGATTTGAGTAATAGTTTAATACAGAATGGGTATACTGTAATTGTAAGTACTAGTACAATTATTGATCCCAAAGAATTTCCTATACATTCTAATCTTTATGTAGAAAGATATTTGCCCGGATTAGAGGTTTCAAAAAGAGTTGATTTTGTAATATGTCATGGAGGATATGGGACAATGATGCAAGCAATAATGTCGGGAAAGCCAATACTTGCGTTGCCATTTAACCCGGATCAAGTACTTCATGCTCTAAGGTTTCAAGAACTAGGTTTAGGTAAATGTCTTTTGAAACCTTCCTTTCAATTTTATCAATCATTACTTTCTAGAGATTGGCAAATGTTTGAGAAATTAGCAAACAGTGCTTCAGTAGAGACAATTCTAGCATCGATCGAGGAGATCACTAATAAAAGAAATATTTATGATCAGAAAATAAGTAATTTCCAAAAACAGTTTGGCCCAAAATCAGGGAGTAAACAAGCTGCAGATATTATCAGAAGTGAAGTTGAAAAAATAAAGTGAATAAAATTAAACTTACTAAGTTGATTTCTTATCTTACTGGTCCAGAGGTTTGGTTTTCTATTTTACTTATCACAATTATTTTTAAATCTGGTTTAACTTCTAATCAAATTTATATTCTTTTACCTCTATTATTAATTTTTCAAATACTTATCCCATTAGGAACTTTTCATTATTTTATAAAAACTAAAAGAGTTAGTGGTTGGCATTTAGATTTTAAAGAAGATAGATTAAAATTAGCTCCGGTTGGAATTTTTGCAATAATTGCTGGACTGATTATTACCTTTTTCTTTGGCAATGTAATAATATTTGATCTTGCTATTATTAGTTATATTGTTGTTTTAGTAATTGGTTATATCAATAAATATTGGAAAATAAGTATTCATGCAACAATCTCTACTTTATCTACTCTTCTAATAAATTATTTATTTAACTGGAAGCTACCAGAGTTGTTTTTATTAATCCCAATTGTTTTTTGGGCAAGATATACTCTAAAAAAACATGATCTTCCCCAACTTTTAGGAGGATTTATAATAACAGGAATCATAGTATTAGTAGGCTTATATTTATTTGGTCTTCTAATTACTATATAATCTGGGAATGGTTACAATCGTCTTTGAAGCTCATGGCACAACTTTAGATAATGAAGCACATCTATCTTCTGGACACTTTGATGTAGCTTTATCTCCTTTAGGAGAACAGCAATCTAAAGAGATGGGACAAAGATATTTAGGTTATCATTTTGATGCTATATTTTGTTCAGACCTACAAAGATCATATAAAAGTGCCCAGATTGCATTTGATAATAGATACCCAATTATTCAGGATGCAAGACTTAGAGAGTGTGATTATGGTGATTTAACCAGACATCCTTCTGAAGAGGTAGATCAAGAAAAGATAAATCATATTGATGTCCCTTTTCCAAACGGGGAAAGTTATAATCAAACTAATAACAGAATGAAAGAGTTTTTGGAAGATCTAAAAAAAGATTATGATGGAAAGAGAGTCATGATCATTGGTCATAGGGCAACTCAATATGGTTTAGAATCATATATTAATGGTAAAGATCTTAAAGATTTAATCTCAACTCCTTTTAAATGGCAACCAGGTTGGGTTTATGAATTAAAGTAAATATATGGTAATAAAAGTCAAAAAAATGATTCCTCAACAATTTATTAATGTAGGAGTTCATTTCCCAAAATCTTTGGCAGCTAATGTCAGATATGGAGTTCCTAGTAGAAAGATAAAAATTATTGGGATAACAGGAACTGATGGTAAAACTACCACAGTCAATATGATCTATAAAATCTTAATTGACTCTGGCAAAAAAGCCTCTATGATCTCAACTATAAATGCTGTAATTGGTGGAAAAAGTTATGATACAGGGTTTCATGTTACTACTCCCAGTCCTTTCATGATTCAAAGATTTATAAATCAAGCTGTAAAGGCAGGAGATGAATATTTAGTTTTAGAGGTGACTTCACATTCTTTAGACCAATTTAGGGTAATGGGAATAAAATTTGAGATTGGAGTTATAACCAATATTACTCATGAACACCTAGATTATCATAAAAATTTTACTAATTATTTAAATTCAAAAGCCAAACTAATTGCCTCCTCTAGAAATGCAGTTTTAAATAAAGATGATAAAAATTATTCTGAATTGGTCAGAAAAACCCGGGCCAAAATTGTAAGTTTTGGTATGAGTACTGATGCAGATATTAATATGCAAAGTTTTCCAATAAGTTTAAAGATCCCAGGAAAATATAATATTCTAAATGGTTTAGCAGCAGCAGCTGCAACTAATATTTTAGGGATTGATAAAAAAGATATAAGGAAAAGTTTAAATAATTTTAATAATTTGATAGGTAGAATGGAGGAGATTAAAAATAATAGAGAGATAAAAATTATTGTGGATTTTGCTCATACTCCTAATGCCTTAGAAAATGCACTAATTACTTTAAGACAAAAGAATGAAGGTAGAATTATATCGGTTTTTGGCTGTGCTAGTGAGCGGGATATTGATAAAAGACCTCTAATGGGTAGAATTAGTGGGAAGCTTGCGGATATTACTATTTTAACTGATGAAGATCCCAGATTTGAGGATTCAATGAAAATTATTGATCAAATTGCCAAAGGTGCCACTCAATCGGGAGCCAAATTAGATAAAAATTTATTCAAAATTCCCGATCGAAAAACTGCAATTTTGGAGGCTTTAAAAATGGCCAAGCCTGGAGATATAGTGGGAATTTTTGGTAAAGGTCATGAAAGGTCTATGAATATTAAGGGTCATGAAACAGAATGGTCTGATCAAAAAGCAGTTGCAGAGATCTTACAAATTCTTTAATCTTTTATTGTGGATAGTAAATATCAAATTATTATTAATGAACTGGGTCCTTTGCGGGTCAAATCAGGTATAAACCTTAAAAATTATTTTGGTCAAAGATTTGATCAGGAAGTGGAATTATTTTTTATGGCCACTACTCAGACTGAATTAATTAAAGTGATCGCTCTGGTAAGAGAGCTTGATTTAGATTTTTTAATTATTGGGACTGGAACCAAAATTATTTTCCCTTCAGATTTTAAAGGAATAATTATTAATAATAAAACTCAAAATTTAAAAATATTTGGAGTTAAAGGTAAAGTTTCAGTCTCCGGTATTGGAGTAGAGGAGGCGATGGTGGAAGCTGATTCCGGAGTACTTTTGTCTAAGCTTGCTATGTATGCAAATAATCAAAATTTAACTGGACTTGAAATTTTGGAGACTAAAAATGGAACTATTGGTGGATCAATTATGAATGATTGGGGAATAGAATCTCTTGAGCAAGTAAAGATTTTAGATAAATATAATGACATTATAAACAAAAAAATAAATCAAGTTGAAACAGAAGATATTATTTTATCGGCAATCTTTAAATTAAAAGCAAAAAAATAAATTAGCCCTTCTTTTTTTTACAAGGTACTGGCATAATTGGGGAAAGTTGGTTTTAAAATGAGAGCAGGTCTAACAACAAGTCATAGTAAAAATCCTTTTTTATGGGGCAAACATTTACTTGCCAAAAAAATAGGAGGCTCAATAAATCCCCAAAATGTCATTGCTGTAACTGGATCTCATCAGGTTGATCTGACCTGTTTTTATATAACTTCTATTTTATCTTCAAAATTTAAAACAAAAACCACGGCTTCAGAAAAAGATTCCTTTAAAGGGCTCTTGGATAGTTTGGGAAAAGTTAGGCCAAATATAGAAAAATTGGTGATAGATCTAAAACTTATAAATACTGGTGATTTTAATAAATATCTAGAGATTATCAGGCCAGGTTTTTTAGTTATACCAGAGCTATATGACGCAAAAGAATATTTTTTAGATTTAAAGTCAGAGATTAATAATTTAATTAAACAGAATGTACCATCTGAATGGATTATCTTAAACTTTGACGATGAAGAGATAAAAAAATTATCTGAAGGATCAAATACTCAGATATTTCCAATTGGAACTAATAAAAATTTCTTAGTCTGGGCAGATAATATAAGACTCGAAAATTTCTCAACTGTTTTTAGTTTAAATTATGGAGTAGAAAGAGTAGAGGTTAAATTAAAGGCACCTGGAAAACATTTTGTCTATCCAGCTTTATCTGCTGCTGCTGTTGGAATTATCCATGAGCTTTCCTTAATCTCAATTAAAAAAGGTTTAGAATCTGTTCCAAATTTAGGCAGTAATTTAGAGCTTAGAGAAGGGATGAAAGGTTGGTGGGTTTTAGATGACTGCTTCGATAATGACCCGATTTCTCTTTTTTGGGGATTGAAGGTTTTAGAAGATTTTGATGGAAAAAGAAAAATTTTAATTTTAGGAGAGATGAAAGGGAATCCATTTAATAATGAACAAGTTGCTTCTGAGATTATTAAAATAAAACCTGATTTAATTCTTCTCTCACCGAAAAATACTGACGGATTTGCCTCCGAGTTAGTAAAATTAGGCTTATCAGCAGAAAGAATCTATAAAAATCAAACTAATACTGAGATTGTTAATAAAATCTTTACCTATGCTGCTAATGGTGATGTAGTGCTTATTAAAGGAGATAAACATTTAAGATTTGATGAGGTGATTGAAAGAATAACCAAGCCTCTTAAACTCTAGTTTAAAAGCCATATTTGTAGGAATTATAATATCGCCGTATAATTAACTTATGGTTAGACTTTTAGGACTTATCTTAGTCTCTTTTTTTCTTACTAGCTTTCTTCTAGTACCTTTTATTGACCTGTTGTTTTTTCTGAAAAAAAGATCAAATAAGTCTAATAATTCTGTTTCAGATACCAAGACTCCTATTCATAATACTCTTTTAGCTGGTAAAGATCTAAATACCCCCGTGGGAGGAGGGCTTTTGGTTATTCCAGTAGTTTTAATCCTAACCTTTGCAGCTTTTTATTTTTTTCATCTTCCAGTTACTAATCAAACTTATATCATAATCTTTACATTACTCTCTTTTGGTTTGATTGGATTTATGGATGATATAAGAAAAATTTTTATCTCTTTTTCTGGAAAATATGCTGGGATAAGAAGTAGATATATCTTACTTTTACAGATAATCTTTGGGCTTATTTCAGCTTTTATGATCTACAATTTTTCTGGATATAATAATTTATATATTCCTTTGGTTGGAAATTTTGTGATTGGCTGGGTTTATATACCAATTGCTGCTTTTGCTATCGTTTCTTTTGCTAATGCTTGTAATTTTTCAGATGGAATGGATGGGCTTTCTTGTGGACTTCTGGTGATCTGCTTATTTGCTTTTTTAATTTTAGCTCAATCAGTTTTTAATGAGAATTTATCGGTATTTGTAGGAGCTTGGATTGGTTGTTTAATTGCTTATTTATATTTTAATGTTTATCCAGCCAGGATTTATTTAGGTGATGCTGGAGCATATGGATTTGGAGCAACTTTAGCTGTGATTGGACTTTTAACGGGAAAAATCTTAGGCCTAGCTGTAATTGGAGGAGTCTTTCTAATTATCGCTGCTTCATCCTTAATTCAGATTTTATCTAAAAGAATTTTAAAAAGAAAATTATTCCCAGTTGCCCCAATTCATATGTATTTTAAATACTTAGGCTGGGAAGAGCCTAAGATAGTCTTAAGGTTTTGGTTGGCTGGGGCCATGTTTGCAATCTTTGGACTTTGGATGGCCTTACTGTCAAAGTGAGATGGTTTTATGAAAAATTTAGCTCGCCCTCATCATTCCTTTCCTCATAGAGTTAGTTTATTTAGTCAGACTAAAAAGGTCGATCTGACTATGTTTATCTCTATAGTTATTTTATCTATTTTAGGACTTTTGATGGTTTATGACTCTTCCCAATTTGATGGATTTAGAAATTTTTCTGATAGTTATTATTATATTAAACAGCAAGCTATGTGGATGGTTTTAGGATATCTGGGATTGGGTTTTTTTAGTATATTTGATTATCACAAACTGGCAAAGTATGCTATTCCTTTATTTTATATCTCAATTTTTTTACTTATAATTGTAATTATTCCTGGAGTTGGAATCTCTGCATATGGAGCACATAGATGGCTTAAGATCTCATTTTTAACAATTCAGCCAGCCGAAATTATTAAACTTGCAGCAGTAATTTTTTTTGCCAAACTTTTTGAAAAAAAGGTTATAACTAAACCTTTTATAATTTACTCAGGGCTTATTATTTTTATTATTGGACTGCTACAAAAAGATTTAGGTTCTTCAGTAGTTTTTGCATTAATTGCTTATGGAGTTTATTTTATTGCTGGGGCACCAATACAATATATCTTAGGATTTTTAGTAGCGGGTGGAGTAGCTATGACAGGATTTATCCTAACTGCTTCTTATAGAATCCAAAGAGTTTTAGCTTTTTTAGATCCATTTGCAGATCCAGAGGGGTATACTTACCATATCTCCCAAGTTTTAATTGCTTTAGGTTCAGGAGGATTATTAGGGCTGGGGATTGGGCAATCCCGACAAAAATTTGCCTATATCCCGGAAGTTTCCACTGATTCAATATTTTCAGTTGTAGGAGAAGAATTTGGATTTTTAGGAGCTTTAGTTTTAATTTTTGCTATTGGATTTGTGGTTTATAGAGGGTTTACCATCGCAGAACGAGCCCCAGATAGGTTTGGTAAATTAATTGCTTCAGGTTTAACTTTGTGGATTGGGGCCCAAGCTGTAGTTAATTTGGCAGCTATGGTCTCTTTGATTCCCTTAACCGGGGTGCCTTTACCTTTTATTTCATATGGAGGTTCTGCCTTACTTGCAAACTTAGTAGCAGTTGGTATATTACTTAATATATCAAGACAATCTAATCAATGAAAATATTAATTACAGGATCACATTTTACACCTGCTCAAGCTATTATCAATGAATTATTAAAGGATCCAGCGAACGAGATTGTCTATATAGGTAGAAAATATACCAGAGAAGGAGATAGGAGTTTATCTACTGAATCTCAAGTTCTTCCTGAAATGGGAGTTAAGTTTAGAACAATAATTACTGGTAGGTTACAGAGGACTTTCACTATTTATACCATACCTTCACTTTTAAAGATACCAATTGGTATAGTTCAAGCTTTTTATTATTTAATAGGAGAAAGCCCGGATGTAATTTTATCTTTTGGTGGGTATGTAGCGGTACCTATTGTTATTGTGGGGTGGTTATTATCAATTCCGATTATTATCCATGAACAAACTTTAGTCTCAGGTCTTGCTAATAGTATCTCCTCTATCTTTGCAGATAAGATTGCTCTTTCTTTTAATAATCATCAAGATTTAAACAAATCTAAAGCTATTTTAACCGGTAATCCAATTAGACTAGAAATTTTAGATAGCTACAATAATAAATCATTACCTGTAAGTAATTCCGTCCAAGATTTTATCAATATTGCAAAACATGATAAATTGCCACTGATTCTTGTTACTGGTGGGAATCAAGGTTCCCATATTATAAATGAGGCTGTAGAAAAATCTTTAGATAAATTAACTAAAAAAGCTTATATTATTCATCAAACTGGAGATTCTAAATTTCAAGACTTTGAAAATTTATCGGAAAAATTCTCTCATAATAAAAAATATCTAGTAACAAAATGGATTGATGCTTCTGATATGGGATATATATTTAAAAATGTTGATCTAGTTGTATCTCGGGCCGGGATTAATACCTTACAAGAGCTGGCTTTATTTGGAATTCCAACTATTTTAATTCCAATTCCCTATATTTCAAGAAACGAACAGGTGGTAAATGCTAGATTTTTTGAAAAGTCTGGACTAGCTCGAATTTTACCTCAATCTAAATTAAATGCTGAAAGCTTAATAGAAGAGATAGATAAAGTTCTAAATAATTTACAAGAGGCAAAAGAAGAGGCTAAAAGAGCCAAAGAGATTGTAATTCCTGAAGCGGCTAAAAGATTAACTCTTGCAACAATATTACTAGCTAAAAAAGTTTAGTTTATGAGATCTTCTAAGATTAAGTTTAAGAAAATACTAGTCATATTGATTATTGTATTTTTTTTTGCAGGATTTTGGATAATTTATTCTAAACTTTTGGTAGTAAATAAAATAACCTGGAATTTAAATGGAGTGGATTGTGTGATAGTTTCAGATCTAGATAAAAATATTAATTTAAAAGGAAATCCCTTATTTAAACTTAGCAATAGTTATATTGAACAAACAATAATAGCTAAATATCCCTGTATTAAATCCGCTACTCTGACTAAAGATTTAAATGGTAATTTGATAATAAATTTAACAAATAGACAGGCTTTTATAAACTTGCTTCCCATTGATCAGTCACCTTTGGAGCTTTTAAATAATTTAGAAGCTTCTTCCTCCTCTCAGTCTGCCTTAGTAGATTCCTCAATCCCTCAAGTATCAGATCCAAGTTTTCTAGCTGATGATCAAGGAGTTATTTTTAAATCTGGAAATGGAGAGTATCCTTCCATCTATGTAATAAATAATAGATTTAAGATTGGAGATCACCTGGATTCTAATATTATCTCTGCTTTAAAAGCTATATTTACCACTATCTCTCAGATGGGAACTCAGAATCTGTTAAATGCTCCTATAAATCAACTTAAAATTAAGGTTGAAGATAATACTATGATAGTTCTAACTGATCCACTATTGTTATTTAACCTAAATAAGTCAGATGATCCAAATAAGGATATCTATAATAGTCTTATCTCTTTACAACTTATCTTAAAGACCGCTAAAATGGAGAATAAGACAATTAAATCAGCAGATTTTAGATTTGATAAACCAGTTGTAGAATATAAATGAAAGGTCTTGTCATTTTGTTCTGGTAGCTGGATAATTGTTCTACTTTGTGAGTATTTTTTAAGATGGCTAAAGATAAAGTAATTTGTGCTATTGATGTTGGATCATCCAAAATATCTACGATCATCTCCTCTATAAATGAAGATGAAAAAATTAACCTGATTGGGGTTTCTTCTGTGCCTTCAAAAGGGGTTAGAAAAAGCCAAATCGTTGATATTGAAGAGGCAGTAGGATCTATAACTGAGAGTGTAGAAGCAGCTGAGCGAATGGCGGGTTATTCAATATCCTCTGCTTTTGTCTCAATTGGCGGACCTCAGATTGAAAGTGTTAACTCTCATGCAGTGGTAGCTGTGGCTAAACCAGATGGTGAGATAGAGGAAAATGATATTTTAAGGGTTAATGATGCTGCTCGGGCGATTAACTTGCCCGCTTCTAAAGAGATTTTACATGTAATCCCTCGATCTTTTACTGTTGATGGACAGGAAGGGATAAGAGACCCCATAGGGATGACTGGAGTAAGACTTGAGACAGATACCCATATTGTGACCGCTGCTACAACTGCTACCCGAAATTTAATTAAATGTATGGGACTAGTAGGAGTGAGTGTAGATGAATTAGTTTTTTCTGGGATTGCTTCATCTTATGCTGTCTTATCAGATACTGAAAAAGAGCTTGGGGTAGTTTTGGTAGATATTGGTGGAGAAACAACTGATGTAGTTATTTATGTGGATGGATCTATCGCTTATTCATCAGTCATTCCAATTGGAGCTAGACATATTACCTCTGATCTAGCAGTGGGACTTAGAACTTCTTTAGAGTCAGCAGAGAAGATAAAACTATTTTTAGGCAAAGCTACTAAGACTCCCACTTTACCGGAAAATTATGAAAAGCAGGGTAGCTCTTCTGATAAAGCTAAAGCAAGTAAAGAAGATCTAACATTAGATTTTAGAGCACTAGGAATTGTTGAAGATATGCCAAAGGTTTCTAAAAAAGGAGCTATTGAGTCTATTATCAGACCAAGGGTACGGGAGATATTTGAGCTTGTGGGTAAAGAGATTAAAAAAAGTGGATTTGCTACTCAAATTCCATCGGGACTTGTTATCTGTGGAGGGGGAGCATTAACTGTGGATCTTTTAGATCATGCCAAATATATAGTTGGTTTTCCAGCTAGAATTGGAAGACCTGAAGGGATGCATGGGTTAACAGATGAGATAGATTCACCTTTATATGCTACCTCAGCGGGACTTATAAATTATGGGGTAAGATCAACAGCAGTAAGATCTTTTAACTTTCCTTCAAGTTTCCCAGTTTTATCAAATGGGTTCCCATTATCTGGAATAATTCAGAAGATAGTGGGCTTAATTAAATCTTTAATTCCTTAAAATTTTAAATTAGATGTTATCCCAAAAAGATATTGACTGGCTTAATCATTTATCTGATACCAACCAAGTAAAAATAGTGCCATATAATCCTAAAGTTAAAGATATATTTGCAAATCAGAAAGTTGAGATTGAAAAAATATTAGGGCAAAATGTTTCAGTTCACCATAGAGGTGCAACTAGTTTAGGGATATCGGGTAAAGGAGATATTGATATTTATATTCCTGTTTCATCAGAAGAATTTGATAAGTATTTAGATATATTAAAAAAACATCTAGGAGAACCAGGAAGTCATTACCATCATGAACGGGTTAGGTGGAATAAAGAATCGGAGGGTTTTGAGATAGAGATATTTTTGATGAATGAATCTCATCAAGATTGGTTAAAAGGTGTAGCATTTGAGGATTATTTATTAAATCATCCTGAAGATTTAGAAAAATATAGAAAATTAAAAGAAGAAGCTGGAGGAGTATCAACTAGAGAGTACTATAGAAGAAAGATAGAATTTATAAACAGCATCTTAGATAGAATTAAAACAATTTGATACATAAATTCCAGATTGTTTTTAAAATATTTTGAGTTAAAATAGCACTATGAATGACCAAGATATTAGCAAGCTAGCTGCTAAATTAACAGAATCTTTAGTAGCTAAAGAAGATATCAATAGGCTCGAAAATGAAATTAAAAAATTAGATAAAAAGGCTGATACAATTCTAGAATTTGCTCAAGCAGTAGATGAAGAAGTAGATAACCATGAGAAGAGGTTAACTAAAGTAGAAGATCACATAGGACTAAGCACTTCAAAAAATTAATCTTCCTGAGATCGCTCGGATATTAAACCTTGCTTTTTACCCCAATCAATCCAAGCTTGTATAACTTTATCTGGAGAAAATCTCATAAATTCTGTATTTGGTACTTTCTCAAAATGTTCGCGTCCAGGATTTTCACCACTAATCTCAGTTAATAGAACAGTCAGCCATAATGTACCTGTCATATCTCTTTGCATCTGTTTTAGTGTTGGTACTATAATTTTTTTACCCATTGCAAGAAGCTCCTGATATTCAGGTAGGGCTCTTACAGGTCCTGGCAAACTATAAATTGAAGATTTTTGCTCGAATGAAGGATATATCTCGCTGAATCTGATACCTGTTTGATCCATTTCAGTCATTTGAAGTTAGTATTATTTAATGCACGAACATTTTAACTGCCACAAGCCCTAAGAAAATTCCTATAATTCCTACAATTGAGGCAAACTCAGAAGGAGCTGGGATAGGGAGTTTAAGGAGTGCAAATACAACTCCTGCTACGAAACCTGTTAATAATGATTTGCCCAGTAATATAATATCAAAATGCATATTTTTAGATTTTTTCTTACTCACCTATACCCCGGTTAGATAATTAAGTAAAGAGTGTCAATATACCGAAGTTATGATATAAGATTCCTTAGCATGATTGAGATAAAAACTGAAAAATATTTGCCTTCTGTAGAACGATCTAAATTTTTATTTAAAAAAGGATGGAGAGGAACAGCTAGTTGGAGAGATATAGTTAAAGGTTTAAGAATCCCCTATAAAGAGAGGAAAACAGTAGGCAAAATTTATGTTAGCTGTATTCTTCATAATGAAAAAACTCCATCCATGCTCCTGAGACCTTCAGGTGTGTTTCACTGTTTTGGATGTGGGGGCTCTGGAGATGTAATAGATTTTTTAGCATATAAGTTATTAAATATTCATTCCTCTACCTTTTTACAGATAACTGATCAAGAAATGGAAACTATTTTGGATAAGGTCCCAGCGCCTATTTGTGAGTTCCAGATGCGTTTACCAGGATTTAGTTAAAGTTTCAATTATTGGTTTCGATTTAAATATCGACAAACATAATAAATCCTGTTAGAATCAGCCCATTATCCTTTTATAAAATATGCTAATAAAGCCTGATGTTCAAAGATTTGCCAAAATTAAAGTTGTAGGTATGGGTGGTGGAGGTGGGAATGCTTTAACCTCCATGATTAATCTTCAGCAGATCCAGGGTGTTGAATTTGTAGCTATCAATACTGATGCTCAAGCTCTTTTAAATAATCCCTCTCCTACTAAAGTCCAAATTGGTGAAGCACTTACTCGTGGTTTAGGCTCTGGAGGAAATCCTGATATTGGTAAACAAGCTGCTGAGGAATCTGTGGATAAACTAGAAGAGGTATTAAGAGATGCAGATATGGTGTTTTTAACAGCTGGGATGGGTGGAGGAACTGGAACTGGATCTATTCCTGTTGCTGCAGCTATCTCAAAAAAAGTAGGAGCTCTAACTGTAGCAGTTGTAACTAAACCTTTCAATTTTGAAGGTTCAAGAAGGATGATTGTAGCAGAAGAAGGACTAGAAGATTTAAAAGATAAGGTGGATGCCTTAATTATTATTCCCAACCAAAGACTTATTGAGGTAGTTGATCCAAAAATGAGTTTACCTGAGGCTTTTAAAATGGCAGATTCTGTGTTAGGACAAGGCGTACAAGGCATCTCAGATCTCATTACTATGCCAGGGCTTATTAATGTGGATTTTGCTGATGTTAAATCTATTATGACCAATGCTGGTTCAGCTTTGATGGGAATTGGAACTGCTAGTGGTGAGAATAGAGCTGAAATTGCAGCTAAGATGGCAATTGCCTCACCTTTACTAGAAGTATCTATTGAAGGAGCTAAAGGAGTTCTCTTTAATATAGTAGCTGGAAATGACCTGGCTATGGATGAGGTAAATAAGGCAGCCATGATTATTGCGGCAGCTGCTGATCCTGATGCCAATATTATCTTTGGAGCTACTATTAAAGAGGATCAAAAAGATCTCAAGATCTCGGTGATTGCGACTGGTTTTGATCAAACCAGAGCCAGATTGCGAGACTTTGCTAGCTCTCCTTTAAATACTTATTCTCAAAATATACCTCAACATATTCCTACAATTGCGCCTCAACAGACAAGTATGAGTCCTTTAAAACCTATTACTAAATTACAACTGGATGATGAGGAAGAGGTTAAAAAAGAACCAGAACCTCAAGATGATGACGAAATGACCAGACTAGATATTCCAGCATTTCTAAGACAAAGAAATTAATTTGAGCTTGCCTTTGTCTCTTTAAGATCGTAAAATAACCTCATTATGCAATTTAAACCAGTTTCCTCAAGTCAGGATTTTATAGCTCTTGAAAAAGAATTATTAGAATTTTGGCAAAAAGAAAAAATTGTTGAAAAATATTTAACCAAAAATAGTAATTCAGATAAAAAATTCTCTTTTTTAGATGGACCAATTACAGCAAATAACCCTATGGGTGTTCATCATGCTTGGGGTAGAACTTATAAAGATTTATGGCAGAGATTTTTTAATATGAAAGGTTATAAGGAGAGATTTCAGAATGGATTTGATGAGCAGGGACTTTGGGTTGAGGTAAATGTTGAAAAAGATTTAGGTTTAAACTCCAAAAGAGATATTGAGAATTTAGTGGCAGGAGATAAATTTGCCTCTCTAGAAAAATTTGTCAATCTTTGTAAGGAAAGAGTAGCTAAATATTCTAAGATTCAAACTGAACAGTCGGAGAGATTAGGCTATTTTATGGACTGGGAAAATTCTTATCATACCTCCTCAGAGGAAAATAATTATGCTATCTGGAATTTCTTAAAGGTAGTAAATGAAAAAGGCTGGTTATACAAAGGTCATGATAGTGTGCCTTGGTGCCCAAGATGTGGAACAGCTATCTCTCAACATGAGATTTTAACTGAAGAGTATAAAGAACTAACTCATGAATCTGTTTATCTTAAATTACCAATCAAAAATAGAGAAAATGAGTATTTAGTAGTTTGGACTACCACACCTTGGACCATTCCAGCTAATGTAGCTATTGCAGTAAATACAGATAAAAATTATTTAAAAGTTAAAGATCAGGATCAAACTTTATATCTCATGAGATCTGCGGCTGATCATTTTGGGTTAACTGATGGAGTTGAATTTAAAGGTCAAGAATTAGTAGGTTTAGAATATGATGCTCCTTTTGATAATTTAGATAGAGTAGCTAAAAGTTTGGAAGGTTATAGTCATAGAGTTGTAGCAACAGATGAAATGATCTTATCCATCTCTGAGGAAGAAGGAACTGGACTTGTGCATATTGCTCCCGGTGCAGGAAGTGAAGATTTTAAATTAGCTAAAAAATTAGAATTACCTTTAATTGAAGTAATTGATGAACAAGCTGAATATTTAGATGGATTAGGAGAATATTCATTTAAAAATGCTAAAAAACATCCAGAGCTAATTATAGATTTTCTAAAATCTTTTCAAGATGGAAAGTTTTTGTATAAAACAGAGAACTATAAACATAGATATCCAACCTGTTGGAGATGTAAGACAGAGCTTGTCTGGCGGGTTGTGGATGAATGGTATATCTCAATGGATAAAGCTGATGATTCAGGGCAAACTTATAGACAGCAGATGGTCTCAGTGGCTGAGAAAATTAATTGGCTGCCAACTTGGGGTTTAGACCGCGAGCTTGATTGGCTAAAAAATATGCATGATTGGTTAATATCAAAAAAAAGATATTGGGGATTATCGTTACCAATCTGGGTTTGTCTTAAATGTGATAATTTTGAGGTAATTGGCTCAAAAGATGAATTAAAAGAAAAAGCAACTGAAGGCTGGGAAAAATTTGAAGGTCATACTCCTCATAGACCTTGGATTGACCAAGTTAAAATTAAGTGTTCAAACTGTGGAGAAATTTCAGAGAGAATTCCAGATGTAGGAAATCCTTGGTTGGACGCTGGAATTGTGCCTTTTTCAACTTTACCTGAGGATTATTTTCCGGCAAATTTTATCACCGAGAGTTTTCCTGGTCAATTTAAAAATTGGTTTTATTCTTTAATTGCTATGAGTGCAGCGCTTAAGCGCACTAATCCATTTGAAACGGTTTTAGGATATGCATCTGTCAGGGACGAAAAAGGAGAGGAGATGCATAAATCTAAAGGTAATTCCATAGAATTTAATGAAGCGGCGGACAAAATTGGAGTAGATGTAATGAGATGGATGTATATCAGTCAAAACCCTGAATATAATCTGAATTTTGGTTACCAAGTGGCAGATGAGGTAAGAAGAAGATTTTATTTAATTTTATGGAATAGTTATAAATATTTTGTAGATTATGCCACAGTTTCAGATTGGTCATGTGAGTTAACTCCCAAAGATATTAAAGATAAATTAACAGTTTTAGATAGATGGATTTTATCCAGACTTACAGGAGTTGTCTTAACTGTAAATCAAAGTTTAGTCAAATTTGATGGGGCTACTGCAGCTAGAGTTTTAGAAGAATTTGTTGTGGAGGATTTTTCTAAATGGTATATCAGAAGGTCCAGAGATAGGGTGGGTCCAGCTGCAAATCCTGAGGATCAAAACCTATTTTTATCAACTAGTTATGGGATTTTAGTAAATTTAAGTAAATTATTGGCTCCTTTTGTGCCTTTTATCTCAGAAGAAATTTATAGAAATTTAACCGGTGAGTTATCTGTTCATTTGGAAATCTATCCTGAAGGAGATGAATCCTTAAGAGATTTAAAACTGGAATCTGCTATGTCGGAACTTAGGAAATTAGCTGAACTTGGTAAAAAACAAAGACAAGATTTAGGAATTAATGTGAGACAGCCTTTAAGCTCTTTTGGTTATGAGATGAAAGAGAGATTAGTCCCCGAGCTTGAAGCAATTTTAGCATCAGAATTAAATGTGAAATCAGTTGAACATAATAATTCCCAAGATAATAATAAACTTGGACTGAATACTAATATTACTCCAGAGCTTAAAGAAGAGGGAGAGACCAGAGATTTAGTTAGACAGATCCAGCAAAAAAGAAAAGAGCTGGGGTTAACTTTAAAAGATTCCATTAAAATATCATCCGCTTTTATTCCCAAATCGGAAGATTTAAAACAGCAACTACTTAAACAAACTAACGCAACTGAGATTCTAGAAGGACCCGAACTGACAATATCTATCTCTTAATGAATAAGATCTCCGATCTACTACCAGATCTATGGATAACTATTCCAACTATTCTATTAATTATTATTGGAATTTTGGTTATCTATTCATCAGATGCTACCTCAAATACCGTTTTAGCGATTTATCAAGGTATTTTTGCGATAATTGGATTATTCTTTTACTTACTAATCTCTTTCATTGATCTTGAATCAACCGGTAATTTTACCAAAATATTATATTCAGTAATACTCATGCTGCTGATTGTGGTTTTTCTAATTGGTTTTGAAACTAGAGGTTCAGTTCGTTGGATTCCCCTAGGACCAATTCAAATTCAGCCTTCTGAGTTTGCCAAACCTATACTAATTCTAGTTTTAGCTAATTTTTGGTCAAAAAGAACAGCATCGTTTAAAAATATTTTTTTTAGTATTTTAATTACCCTACCCATTTTTGTTTTAATTTTTAAACAGCCTGATCTTGGTACAGCTTTAACGTTAGTGGCTATTTGGGGGTTTATTTTAATAGGAACCAATATATCATTGGTAAAAGTGCTGATTATGGGATTATTTGTTTTTATTTTATCTCCCATCACTTGGGCGATTTTGAAAGATTATCAGAAATCTAGAATTATCTCTTTTTTATTTCCCAGTAAAGATCCATTAGGGGTGGGATATAATGTTATCCAGTCAACTATTGCTGTAGGGTCAGGAGGTATTATTGGCAGAGGATTAGGTAGAGGAACCCAGTCTAGGCTTAAATTCTTACCAGAGTTTAGGACTGATTTTATCTTTGCCTCATATGCTGAGGAATTTGGTTTAATTGGAGCATTTATTGTTCTAATTTTTTACTCAGTAATTATAGGGAGGAGTTTAATTTTAGTAAGTAGAGTACAAAATAGGTTCAACTCTCTCACAATTTTAGGAACTTTAGGTATGTTATTTTTTCAAATTGTGGTCAATATTGGGATGAATTTAGGGTTAATGCCAATTACTGGAATTACTTTACCACTCATCTCTTATGGAGGTAGCTCAATAATCTCTATTTTAATCTGTTTAGGGTTTATTGCCTCCTCAGCTAAAAGTAATAACTTAAAAGGGTTTGAGCTCTCTTGAAGCCGAATAGGTTGACACAAGAGCCTCATAAATGTACAATTGGCAGTATTATGAACTACGCAGTGGGTCAAATTAAAGGCAGACAATATATCATAAAACCTGGAGTTACTCTTGCTATTGATAAAATAGAGGGGACAAAGTTATCAGTTGACCAGATTTTACTTATGGTAGATGATGGTAAAATTGAGATTGGGCATCCATATTTAGATAAAAAATTGGATCTTGAAGTGGTTGGACAGAAAAAAGATAAAGTTAGAGTTTTTAAATATCAACCCAAAGCCAATCATCACAAAACTATTGGTCAAAAAATTGAAAAAACTTTAGTTAAACTGGCTACTAAATAATATATGGCACATAAAAAAGCGGGTTCTACAGCTAAAACAAATCGAGATTCGGTCTCCAAAAGACTGGGAGTTAAACATTATGGTGGAGAAAAAGTTATAGATGGCAATATTATTATTAGACAAAAAGGATCTCATTATTACCCATCTACTGGAACTAAAAAAGGTAATGATTATACAATCTATGCTGTACAATCTGGTATAGTAGAGTTTGTCCATAAAAAAGGACGAATTTTAGTTCAAGTTCATGAATAATACAGATCAAAGAATTTTTGAGTTAGAGCTTAATTTATTACAGCCAAATCCGTTGCAACCTCGTGGCATTATCACTCCTGAATCTTTAGCCGAGCTGGCTGAGTCAATTAGAGAGCATGGAATCTTAGAACCTTTAGTGGTGGCTAAAACCCCCGCTGGATTTCAGATTATTGCAGGAGAGAGGAGATGGAGAGCATCCAAACTTTTAGGTCTAGCTAAGGTTCCAGTAATTATTAAAGAGACCTCACCTCGAGGAATGCTAGAGATGGCAATTGTGGAAAATGTCCAACGTCAAGATTTAAATGCTTTAGAGAGAGCTCAAGCTTATAAAAGATTAATGGAAGAATTTACCCTAGCCAATAGTGACATTGCCCAAAGGGTGGGAAAAAGTGCAGCTTATATTTCAAACACCATCAGACTTTTAACTTTACCAGATGCCTTAAAAGATGCTTTAGTCTCAGGACAAACCACTGAGGGACATGCAAGGGCCTTAGCTGCACTCGAAGATCCCCATCTGATTGTGGATGGATATAAAGAAGTATTGAGGAGAAATCTATCTGTTAGGGGAACAGAGGAGCTTGTAAGAAGAATGAGAGCTAGACATGGTATTGTTAGAAAAGGTGGAGGTATAAATAATACCTTAATTATTGCAGATGAGGTAGATAAAATTCAGGAAGGTTTAACCTCAATTTTATCGATAGGTCAGAAAAAGGTGGGAGTAAGATATGTTTTAAGTGGTAGTCAGGCGAAGCTAGATATTAGATTAAATGGTACTCCCGATAAAACTGGGGAGATGATGAAAAAGATCTATGAAGCGATTGAAAGTTATTTTAAATCAAATAATAATTCTGAAGAGGTTGAAGGGGGAGAAGAGGCTCCGGTTGTTATTGGTGAGATAGAGACTACAGAAGTTTCTGTTTAATTACCTTGTGCAGAAGGCTCATCAATATTAATTAATTTAAATTTTTGAGGTGGCCAATATCTAAGTAGGGCTCTACCAATTATTAAATCTTTTTGTAAAAGTCCCCATTCTCGTGAGTCAGAACTAGCCGGACGGTTATCACCAAACACAATGTAATAGTTAGCAGGGATAGTAATTTCTTGACCATTATGTAAAAAATCACCTGGCGATGTAGTTAATCCAGTTGGCAGATAAGGCTCAGACAAAGCTTGGCCATTAATAAAAACTTTTCCATCATCTACTTTTATCTTTTCACCAGGGAGTCCTATAATTCTTTTTATATAATCTTCAGAGGTATTTCTGGGATTTTTTAATATAATTACCTCTCCTCTTTGGTAGGGACCAAAATATTTGCTTAATTTATCAGTAATAATATAATCTCCATCAATAAAATTAGGTACCATAGAGCTACCAGAGACTTTATGAGGTTCAGCTACCATAAAATGGATAACCATCACAATTGCGATCACAATTGCTGAAAACTCGATAAGTTCTACAGCTTCATCTTTAAATTTATCCCAGAAACTTCTCTTATCAGGGTCAGCATTAAATACAGGTACAGGATCCATCTGGTTATTATCTTAAAAATAGATTGGTATAGCAAGAGTAAGAATGATAAAATAAGCACGATGGATCCGTAGCTCAGTGGTGGAGCGCTTCATTCACATTGAAGAGGCCAAAGGTTCAAATCCTTTCGGATCCACAATTATTACTGTATACTATAGCTTAATATGGAAATTACAAATTCTGAAGGACTTTCTCTAACTTATTATGATCCTAGATAAAACCAGTTGCCCAGATCTGGAAAAAATTAACAGTATTCAGGTAGAAGTATACCCAGAGTTATTCAAGCTAGAGGAAGTTCAAGAGATCCAAACAGATAGAGAAAAAGAATTTTATCGAGTTTTATCTTTTGGGAAATAATTTAATCTTAAATTTTGGGTTGACAAAGTTATAATCTGGTGGTTTACTAAAGGGGTGAAAAAAGTTGCCCAAAATGGTTTTATAAGTCAGCTCCTATTATTATTTGCCATTATTGGCATCATGAGTTTTTTTATTATCTCATCTAATGCTCCTCTAAAAGATCAGATGATGAGTATTCTTTACCCAAAACCCCCGTCTTTTGCTGCGTCTAATTTAAATATTACTGGAAATATATTTATAGATACTAATGGAAATGGAGTAAAAGATTCAGGAGAGCAAAATTATCAAAGTGGAGAGATAACTTTATCAGATCTGACTCATTATGATTATAGTGGAAATTTATTATCCCAAAATGTTCATATTTTCCCTGAGTATAGTGATGCAAATGGCAATTATACATTTAGTAATATTCCCTCAGGTGATAGCTATCAGATATCTGCAACTATTCCTGGATATAAAATAACAACTTTTGCCTCTTCTAATGGGCTTTTAAATTTACCACTACTTAGTAATAACCAAACAGTTAATTTTGGTATCCAAAAAAAACCTACCAATTTCCCCAATATTTTATTAAGCTTTTTTGATATCCATCAGATAGATCCAAATGCTGGTTTTTTACAGATGACAGATTATGATGTAAAAAATCACAGAATTTTATATTACCCTTGGGGAAATATCTCTGCCGATGCAGGAAGGTTCTCTAGAACTGCTACACCTTCCGGAATTTTAGTTACATATGATAAAAGTGGGAGTTTTACTGATCCTAAAAGCTGGCATACTTATGATATGACCAGACTTGCAAATCCTCACGCTTGGGGTAGAGGTGGAGGATTCTTAGATGATGTGGGGAACTATTCCTATATGCCACCTATATATGATAAAGATTCAACCGGCAAGATAACTCAAAATAGTACTTTTGTCAGAGCCAATTTAAATAAAGATTTAGCGACCACTGGTGCCTATGAGACTTTTGATGTAAATACTATGTCAAATCCTCCTCCACATGTTGGCAGTTATACGGGTATTTATGCAAATGGCTATGCTTATTTTACGCCTACAGTTGATGAATCCACCGGTTTTGTCCATGGAGTATTCATCCGTTATAATTCTGCTAAAAGTTTTACAGACCCTAGTGCTTGGGACTGGATGGATTTGAGACAACCCTCTGTTGCCACCAATGCAGCCAGTTATCAATCAATCATCTATAAGGCTCCTTATGTCTATTTAATCCCCGATGGAGATACTTTGGATATGTTTGTCAGATACGATACAACTAAATCCTTTACCGATCCTACTTCTTATACAGTATATGATTTTCATAACTTAAATCCATTTCCTTCTTGGCTTACGGGAGTCATGATTAATGGCAATAATCTTATTATGGTGCCCTGGAGAAATGTAACAACCACACCTGCAGGTGCTTCTACTGTAGCAGTTAAATATGATATGAGCTCTCCGTATGGAATGACCGATAGTAGGAGCTATCAAACATTTGATATTACTAAAGTTGATCCCTTAGCTAGTGGTTATCAATATGGTTGGGTAGATAAAGATCAGAATGTTTGGTTTGTTCCAGATGGAAATTATGCTCAGTGTTCAGCTTTGAGTATGAGTTGTAATGGGGTAGTTTATCCTCCTTATATTGTCTGGAATAGTCACCTATCTTTTACAGATCCAAATTCCTGGACAACTTATCCAAGTCTGATAAATTCTACCCAAAGAGGATTGCCCGCATCTGGAGCTGCTTATGATCCAGTAACTAATAAAGCCTATACAGCTCCTTGGGGCACGTTGATGTCAGAAGTTCAGATTTATTCTGCAGGGCAGCCAGTTCCATCAGTGACTCCGCCAAGTAGTGATAGTAATCCGCCAATTGTTTCTTGGGCATATCCAACCAATAATCAAGTCTTGGTTCCAGGTAAGATTGTCACATTACAGCCTGCAGCTGGAGATAATAAGGGTGTAGCTAAGGTAGATATTTATATAAATAATGAGATTTTCTGTTCTCCCACTACCTCACCCTATTCTTGCTCATGGGCAGTTCCTACTACTAATGGAGTAGGGTATACCCTCAAAGCAGAAGCCTTTGATCTTTCTGGTAACTCTGCCTCCTCAACCATCAGTGTAACTGCAAATGATACTACCTTGCCTAATGTAAGCTGGGCATTTCCCAAAGATGGAGCCCAAATTTATAATAATAGAGCTTCAACCTTTCAAATAACAGCTTATAAAAGTAATGGTCTATCTATCTCAAAGGTTCAGATATTTGATGGGAGTACTTTAGTTTGTACTATGACCACCTCACCTTACACCTGTTCATACACAATGCCAGGTCAAAAAGGAGATGCTCATACCTTAAAAGCCACAGCTACAGATATCTTAGGTAACTCTGCTTCAGCTCAAATTAATGTGACCATAAGATAGATTAAAAACTTCAAAATCTTTTTTTCTAGTGAGGTATCTATTTAGAATTTTATAAGTATCACTGTCAAATAAGTATTCTCGGCTTATATCTTCTAATGAATCTGAGCTATTTTGAAGTTTTCCTAAAACACACCACTTATCAACAATAAAAACCTCTTCTTTAGAAGATTTCTCTTTAATTTCTATTGGTCCAGTAAATGGCCAGTCTTTAATCTTAGTTTTATAAAAGGCCAAATCAAATCTTAAGTTATATTTAATTGGTAGTTCTTTATCTAAACACCCACCTTTACAAATTCCTAAATGATAGTTAAAACAACTTTTTTTAGTATTTTCTATTCCCAAAAGTTTGGCACATAAATTAAATTCTTTAGCTAAATTAATCAAAAAATTTGTTAAATCCTTTTTGGATTTAAATATTCCTAAAATTTGACTTAATCCTTCAACTGGGATCTCCTGTAAATCACAGATTAAAACTGAATTATAATTTTGAGAGTTAATAATTTTTTTAAGAGCAAGTAATTTAGAAGCATATCTTAGCTGTTTATTATATAAAGGTTGTATTTTTTTAACTAAAGTTGCTTCCAAAAGTAAGGCTCCTAATTCTCCAGCTGTTTCTATAGTCTCTACTCTAGTAATATCTTGAGCAATTTTCATATCAATTGTCTCTCTTTTACTATTAGAAAAGTGGGACATAACTCTATCTCTTAAATTTGTGCTTTTTCCTACATATAATGGGGTATTATCTTTATTATAAAAAATATAAACCCCAGAACTTTCTGGTAAAGTATCTAAAATATTTTCTGAGATTCCAATAGGAAGTGAGGGTCTTTTCATAATATTATTAAGGGCTAAAGAAAATTTTTCCTGGCCAAATTTTTGAAGAGAAAAATTAAAGAATTCCCACATAGCTTTAGTATCATCAAATGCTCGGTGACGGTTTGTACAATTTAAATTAAATCTTTTAATTATTGAATCAAGATTATGATGTTTAAATCTTGGATACAGTTTTTTGGAAAGTTTTACAGTACAGCAATATTTAGAAGAAAAAGATTCTTCCAGATGTTCAAACTCTTTTTTTATAAAACTATAATCAAAAATAGCGTTGTGAGCTACAAAAACAGAACCAGAGAGAAGCTCTTTTATTTTATCTTTAATTTTATAAAATGAGGGAGCAGATTCAAGCTCAGTTTGAGAGATCCCGGTCATAGTTAGAATGAAGGGATCAACAAAAGTTTGAGGATTTATAAGAGAGGAAAATTCTTCAACAATACTGCCATCTTCTACTCTAATAATGCCAATTTCAATAATTCTACTATTTTTAGGGTTAGTTCCAGTAGTTTCTATATCAACAAAGGAGAATACTTTGGGCAACATAAAGTTCCCCATTCTACCATAAAATAATTTATTAAATCTAGAAAGATTTGGATTAAAATTTAATTTATAACGTCAAAAGTGGTGGTTTTAATATCCTCAGTATTATCATCATTATCAGAGGAATAATAAGAAACGGTGTAGCTTCCCGGATCTGTGATCTGAATTGGTTTTTTATACACATTCCAGTCATCACCGTTTATCTTGTATAAAGTATAACTTACACCTAGTCCTCCAGGGTTATCTGAAACATCTAGATTTAATCTAATACTTCCTTGATATTTATTATCTGAATTTAATTTTCCAATTATATTTGCTTTGGTGTTTGGTGCTAAAGTATCTAATCTTCTTGCTATAGCAGTAATAATTCCTGGCTTATCATAAGTTCCCGTTAATATCCTGGTTTGTGTATTAAAAATAGTCGGTATTGCGGTCCACTCAACACCATCTTCACTCCAAACCATTCTGGCAGTTTTTACATCAGAATTTTTCTCCGAATTTGCTTGGTAATAAACTTGGTAATTTTGATCAAAATTATTTATTAAATTCCCAGAGGTATCTGTAGCCAATATTTTAATGGCCTGCTGAATAACTGCTGAGCTTTTATCAGGAGGTTGAACAGATGCAGATTTTAAATTTAATACAAACTCAGAAGAGGAGGATGAGTTTTGAGGTAGTGTTAAATTAAACTTACCAAAACTGGTACTTAGTCCATTACTTTCTACTAAGAAATCTTTTTCATCTAAGTCTTCTTTATATAAATAATTGCTAATATTTCCAGTCTTTTGATGTCCCAAAAAATTAAAAGTATAATTTGCCCAGGGGTCAGGAGCAGGGGATTGCCAACCCAAAGGATCTGTTATCCCATCAGGAAAATTATCGCTAAATTTATTATCAATATTTTTATCTTGAACTACCATAAAATGAATATGAGGGCCAGTTGAATTACCAGTACTTCCAACCAAACCAATCTGTTCTCCAGCACTTACTTCAACAGGACCACTTTTAGTTACTAAACCATCTGGAAGCATATGGTAATAACGGGTTTCATAACCATTATGATGATCAATACTAATAGTATTTCCAGTGCTTGAGGTATGAGAATATGTAGCACTACCAGAGGCTGCTGCTAGAACTGGATTACCTAACAAAACTTGAGCTTTTCTACCATAATCATATCCATCATGGCTTGAATAATAATAATTTGTTTGGGTAGGACCCATAAAAGTTACAACAGAGTTTGCTGCCTCAATTGGTTCTTTTAATAATCTACTAACTCCTAAAATAGGATATTCATGATCAAAAAAGGAGTTAATACTTAAAGCTGCATCAGTAAAACTAAGTCCTTTACCTTTATAATCCCAAGGTAGATCTAAAAACCTATCATTAATTTTTTTTATTCTTATATAATCTACTTTAAAATTCGTCCAATTATTTTCAGGGTTTTGGAATGATGGATTACCGAACCAAAGTGAATGTGGTAAGGTATTATTTATTTCTGAATGAAGAATTGCTATGTTATCAAGATATGCTTTGTATGTATTCCCGCTGTATTCAACTCTGAAGACATGGTAGCTTAAATTTGGGGCAGGTGTGTGAATTAGTATCTTACCAGGATCTGAACATGAAGTATTCTTTGGGCAATAGCCCTGGTATGTTACTATTAAACCGTCATCATTCCCTTGCCAAATACCTAGAAAATATATTTGAGGAGTATTCTTTTGACTTTCTGAAATATTATTATTTGGCTTTATTGAGCTCATGACGATTCCAGTTCCTTGTTTAACGCTTGAGATATACTGAAAACCTATTTCTAAAGAAAATGGACCATTAGGAAAAGGATTATCTTTTGTAACTATATATGGGAAATTATTCTCAATTCCGGGACTAAGATTAACTGAACCGCCAGTTTCAAATAATACACTATTATTAGAATTTGGATAATAATCCCACTTATTAGAATCTAACTGATTAGGTAGTAATTCATCATTAAACTCATCATTGAAATAATAACCTGCAGCGTATGAAGTAGTTGTGATAACAAAATAAAATATAAAAAAAGCTAGGACAATTAACCTTTTTGACATTTAATAGTAAATAAATAAATAATGCATGGTTTAAGAATGATTGTCAATATTTGTACTATGAATATTTGTTTTCTAGAATATAATAGCAATTAATTTATGAATAAATTGATTAGTGTAATAATCCCTAATTGGAATGGTGAAAAATTATTAAAAAAATGTTTAAATGCAATCGACAAACAGGATTTTAAGGATTTTGAAGTTATTGTGGTTGATAATGGATCAATTGATAATTCTCTTAATATAATCAAAAAAAGCTTCCCAGGGGTCATTTTAATAAATTTAGATCGAAATACAGGGTTTGCAAATGCAGTCAATGAAGGAATAAGACATAGTTCAGCTAGATACATTGTTATGTTAAATAATGATACTGAAGTTGATAAATATTTTTTGAAATATCTTATTCATTCCATAGAAAATCATAAGGATGTTGGAATGGTAGCTGGAAAAATGTTAAATTTTTATAATCGTTCACTAATTGACTCTGCAGGAGATTTTATGGATATTGTTGGTCACGCTAATGGAATTGGATATGGGGAGAAAGATAGTTCATATTTTAGTAAAGGAAAATATATTTTTTTAGTAAGCGGTGGAGGTAGTTTATTTAAAAGGGAGCTCTTTGATAGAGTCGGTTTATTAGATAAAGATTACTTTGCATATTTTGAGGATGTCGATTTATGTATCAGAGCACAACTCATGGGATATAAGGCTTGGTATGAACCGAGATCTATTGTATATCATATTCATAAAGCTACTTCTAATAGAAATAAAGCTTATACTGAGTTTCTTCAATTTAGGAATATGACTATGACCATAATTAAAGATTTCCCCACATCTTTAATTTTAAAGGATTGGAGATGGTTAAAAATTATTTTAGTTCATCTAAATACCATATTTTATCAATTAAAATCTGGCTATTTCTGGGCTCCCTTTTTAGCTGATTTATGGATAATCTTCCATCTTCCTTATCTATTAAAAGAAAGAGCCAGGATTCAATCAACCAAAGTGGTTTCTGATGAATATATAGACAGTTTTTTGGTAAATAAGAAAATAACTTTTTGGAAATTATTAAAATGAATTTAATTAAGTTTTTATTAATTGGAGCTTTGATCTCAATAATTTTTGGTGAGCTGGGTAAATATCCCTTTGGATCTTCTGTAGGAATTAGTTTATTGGATATTTTTGTTAGTTTAACTGATATTTTTTTTATTATTTGGGTAATTGTAACTAAATATAGAATTAATATTCCTATATTATTTAAATGGATTATAGGATTTTGGGTAATTGGTTTAATATCTTTAATTTTTTCTTTAACATTATTTCCTCCTCTTGCTGTTTTAGGGGGTAGTGCCTATTTAATCAGATTTATAATTTATTCTTCTATATTTTTAATATCATTTAATTTAAAAAAAGATGGATTATTAAATATAGAAAAATTATTTAATTTATTAAGAAATATAGGTTTTATATTTATATTTTTAGGTTTTTTACAACTAATATTTTTCCCAAATTTTGATTTTTTAACAGAATTTGGTTTTGATCCACATCAAAATAGATTAACCTCAACCTTTTTAGATCCTAATTTTACTGGAATATTTTTAGTTTTTGTTTTGGCAGCTAATGTTTATTTTTCTATAAAAGAGAAAAGTAAATTAAATATATTTTTTTTACTAATAAATTTAATAGCAATAATTTTAACTTATTCAAGAACTGCATATTTAATGTTAGGAATTTATTTAATAATAATGGGATTCCCCTTTTTTCTTAAATTCCATTTTAAGAAAAAAATAATATCTGTGATCATATCTATATTTATTTTATCAGCCATATTAATTATTTTCCCCAGATTTTTAGATAGAATAAAAGGAGGACTCAAGGTGGATAAATCAGCTTCGGAAAGATTAATTAGCTGGGATAATAGCTTAAAGATCTTTGAAAATAGTTTAATACTGGGAGTGGGATTTAATAATTATCGCATAGCTCAAGAAAGTTTTAATTTACTTAGAACATTTTCTCCTGATGGTGGACACTCAGGGTCTGGATCTGATTCTTCATTTTTACTTATCTTAGCAACTACTGGATTTTTGGGAATTTTAATTTACTTAGGACTTTGGTTAATTTTTTTTAAGAATATTTATAAAAATAATAATTTATTAGCTTTATTTGTCTCTTTCTTAATAGCTTCACAATTTATTAATGGGTTATTTTATATCCCACTTATGATCTGGTATTTTTCTTTTATGGGTTTGGGGTGGGAGTAGGGGTAGCAGTTGAAGTAACTTTTCTGGAAATAGAAGTAGAGCTTCCTGAGCTATTTGAGGCTATGATAGTGAGATTATTATCTCCTGGGTTTATCTGAATATCTTTTGAAAATTTACCCTCTGAACTGACAATTAACCTTTGACCATTGACAGTTACAGAGATATTAGAAGAATCTACAGAGCCTGAAACTGTAACTTTGGTATCTCCTGTTTGTTGATTATCTTGAGGAGAATCAACGGTCAAATTAGGTTTAGAATTATCATAAATAACTTTTATATCTTTAGAAGCTAAGCTTTTATTTCCCTGATTATCTACAGTTTTCCCAGTTATATCATTGGTTCCAAATGACAGGTTTATATTATTTGTAGTAAAGCTTCCATCGGATTGAGTTTTAGTAGTAGTTGTAAGCTTATTATCTAAATAAATCTCAATATTTACATCTGGTAGAGCATAACCATCAATTTTAATGAAAGAGGTATTAGTAGCTTCATAAGGAATATTTAATACAGGAGGAGCTAGAGTTGAGGTGAGTGGTAAGGAATCACTGGAGGTGGACTTGGTTTTATTAAGGACGGATAATCCCCCAATAATCCAGGGAAGAGCCACAAAAAATAATAGATATATTAAAATGCCAGCACCAATTATCGAAAATATTAATCTTTTGCGATCTCGCTTTAATTGTCTGCGCTGAGAATAAGGTTGGTAAGGTCTTTGTTGGGCACGCATTTATCCTAGTATACTAAAATGCTTGTATTGATCCAATATGATATTTAACTTACTTCTATTATTTGATCTTGAAGTGGAAGTTGTACATCTTTAATATCTAAATTGTTCTTTATTTTATCTGAAAGAGCTGATCTTTGATCATCCTCACCATGAACTATAAAAACTTGTGTCACACCTTTTATAGCTTTTAACCAATTTAAAAGTTTAGGCTGATCAGCATGAGAGCTTAAAGATTGAAGATCAGTTATATTTGCCTGAACTGGAAAATTTTCTCCCTCAATTGTTATCTTCTTGGCTCCATCTAAAATTTCTCTACCCAAAGTCTCTTCTGCTTGATAACCTACAACTAATAATCTAGTGGAGGGGATAGAGATATAATCTGCCAGGTGATGTAAAATTCTACCCCCATTCATCATTCCACTTCCAGCAATAATAACTTTTGCCCCAACTACATCTAGGATTGCCTTACTTTCTTTTGAACTTCTGACTGTAATTAAATTTGTAAAATCAAAGGGAGTTGTCTCATTTTGAATCTCCTGATTACAAAAACTCATAAAAATTTTAAAAATATCAGTTACCTCAATTGCCATTGGACTATCTAAAAATACCGGAGTTTGAGTATTAATTTTGTGAGATTTTTTAAGCAGTCCAATTTTATGCAAAACTTCTTGAGTTCTTTCAACCGAAAAAGCTGGTATTAAGAGTGTTCCACCAGATTTCTCAACTGTATTAATCTCTTGTTGCAAGATTAATAAAGCATCTTCTTCTGGGTGAACCTTACCTCCATAAGTAGATTCCATGATAACTACATCTGCAGAATCAATATATTCAGTGGGTCTGATTAGATCTTGAGGGGTATTTCCTAGATCTCCACTAAATATATAAGTTTTATTTTCTCTATCATCTTTAATCTCAATACTAGCTGAGCCTAAAATATGTCCTGCATCATGAAAGGTAACCGTCCAATCAGAAATTTTGAATGAGCGATTATAATCTACAATGGAGATTTTTCTTAAAGTTTGTTCTACATCTGAAGCTGTGTATAAAATCAGATGATCCAAATTTTCAGAGGCAATTTTCGCACTATCATAAAGTGAAATTTCAGCAATTGATTTAGTGGGAGCTGTAGCATAAATTTTACCGTTAAAGCCACCCTTTACAAGAAGGGGTAATCTACCACAATGGTCAAGATGAGCATGGGTTAAAAGGACATATTTTAAAGATTTAGGATCAAATTTTAAAGGTAAATAATTTAATTTTTCTACCTCTTCAGTTCCTTGAAACATTCCTAAATCTATCAGGATAGATTCATTGTTATCATTTGTCAGTAAGAAACTGGAACCTGTAACCTCACCAGCAGCACCTAAAAATTGGATTTTACTCACTTTCCAGCACAGTGGGATCCGAAGCTTGGAATTCACGTGACTTGAAGTCGCGGCCGCACTGACCCTATAGTGAGTCGTATTAATTTAAATCATACCAACATGGTCAAATAAAACGAAAGGCTCAGTCGAAAGACTGGGCCTTTCGTC
>JADMIO011200095.1_pt1 | contig 80942 bp, 57 predicted proteins | sample 8958161 | NCBI WGS metagenome assembly JADMIO01 (sample SAMN16585339, study PRJNA669376) | soil metagenome | isolation source: Crop rotation soil | place: USA: Cullars Rotation, Alabama | collected 2011
ACGGCATCCGCCACCGCCACGCCGAGCCCCATTTTCCGGATACACGACAAATCCGTTAAATCGTCGCCAATGTAGGCGCACTGTTCGGGCTTCAGGTTGAGTTGCTTGAGGACATCCCGAGCCGCGGGCCACTTCTGTTCGAAGCCTTGCCGGACGATGTCAATGCCGAGCTCACTCGCACGAAGTTTGACGATGTGCGAAGTCCGCGCCGTCAGGATGCCGAACTTAAAGCCGGCCCGTTGCCAGAGCTTGATCCCCAGGCCATCACGAATGTGAAACTGCTTGTGCTCGATTCCCTGGTTGTCGTACATGATGCCGCCGTCCGTCAGCACGCCGTCGACGTCTGACAGGATGAGTTCGATGTGGCGGCAACAGTCGGTGAGTTTCATGCGAGTGGGGAGTGCGAATTTCGGAGTGCGGAGTTGGGAAGACGCTCAATCCCAAAAGGCGTCGTTGAGTGGGCTGTGGAAAGCGCGCGGCGTTTGACTGGTTTCGTGATCGACACTCGCCGGGCGATGCAGCTTCAGGATCTGGCCGCCTTCAACCTCTGGCTGATCCTTCGGTTCGTCGATCGGGACGTTCCAAACGTCGGTGATGTCGATGAGTCCCACCGGTTGGTGGCGGGCATCGACGACGGGGAGTTCGCTGATCTTGCGGTCGGCGAGTAACTGGCAAGCGACCACGAGGCGCGTGCCCGTTTCAACGGTAGAGGGGGAGTGAGTCATCACCGCGGAAATTGGGCCATCGATGCACGACTCGCGGCGGGCTTCGAGCAGCTTAGCCAGGTCGCTATCCGTGAAGATGCCACAGAGCCGGCCCGTTTCATCGACGATCATCACCGCGCCGGTGCGTCTGCCGGGGCGGCTTTGGAGCAGAAGGGCCTCGCGCACCGTTTGATCCGCCCGAGCGAGGCGGCATTGATCGAGCGGACGCATTGCCTCTTCCACTTTGGCCAGCTTGCGACCCAAGCTGCCGCCGGGATGGAAGCGGGCGAAGTCTTCTTCGCTGAAGTGCCGCATCTGACTGACGACAAGGGCCAGCGCGTCTCCGAGCGCGAGCATGGCCGTCGTACTCGCACTGGGAGCCAGACCCAGGGGGCAAGCTTCGCGAATGACACCCAGGTCGAGCGTCACCGCGGCGGCTTTGCCGAGCGTGCTGTTGGGTTGGCCCGTGATGGCGATGATCGATGCGCCGAGTTGACCAACAGCAGGTAAGAGACGAACGACTTCTTCGGTCTCACCGCTGTAAGAGAGCACGAGCAGTACGTCGTCGCGATGAATGCGGCCGAGATCGCCGTGAATTGCTTCGCTGGGATGCACAAAATGGCTACGCGTGCCGGTCGAAGCCAGCGTCGCCACGATCTTCTGGCCGATCAGCCCCGCTTTGCCCATGCCCGCGACGAGCACGCTGCCGCGGCAATCGTGAAGGAGTTGCACCGCGGAGCAGAAGTCGTCGTTCATGTTCTCGGCGAGAGCAGCCAGCGTCTGCGCTTCGGCCCGAATGACTTCGCGCCCTTGCCGCAGTTGTTCGAGACTCGACAGCAATCCATAGCTGGCGGAGGGCAAAGCGCTCATGGCTCGTCATCCTTGACGATCAGGAGGGAAATAGAGAGGAACGCGGGAATTGTATGAGAGTTGGCTCAAACCAACAATGCGAACCGGCGGCACTTGGAACTATTGCTAGCAAGTGCCGCCAGGGTTCGCGACGCAGTCATGCGTCTTATTTCAATTGCCTCGGGAGGTTACTTCTTTTCACCGCGTGCCGCCGTGAAGTCCGGCAATTGCAGCAGCAAATCAGGCGAACTCCCCGCACCGGTCCCCATGAAGTACGTCGGGAACCGGCCGTCCCACTTCGTGAGCTTCTCCTTTTCGAGTTCGAGCCGCTTCAAGGAAAGATAGATGTCTCCGTCTTCCTTGGCTTTCTCAATCTCATAGGCCTTCGCGTCGGCGACGAGTTTGATGCCGTCGGCTTCGGCCTGTTTGGCGGTGAGCAGAGACTTCGCTTTGCCTTCCGCTTCGGATTCGACCGTCTTGTTCTTCATGTCCTGGGCCTGAAACGCGGCGGAGGCAATCGCCTTTTCCTGCTCGGCGTTGAAGACCTTGACCATTGTGTCCATGATCGTTTTGTCCTTGTACACGAAGCCGCCGGTGATGCCGAGGTTCGTGATCGTGATGCCACGTTCCTTGAAGAACCCGGTCACGTCCGTCGTCACGCTCACAATGTGCGGCGTCGCCTGCTTGCGGAGCGTGTCCATCGGCAGGTCGGTCACTTCCAAACCGAACGCAGCTTGCAACTTCGCGCGGACTTCCGTATCCATCACGTTCTGCAGCGAGCCGTTCGGATAGTTGTGCAGGAACTTCACCGCGTCATCGCGAGCGGCAATGCGAGCCGTGCAGGTCCAACCCGTGCTGAACTCCACCTGATCGCTCGTCATGACCCAGATCGCTTCGTTCTTGTTCGAGGTACCGCTGTTCGAGTCGGCCGTCCATTCGCGCGTCACCGGCGACTTGTCGACTTTCACGAGAATCGCGGCCGGCTTCCATGAGCCGTTGGGGCCAAGCGTCTCAAAACCCTTCGGCACCCACTGCTGCGGGATCTTCACTTGCTTGGTGTAGACGAGGTTCGAGCGCAGGTACTCTTCGTTATTCGTCGAAGTCTGCGCCTTCACATCACCGGTGAGGGGCAACAGGAACGCTTCCTCATTCGGATTGATCGTCTCGAGTTGCACCGGCTCGAACGGCCGCCAGCAACCGGCGGTCGTGCTCAGAGCGAGCAACAAAATCGTCGCCGTCGTCGCCCGGCGAGACACGCGCTGTTGATTCGACTTGATCCACGCAGGCACATAGCTCAGTTCCTTTTCAAACAACGCAATGACGATGCCCGCCACGACCATCCACCCAATCGAATACGACAGGCCGCGCCAGCTCTGCTCACGATCCATTTGCTCGCGCACATGGCCGTCATCCGACAACTGCATGAGCGCCTGCGAGACGCGCTGCGGGCGCGAGAACGTCTCCGCCACATTCGCCAGATACGCATACCCAGCCACCACTAACACCGCCACAAAACCACGAACCAATGTGCTCTTCACAGCCTGTCTCCAGGGGCCTCGAAACGTAATTCACCAGTATTCGAGGGCTGGGCCAGCGGATTGGCAGAATGCCTTAAGGGAAAACCGGCCGCCGTAGCGATAGCCGTGTAGCGGAGCCGACTTACGCCGCTGTTACCGCCAGGGAGAAGTCAATTCCGGCGGCAGAACCGTGTTTTCAGCAGCTGCGGCTTGTTTCAGTAGCTCGACGATGTCGCCGCAGCGACTCGCCACGTCGTTGAATTCCCAGCGGTCATCGGGCTTGGTGAAGAGCTCGTGTTGTTCTTCTTTGCCTTCCCCTGTCGTCGCACGGAGTTGCCAGGCTGTTGAGCGGATGACACGCTGGTTCGGCGCGGTGGCCAAGGCAAGTTGCCGAGTGCGTTTCACTTCGTGACGAACGAACCGCAGAAGGCTTACTGATTGATCTGAGCCAGCAGGATCCAAACGGAGTGCGTCCACGAGCGTCGCACGCAAGTCGCTCGGTTGAATCAATTCCTGCGTCCGCCGCAGCGCTCCTTCGAGCTGAGGGAATTGCATGAGCAGCGGCACTTGCAACAGCTCGCTGTAGAGCGCATCGTCGCAACGACCAACGCAGCCATGTTCGCCGAGAGGATAGCCGCGCGGCGCGGTGACCGCGAGCAGCAGGTTTTCGCGCTGCGGCAATTCATCAATCGCGGTGAGCAACGAATTCAGCGCCCAATCCACGAGCGATATTTGTCCCGCGTAGGCATGGGACAGCGTCAGCAACTCATCCGGATCGTAATTCGGTTTCAGTCGCAACTCGGGCGGCTGAACGATGGGGGCCGGCGACGGATCTTCTTCATCGCTGAACTGATCGCGGAGTTCGTAAGGCGCATCCCAGACGCGATTCAACGCACCCGCATGAATCCACATGAGCTGCGGTTGCGTCGCTGCCTGCCAATTCGCGAGCTGACTAAGCGCGATGTTAACGAGCGCGGCGATGGCCGTGTATTCAACCTCATCGGCGGGAGCATTGGGCGCGTCACCGGATCGCACGAAATGCAATTCGTCGAAGTCCTCGGCCCCCGCGAAATCCTTCAGGTCTGACTCGTCGGTCACGAGGACCGAGCGATAACCGGCGCGCTGCGCGAGTTGCAGAAGCGACACTTGTTCTCGCGCCGCGACACCCCAGTAGTCACGATAAGTGACAGCCAGCTCCGGCGAGGCAGTGAGCACATGCTCGCAAAGAAGTGACCGGCTCGCGAGACGATTGAAGGCAGGCGTTTCGAGCCAGGTGTTGCCGTAGGGGCCGAGATAACCGGCCCCGAGGCGATCGATAACGAGGATAATGGCGGAAGGTGCAGACATCCTGCGATTGTAGCCGAACTCGTGACAGTTCGGCCGCACCGGAGCGGACGCTCCATTTACAGAAGTCTCACGACTTCTGCTACAGGCTACGCAGCCACTTTATCCATGTGGCCATCCTTCGGCGCCGTAGTCAGATCCACCTTCGTGCCCTTGCGCTGATAATCAACCACATTCCACGCGAGGCCGGTCCATTGCATGAGCCGGATGATGCGGAACGTGAGATCGAATTCCCACCAACGATGACCGTGCGGGGCCATCCGCGGCCAGGCGTGGTGATTGTTGTGCCAGCCTTCGCCGTACGCGATGATCGCGACCCACCAGTTGTTCCGGCTGTCGTCAGTCGTCTCGTAGTTGCGGTAGCCCCACATGTGGCTCGCCGAATTAACGAACCAGGTCGTGTGCAGCACAGCAACCATGCGAACGAACACACCCCAGACGACGAAGGACGTGGCCATGAACCACGGATTGACGCCCGAGAGCAAGCCGACGCCATAACCGGCCGCCATGATCAGGCCGCCGAGAATGAACTGCGACGGCAAGAACATCCGGCCGACCCACACCATGCCACGGTCCTTCACCAGGTCCGGGGCCCAACGCTTATGATGGCGCACCTGAGCATCGGAGGGGAACGTCCAGCACAGCCACCACATGTGGCTCCACCAGGAACCGTCGTGCGGCGAGTGCGGATCGTGCTCCTGATCGCTGTGCGCGTGATGCTGACGGTGATTGGCAACCCATTCGATCACATCCCCTTCGCCAGCGAAGCCGCCGACGGTCGCGAGGAAGTAGCGAACGGGCTTCCACGTCTGGAAGCTGCTATGCGTGAGCAGGCGATGAAAGCCGAGCGTCACGCCGACGCATCCGGTGACCCAGTGCATGAACAGCATGACCAGGAGGCCTTGCCATGAGAAGTAAAACGGAGCGGCTAGCGCTCCAATGTGCAGCATGACGATCCAAATGATCGACGCGTAGTTGATGGCCGTCCGCTGATCGGACGCTTCCTTCGTCGCCTGAGCGTTCAACTTGCCTGCTGCCTGACCATCGCTCAGCAGCGACTCCAGCTTCGCAGCGTGCTTATCGACGTGCTTGTCCGCAGGCCCGTGTTTATCGACGATGTGCTCCGGGGCGGGCTTGTGGGCGGACTTTTTCTTATCGTGTTTAGCGCGATGCTCTTTAAGCTTGGCGATCTTCTTCGTGCCGATAGACACAGCAAAACCTTTGTAGTACGCGGCTGCGATCATCGCACCCGCTGGTGCACACATCCTGGCGGGAAACGTTCTGCAGCGAGTGTGCCGCAGATTTCCCACGTTGGAGGATTGTACAAGTCATCGTCCAAGCGAGAGTTTCGCGAGCGGTTCAGCTGGGTAAAACCTGTGTAAGCGCCTGCCGTGCCTTTGACTTTGACGCAGCGGAACATTGCTGGCAAAGGACTTAGAACACCTGACGTCCGAACACCCACGGGCGGTGTTTGCCCCTTCATTCGCTACCACCTGCCCTGTTATCGCGGCCTCGATAACCACCCGAAAGACGAGTTTTGATAATGGTTTTGCTCCACCGATAACGACCGGTCAGCCGAGCGATAACGACGAACTTGCCGAGGAAAAACGGTGATAACGGGATTCGCCTGCCTGGCGAGTAATCACTGCCGAGTCTGCCTAAGTTGTTGATCCACTGGAACTTAGTGGGGAATCCTAGGGGCGATAATAGTCTTGATAACGATTTGTGCGCCGGCTCCTCTTATCTGAAGGACCAATCGCCTGGCAACAAGGTCGTTATCTCTGCCCTAAGAGCAGACTCGTTGAACAACCAGATTTTCAAAGATCAAGTCGCGGAGATGGGTCGCTGAACCGAGGATCAAGCGCGCAATGCCAGCATTCCAGCCCTGCCTCGCGGCCCGGACCCCAATATTAACTCACCATCTAGCAATAAGTACGACTATTAATCCTATTCACTTATTTGAAAAATCACGATTAATAATCAAATATTTTCGGCTGAGAAGGCCTGCGGACGGCAGCCGTTCAAGCCAGCCCCCTTCGGCCGCCAGCGGGCTTGTCCCGCTGGAGCCACGTTTACAAACCAGCCCGTCCTCCCGTTCCAGTCCTTCTTGGCCACCGGCGGCCTTGTGCCGCCGGAGCCATGTTTGAGTTCGCGCCAATCCACAAACATCGCTCCGGCGGGATAAACCCGCCGGTGGCGAAATTCGGCTAATGATGAGGCGATTCTGGTTAGTAGACATCGTCCCGGCGAGGCAAGCTCGCCGGTGACGAATCCAATTCGGCGGCTGCCAGCGTGAACGATTACGCTGGTAGCCTCTTTCCGGTCACGAGCTCACTTCGCCCGCTCCACCTTCACTTTGAAGTGGTTCTTCCCCTTGATCACCTTGAATACTTCCGGATTGCCAGCCACGTTGGTGTGCTTTTTGTCGATCACTTTGGGGAGCTGCTCGTCGCCGGTGGGCTGGGGAGGGGTGATGACGACTTGGTAATCACCCTCAGGAGCGCCATCCGTGGGTGTTGCGGTCCCCAGCGTGAACTTGCCACCAGCATCAATGGCCCCGGCGGGGGTTTCGGCGCTCGGATTGTTCACCTGCTGAAAGGAAATGCGACCGCCGTCGAGGCCAGTGACGGGCGTGTCATCGGTGAACACGATTTCGCCAGTGACAGGCTGATATTTCGTGTCGCCGCAGCCGGTCAGGAACCCACTAGCAACGACGAACACGACCGCGACAAGACAATGGGGAGATTTCATGGTTGGGCACACTTGCAAAGGGAACTGACTGCTCGGAAAGTACGTCCTAGCTTGATTCGCGGACTGCGGTAATCTTCGCGTAAATGCTTGCGAGGTCAACCGATGCGGCTGGCCGCGAAAAGTTTTGCGGAGGGGTTTACAGCCCGCCGGATGCTGCGAATACTTATTTTGGAGCATTTTTGGCGATATCTTCCTTGAATGCTTCAGGCCCCTCTCCCTTCACTGTTTCGTGGAGTGCCTCTCTCATGCGGTTTGGATTTCGTGCCTCGCGCCCGCGCGCGTTCACGCTGGTTGAGCTTCTGGTCGTGATCGCCATCATCGGCGTGCTCGTCGCCCTCCTCTTGCCCGCGGTGCAAGCTGCCCGCGAAGCCGCGCGGCGTACGCAGTGCATCAACCACCTCAAGCAAATTGGCCTCGCGAGCCATAACTACCACGACACGTATGGTCTCTTGCCGAATAGCCGGCACGACGCCAACTTTACGTGGATGACGATGATCTTGCCGCAGATCGAACAGCCGGCACTGTATGCGAAGTGGAAGCTTACCGGCAATTTCTACGGGCAACTCCCGGAGTGCCGCGAAGCTCGCATCAATGTCTATTATTGCCCTTCGCGTCGGTCGGCCGGCTCGGCCCAGTGGTGTGACGAAGCTCAGGACAACACCACCTCACCTCTCTACAAAAGTGCGACTGGTGACTTTGCCTTCTGCACCGGGGATTCGGCGGTCAATGGCGGGGATTACTGGCAATGGAACGGGCAGGATACGCCAGCCAACGGCGTTGGCATCCTGTGGAACGGCAACATGTCCACGTCACCGCCCGTCATCGCCGGTGGTCCGTCCTATAAGGGGACGGCCCTTCGTGAAATCACCGACGGCACCAGCAATACCCTGCTCGCCGGTGACAAGCACGTTTATCAGAAAAACCTTGCCGATGAGGCTTATGGTGATGGCGGCGCTTTCAACGGCGACAAGGGTCATTCCCATCGGGCAGTAGGCTCGAACGTGCCGCTGTCCAAGGGTCCGCAGGACACCACCAAGCGCGCCTTCGGCAGCTGGCATCCGTCGGTGACCAACTTTGTGTTCGTCGACGGCAGCGTCAGGAGCATTTCGAATTCGACACCTGGTCAAACCCTGGGCTGGCTCGCGGGCAAGGACGATGGGCAGGTAATTCCGAATTTCTAAGCTGAACGCCCCCCGCCCCTGCGGCGGAGGTTCACCGGCTTGTGCACTAGGGACTTCGTTATGGCCCAGGCAGAGTAGGGCAAAAGTCATTAAACCCCCGGGGCAGGCCCGGGGGCGATCGTTGGAAGTTTAGGGGGCCTCTTGAGCCCCTTTTTTCATGCGCCTCATGCTCTCAAATCGTTCGCCTGCAACCCATTAGGTCGCAATCTCAAAATCGAACCCGCTCGGCAGATAATCTGGATAATCCCATCGGGACGCGTGGTTGGGGTTGTCTATGCCCCCTAGCGGATCGAAAATACCCTTTCGGCGTAACAGCTTGCAACTCCAATAACCATTGATAGATACAGGAAAGAGCGGATGGCGGAATTGGATGGTGAGCGAGGCCCTGAGAGCGATTCCGGCGAGCCTGGTCTGCCGGCGTTCGACGACCCGGCCCTTTATGAAGTCGGCGCGGTAGCGTTCGACTTCGACGAGGTCGTGCGCGAGACGCATCCGCACATTCGCGCGTACATCGCGGGGATGGGGGTGCCGCGGCACGACGTGGACGACGTCGCTCAGGATGTCTATGTGGAGCTGTACCGGTTTTCGCATAAGATTCCCGCGGGCGTGCATCCCAAGCAATGGCTGAAGGGTATCGCTCGTAACCTGTGCCTCAACTACTTCCGGCGGCAAGGTCGCCGGCAGCGGTTGCAGCGGGAAGCGCTCGTGGAGATTTTGATTCGGGCTGAGCAAGAAGGACCGCCGAGCCTGGCGGAGGGGCCGATCCGACGGGCCTTGGATGGTTGTTATGACGCGCTCCCCGAAGAGAGCCGCCACCTGCTGGAACTGAGATACGAACGAGAACTACCAAGCCAATCGATCGCCGAAATGCTGAGCAGCACCGCGGAAGCGATCCGCGTCGCGCTGTTCCGCATTCGCAACGGTTTGAAACAATGCATCGCCAGCAGCCTGGCTGGTGAGGGACTGTGATGAGTGATCCTGCGAACCAGAACGAACCAATACCGCCGGCCAATCTGCGCCCGGTCGATGTGTTGATCAAGCAGTACGTCGAAGACCGAGGGAGTCTCGCGCCGGAAGAACTCGATCGGCTGATTGAGGCGCTGCGCGCCCAGCCGGCGCTCGCCATTGAATTGCGCACGCAACTGCTCGTGGATGATCTGCTTGCGCAAAAACTCGCGCTCGATCGGCGGAACTTTCTGGCCCAGGTTGGCCAGCGGATCGGCGACTTCGAGCAGGGTGAAGAAGAAATCTATAGCCAGGTTTCCGAACTGCGGGCGCTGGCGGAAGCGGAACTGGTTGAACGGCCGAAGTCAGCAGGCGGGACCTGGAAGGTTGGTTTGATCGCGCTGCTCGCTTCGGCGGCTGCTGTGCTGGCTGTCCTCGCGCCGCAGTATTGGCCCATTTCACCGCGGCAAGTGGCGACCGTCGAGGCTGTTTCGGGCGAAGCTTATTTGTCCAACGGCGCAACGCGGACGATGCTCAGCGCGGGGGATTCTCTGAGCACGGGCACGCCAATCGTTGTGGCTGCGGGCGGAACGTTGAAAATTGAATATCGCGACCAAACAACCGTGCAATTTGCCGGCGGCTCGAAGGTGACGCTGGTGGCCGATCGCAAGACCCAGGCGAAGCTCGTGCAGTTCGATCAGGGCGAGTTGGTCGCCAATGTCGCGCCGCAAAAAGATGTCGGCTCGATGATCTTTACGACGCCGCAAGCGCGGGCGACGGTGTTGGGGACGGAGTTTCGCTTAATCGTTTCGCCGGAGTCGACGCGGCTGGATGTCACGGAAGGGCGAGTTGATTTCCAGCGTCTGGCCGGTGGAGAGCCGCTGCTCGTCGCTGCGAATCAGTCGGGGGTCGCTGATGCGACGAAGCTCGTGCTCCGCGATCTGCAATGGCCGGAATGGCGCGAGAAGGCGCTGTTCGTGCTGCATGGCGACAAGCGAGAGTCGCACGTCCGCAAGGCGGACAGTAAGGACGACTTCTGGTCGCAGGAATTGGCAGCGCGGGGACCAGCCCATCTGGTCGGCGGCACCAACGTGTATTCGTTCAACGGGGGCAACCTGTATTCCGAAGAGGCGGGGGGGGATCTCGTCGCGAACATTCGAGATGCGGGCAAATTCACAATCGAAACGGTCATCATCCCGGACGCGATCTTCCGCGTGCAGAACGCCCGCGTGTTCTCGCTCGGCGATGACGACAAAAATCCCAACTTCCACTTGCTGCAGCGGGGCAGCGATCTTGTGTTTCGCATGTGGACCGATGGTTCGAGCGAAACGAACGGACCGGTGGAACTGAAACTGGGGAGCGTGAAACCGGATCGCCCAGTGCACGTCACGATCAGTTATGACGGCACCGAGCTCACGGGTTACCTGGACGGGGAATCGGCCGGCAAGGTGAAGGTCGAGGAAAGCGGATTGTCGACCTGGAATAGCGGCGCGTTTGCGCTGGGCTCGGACGCGGCGGGGCACAACGTCTGGCGGGGAACGATTTGCGATCTGGTCATCGCCGATACGGCGTTGGCTGCCGTCGACGTGAAGCAAAGCGCGGGGCAATATCAGACCCTGTTCGCCCGCCGCGATGCCGGCCTGATGTGGGACAACCTGATGTCGAAGGACCTCGATCCGAGCCAGTTCGCAGGTGCCGGAAACTGGCAACTGGTCGATGACAGCTGGCAGAATTCCAATGCTGAAGACGCCTGGTTCGGTCTTGGGCCGGAGAATCTTAAGAATTACGACCTGCTTGTCGACGTGAACTGGGTCGAAGGGGATGGTCCGCTCAAGTTGACGCTTCCCGTGGATCAGCGGCCCGTGGCGGTGGTCCTCGGCAAGCGCGGCGGCGAGCAGAAGAGTTCTCTCACCGACATGGGAGGCGGCCCGATGCCCGGCGCGGGTTCCGTCGAAAGCGATCACGCGCTTCCCCAAGGCCGCACGGCTCGCCTGGAAGTGAAAGTCCGCCTGCAGAAGGGAGTCGCGCAGCTCTCGGTGATCGTCGATGGCGAAGCGTGGCTTGAATGGGAAGGAAGCCCGGACAAACTGCCCGCAGAGGTGACCTCGCCGATGCCCGTCGTGAAGAAACCGATCCTGGTAGCCGCCGGGAACGTGGTGCGGATTGAAGCGCTGAAGATTCGAGATTTGTCCGGGACGGGGGCGATTGGACAGTAAAATGCGCGTAGGTTGGACCTCTGGTCCGACCGTGCTCAGTTTTACTAACTGTCGGACCCGAGGTCCAACCTACGAAATCGTTTCGTCGACTGGCTCCAGCTTCGCGTGGATCAAGAAAAACCGGCGCTCGCGGTTGTCGTTCTGAAAGCGCACGGTCGCCGTACGCTTCGGGCCTTCGCCTCCCAGGGCAACAATTTCTCCGAGGCCATGCTCCGGATGCAGCACATGCATGCCGTGCTTGAAGAGATGCGGCGCGTAGCGCGGACCGCTCTCGGCTTGGCGCGAAGCGAGTTCGACGCCGCTCATGAGCGAGAACCGCTTGTCGAGCGCGGGTTTCGGCTTCGTTTCGCGTTGGTCGAGTTGCGAGAAGTCATCCGCAAAGGGTTCTTTGGTTTGGCTCTTGGGAGTTGCTGCGACCGGTTCTTCTGCGAAGTCATCGTGCTCGACGAGCTGTGAATCGACATCGATGAGCTGTCGCCGCGGCGCGGACTTCGGTTCGCGAAGCTCCATCTCGTCGCGGGGGAGCTCGCCGAGGAAATGGCTCGGCACCGTCGGCGCGTTGACGCCGCGGAACATTCGCGACTGAGCCCAGCTGAGCTGCAGTTCCTGCCGCGCGCGGGTCAGGCCGACGAACAAGAGCCGGCGCTCTTCTTCGAGCTGTTCCTCGTTTCGCCGGCTGCGTTCATGCGGCAACAGGCCCTGCTCGCAGGCCACGATGTAGACCACCGGGAACTCGAGCCCTTTGGCCGCGTGCAGCGTCATGAGCGAGACGCGGTCGTTGTCGGAGTTCATCGCGTCCGTATCGGAGACGAGCGACGTCTCTTCCAGGAACGCTTCGAGGGCGCCACCCTGCGGATGATGCATATCAAACTGCCGGGCGACGGTGAGGAGTTCTTCCAGGTTCGCCAGGCGATCCTGGTCTTCTTCGCTCTCGGAATTGACGAGCACTTCGCGGTAACCCGATTCGCTCAGGACCATGCCGACGATTTGCTCGATCTCCGCGGTCAGCGACGTGCACAGTTTGTCGAAGAGGGCCACGAACTTCGCCACGGCGACGGCTGACTTCTTCGGCAGCCCTTCGATGATCCCCGCTTGCCGGGCCGCGTCGAGCAGGCTGATGTTTTTGCGCGACGCGTGTTCCTGCAATTTGTTGATCGTGCTTTTGCCGATGCCACGGGTGGGCGTGTTGATGATCCGCCGCAAGGCGACGTTGTTCCGCGGGTTATTGAGGAGATGCAGGTAGGCCATCACGTCCTTGACTTCCATCCGCTGATAGAACTCGAGGCCGTTGACGATCTGGTACGGAATCACGAAGTCCCGCAGCGCGTGCTCGAACTGCCGCGAGAGGGCGTTCGTGCGGAAGAAGATCGCGAAATCACGCGGCCGGTATTTGCCCTGCCGGACGGCCGTGGAAATCTGCGCCGCAATCTGCTCGGCTTCGTCGATGTAGGTCGGATACGCGATCAGCCGCACGGGCGAGCCATCGGCGTTCTCCGTCCAGAGCTTCTTTTTCTTGCGGCGGGTGTTGTGGGCGATCAGCACGTCCGCGACGCGGAGGATGGCTTTGGTGCTGCGATAGTTCTGTTCGAGCCGCACGACCTTCACGCTGGGAAAATCGCGCTCGAACTCGAGGATGTTGCGTACGTTGGCGCCCCGCCAGCCGTAGATCGACTGGTCGGGATCGCCAGTGACGGCCAGGTTGGGGTGATCGATCGAGAGGGCTCGCACGATGGCGTACTGCGCGAGATTCGTGTCTTGATATTCGTCCACGAGGATGTATTTGTAGCGAGCATCCTGCTGCTTGCGGACTTCGGGGTTCTCGCGCAGGAGCATGGCAACGTGCACGAGCAAGTCATCAAAATCCACCGCGTTGGCCCTGAGCAAGGCCCGCTGGTATGCGGGATAAGCGCGGACGACGAGTCCGCCGAGGGCACTGCCGAAAAGCGACGTCTCGCGGTACTTGTCCGGTGTGATGAGATTATTCTTCGCGGCGCTGATCGCGTGGGCGATGGCATCCGGCGTCGCGTGGGTCGATTCAAGCCGCTCTTCTTCGAGGACGTATTTCAAGAGCTTGCGGCTGTCGTCGGTGTCGTAGATCGAAAAATTCTCGCCGAGGCCTACGAGCGGCGCGTGGATTCGCAGGAGCCGAGCGCAGAAGCGGTGAAAGGTCCCCATCCACACCGGCTGGCCCGGCGCGAGGGCCGCCAGGCGGGACTTCATCTCGTCAGCGGCCTTGTTCGTGAACGTCAGGGCCAGGATGTTACGCGGCTGGATGTTGTGCCGGAGCAGGTTGGCGACGCGATGCGTCACGACGCGGGTTTTACCGCTCCCCGGCCCGGCGAGCGTCAGCATGGGCCCGTCGATGTGGCTCACGGCCTCGCATTGGGCGGGGGTGAGCGAGGCGAAGAGATCCGTCAGGGGGAGATGCAGTTGCGCGGCGTCCATCTCCCGATTTTAGCAAGATTTCCCGTGATTTGGGGCAATGAGCTGCTAGCAACAGCCTGCTATCATGTCATGAAGAATTTTCAAAAAATTGCGTGCTAGCTGCTTGGAATAGGTTGCGCAGTCGTTATACTTTCGCCCACTTCAGCCGCTTGTTCACCCGTGATCCAAAGATTGGATCGAGGCAGCTGAGGACTAGTTTCGCCCCAGTTTTTCGGGAGGGAACCCATGAGCCGTACCCGCATTCCGCTCAGCCGTCAGGAAGAAACCGCTCGCCAGATGAAGGAGCGTCTGGAAATGAGCACCGCCGAGATCGGCCTCACGGTCCGCACGACCAACTGCCTGGAAGAGCGCGGCATCTTCACCGTCCGCGACCTGCTCAACAGCAGCCCGGCCCAATTGCTCTCGATCGCCAACTTCGGCGAGAAGACGCTGGAAGAAGTCTACAAGGCCCTGGAGAAGTTCGGCTTCTTCCGAGCGAGCCGGCGACCGACTGCGATGGCGGCTTAGTTGCCAGGCAAATGCTCGTCGATCGGACAAAGCTATCCGGTACTTAGTACTAAGTACTCCGTACTAAGTACCGGAATCAGTCTTGAGAATGACAACCTACGTCCTAGCGCTTGTCAGCTGATTTGACCAAAGCATCCGCCAGTTCGTTGCAGTAGTACTCAATGAACGTATACCCCTGATGCCGATCTACGGGAGAAGCTCCTTTCGGTACGACGCGGCTACTGTCTTTAGGATCGTCGGAGTTCAGCCCGTGGTCCTTCTCCCAAACATCAGGCAGTCCGTCGTCATCGGTGTCCTTGGGCGACTTCTTCGTAGTTAGCCCTTCGAGGTACCAATCGTTGCTCAGTTCGAGCGGCGCGTTACGTCCCCACTTACCTGACTTGTTCTCGACTTCTTCGATCGTACGCTTTGTGACACGATCGCGCGGCCAGCACCCAGCCTGAGCAAGGATCACAGCGTGCACTTCGCGGGCGTCGACTGTTTCGATCGGCGGCGCCTGGGCTGGCTTATCGAGTTCGCGGCCGTTGTTGTTGAATTGCAGCCAGCGCGGCGTGGTGCCACCGTACTTCCAGTGCTTGGGGTGATGTTGCAGGCCCCAGTCCTCGAAGAAATTGTCCTTCACGTAGTAATCCATCTCGGGCGATAGGGCATACGGATACATCCGCTCGAGCGTTTGCGGGCCGCGCACGTAGTAGTTTTTGTAAAGGTTGACTGCGCTCTTCGCGCGGTTGCCGTGCCCGTCGTCCGCGTAGCCGCCGCGGCAGTTGTAGATCAGGTTGTTGCAGAACTCGCTGGCCGCATTTTCGCGATAAGGGGCCAGGCAAGGGACGCGGCGGGACTGATGGGCCCACAGGTTGTGATGGAGCGAGATCGCGCCGCTGTTCTCGGCGGCGGAGATGAGCCCGAAGTTGTGCGCGCCTTTATTGTGTCCCTGATCATCCGATTCCTCGATCGTACACCACTGCACCGTCACGTCGTGGGAATTGTAGAGATCGATGATCTCGTCGTTGCCCCAGCTCAGTGACAGGTGATCGAGCATGATGTTGTAGGTGCCCTGCATTTGCCGGCCGAGGCCGCCAAGCTGCAGGCAATCGCCGCCACCGCCGCTCGCGCGATTCCGCCGCACGCGCAGATGCCGAATGATGACGTCGTGCACGCCGTGGTCGAAGGACGAGATCATGCCTTCAATCGTGATGCCCGCGCCGGGAGCCGTTTGGCCGGCGATCGTGATGTGCGGGTGCGTGATGCGGATGTCGCCGCGAATGACGCCGCTGACTTCGAAGACGACGATCCGCGGACCCTCGGTCGCACACGCTGCGGCGAGGCTTCCCCGCCCGGACGCGTTCAGGTTGCGGACTTTCAAGATCTTGCCGCCGCGTCCGCCGGTTGAGGCGGCGCCCCAGCCTTCGGCGTCGGGAAAGGCTTTCAGTTTGGCGGGTTGTTCAGCGACGGCGCGAGAGTGCGTGCAGATCAGTAGCAGGATGACTAGCAGATAGTTGGCAGATCGCATGATGGGGTTACCTTGGGTTTCGGGTACAAACAAGTTGTACTGCGAATAGACCGCCAAGTCCCCTTCCCGCGCCGTGCTGGACGGCGTTCCCCCAACGCTGTGCTTTACAGCACCGCCCAGCACGGCGGTTTTCAGAAGTCATGGTCGTTTGGCAGTTCAGCCCCTCACCCCGGCCCTCTCCCCGGAGTACCGAGGAGAGGGAGTGACTTCTCGCTGCGCTCGGCTTTGACACTGCAAGTTCCCGGCTCCCGAACCCCGACTCTAGGGATACCCCGGCACACTGTCGCCGATCCACTGGTTGTTTACGACTTGCCGCCCGTCAGTCCACCATAGGTCGAAGCTGCCGTGGCCGACGATGATTGTGTCGTCGCCCGATTTGCCTTTGTAGCCATCCACGGCGTACATGAAGTTGACGGCCTTGTTGCCGCCATAGAACCAGTCGGCCCCGCTCGTGTCGGTCAGGTGGTTCACGACGCTCTGGCCGCTGCCGACGCCATCGCCGCCAACCAGTTTGTCGTCGCCGGTGCCGCCGTTGATCATGTTCAGGCCGGTGATGTTGCCCCCGAAAAGTTTGTCATCGTCGGCATCGCCGAAGAGGTAGTTGCTGGCGCCGTTAGTGCCCCAGATGCGGTCGTCGCCCGCGCCACCGTGAATGACCTCCACGGAGTTTTCATACCCTTGGTCGTCGACTTCGTTGGCGTAGAGATAGTCGTGGCCGCCGTTGCCCCAGATCTTGTCGGAGCCTTCGCCGCCGGCGATCTGGTCGTAGTCGGAGCCGCCGTGCAGCTCATCGTTCCCTTCGCCGCCGTTCAGGTAGGAGACGAGGCTGGTCTGATTCCAGAACTTGTCATTCCCCGCGCCGCCTGAGAATTCGAGATAGTCGACGTTCCTCACCGCCTGATACTTGTCGCCTTGGTCGACGAGCTTGTACAGGTCGAACGACTTGGATTGCGTGACGCCGCCGCTGGTCCAAGTGACGACGATCTTGTCGTCGTATTTGTTGTTCTTATCGCCCACCTGGTGCGTGACGACGACGTTATCCGCCTGGTCGCTCCCTTCGATGACGATGACGTTGCCGTCGAGTGAGACGTCGACCGCGCACAGGTTCCGCGATTCGAGCGATTCGCCGCGGAGTTGCGTCTTTTTTGATTGCTTTGGGGAAGATTGCCTGGCTGAGCCGAACAAACGTTGAAACATGCCGTGATAGAACGATGCCATTGCCGTACTCCTCGTATTGCTTGTGCGCCCGAAACAGGCTTCTAGAAAAGTTTGATCCGCTCACTGCTAACAGCAGGCCCTACGTGGGTCGCTTGCCGCAAAAATGTTGAGTAGATCGAGTCAGATAAGGTGGGAACCGTTATTCCCATGCAGTACCAGGCGGAGAAGCGCCAGGAATGTTACAGGCGGGCGAACGCCGAAGGTGCGTGTTAAAGGCGAGAGCCCGCGCGTGAGCCCGACGTGTTTCGTCTCAGTTCGGGACCCAGGGTGAGACGGGCTCCCCTTGCTGATTGACGGTAGCCGCCACATGCCTGAAGATAAAAGCCTCTTCTCTTCACGCGCTTTTGTTCCAAAGCAAGCATGGCGGCTGGAATCTGCGACTTCTCCCTGCGGTCGGATCTTGAATCACCTCGGTTGGTGTTGCCGGTGGTGCGTTTTCATTTGGTGGAATCAGGGCTTACACCTCCTCCCCCGGTCATTAACGAGTCGCCCGCGCAATTGCCAGCGAGCGAAGTGCTTCCGCCCGTCGTGGAGCCGGCCTCGGAGAATTCAGCGGAGTCGTCCGTTTTTGTGAAGCAGGCCCAGATCGTGATGGTGAGTCTGGCGGTTCACCTGGTGGTATTCATCCTGCTCGCCCTGCTGACGTGCACGCTGCAAGAGAAGAACTACGTGACGATCCTCGCGGCTGCGTTTGCGGAGGAGTCGCCGCCTGTCGAACAGGTTGTCGAATTGCGCAAGCCAGAGGAGGCGACGCTTGCTGATGCCGGTCTCGGCGAAGGGCTGACCTCCAAGTTGATGGACGGCGGGCCAGCTGAAATCACCGCGCTCGAGGTCGGATATGAGGACGTCGAAGCGAAATCCCGGAGTCAGGGCCGCTCCTTGCTGTCCGGCGCGGGTGCCAGCAATACAAGTGTCGGCGCAGGACACGCGCCGGGAAATTATGCCGAGTTCTTCGGCATCCGAGCGACAGGCAAAAAATTCGTGTTCATTGTCGACCGCTCGAACAGCATGCGGAACGACCGAAAAATTGCGGAAGCCAAAGAGGAGCTTCTCTACGCGCTTCGCCGGCTCAGTTCGGACCAAACGTTCTACGTCCTCTTCTTTGATTTCAGGTTCGAGAAAATGAAGCTCGCGGCGAATCAGCCGCCTCCGGACGATTTGGTGCCCGCGACGACGCCGAATATCCAGAAAGTCACATCCTGGGTGAAGAGAGTCGACTGCGATGGAGGCACCGACCCGAGTCACGCGATGGAGTTCGCGCTCTCACTGAAGCCGGATGCTATTTACCTGCTGACCGATGGCGAATTCCACGATCATGGTCGTACCATGGACATTCTCAACAGCGCCAATCGAGAGCCAAACCTGGAAAACGGACCGCAGCCCATCGTCGCCGTCCACACGATTGGGATCAGTGGCGCCGGGGACCAGGTTTTGCAAAAAATCGCCGATGAGAACCGGGGAACGTTCCGCTTCGTGGAGACTCGGCAGTAGATCCGAGCCACGCGCTTAGCTGCGGAGCGTATGCAGCTTGCGCATCAGCCAGATTTCGCCTTTGTGAGCGGCTTCATCCTGCAGCGCATGCACGATGATCTCGCGAACGCTGCGGTCGGGTTGATCGGCGGCCGGTTGAGCCAGCTCTTCCGCGGTCAGCATCACAAACAGGAGTCGCAGCCGCTGTTCTTGCTCGCGGAGTTTCGCTTTGACGACGGACAGCACGGGAAACTGCTCGGCTGGAATATTCGCGGGATCGCTTTCCCAACTGAAGAGCTCGAACCAACCGGCGGGTGCGTCCGGTTCCCGGCCCAGCGCGCCCATCGTGAGCCACTCGACGACCACATACGCGTGCCCTGCATGCCAGAGGATGTGGTTCGCGAGGCCCGGCACCCGCCAGGTCGCCGTTTCGTCATCGACTTTCTCTAAGATGCCGAGCATCGAGCCGCGAATTTCGGCGAGCAGCGCGACCAAGGTTGCATCCGACGTGGTTTGAGTCATTTCATTCGCCTCGCGCGCGGTTCCCTGTTTCTCGCTTCTGGTCCCACCCCTACAATCGATGCTCCCTTCTACCCGGAGCGCTTCCCCTTGGCCAGCCTGACGATCGAGAATTACGTCAAAGCGATCTACCAGATCAGCACGGGGCAAGACAATCGGCCGGCCACGACGGGGCAACTCGCGGAGTCGCTCGACGTTTCACCGAGCACCGTCACGAGCATGCTCAAGACGCTCAGCGAGTCCGGCCTCGCGAGTTACGTGAAGTACGGCGGCGCGGAACTCACCGATGCGGGCAAGGCGCTCGCGCTGCGTGTCCTGCGGCGGCACCGGCTGATCGAGCTGTTTCTTTCGCAGACGCTCAAACTGACTTGGGACGAAGTCCACGACGAGGCGGAGAACATGGAACACGCGGTGAGCGATCTGCTCATCGACCGGATCGACGCGTTTCTCAATTACCCCGCTCACGATCCGCACGGGGATCCCATTCCGCGGGCGGATGGCACCGTCGCGGCGCTTTTAACGGTGCCACTCGCCGATTTGCGCGAAGGAGATGCCTTTCGCATCGAACGCGTGCTCGATCAGACGCCGGATTTTCTCAGGTACCTGGCGGAGACCGGGTTGAATCTCGGCGCGGTGGGCAAGGTACAGGCGAATCGACCGGAGGCGGGGGTGGTGACGCTGCGGATGGAGCACGCGACGTCCACGCTGAGCGTGAATGTCGCGCAGCGGCTGCATGTGAGCAGGCAGTAAGCGGAAGGGATGGGGACGGGAGTCTTTGGCGTGTTTAGTCTCTGCATCATGGAAAATCGTTACACGCCAAAGACTCCCGTCCCCATCCCTTAGCTATGGCTTGGCGGGCACCGCTTTCGGCAACCCATCCCGCAGCGCGCGGATTTCCTTCTGCTGGGCCTCAATCACGGCCTGATAGCGCTCGAGTGACTTGATCAGCAGATCGATCTTCTGCTCAGCGGTGGGTGCCGCGGGCACTTCGGGCTCAGGCGGCAGCGGCGGCTGGGAAACTTCGCGCAAGTGACCGGGGCGGCTTTGCGCGAAGAACGTGCCGTCTTTGCTGCGGCCGATTTCAATCCGGGGCTGGATCAACTGGCCGAATTCGTTTTGCGAGAGCTGTGGCAGCTCGACACCACCGCCGAGGATGATTTCGATGTCACGTTCGCCGTCTTCCCGCTGCACGCGGTAACGAATGGAGTCGCCCGGTTGTTTGTGTAACGTCGGCAGGACGGCTTGATAAGCGGAACGGATCACGACCCCGTCGGCGAGGATCACGCGGTCGCCGACTTTCATGCCGGCCTTCTCGGCAGGGCCGCCGGCCGTGATGCGCTGCACGAGGACTGCTTCTTCGTTCCCTTCGAGGACCATGCCGACGATCGGGCGGCGGCGCTTGAGGACGACGACCGGCTGCTTTTCGTTGGCCGCAACCTTTGTCGCGCCTTCGACGCTCCGCAGCAAACGGCGGATGTGTGACGCGGGAATGGCATACGTCCAACCGCGCTGGGCTTTCGCCTCTTCGATCGCGAGCACGATGCCGGTCACTTCGGCTTGCTTCGTAGCGAGGGGCGAACCGCTCGAAGTTTCGACGGTGCGGAGATCGCACTGGAGGAGCGGTGGCAGAAGCAGTCCCGAGAGGGTGCGATCGGTGGCGCCGACGATGCCAAGCGAGACGATCGGCTTGTCGACGCCCCAGGCTGCCCCGGCCATCACATATTCACCGACGGCCGGTTGATCGCTGGCCAATTTCAGCGGCGACAGTTCCTTTCCTTCGCAGCTGAGGAGCGAGAGACCGGAGTATTCGTCGATCGCGAGCAAGCGGGCGTCGCTTTGTGCACCGCCGGCGAGTGTCAGGCGGATGCGGTCGTCGGTCGCGGCGAGCGTCGCAGTAATCACCTTGTTTGGAGCGACGCAGAAACCGGTGCAGACGGTGACAGAGGCTTGCTCTGCGGATTTGGCATCGGGCTTGGCTTCGTCGGTGGGAGCTGCTTCGACCGGCGTGCGGCGGATGCGGACGGTGACGATGGAACGCTGCAAGGCGGCGGCGGTCTGCTTCCAGTCGCCGGCGGGGGGATCCTGCGCGCGGATTGGCTCGCTTGCCGCTTGGGCCAACGCCAGCAGAATCGTCGCGATTAGAAGAGGACGCAGCATATCGACCAACCACTAAAACGAAATCACGGCCGCCGCTTGTGGCTGCTCGTCGAGCAGATCGAGCACGCCTTCCAACTCGGGGCCATTCATATCACCGATGGCAGGCCGAAATGACACTGGTTGCAACTCCGGGGCGGCAGGTGAATTTGCCAGGTGAGCAGGATGATCCAAGGTGACGTCGGCAGCGACTGCCTCAGGGACATTCGCCGGCGGCAACCATGTGAGCTGAATGCAAGCAGCGATGAACAGCAGGGCCGCGGCGCTCGAAACGGCGATGATCAGGTTGCGCGTAAAGTCCCGACGCCGGGCCTCTTCTTCGTGCGCAATGACTTCTTTGACGGCTGCAAAATCAAACGGCGCGCGGCAAGCGGGATACACATGGCCGAGTCTCTGCGCATCCGCCTGCAGTTGCTCACCCAGCGCGGCCAGATCGGGCGGGAGCGTGGCGGGCAGGTCGCCAGCGGCATCGACCGGTTCGGCATCATCGGGCTGATAAAACCTAAATGACATGCGAGAGGTCCTCGGCGGGGAACGCGGGCAACTGCCGGGCGTCTTCGCCTTCTTGTTCCAGTAACTTGCGGAGCGCCGCCAGACCGTGAAAGATCCGCGACTTCACGGTCCCCAGCGGGCATTCCAAAATCTCGGCGATCTCTTCATACCGCAGCCCTTCGCTGAACCGCAGCACGAGCGATTGGCGTTGGCCATCCGGCAACCTCGCCACCCGGGCCCACAGGCTGTTCTTCCATTCGCTCACTTCGGCGGGTGCATCCGCCCCCGGCATCGAACGCTCATCGGCTGGCTCGGAATCCCACAGCACCTGCAGCTTCTTTCGCCGCATGCCGATCCGCCGGCGCTCGCGGCGTTCGAGATTCAGCAGGATGCCATACAGCCAGGTATAGAGACTGCTGCGACCTTCAAAACTGGTGCTTTGTCGCGAAAGGACGAGGAAAGTCTCTTGAGCCAGATCGTCCGCATCCCAGGGGTTGCCGGAGAGAACGAGGGCGGCCCGGTGAATCCGGTCGAAGTGCTGCCGGGCGGTCTCTTGCAGGTCGAGCATGCTGAGCCTTGCTGGAATGGGCCTTCCGCCTACCTGAATCCACCCACAGAATACCATGCACCAAATACGTAGTCATCTTGCTCCGCAAGATGACGCGTCAGGCGCAGCCTGACGCTACGTTCGTTAGTGCCACCACCCCTGGTCACGGTTCAAGGAACTTTCGATGAATTTAGCGTTGATTTCGTAGGTTGGACCTCTGGTCCGACCGTCCAAAAATTACCTGACGGTCGGACCAGAGGTCCAACCTACGGGAAAACTACGCTAGCGTCTTCAAAACCGCTTCACCCATCTGCTGGGTCGTCAATCTGCCCCCCAAATCCGGTGTCGCCGCCCCGCTGAGCAGCGTTTGCTCGACCGCGGTCCGAATCCGCTTCGCTGCGGCGGGTTGATTCAGGTGGTCCAGCAGCATGGCGGCGCTGAGGATGGCCGCGATGGGGTTGGCAATGCCTCTTCCCGCGATGTCCGGCGCACTGCCATGAACCGGCTCGAACATGGACGGAAAGTTTCGCTCGGGATTTGTGTTGGTACTCGGGGCGAGTCCCAATCCACCGGCGAGGACGCCCCCCAGGTCGGTGAGCAAGTCGCCGAACAGGTTCGAGGCGACGACCACATCGAAGCGTTCCGGCCAGCGGACAAAATTCATCGCGCAGGCATCGCAGTGTTGCCGCTCGCTTTCGACGTCCGGATACTGCGGCGCGAGCTCGGCGAGGATGTCGTCCCAGAGTACATAGGCGTGCCGCTGGGCATTCGACTTCGTGACCATCGTGAGCTTCTTCCGCCGCTTGCGGGCGAGCTCGTAGCCATAGCGCATGATGCGCTCGACGCCGCGCCGCGTGTGTACTGCGGTCTGCACGGCGAACTCGTCCGGCGTGCCGCGCTTCAGGCGACCACCGTTGTCCACGTACTCGCCTTCGCTGTTTTCGCGGAGCACGACGAAATCGATCTCGTCCGGGCCCTTGCCGCTGAGGACGCTCTTCAGGCCGCGATAGAGCTTCGCCGGCCGCAAGCAGGCGTATTGATCGAAGGCTTGGCGAATCTGCACGAGTGGGGACAGCGTTTCATGATCCGGCAAGAGAGCCGGCCAACCGACCGCGCCAAGCAGAATGGCATCGAAGGGCCTAAGCACATGCAAGAAATCCGCCGGCACGACGCGGCCGTGCTGCTTCCAATACTCGATGCCCCAAGGCAACTCAGTGTATTCGAGCTGAAGGTCTTTTTCGAGTTTCGCTGCCGCGGTCAGGACACGAACGGCCTCCGCGGTGACTTCGGGACCGATGCCGTCACCTGGGTAGACGGCGATTTTGAATGTTGGCATGCGATGGGGCTGGGGGCTAGGGCTGGGGGCCGGGGAGGACGTATTAGGGTTGCAGCGTCAGCGTGATTGCGCGGAGATGCATCACTTCATTGCCGGGGATGTCAGTCGCTTTGAGCGTCAACGGCCCACGCCCCGCTTCGAGTTCGATCGTACCCAGTGACAGCGGCTTGAACTCCTTCATCTTCGACTCCGCCGGCGGTCTCGGCAGCGTGTCTTGATTGGTGTACAGCGGCGGGTTCCAACCGGGCGCCACCTTGCCGCTGAGTTTGCTTTTGAGATGCGTCAGCTCAATCGTGCTGCCGGCGGAATCTTCCGGGCAGGTGTAGAGGATCTCCACGGCATACTTGCCCGCGAGTTTGACGTCGATTTCCCACACGAGCGAGTCGTCCTTGCTTTTCCAATTAACAAAGTACGAACTGTTCGGCGCACTCGCGCTCCGTTTCACAGTGCCCTCAGGTTCACCATCGCGAGCCGGCAGCCACGTGCGCGGGAACTCGCGATAGCCAATGGGGATGGGGCGGGGATCGACGGATTTGCGTTTGCCACCCGTCGCGACCGCGGCTGAAGGCACGTCGAGTTTCATTTCCTTTCGCCAGGCCTGCACAGCGGCGGAGAGCTTTTCCACGGTTGCCGATTGCTCGCCGGCGATCGATTTCTTCTGTCCGGGATCAGCCTGCATATCGAACAGTTGCCCCTGATTATCCAGCCGATAATTCTGGGTCCGCACGCTGATGTTGCGGCTCCAAGTCGAAAAGATCATCCGGTCCGACCAATCCTTTGAGCTGGGGGCGGCCATGAGCAGCGGTGAGAGGTCGAGGCCGTCCAGCTTCTTATCACCAACGCGCGCGACACCCGCTAGCGAGCAGAGCGTGGGCAGCAGATCAATCGCGCCCGCGATCTGCTTCACGGTGTGATCCTTCGGCAACTTCGCCGGCCAGCGGATGAAACACGTCGAGCGAATGCCCCCTTCGTCGGTGGATCCTTTGCGACCCTTCATGCCACCCGTCCAACGCCAGGTATTGGGGCCATTGTCGCTGAAGTAGATGACGATGGTGTTTTCCGTGAGCTTCAGTTCGTCGAGTTTCTTCAAGACGCGGCCGACGTTGCCGTCCTGGTTCTCGATCATCGCGAGAGCACAGCGCGTCTCGTCGAGGTCTTCTTGCTTCTCGAGCGTGCCGCGCTGCGTGATGGGTTTGTCCTTGAAGCGCTGCCAGTCGCTGTCGGGCACGGCCCAAGGCGAGTGGGGCGTCGTGAACGGCACGTAGCAGAAAAAGGACTCCGCTTTGTTCCGCTCGATGAAGTCCAAAGCCTTGTTCGTGCAGAGATCGACGATGTATCCCTGCTCGCGGACGGGTTTGCCATTGTGCTCGAGCGGCGGGTCGAAGTACTCGCCCCAGTGGCCCGAGGTATAGCCGTAGTACTCATCAAATCCGCGAGCCAGCGGATGATAGGGCCACTGGCTGCCGTTGTGCCACTTGCCGAAGGCACCGGTTTTGTAACCAACCTTTTGAAAGGCTTCCACGACGGTTCGCTCGTCGAGGTTCATTCGCTCCTGGCCGGTCGAAACGCCGTAGACGCCGGTCCGCGGATGATAGCGGCCCGTAAGAAACTCCGCCCGCGTCGGCGCACACACGGGGCAAACAAAGAACCGATCGAGCGTCACGCCGCCAGCGGCGATCGAGTCGATGTTGGGGGTCGAAACTTGCTTGTTCCCATTGCGGCTGTAATCCCCCCAGCCGGCGTCATCGGCGAGGAAAATGACGACGTTTGGCCGCTTGGCATCGGCGGCGAGTGCATCGGAAACAAATCCGACGCCCAGTAGTAAAACCAGCCAACCCATCTGAAGTCGAGTCATCTTCCACCTCGCGGGCAGACCAGGAGGTCTGCCACCACAGAAACTGAAATAGCTTCATTTTCCAGCTTGGGAGTATCATCACCGGCAGTCGGCCCCTTTGCCACTACGGGTTCGAAGCTTGCCACACAACAGGAGACTGCGCCATGGGACTGCTGAAAGAATTCCGCGACTTCGCCATGAAGGGGAATGTGATCGATATGGCGGTAGGCGTGATCATTGGCAACGCCTTCAGCGCCATCGTCAAGTCGCTCGTGGATCAGGTCATGATGCCACCCATCGGTTATGTGACGGGCGGCGTTGATTTCAAGGAATTCAAATGGGAGATCGTAAAGGCTTCCGACGGAGTGAAGCCGGTGATCATCGAGTACGGCGCTTTCCTGAACGCCATTATCCAGTTCACCATCGTGGCCCTCTGCCTGTTCATGGTCATCAAAATCATGAACGAAGCCCGCAAGCGATTCGAAGAAAAGAAACTCGAAAAACCCGCCGAGGCTCCCGCGGATATCAAGCTGCTGACGGAGATTCGCGACTTGCTGGCGAAAAGGTAGCGGACTTCGGGCGGCGAGGCGATAATGAAGCAAAAGGAAACGAACGATGACTCCAGATTCCATTCAGGCAAACGCCGGCATCCTCGGTGAGAACGCTCGGTTCTCATTGAATGGCATCGAGTACGTCATCGTTCGCTCAGACGTCTTCGATAACGTACAAGCCCTTCTATCGGCCGATCACGAAGAATTGCGGCAGCGATTGGCAGAGTCCTCGGCGGCGAATGGCTGGGATGAGCCTGGGATGGAAGCTTACGACACCTACCCGGCCCAATTCGAGAACTGAAAGCAGAGAGGCCGCAGGTACGGGGCTCTGTTTCGTCTATCTGTACTAGGTACTTAGTACTTAGTACTGAGTTTGCCGCGATACGTCGGACGACGACATTCTCGGTTTACGTATGCTACGGGTCACTATGGCCAGGGATGTTCCGCCGTTTCATGCGGCTTGCGGGCGGCTTCGAGGAGGGCGACGAGTTGGGCCAGTTGGTCCTTGCTGAGATGCCCAAGCTGTTCGTGGTGGCATTGGCGGACTTCGTCGGCCAGTTGATCGAGCAACTCGACACCGGCGGGAGTGATGGCCACTTCGACGACGCGGCGGTTCTCTTTCCGCCGGCGGCGTTCGACCAGTTGACGATCTTCCAAGCGGTCGAGAAGCCGTGTCATGTCCGGAGCCCGGCTGATGAGACGCGCTCCGAGGGCTAGCGTGGGGATCGTCCCCGGCTGGGCTCCCCGCAGGAGGCGGAGGGCGTTGTATTGCTGGGGCGAAAGGTCGTACTGCTGGAAGAGCCGCTCCTCGATCACTTTCAGGCGATCGTACGTCCTCCACATATACAAATAGGCCTCTTGCTCGGGCGAATCGAAGCGTTTGCGCTGGCCTTTGTTGGAAGATGACTCGCCCATCTCCCTGAAGGTACTTATAGACGGGCGTTGATCCTAGTGGCAGCGCCAGCATGGCGGGCGCGAATTGCCCGCAAATCGCTTGGTAATGCGCCGAACCGCTGCGCTTGTCCGCTGCTAGCCCCCGCGCAGGCAGGGTATTCCGCTCTGGTTGCGGTGCGGGCGAGTTTGTATGATCCCGCGCGATTCCGCTTTTTCATTTGACGGACGGGCTAGAAGCCCATCCTACGGAACCGCCGGGGACGGGAGTCTTTGGCGTAAGACGGTTGTCAATTATGGAGAATCATCACACGCCAAAGACTCCCGTCCCCTCGCTCACTCGAATCCTGCGAGACGGTTGTCTCGTAGTGCTGGCCGCGCTCTGTCTGCTGAGTACGGGCTGCGTGCGGCGACGGATGACGATTCGCAGCTATCCAGCCGGCGCTCAGGTCTTTGTCGACGATCAAGAGATCGGTACGACGCCCTGCTCGACGAGCTACATCTATTACGGCAAGCGGAACATCATGCTCGTGAAGGATGGCTACAAGACCGAGCGGTTCGTGCAGGGGTTCGACGTTCCCTGGTACGAATACGTGCCCCTCGATTTCATCAACGAGAACCTCAACCCGGCGGAGATTCGCGACGAACGAGACATCAACGTCACCCTCACGCCGCAAGAGAACATCCCCACCGAAAAGCTGCTGGAACGGGCCGGCAACATGCGGAGCGGAGCCAGGCTGGGCCTCGTCACGCCGCTACCGGAAGTAAAGCCCAACGCCGTCTTGCCGAAGATGGGCTTACCAGGAGAAGGCCTCCCCGGCGGACAACCGATTCCATATCAGTCGCTTCCTGCGCCGCCCCCAGCTGGGACCTTCAACCCTGGTGCTCCGCCCGCGGGAACGCTTGGCCCACCGCCCGCTGGCTTCACGCCGCCGCTGCCGTAGGCGCCGCTTCACTAACCCGAATGCGTAAGCGAGGGTGAAGTGGGTACACGCTCCGAGCGACGGTATTTCGACTCTTCCAGACGACGAAACAGCATCTACGTCTGGCGCGGCTCCCATCGCTTATGCGTCGGGTTAGTAGAAGAGTTGCCCTCTCTTTCCCAGCGTGAAAGATGACACTATCGTAATCCTAGGACTTCGTTTCCCTCGCGAATCATTTCCAGGAGATACATCCATGTCGTTTGCGCGCTCGCTCGTCGTTGTGGCCGGTTTGGCAGTGCTCGCGGTCCTCACCGGCTGTGCTGAGCCCGTGAAGACGCCGACTGCGTACAAGAAATGGAATGCCAAGGACGGGCTGTTCGCCGTGCAGTATCCCGAAAACTGGAACGCCTCGGGCGGCGGCAATCACGGCGTGCAGTGGGCGGAGTTCAAAAAGGGACCCTGCGTCATCACGGTCGACTCGAATGTGAGCGGCTCGGTGATCGCGGATATCGCTGAGTCGACGAACCCCGGCGGCGATGGAGAACCGATCGATCCGAAAGTGGCTGAGAAGATGGCCCCTGCTGCCAAGTCGCATGAGTGGGTCAAGAACATGGATCCCACGCGATTTGAAAAGTTCAAGAACTACAAGGAAGAAGAGCCGACCGTGATCAAGCCGCCCGTCGGTGAAGGCCGCAAGAGTCTGTTCACCGCGGGCAGCCTCAAGGGCTACCGGATCACGATTCCCACGCGCGACAAGGCCCTCATCATCTTCGCCTACGGCCCCGCCAAGGACTGGAGCAAGCTGCAAGGCGCGTACGACAAGATCTTCGATGAGATGGAGATTGGGAATCCGGAGAACTAAGAGTGTCGTCGTTCGCTCCGCGAACGACGTTCTTTCGCGAAGCGAAAGACTACACTCATTTAAAATGCACCTTGCACGCGCCGTCGTCACAGGCATCGGCGGTCTTCCCCATCAGGTACCGCCGCTTGGCGATCTGGCGATAACAAAACTGCCAGAAGGGGAGCGAGAAGGGAATGTGCATGATGGGCGCGAGCAGCCACAGCTTCGGCAGCTTGCGCGTGAGATACCGAAACGCCGCCGCGCCGGTGTAGCGCTGCCCGTGTGGATGGATCAAATACATCTGGTCCATCAGCATCTCATGCGTCAGGTCCGGCCAGCGCCGCGTCACCTCCGTATCGTGCAATGAAATGAACGCGATCCGCCCCTGGCCATCCCACCGCGCCAAATTCTGCACCTGCCCGCTACAGAACTTGCAATGCCCGTCGTAAATCACCACCGGCACATCCGGCAATTCCGCCGGCGAAGGCAAATGGGCCTGCTGGGTTGGGCTCGCCATCGTCGATTTCGGAGTGGTGACGGTCATGGACGGGAATGAAGTGGCAAAGGCACCCAGACCTCGATACATTACCCCGCAAATTCCGGACGGGCACAACCGGCAGTACTTCAGCGTTTACGATGTTTCGGGTGGTGCTGAAAAACGCTGGCGGCAAATCCGGCATTGGGTTTGGTGTTCGATTTTCGGTGGTTAGGCTTTATCCGGTCGTCGCGGTGCGGCCGGCCCCAGGCTAACCAGTATCCGCAGTTGCGGGCCACCCACGCGGTCAGGATCACCGTGCCGGCGTAGGAGAGGATCAGGCTGGATGCACCAATCACTATCGCGGCGGGAGGTGGGATCACGCGGCCTTGCAGCAAGATGACGAGCACGATCAGCCACAGCAGGCTAACCCACGCGCCCGCGTACGTTAGGCCAAACAAGACGCCGCGCTGGAAAGATCCCGGTCGCAAGAGGATCGGTGCCGCGGGGAGCAAGGCGATGGTGCTGACGGTGCTCGCAACCCCCAACATGACGACCCACAGCCCGCCGATCTCTTTGTCGTCCGCACTGGGGGCTGCTCGCGCCAAGGTTAGCGTCACGGCGACCAGGGCCGTGGCCCACAGGAGGTCGCGAATCGAGAGCGGCACAGGTGGATCTGCAGTTGGCGGTGGGCTGGTCGTCAAGCGCCAACCGAACAAGTGCCGCACGATCCAAAATGGCAACTGCGCCGCGAGGCTGATGAGCGGGACCGACAATGCGGCGAAGGAAACGAGCTGCGGGAACTGAGGAACTCCGCAGGTGGCGAGTCCCGCAACCCAGACCAAATATAGGATTGAAGCCACCATCCAGTGCCGCCTCAACCGCAGCGCGAAGGGCCAGTCACCCCACGCGAGCCAGGCCGCCAGCAGATTTCCTTGAGCCAGGACACAGCCCAGCATGCCGAGGAACAGCGCAGAATGAAGAATCCGCGGCGGTCCGTTCTGCATCGCCAAAAGCGGCGTCACCAGGAAATCGCTGGCCAGGCACAGCACGCCCAGCAGCAGTGATGCCGGTCGTCGCCAGGACGGCATGGTGTTACTGGCAGGCAAGGGTAACTTTCGACAGGCGGGAGATGGGCGGCGTACACCTGACTATGTTACTCACCCCGCTTCTGTTCGTGCCGCTCTTCGGCTTCTTCGATCGAGTGGGACTTCGTCAGGTCGCCGTCATCCGTCGCGAGCTTGACGAGGTGCCCGTAGTGCTCGTGCAGCACGCGGAGTTCCTCTTCCGTGAGGTCTTCGACATTGAGAAGCCGGTTGCTAGCACCCTGCATCGCAGCCACAATCTCGTTCAGTTTCAGGTGCAAGGCCCGCGAGTCTTTGTTTTGCGTCCGCTGGATGAGGAAGACCATCAGGAACGTGATGATCGTCGTCCCGGTGTTGATGACGAGCTGCCAGGTGTCAGAAAAGTGAAAGAGCGGCCCCGTCACGATCCAAACCACCACCACGCCCAGCGCCAGCAGGAAGGCGGCTGTGCTGCCGGTCCAGTTGGTCGCCGAGCGAGCAAATTTCTCCGTCCACGGTTCATGCTTAGTCACGCAAAACTCCCACGTTTCCAAAGTTCACAGGTAGGTCCTTGCCTGCCGGGCAGGACCTGGCGCTGCAGGAGGACGCTGCCGTTGCAATCAAGGTCCCGTCCGGCAGACGGGACCTACTCCAAGTCGGTCTAGGGCGTTTCGCATCCTCTTGTCTACAATCCCCGGCCAACGTGCTGAAGACAGTGTATGCCAGAAGGATTAGCGAGAGCTGCGCGATGGCGAAGAACAATAAGATCCGGCCCGCGGACGATGAGGATGAACTCGAAGCTGCCGAAGAACGTCCTGCAAAGCGCGAGCCAGCTGCGCGTGAGTCGGCGGCACCATCGCGCATGCGCTGGTTCCTGAGCCGGCTCGCGGTGATGCTCGTGCTGCTCGCCGTGCTCGGCTGGTTCGCCCCGTGGCTCGCGTCACAGTCGTTTGTGTGGAAGCCGGCGCTCGGCTTCGTCATGCCGGAGCTGAATGGCAAAGTCGAAATCCGGCAGCTGTCGCTCGGTTGGCTTTCCGCCGTGCGAGCCGATGGCGTGGTCCTGAAAGACGACAAAGGCGCGGTGCTCGCGGAAGTGCTGAGCCTGAAATCCTCGAAGACCCTGTACGAACTGGCGCTGAATCAAACGGACCTGGGCAAGTTCACCGTTTGGGATCCGAAGGCGAACGTCGTGCTGCGCCGCGATGGGAGCAATTGGGAAGATTTCCTGAAGACGCTCCCCAAGAGCGAGAGCAAAGAATCGAAGCCCGTGCAGTTCGCGCTCGAAGTCATGCGAGCCAATGTGAAGTACGACGATCAGATCGCGGGCAAGCAGTGGGAACTTGAAGGCCTGGCGCTCGACGTCGATTTTCCTCTGGCTGCTGATAAGCCCAAGACCGGGAAACTCTCCGCGGCAATCAAGTCGACGACGAATGCGGCTCAGCCGCCGGGCGATCTGCAGGCGGAGTTCAATTGGCTCCCAGCTGCGGACGGCCTCGGCAGCGGCAAGGTGCAACTCAAGGCCAATCAGTTGGCCCTGGAGATTTCGCAAGGCGCGCTCGTCCGCGCGGGTGTCGATGTGCAGACGGCTGGACCGTTGTCGGCTGACTTGCAGTATGAGTTCGCCCGTAACCTGCAAGTTCACACCATCAACTTGAAGCGGCTGAGCTTGCCGCAAGCGGCGCTCGCCTCTGCAACTTATCTGAGCAGCGACCAGCCGCGGTTCGCCCTGGAAGTGGGCCCGACGCAGGTGCAACTCGATGGCGGCAAAGTCGTCGTCGGGGCGCTCGACGTCCGCTCGAATCTGCTCCAGGTGAGCGGCAGCGGACAGGCGTCGCTCAGCGAGATCAGCACGGCCGTTGCCGGCGGCGGACTCGCAGCCGATACGCAATTGCAACTGCAGGGCGTCATTGATCTGGCAGCCCTCGCCGCGCAGCTTCCGGCCACGCTCCACTTGAAAAACGACACCCGCATCGCCAGCGGTCGTGTGCAGTGGGGAGTCGTCAGCAAACAGGAACCGACTGGCCGACTGTGGCAAGCGGGTCTGCAAACGGACAACCTCGTCGCGGAAGCTGGTGGCCGCCGCGTGCAATGGGATGAACCACTCAAGCTCGAGGCGACCGCGCGGCAAACGCCGACCGGTGTCACCATCGAGCAACTCACCGGCAAGGCAAGCTTTTTCGATCTCACCGGCTCAGGGACGCTGGCTACGGGTGAACTGCGTGCCAACGCGGACTTGAACCGCCTCGTGGCTGAGCTCGCGCAGTTCGTCGACTTCGGCCAGATCAAGCTCGCGGGCAATCTCGCGGCGAAATTGAATTGGCAACAGAATCCCGGCGAACAATTGCAAGCGACCGCGACCGCCAACGTGCAGCAGTTCGAGCTCGATGCTCCGGGCGTCATGCCGTGGCGTGAAGAGAATCTGCAAGTCGGCGGGCAAGTGACCGGCCGCGTCGTCGGCTCTTCGCTCACACAGATTTCCGCCGCGACGTTCGGCGTCATCTCCTCCGCCGATCAACTCGAAGCTTCGCTCACCAAGCCCGTCGACGCGCCCGGCGCGAGCACTGCCTGGCCGTTGCGGTTCTCGCTCAAGGGTGACCTCGCCACCTGGCAACCGCGCGTGCAGGCCTTTGTGCCGCTTGCCGGCTGGCGAACGGCGGGGGGGATCGACCTGCAAGGCGCGGGTAGCTTCTCGCCAGCCACCACGGAATTGCAACCGACCAAGCTGATTCTCAGCAAGTTGGCCGTCAGTGGTCCAGGCGTCGCCATCAATGAACAGCAGGTCATTCTGGAAACAGTCGGCAGCTGGGATCAGAAGAGCCTCACCTTTACGAGCACTTCGACGACGCTGGCCAGTTCCGCAGTCGCTCTGCGCGGCGACAACATCAAGGCGGTGCTCGGCGGCGGAGCGCCGACGGTGCAAGGCGTCATCGATTACCGCGGCGATCTCGCCCGGCTGATGACCTGGATCCCCGCGACCGAGCCGCGCACGTACGAAGTCGCCGGCATGCTCGAAGGGCGGCTCGAAGCGGCGCTGCGTAATGGCAAGGTCGAAGCTGCTTGGACTAACGACTTCAAGAATCTGACCTATGCCTCGCCTGACGCGCCGCCGCCCGGCACGCGCTCGGCGACGCTCGTAGCCAATCCTTCGAACGCGTTCGTTGTTCGGCATGTCGAGCCGCTCGTGAAAATTTCCGCGACGGCCAGTTACGACCCAGCCGCCGATACGCTGGCCCTCTCGCAAGCACAGTTTCAATCCTCGCTCGCCAGTTTGACCGCGAGTGGCAACATCGCGCAGCTCACCAAGCAATGCGTCGCGGACCTGCAGGGACAAGTTGCCTATGACCTCGGGATCGTCTCGAAGCTGGTGAACGACAAGCTGACCAAAGACAGCCTCGCTAAGAATCCGCAGACGCCGCCGTTGTTGACCCCCGAACTGACGGGACAGGAAATGCGAAAGTTCGCAGTCAAGGGACCGCTTCTGACGGGTGGTGCCACCAGTGCCACTGGTCCGGGACGGTCGCTCGGCCTCGTCAATTCGGAGTTAATCGCGCAGGCCGAGATTGGCTGGCAGACCGCCAAGTATGCCGGTCTCTCCGCCGGGCCGGGCGTCATTCCCGCGAAGCTCGAACGGAGCATTCTTTCGCTCGGGCCGCTGGACCTGGCCGTGAACGAAGGCAAGATCGTCGGTGCTCCACGGGTGAATCTCGCGGGCGAAACGATGCTGCTCGAAATGGACAAGGGTCCGGTGATTCAAAGCGTGCGTCTCTCGCCGGAACTGTGCGACGACTGGATGAAGTTCGTCGCGCCGCTTCTCGCCGGCGTCACGCGAGCGGAAGGGAAGTTCTCCATTGACCTCGATGGCGCGAAGGTGCCCCTCAACGCGCCGACCACCGGCAGCGTCGGTGGCCTGATGACGATTCACACGGCGGAGATCGGTCCTGGTCCGCTCGGCCAGCACTATCTCAATCTGGCCAAGCAGGTGAAAGATATCGCTGAAGGGAACTACGCAGGCGTCGGCGCGCTATTCGGCGCGGGTGGTCAACCAGCAGCGCCCACGGCGCCAAAGCCGGGCGGCGCGCTCGTCCTGCCCGAGCAGCAGGTGAAGTTCGAGATGATCGACGGCCGCGTGCATCACCAGGGCCTGAAGATGACCGTCAAGGACGTCGTCATCACCACGCGGGGCAGCGTCGGTCTCGATCAAACGATGGAACTCGTCGCCGAAGTGCCGATTCAAGACGCCTGGCTCAAGCAAAACAAATCGCTGGCCGGCCTGAAGGGGCAGATGCTGCAGGTTCCCATCCGCGGCACCCTCACGCAGCCCATGCCGGACTTCCGTGGCATCTACAATCTGACCAAGGACCTGGCGAAGAGCGCTGCGACCGGCATCATCCAAGACCGCGCGAGCAAAGAAATCAACAAGTTCATACCTGGATTCGGCCAAGGCGCGGCACCGGTGCCGGGAACCGCACCCGCCGCTCCAGGCACTGCACCGGCACAGCCAGGGACGCCGTCGCCGCAGGATCTGCTCAACGGCGTGAAGGGCCTGTTTGGACCGAAGTGATTCAAAGTGCCAAGCACTAAGTACCAAGTGCCAAACAAAGGAGAAGGATCCAAAACTCAAGTGACAAAGAAATGCAAGTGTCTTCGGTTCGTCTTTTTCTTTATTTGATTTGGCTTTTCTCCTTTTGATTTCTTTGGCACTTGGCCCTTGATACTTGGCACTTCTGAATAACGCTTGAAAACGGAACACCCATATGAGATCAATCGCCGTCATGAATCAGAAGGGCGGAGTCGGCAAAACGACCTCCGCTGTCAATCTCAGCGCCGCGCTCGCCGCGGCGGGCAAGCGCGTCTGCGTCGTCGATCTCGATCCGCAGGCCCATGCCTCTCTACACTTGGGCGTGTCGCTGCGCGATGGTCAGCCGTCGGTGTATGACGTCCTCACGGGCGACGCGTCGCTCGCGGACGTGCGGATGACCATCGATGAGAATCTGTGGCTCATTCCCGCGCATCTGGACCTTGCGGCGGCGGAAGTGGAACTCAGCAGCGAAGTGGGGCGCGAGGTGATTCTCCGCGACAAGCTTGCGCAGGATGATGAGCGGTTCGACTATCTCGTCGCCGATTGCCCGCCGTCACTCGGCGTGTTGACGATCAACGCGCTGACGATGGTCCGCGAAGTCTTCCTGCCGCTCCAGCCGCACTTCCTCGCGCTGCACGGTCTCTCCAAATTACTCCGCACCATCGAGATCGTCAGCAAACGGCTTAATCCCGAGTTGCGTCTCTCCGGCGTCGTGTTCTGCATGTACGACTCCGGCACGCGGCTCGCGGCGGAAGTTTCCAGCGACGTCACATCGTTCCTGCAAGGGGACCAGGCCACCGGCAGCATCGCCGCCGGCGCTCGCGCGTTTGAAACGCGGATCCGCCGCAACATTCGCCTGGCTGAAGCTCCGAGCTTCGGTCAATCGATCTTTCAATACGCGCCGAACTCCCCCGGCGCTGATGATTACCGGCAACTGGCCGAGGAAGTTCTCAAGATGGCGACGCAGGAAGCTGCTCCTAAGTCCAAGGCGGGCCACTCGACTCGTCGCGCAGCCTAGTGTTAGGGCTCGCCTGTTTTCGTGTGCCACTGGCTCCGCCAGCGCTTCCTTCAAGCGGCAATGCACGCTTTAGCACTTGCAGAGCCAGTGGCACACAACTCGGGCGCCAGTGGCACGCAACTCGGACTCATACAGACGAGTCGTTGGCAAATCGAGCGCGCTCGTTGTAAATTCACAACATCCACTCCGCCACCTCTCTAGCGGTGCTTCCTCCCTATGATCCGCCGCGTCTGTGTTCTGGGTGGCGGCAGCGCCGGTTTTCTCGCCGCGATCACGGTGAAGTTTCGTTGCCCGGAACTCGACGTCGTGGTGGTCCGCTCGCCGGAGATCGGCATCATCGGCGTCGGCGAGGCGACGACGATCACGCTGCCGCAACACCTGCATGGCTACTTGCGGCTCAACATGCGGCAGTTTTTCGAGCAGGCTCAGCCGCAGTGGAAGCTCGGCATTCGTTTTCTCTGGGGTAAGCGCCCGTACTTCGATTACACCTTCTCGCATCAACTCGATACGCGCTACCTGGTGCTGCCGCGCGGCGCTGGCTATTACTGCTCCAATGGTCCCTTTGACTACGTCGGGCTCACTTCGGGATTGATGACACACAATTGCCTGTGGAATCGGCGCGGCGACGGCCTGCCTGATATTCACGGCGCTGTCGCGTATCACTTGGAAAACGAGACGTTCGTCAGCTACCTCGAGCAGTTGGCTCGGCACATCAACATCGGCATCGAGGAAGACACCGTCCGCGAAGTGCAACAAAACGAAACAGGCATCTCGGGACTTCGGTGCCAGCGCAGCGGCCTGCGTGAGGCCGATCTCTTCATCGATTGCACAGGCTTCGTGTCCCTGCTGCTCGGCAAGGCCTTGCAGGAGCCTTTCGTCAGTTACCAGGCGTCGCTGTTCAACGACCGCGCCGTCGTCGGTGGCTGGGACCGAGAGGAAGAACCGATCCAGCCGTATACCACCGCGGAAACGATGAGCTCCGGCTGGTGCTGGCGAATCGATCATGAGCACCGCATCAACCGGGGCTATGTTTTTTCCAGTGGCTTTCAAAGCGAAGCGGAGGCGGAAGCGGAGTTTCGCGCCGCCAATCCAAAGGTGAAGGAGACGCGGTTCATTCGCTTTCGCACGGGACGGTTCGAGCGCGCATGGGTGAAGAACGTCCTCGCCGTTGGCAACTCCGGCGGCTTTGTGGAACCCTTGGAAAGCACCGGCCTCGCGTGCATCTGCGAGCTCTCCCAAGGCATCGCTGAGATCCTGCACGAAACCAAGGGCCGCCCGACGCCGACGATGATCCGCGAGTTCAACAGGCGGCACGCGTGCGGGTGGGACATCATCCGCGACTTTCTCGCCGTGCACTTCAAGTTCAACACTCGCTACGACACGCCCTACTGGCAAGCCTGTCGAGCGAAGGCGGAACTGTGCGGCGCGCAGCCGATCGTTGAGTACTTTCAAGAGAATGGGCCGAGTGTCCTGTGGCGGACGACGCTCTTCGATCCCAAGGACCAATTCGGCGCGGAAGGCTACTTGTCATTACTGGTGGGGCAACAGGTTCCATATCGCGCCGATCCGTTGACCGCGGAGGAAGTCGCCAACTGGGAACGCATCCGCAAGCAGATCCGCGCCTCATCGGAGCGGGCCATTTCGGTGCCGCAAGCGCTCGCCTTGATTCGCTCGTCGGCGTTCATGTGGCCGGAGAAGTTATATCACGAAGGCATCGGGGCGCGGCCACTCGGATAACTGGTCGAAGTTCCTAAATGAGCTCTTTGATCGGCTTCACTTCCGGATCGACGAGGTATTGGGGCCGGCCGCGGAAATCGAAGAGGCGCGGGGCGGTGCTCAGGTTGATGCCCAAGTTGCGATAGAGCGTCGCGTGGACTTCTTCGAAGGTCACCGGGCGCGTTGCCGGTTCGCCGCCCATCCGATCCGTGGTGCCAATGGCCTGGCCAGTCTTCAAGCCGCCGCCGGCGAGGAGCGCGCAGCTGACGCGAGGCCAGTGGTCCCGGCCGGCGTCTTTGTTGATCTTCGGCGTGCGGCCGAATTCGCCCCAGGCGACGACCGTGCAATCGTCCGCCATCCCGCGCTCATGCAGGTCTTCAACGAGGGCCGAGACAGCCTGGTCGAAGATCGGAAGTTCTTTGCGGGCGTTTTTGAAGTTCTGCCCGTGCCAATCCCAGAAGCTGTAGTTGATGGTGACGACACGGACGCCCGCCTCAACGAGTCGTCTGGCCAATAAGAGATTCTGCGGCACGCGCGGAGCGCCGTCCCCTTGAGCCTGTTTGGGATCGTAGTAACCGTAGCGTTTCCGGGTCTTCTCGTCTTCCTTGGAGATGTCGAGAGCGTCGAAGAGCTGCGACGACGTGAGGATGCCCATCGCCCGCTGCGTGAAGACGTCGAGGCCGTCCATGGAGCGCGAGTTGTCCCACTGGCGGCGGAAGGTGTCGACGCCGCTGAGCAGGTTGCGGCGGTCGTCGAGACGAGTGGAGTCGATACCCTGCAGGACGAGATCTTCACGGCCTTCGCCCATCGGCCGGAAAGCGGAATGGCCGAGGCCGAGGAAGCCGCCGGTCGGTTCGTTGTACGGCTTGTGCTGGGTGACGTAGCAAAGGCTGACGAACGGGGGCACGCCGGGTTGCGTCGGCCCTTGCAGCCGCGAGACGGACGAACCGACATGCGGCCAGCCACCGGCGGGGGCGTTCTGGCTGAGGCGGCCGGTGTAGCATTGATGGCCTGCATGGTCGTCGCGAGCGCCGACGATCGTGCGGATGGGGACCAGCTTGTCCATGATCCGGGCCATGTTCGGCAACAGTTCGCAGATCTCGATGCCGGGGACATTCGTGGGGATCGCATCGAACTCGCCGCGGACCTCGGACGGAGCGTCGACCTTGATCTCATACATGTCCTGATGCGGCGGGCCACCGCAGCAGTAGATCATGATGACGGATTTGTGTTTTTTGCTCCCCAGCGATTGTCCCGCCTGAGCTTCTAGTTGGAGCAAGTTCGCGAGAGACAACCCACCCAGGCCAAGCGCCCCGATTTGCAAAAAGCTCCGCCGCGATTGGCCATTGCAAAGGGTCGCTTGTTGAGGGCCGAGGAGACGCAGCATGAGGGAACCCAGGCGGGAGAAAGGTTGGCGGTGTGGACGGTGGGATCAACGTTGGCTGATCCTTCTATCGTCATCTTTCGCGTGCTGACTTGCAAGAGCGTTTGCGGCGGGCCTGTAGCAAGGTCTGGCGCGCTGGTAAGTTGTTACGGCTGGTTCGATTCGACATTCCATGCGACATTCCTTTTTGGGAGCAAGATTCATGCGGATCGTCTTTGGTTTTTTGGCGGCGGCGTTGATGCTTGCAGGCAGTTTGTTCGCAGCGGAGCCCGTGAAGCTCGACAAGGGCGTGGCGACGCTGTCGGCTGCGAACAGCAAGATCACGTTCGTCGGGACGCATTCCGGGGCCAAACCCGATCCGCGGACCGGTGGCTTCGGCAAGTTCACCGGCAAAGTGACCGTTGATCCCGCGACGAAGGTCCTCACGGGTGTGACAGCGGACATCGAGACTGCTTCGCTCTTCACGGAGATTCCGAAGCTCACCACGCATCTGCAGACGGCGGACTTTTTCGAGGTCCGCGAGTATCCCAAGGCGACGTTCGAGTCGACCAAGGTCACGCCGGGCAAGGATGGCACGGCGACCGTCACCGGCAAGCTCACGCTGCATGGCCAGACGAAGGAAATCAGCTTCCCCGTCACCTACACGGTCGCGGCAGAAGGTGTGACGCTCAAGAGCGACTTCACGATCAACCGCGGCGAGTTCGGCATGACGTTCGGCGAGGGGAAGGTGGAAGACAAGGTCGCGCTGTCGGTCGTCGTCGGTGAAAAGACGGTGCCGAAATAAGACCTTACTTCAGTAACCACTGCACGGCGTCAATGACGACGTAGCCGTTCGACTTCGCGTTGGAAACAATCACCACGGCCTGCGCGTCCTTCTCGAATTGAAATTCACCCAGCGACAAAAAGCGCCCCTCAATCGGCGGCGCTTTCCGCTGGTCGACTTCGATTACCTTCGAGGTGCTCCCACCCTGCACTTCGACTTGCACCTTCGACGAGCGATTAGTGTTCGGCGGATAGGCAAGCCGCACTTCGTACTTGCCGGCCTTCAGGATCGTGGCTTCGAACCGCGCGATTGCCTTGCCGTCGTTTACCTTGTCGTCGTGCTTGTAGCCATTGCCAATGTAGTTCGACGATGCCGAGCTGTTCGTCCAATCCCCAGCGAGTTTCGCGTCGTCGTCATCCACCACGATCCCGCCGAGCTTCTTCGGATCGACAAAATCCTTGCCTGCTTTTGGCGCAGAAGCGGGCGCCGCATATTCGAGCACTTGTCCATCCTTCACGAGTTGCTCGCGGAGCTTCGCATAGGGCACATCCTGCACAGCCTGCTTGTTGTCGATGGCCATGACGGCTGCCGTCGCAGCGCTTTGGCCCAGGATCATGAACACCGGCTCCATCCGAATGCTCCCAAACGCGATGTGCGAGCTGCTCACGCAAATCGGCACGAGCAGATTTTCGCACTGGTCCTTCTTCGGAACGAGCGAGCCGTAGGCGATCGCATACGGCGTGATCCCGACGCCGATGTCTCCTTCGTTTTGCACGTAGCCGTCCCGCGTGATGTATCGCTGCACATTGTGCGAATCGATCGTGTAGCTCCCCATGCCAACGGAATCGGGCGTCGGCTTCTTCTTCGTGAGCTCGTTCTCGGTCATCACGAATCTACCGACCATCCGCCGGGCTTCACGGACATAAATCTGGTGCGGCCAGTTGCCGTTGTCTTTGAATTCATCCTTGGGCAGACCCCACTTTTTCATCTTCTCCTGCACGTCCTTGGGCACCCGCGGATCGTTCGCCACGAAGTACAGCCAGCCCTGCTGATACTGCCGGTGTTCAGCCAGAATCTCCTTGCGGCGTTCGTACGTCGCCTCAGGATAGTCGTAATTCATGCCGATGTTGTCGGTGCTGAACGGGCCATGGTTGTTGGTGTCCGTCTTGTGATTGGGAATCGGATCGAACTTCTCGAACGTCTCCCGCCAGCCCGCTTCGTACACGCGCACGAGCAGCTCGTACTGCTTCGGGTCGTAGCCCTCGGGCTTCGGAAACGGAATGCGGTTCTCTTCATGCGTCGTCCCGCACCAGCGGTAGCAATACGCCTGCACCCGCTTGTCCCCCATGCCATACTCGCCCGGCGGGTCAGTGCTTACTCTCGGCAACACGCCCGACTTCGGATCGCCCGGCACCACATACGGGCTGATCTTCTCCTTCACCGCCCCAAAGTGATGCCGGTGATGGAGCACGCCCACCTGCACACCGTTCCACTTCTCGCCATAGACCGAATTCGCCTCGCGGCCGACGTGATACTCGACCCCCGCTGCCGCGAGCAGGTCCCCTTCATACGTCGCATCAATAAACATCTTGCCCACGTACGTCTTGCCCGAGAGCATCGTGATGCTCGTGATCCGCCCGTCTGTCTTCTTCACTCCCTTCGCCCGATCGAGCCACTCATCGCGCTCAACCGGAATCTCAAACTCCTTCACATACCCTTCAAACACCGCCTCCGCGACCCGCGGCTCAAAGATCCACATCGTCCGGTTCTCACCATCAATGGCCGGCGTCCCTTGCCCCTTGTTGCCGTACTCGGTTTGCTTCTGGTGCTTCCACGTCTCCGGCTTCTGATACTCGAGCCACACGCGGTGATAAAAATCCCGCGACAGCCCGCCAATCACCGCCTTGTTCCCCGTATCGGTGAAACCCAGGCCGCCACTTGTCAGGCCGCCCAAATGCTTATCGGGCCCAACCACGACGACCGACTTCCCCAGCTTCTTCGCCTGCACCGCCGCGATGATCCCCGCCGACGTCGCGCCATAAACGACGAGGTCATACTCCTTCGCCGGCTGCTGAGCGAACGCAGCCTGAGCCATCACCAGCAAAACGAAGGACACGAAAGCCGCGCTCAGAGAGAGGTTTTGTTTCATCCCCGAATCTTAGCCAACAAAGAACCGGTCGCGTAGCACGAACCCGCTTAGCCTGCCGCCCTCTGACGACAGTCACCATCGTCCGTAGCTTCCCAACTCACTCCTGATTTCACTGAGGTCGTTCACAATCCCACCGACTTTGTGAACGCCCCCCTGCGCGAAACCCGTAAACGGCGCACCTGCGCGTTCACAAACTCACCCCCTTTGTGAACGCCCCTCGAAATGTGTAGCCGGACTTACGTCGATCACTCTAGTCAGGACCCCCATTTGGTTCGTGCGAGCGAACCGCTTGTCGGCTATCTTCAATACAGGGGCGTTCCAAGGAAGTGACCATGCGCTTAGCTACGAATCTTGTGTTCATCTTATTAATAGGCGGGTACGCCGCAACCGCCAGTGGACCACCAGGTCAGCCCAAACCGCCGAATGAAGATCCGCCGGCGGCCGTCAAGGACTTGCTCGACAAGTATCTCAAGGCCGTCGATACCAAAGATATCAAGGCGATGGCAGAATTGGTTGACGTTCCCTTTCTCGATCGGGACCGAAAGCTCATCACCGATCGCGCGGAATTGATGAAGGCCCTGGAACGGGCGGCGAGTCAATTTCCCAAGGATGCTGGCAGCCGCGTTGTGAATTCGAACCTATTTAGAACACTTCGGCCGTTGTTAGTGGACGAAGCGGACCGCAAGTTTTTTGAAAAGCTCGTCACTGAAGACGGGTGGGTCATCGTTGTGAAGTCGGACGAGGCTTTCTCGGTGCGCACGATCCTCATTCGACAGCAGCGCGGCAAAATTGCGGTGGTCGGAGGCCCGCTCAAGCAGAACCACTTGATGCCTGCCAATCGAATACCGGAAGACGTTGATTCAAGTTTTGATAAAGCAAAATCATTCCGACTTTATTCGCTCGAGCCGGAAAGGAGGGACGAGAAGGATGGCTTCCACGGGTGGCATATCCTGGGAGAGACGGAAGTGAAGGATGCCACGGACCGCAAGCGAATTTGCGATTCCCTGCGACTCTCGGCAGAGGATAACCCAGGGAGGGTCGCGAACTGTTTTAACCCCCGCCACGGTATTCGTCTGATCGATGGCGACAAAACGGTCGACCTCGTGATCTGTTTTCATTGCTTATCGGTGGAAGTGTTCGTGAACCATAAACAGGTCCCTGGATTCCTGACGACAGGGCGCCCACAGACCGAACTTGACGCGGTGCTCACAGCTGCGAAAGTGCAACTGGCCAAGCCCGCAAACGAATAAAAGCCACCACAAGGAAATGCCAGACCCCAAGACACTAAGTGTTGGCGACCGCATCCGCATCTTGAGAGTGCCGGATGGCGATCTGCGCCTGCGGGAAGAGAAAAGGGCTCGCAACGAGGAATCGACTGACTGTACGGCAGATGCCATTGAGCTCATCATCGAGCAAACGCCCATCGTGCCGATTACGCGAATCGATGACGACGGTTGCGTGTGGTACGAGACTCAAATCATCGGTTCGAATGGAACCGAAGAATGGCATTCGCTCATCATTTACGACGATGACAGTTGGGAACTCGCTTAGCCTGCCGCCTCTTGGCGACAGAAAAATGGCACTGCCGCCAAGAGGCGGCAGGCTAAGTAGATGTGGCCGTAACTTGTGAATTTGGCGCGATTTAGGTCGCCGACTCTATCGTCAGACCACACGCCGGGAATAAGATCAACGGCAGCTGCCGAATCACATCCAGCCAGCGGTTTTAGGCCTTGTTGATCAAACCCGCCTGGCTAGTCAGCGAGATCGGCAGAACGGGAGACCGGAACGCTTGGCGCTATCGATGGGGGAGTTTAATGCGCTGGTCGATGCGCATAGCCCCGCGTTGTACCGGATTGCCTATCGGATGATGGGGGACCGGCACGAGGCGGAGGATATGGTGCAGGAGACCTTCCGCTCAGCGTGGAGGAGCCGCGAGGCTTACCGCGCCGGGGTTGGGGACCGCGCGTGGCTCGCGTCCATCTTGCGTCGGCGGATTGTCGATCGCTGGCGGCGGAAAGCACCCCCACCCACCCTGGCAGGCGACCAACCACTGGACGTTGGCGTCGCCGCCGCTGATCCGCTGGCGGGCGATTACACCGACGAGATGCAATTCGCGCTCTCCCAGCTACCCCCCGAGCTGAAGGAAACGCTGTTGCTCGTCGTCGTGGGCGAACTGACCCATCAGGAAGTGGCTGACCTGTTGGCGATACCGCTCGGAACCGTCCTCTCGCGCGTAAGTCGCGCTCGGAGGCGGTTGCGGGAAGTGTTGATTGCAGCTCGCGCCTAGCGGCGAAGTGCCAAGGGCCAAGTACCAAGTGCCAAACAATGAATAAGGAATAAAATACATAAAAATAAATAGACTAAAATTAAATTCATGTACTTGAAATGTGTTGTTTGTTCTTTTGATTTTTGATACTTAATTTTTGTTTGGCACTTGGCACTTATGTTTGTCCGCAGCGATGACGAACTCGACCGACTGCTCCGCGATATCGCGGTGCCGATCGAGCTCGCTGCGCGCCTTAAGGGGATCACGATCCCTTCGGATGATGAGCTGGATGATGAACTGTGCGGCGTCATCATGCCGGAGTCGCTCTGCCTGGCCTTGCATGGGATTCCTGAAGACGACGAGCTTGATGGCGAGCTCACCGAAGTTGCTGCTCCCTATTCGCTTCGCTCGCTCGTGCTCTTGAAAACGCCGGGGCAGCGCTGGCGGGAAGTCAGCCGCTGGCTCATGCAGGCTACAGTCGCCGCGGCGTTGTTCTTAGCGGTGAGTGCGACGCTGTTCACTTCCGGAGCGGCCTTTTTGAGTTCGCGCTTCCTGCCGCAGAACACCGACCCGCAGTGGATTGTGCTGACGAATGCGGCGGAGACTTGGAACGGCGAACAGACAGCGCCACCGACGATTGAGGAGGGGAACGGCTGGACTCCGGACGAAGCGGTGCTTGTCGCGTCCCTTCCGGAAGTTGATGTTCCGAGCGGCGCTGCGACCTTGCTCCCCAATTGGGACGAATCGTTGTCGCCCGTCGCACCGACCGGGGCTGTCGCACAGTGGCAAACGCTCCTGCGGCATGGTCTCCGTCCTTGGGACGATGTCGTGCTCCTCCGCTGGGGCCTGCTCGGCGCGCCGCAGTATGCCGAAGACGAACTGCCGGAGTTGACGCGCATTCGTCTGCCCAATCGCTCCGGCATCGAGTTGCCTCTGGTGCCCGGTAACGACCGCCGCTTCTGGCTTAAGGAAAACATCTTCCCGCCCATCGATCCTGCCGGTCATGCGAAGCTCGCGCAGTTGGAGATCCCGCTCAACACCTCGTCGGCCGCGCTCGATTTGACCGAGACCGCGCTCGCTGCCGGCAAGCTGCCGAACCCGGATGACATTCGGGCCGAGCAGTTCATGGCGGCGCTCGAGTCCCGATTTCCGAAAGCGCCCGTGGGCCGGCTCGCGCTGACCGTGCAAGGTGCGCCGTCTCCCTTCGGCCCCAGCGATGCGCTGCTCTTGCATGTCGGTGCTCAGGCCGGCAAGCTGCGGCGGCAAACGTCGCAGCCGACGCACCTGGTGATTGCGATCGACACTTCGGCGAGCATGGCCCGCGGTCGAAAGCTGGAAATGGTCCGGCAGGCGGTCGAGCAAGCGCATCGGCAACTCGGCCAGCGCGACTATTTGTCACTGGTCGCCTTTGATGAAGAAGTGGTCTGCCGCGTCGAGCATCTGTCGTCCGCTCAGCGTGACGAAATACACGACCAGCTGCGCGACCTCTTGCCGCGCGGGGGCACGAACCTGGCCGCGGGACTGCAATCCGCAGCGGCGGTGTCGTTGACCGAGCCAGCCGCGCTCGCGGGCGTTCCGCATCGCCGCCGGCTCGTGCTGATCACAGACAGCCGCGCCGCGATGCCCGATGACACGGCAGAAAAAATCGCCCAAGTCCTGACGCTCATCAGCGACGAAGGGGTCGGCCTCGATGTGCTGGACGTCTCCGGCAGATCGACGCCCGATCCGCTCCTGCAGCACTGGACGCAGCAGCTCGCGGGCACCTATCGCAGCGTCACCGCGCGGAAGCAGCTTTACGCGTCGCTTGTCGAAAGCCTGGCCGGTCACAACCCGGCGGTGGCCAGCGAAGCGAAGGTGAAGCTGGTGTTCGATCCGAAGGTGGTCGCCGCCTATCGCCTGATCGGCCACGAAACCAACTTGCTCGCGCAGGTCGTGCCGGTTGCTCCCGATGCCCAACTGCTGCCCGAGGAATGTTCCTCGGCCCTGCTCGAAATCTGGCTCAAGCCGGGCGCGTCTGCGAGTGCTGAACTGGGCCAGGCGATCGTCAGTTGGAAAGACCCTCGCACGGGCGCGAAACAGGATCAGAAGGTGAAACTCGACCGGAAGGCGTTTGCCTCGTCGTTCAGCGAGACACCGCTGTCGTTTCAGACGGTCGCCGTCGCCGCGGAAATCGCCGAGCAGTTCCGCGGCTCGCGGGAAACGCTCCGCACGGCCGGCCTGTTTTCCAATCAGCAGGCCCGCAACAACGCAGGCACCATCAAAACCGCCATCCGACCCTGGAGCACGATCCGCCAAGAGCCCGACGTCCGCCGCCTGCTATCGGCCCTCGAGCAGCTGGAGAAGATTCGGGGGAGGTAAATGTGTAGCCGAAGTCGTGAGACTTCGGAGAAGCGGGGAAGACGCGGATTGGCGGAAGTCGTTCCTAGCGCAACTGATGACTCACGTCTTCAGCTACTGGGACCAAGTGACGGCGACCATGACATTTTGGCGGAATTGAATTCTGGCGAATCCAGCTACCATTCCCTCATCCTGCCGGTTTCCTGCTGAAACGGTTGAAGTTGGTTCACCGGCACGATAATTTACGGTGATTGTCAATTGAGATGCGTTTAGCGCTGGGAATAGACCGCGGAAACTGAGACGAAAGCAATTCTCGGGCGAGCAGACCTGGAGGTCCGCCGCACGAAGATAAAGGAATCAATATGAACAGGCGCGTGTGGGGTTTATTGGCCGTGGCGACGGCAGGGTTCGTCGTGAACGACGGTGTGCAGGCACCGCAGGCAAGCGCCATCGAACCAGCAGCAGCGTTTCTCGATGGTCTGCGCGAGCGTCATTACTACGACCAGGCGATCGAATACCTGGACCGGGCAGCGACGAACCCCGCCGTGCCGGTCGAGTTCAAGAACACCTTGCTCTATGAACGCGGGGTCACTCTGGTGCAGAGCGCGAAGGAACAGCGCGATCCGAAGCTGCGTGAAAAGGCCTACGACGACGGGCAGCAGGCGCTGCAGAAGTTCATTTCCGCGAACGGGACGCACATCCTGGTCCTCTCCGCCCGCAGCCAACTGGGCAATGTCGTCGTCGAGCGTGCTCGGCAGAAGATGAAGCGTTCGGAGAAGGCTCCGGCCGCCGAGAAGTCGACGCTGATGACCGAGGCTCGGGGACTCTACAACGAGGCGCTCAAGGTCTTTGAGGAGCTCTCCAAGGAAATCGGCGAAAAACTGAAGGCCTATCCGGCTGCCATCGACGAAAAACGGGAAGCCAAGAAGCATGAAGAGCGCGAGCAATATCGCAAGGATTATCTGCAGGCGCAGCTCCTCAGCGCCGCCACTCGCGAAGAATTGGCCGAGACCTATCAAGCGGGTCAGAAGGAACGAACGGAAGCCCTGGAAACCGCTGCCAAAGAATACGGCGAAATTTACGACAAATACCGCACGCGTCTCGCCGGCCTTTATGCCCGCATGTACCAGGGCCGCTGCCTGCAGAAAATCGGCAAGCACAGGGACGCGCTCGGCTACTTCAACGAACTGCTCGCCAATCCGGACAACCCGGAGCCCTTCCGCGTCATGCGGATCAAGGTGACGGAACTGGCCATCGATTCCTGGCTCGATCAGAAGCTCTACCTGGAAATCGTGGACAAGAACAAAGAAAAGCGGCCCATGCAGCTCGTCGATTCCGCTCGTCCGGCGGAAGACAAGAGCTCGGAATTCATGGGCATGCGAATTGGCATTGCCAAAGCGATGAAACTGTATTCCGACGAGCTCAAAGCGAAAGACGCAAAAGACCCCAATATTCGCAAGTTGATGGCTGACGGCGGCAAGCTTGTGCGTTATGTCGCGAAGTTTCCTGGTGAACACCAGGAAACGGCCAAGAAGATGATGGCCGACTTCGGACCTGTGGAGGACGCGGGCGCTCCCCAAGGCCGTCAGGAAGCCAAGACCTTTGCTGATGCTCGCAAGTTCGGCAAAGAGGCCGTCGAGGAAATGCAGGCGGCGAACCTGCTCGTCAAGGATTTGCCGGAGCGGATGAAGGCGGTGAAGGATCAGGCCGAGCGGACGGCGATGAAGAAGCAGATCGAAGACGCCCAGAAGGAGTCGACCCGGGCCAAGGAAGACGCCGTCTATTACCTGAAGCTGGCGATGAGACTTACCAATAGCGAAACCGACATCGTCGACGTCAACCTCGTCCGCTATCTGCTCTGTTACCTGTCCTACATCAACAACGAATTCTACGAAGCAGCCGTCATGGGCGAATTCCTCGCGCGGCGCTATCCCGACAGCCAGGGCGCTCGCCAATGCGCGAAGATCGCGATGGCGTCGTACATCAAGCTTTACGCCGAGAAAGATCCGAAAAACCCCGATGAAAAGAAGGACTTCGAAGCCCAGCAGGTCATCGGCATCTGCAAGTACATCATTGCCAAGTGGCCTACCGAGCCCGAAGCGGCGGAAGCGAGCAACACGCTGATTCCATTCATGATCAAGGAAAAGCGGCTGGCCGAAGCGCAGCAGTTTTTGGAGCAGATTCCGAAGGATGCACCGGCTCGCGGAGCCGCCGAATTGAAGACGGGTCAGGCGTTGTGGGCGGCGTACTTGGAAGGTTCGAGCCAGGTTCGTATTTGGGAAAATGGCACGGAGCCGAAGCCGCCGGAAGTGGACCTGCCAGCGCGGAAAACGGAGCTCGAAGCCCTTAAGACCCAAGCCAAGTCGACCCTGGTAGACGGTGTCGGCCGGATGCAAGCCTCGGGGGAAGTCAGCCCGATCACTGTGACGGCTGTGCTCTCACTCGCGCAGATCTACGTTGATACGAATGAACCCGCCAAGGCTTCCGCGCTTCTGGAAGATCCCAAGATCGGCACGCTCGTGCTGGTTCGCAAGGGTGACGAAACCACGAACCGCGAAGGCTTTCGCGAAGAGACGTATAAGACCGCCCTGCGGTCCTACATTTCCTCTCTGGGCTCGGCCGGGGCGAAGTCCGACGAGATCGTCACGAAGGCCAAGGGGGTCATGGACTCGCTCAACCAAATGGTCAGTTCCGACGAAAAGGGGCAGGCCAAGTTGATTGGCATCTACGTGAGCCTCGCCCGCGATCTGCAAAAGCAAATGGAACTCGCCGACACCCCCGCAGCGAAGGTTGGCCTCGGCAAGGGCTTCGAGGCTTTCCTTGGTCAGATGGCCAAAGAATCGAAGGACGTAAAGGTCCTCAACTGGGTCGCGGAAACCTACCGCGGCATGGGTGAAAGCTTCGGCCCGATCTCCAAGGGCATTACCCCCGAAGCGACCAAGTACTTCACCGAAGCGGTCAACACTTACCAGCGGATTCTCGATACGGGCGAAAAGAATCTGCCCAAGGGGATGGCCACCTCCCTCCGTTTGCAGATCGCCCGCACCAACCGCGGCATGGGCAAGTACACGCAGGCGATGGACCTGTTCGACAAGATTCTCAAAGAGTCGAACATGATCCTCCCCGTGCAAGTCGAAGCAGCCCGCACGTATCAGGATTGGGGCGCCCTCCCGGGCAAGCCGGAAGACAAGATGGAAGAGAACTACCAGCGGGCGATCTTCGGCGCCCGTCCCGTGAAGGACCCGAAGGGGAAGGCCCCCGACAAGAACAACATTTGGGGCTGGGCGCAGATCGCCAAAGTGGTCTCCTCGGATCCCAAGTACAAAGACACTTTCCACGAAGCTCGCTTGAACCTGGCCCTTTGCCGGTACAACTACGCAATGGCCCAGAAGGACAGCAAGAAAAAGAATGAGCAGCTGAACTACGCCAAGCGCGACGTGGCTGTGATGTACGGCTACTATCCCGACCTGGGCGGTGACAAGTGGCGTCCTCAATACGACACGGTGCTCAAGAGCGTGCAAAAGGCGCTCGGAGAACCCCAGGTGGGTCTCGCTGCCTTGAAGCCAGCGGAAACAGCCCCAGCTTCGACGACCAAGGGTACAACCGGACCTTCCGCGAGCAGTGGCGGCACCCCAGCCACCACCAAACCGGCCGCTTCAACCGCTTCCGCCAAGTCCTAATTTCAACTCACCAACACACACATCATCGCCGCCACCGCGGCTGTTCGATCGTACAGGAGATTACGGAATGTTGTTTCGTTCGTTCAAGACTTTGCTGCCTGTCCTGGTGGTCGCTGGTACTTCCGCTTGGCTCGCGCAAGCCCCCGTCGCGCAGGCTCAGTCGCTCGATTCCGTCTACACGACCAAGGGTGGCGCGCCGATCAAAGGGACAATCACCGAAGCGATGACTCGCGACCAGGTGACGCTCGACGTGGGCGGCATTCCACGGCAGTTTCCGATCAATGAAATCACGAGAATCACCTACGGCGACGAGCCCAGCGAGCTGACTAACGCTCGTAACTCCGTGAATGCCAAAAACTACAACGCGGCCCTCGAAGAAATCAAGAAGATCGCGCCGCAGGATCTGAGCCGCGTGCACATGAAGCAGGACGCCGATTACTATCGCGCGCTGTGCGAGATCAAGCTGGCCATGACCGAAGGGGGCGACAAGGCCAAGGCTGACGCGGCGATGAAGGCCTTCGTCGGCGGTGCGCCGAATAGCTACCACTATTACGAAGCGGCCGAGATGGTGGGCGATCTGGCCCTCTCGATGGGCAAGTACGATGACGCGGTGCGGGCGTATGGCGCGATGGCCAAGGCTCAAACCGAGGACATTCAGATGCGGGCCAATAACAGTGCCGCTCGCGCCCTCGTCGCCAATAAGAACTTCCCCGATGCACTCACGCGTTATCAGGCGGTGCTTGACTCCGGTCTGGCCACGCCCGAGGCAGCCAACCAAAAGGTCTACGCCACGATCGGCAAGGCACAATGTCTCGGGGAGACCGGAAAGCCGGACGAAGGGATCAAAATGCTGGACGACATCATCCAGAAGAACGATCCCGCCGATTCCAAGCTGTTCGCCCGGACCTACAACGCGCTGGGCGCTTGCCACATGAAAGCGGGGCGGGCCAAGGATGCGATTCTGGCCTATCTGCACACCGACGTGCTGTTCTATACGGACGGCGACGCCCATGCAGAGGCCCTATATTGGCTGACGAAGCTCTGGACTCAGGAACAAAAGGCTGACCGGGCCACGGCTTGCCGGGCTACGCTGCGAGATCGATACTCGGGCAGCCTGTGGAATAGCCGGGAGTAAGGGCGGCGAAAATGGCGGGGGGGTCGAACGCACAAAAACCACGCATAAACCGCAGCCTCGCTGCTTTACGCCGGCGGGCTGCATTAATTAGAATGTCGCCACTTTCCGGAACCCGTCAGGCAGGCGGGTTTCTCGCAATAGAGCAGGGGACGGGAGTCTTTGGCGTGTCGGCGTCTCCGGCAATGGACAGCCGTTTTACGCCAAAGGCTCCCGTCCCCGGTCCATTCTGCAGGGTCGGGGAATAAATTTCGAGCGCTGGAAAGAACCAGATCAAGTAACTACGCTGGAATTGCTTAAGGCGCTAGTATTTGGCGCCTGAGTACTTTTGCAGCGCAAGCAACGTTCATCACGGGTCCAATCAACGAACGCACAAGTCCAAGCGGGAATGAAAGAGGCTGTTATGGGGTCGGTCAGTGGATCGAGGGTTTGGTTACGCGTGTTCCTGATGCTCTTTGTGCTGGGCCTGGGCCTGGAAGTGGCTCAGTCGACCGGTCTGCTCACTCCCGCAGCAGCGATGGCTCAAGATCCACCGGCGGACGAAGGCGCTGCCGAAGAAAAGAAGCCGCAGATGAGCTATCTGCAGTGGTTTTTCAAGGCGCTCGGTATTCGTTATACGGTGGCCTTCCTCGCCATCTCGTTCACGTTCGTCGCGGTCATGGTGATGAACTTCCTCACCTGCCGCCGCGATTCGTACGTGCCGCGGCACTTGATTGACGGTTTCGAAGCCCATCTCAACGAAAAACGCTTCCAGGAAGCGTTCGACCTGGCGAAGAACGACGATTCGTTCCTCGGTCAGATGCTCGCCTCCGGCATGGCCAATCTGCAGGCTGGCTATGACAAAGCGGTCGAAGCGATGGCCGAAACGGCCGAAGACGAAGGCATGAAAATCGAGCATCGCCTCAGCTATATCTCGCTCATCGGTTCCATCAGCCCGATGGTGGGTTTGCTCGGCACGGTGGACGGCATGGTCGCGTCCTTCCAGGTTATCGCCATGAGCGACGCATCGCCCAAGGCGTCCGAACTGGCCGACGGTATTTCGATGGCGCTCATTACGACGCTGGTCGGTCTCGTGCTCGCGATTCCGGCGATTCTGGCCTTCAACTTGTTCAAGAACCGCATCTCCCGTCTCACGATGGAAGCCGGTCATGCTGCCAACAAGCTGATGGGCCGCTTTGAATCGATGGGCAAGAAGTAAGTGTTCTCGCAGGTCAGGCTCAGCCTGACCGGATTGCAATCAATGGTGGGTCCAGGGTCTCGCGCGATTTTTGGTTGATTGAGGTAAGTTGAACATGGCTGGCGTCACCAAAAAAGTATCCGTCGAAGCGGTCGAACTCGACTATACGCCGATGATCGATATGACGTTCCAGCTGATCGCGTTCTTCATGATCTTGAACAACTTCGAAGCCGCCGAGCAGGACGCCCGCATCAAGCTCCCGGCGAGCGCCTTGGCGAAGCCGCCGGAAGCGCCGTTCGAGACGCCGATCACGATCCAGATGACCAAAGACGGCCAGCCCTTGCTCGGCGGCGAGTTGTTCGCCGATCGCCGGGCCATGGTTCCAAAGCTCAAGAACGAAGTGTATGTGCTCGAATCGCAGAACAAGGCGGTGGCCAACGCCACGATCATCATCCGCGCCCACAAGGAATGCAAAACGGGCGATGTGCAGGACCTGATCAAAGTCTGCCAGGAAGTAGGCTACGAAAAGTTCACTTTACGCGCGGAAGAGCAACGCGGTTACTAGTTCCCCATCCAGTTCGCATTCGCTAAACGCCTGCCAGAGTCAACGTCATGGGTTTGAAGCTTAAGAAGTCGAACGTCAGCGACAAGATTCCGATCGACATGACTCCCATGATCGATATTGTCTTCCAGCTGCTCACGTTTTTCTGCATGACGCTCCGCGTGGCGACGGCGGAAGGGGATTTCAACATCCGCATGCCGCTCGCCGCGCCGCGGGCGGGTCCCCCGGATCCAAACGCCCTCCCGCCGATGAAGCTGTTCCTCAAGGCGGATTCATCCGGCAACTGCGCTCGGGTCGTGATGAACGATTCGGAGTTCAGCGGCGGTGATCGCTGGCGCCGGCTGCACAGCCACGTTGCGGGCATCGTCGGCGAAGGCAGCCTGGCCGCTTCGGCGGAGGTGGAGCTCGTCTGCGATTACAACCTGCACTACGAGCACGTCATCGAAGCAATTACGGCCGTCTCCGGGGACGTCAATCCGGACGGGACGATCGTAAAGATGGTCGAGAAGATCAAGTTCTCGCCGCCGGTAGCGCCGTAGTACAAACCCATTGGTTCGTACGCTCCACGCGCTTGATCCTCATTAGCGCAGCCGAGTATCTTGGGAAGGGCCAGCTCCCTTTCCTCTCCGGATGCGTTCCCGTCATGCCTTCGCGGTCCACTTCACTCGCGCTGGCTGTCACGTTGCTGCTTGGTTGCGCAGCAGCTGCTCAGGCGCTGGCCGCTGAACCAAAGACGTCGCCCGTGTCGTTTGGCCGCGACATCCTCCCCATCCTTCGCGAGCGCTGTTTTCGTTGCCACGAAGGGAAAGACAACCGCGCTGGCGTTCGGCTCGATGTGAAAGCGGCGTTGCTCGGTGAATCCGGCAGCGAGGCATTGGTGGTGCCAGGCAAAGGCGCAGCGAGCCGGCTCGTCGAACTGATCCGCGCGACGGATGAGAACGAGCGAATGCCGCCGCAAGGTCCACGGCTGACGGCAGCTCAGATTGACGTGCTCGCGCGGTGGATCGATGAAGGCGTCGCCTGGGACGCAAACCTGCTGCCGGAGCGGGATTCAGCCGCCGATCACTGGGCGTTTCAGCCGGTTGGAGTTCCGGCCGTAGCCGGCGCGGCTCGGCAGGAGCCTCGCCCTCCCACGCTCATCGACTACTTCATCACCGCGGCCCACGAGAATCAAGAGCTCGTTCCCGCGCGCGAAGCTTCGCGCCGCGTCCTCGCCCGCCGGCTCTATTTCGACCTCTGGGGATTGCCGCCGACTTGGGATGACTTGCGGGCCTTCACCGCTGATCAAAGCCCTGACGCCGTGGAGCAGCTGGTCGATTCCTTGCTCGCCAGTCCTCGTTACGGCGAGCAGCAAGCGCGGCATTGGCTCGATGTAGCTCGCTGGGCGGAGTCGGAAGGGTTCGAAAGCAACCATCCACGCGCTCATGCTTGGCGCTATCGCGATTACGTAGTGCAGTCCTTCAACAGCGACAAGCCGTTCAGCGAGTTCATCACGCAGCAGCTCGCCGGTGATGAGTTGCCGGAGTACTCGGACGACAACCTCATCGCCACCGGTTATCTCGCCGCGGCGAGGATCAGCAGCAACGAAGAGGACAAGGCCCTGCAGCGGAACGACGTAAGCGTGGACATCGTCAACGCCGTCGGCAGCGGGCTGCTCGGCCTGACGCTTCACTGCGCCCAGTGCCACGATCACAAGTTCGACCCGATCTCTGCCCGCGATTACTACGCCCTCCATGCCTTCTTCACCCGCGGGATGCCGCTCAATGCGCAGTTACGAAACGACATTGCTCTAACCAGCGAGCAGCAAGCGCAGCGGACCGAACAGTTGCAGGCGATCGCCCTGCAGCAGACGCTCTTCGAGCAAGGCCGGCAGCGCCTGCATGCGGAGATCCGCGCGGAGCTGAAGCCGGAAGAAAAACGCGTTTACGATTTGCCCACCGATGTCCGCTCGCGCGAGGAGGAACTACTAGCCCGCAAGCTCAGCCTGAAGTTTCAGAAGAGTAACGGCGAGCTCGAGAAGTTCATCGACCCCGCGAGCCGCAAGCTCTACGACGAGCTCAAGAAGCGGACGGCGGAACTTGACAAGGCGCTCCCGCCGCCGGCGCAGACGTTCGCCTTCTATTCGCCGGTGACGAGCCCGCACGAGGTTCGCGTGTTGCCGGCGCTTGGTTTTTATCCGCTGCCGTTTGAGCCTGAAGTGTTCCGGCGGTCGAAGAACTATGTGCTGGAGCGCGGCGAGGTTCACCAATTGGGCGCGGAGGTCGGGCCGGCATTTCCATCCATCTTGAAGTCGGTTCCGGGCGCTAGTAAGCCACCACTCACGCGGCGCGAGCTGGCCCGCTGGCTGACGAGCAACCAGCAACCGCTCGTCCCGCGGGTCTGGGTCAACCGGCTCTGGCAACAGCACTTCGGCCGTGGCATTGTCGTGACGGCGGATGATTTCGGCCTCCGCGGCGCGCGGCCAACTCATCCTGAACTGCTCGATTGGCTGGCGACAACTTTCATCGAGCGCGACTGGAGCACCAAACGCGTGCAGCGGCTGATCGTGACGTCAAATGCCTACCGTCAGTCCACGGAGTCATCTCCCGGCGCGCTTTCGCGCGATCCCGATAACCGCTGGCTGACGCGGCATGTTCCCCGGCGACTCACCGCTGAGCAGCTACATGATGCGTGGCTCGCGGCCAGCGGCGAACTCGACAATCGCATGGGCGGGATAAGCGTCGCACTCGACCAGCGCGAAACATCGTTACGGCGTAGCTTGTATTTGTTCCAGCGCCGCGGGCAAGCGCCAGACGTGCAGCGGCTGTTCGACGGCCCGCAGGAATGTTCCGCAAGCGTCGCTCGGCGCGAAGTGACGACGTCGCCGCTGCAGTCGCTTTATCTGCTGAATAGCCCGTTCGCCAGCGAGCGAAGCCGCGCACTCGCGAAGCAGTTGGAAAGTTTCTCGAGCGATCGCGCCGAACTGCTTCGGGCCGCCTTCCGCCGAATCCTGCTCCGCGAGCCTGAGGCTGAAGAACTCGCCGCAGCCGCCGAGTTGTGGGATGCTTCCCTGGTGGCGGAGCCGCTTGCCAGCGTGTGCCAGGCGCTCCTGAATCTCAACGAGTTCAATTACGTGGAGTGAACCTCAAATGCAGCAATCGCGCAGGCACATGTTGCAATCTTCCACGCTCGGTTTCGGCGCCGTGGCGCTCGCTGGACTTTTGCGCGACGAAGGCCTGCTCGCTGCCGATGGGTCTCAAGTAAATTCCCCTGCCGCGACGGCGAAGAGCGTCGTTTTCATCTTCCTGGGCGGCGGCCCCGGTCAGACTGACACGTTCGATCCGAAGCCCGAACTGACGCGGCTGCACGGTCAAAGCGTTCCCGAATCCATTGCCCGGGACGTACCGCAGATCGCCCGCGCGCCACTCCATAACTTGCTGGCGAGCCCCTGGAAGTTTCACCGCGCGGGGCAGTGCGGGATGGAAATCTCCGAGCTGTTCCCGAATCTCGCCAGGCATGCAGACGACCTGTGCGTTATTCGCAGCTGCCGGCACAATTCGCCGATTCACGCGCCGGCCGAGTTTCTCACCATGACCGGCTCGCTCCTCGGCGACCGGCCCAGCCTCGGCGCGTGGCTAACTTATGGCCTGGGAAGCGAGAACCGCGACCTGCCAGGCTTCGTCGTCTTCCGCACGGGCGAGACGGTCCGCCCGCCGACGACTGCCGCGGGTTTCCTGCCCGCGCGGTATCAAGGTATCCACATTGACCTCGAGCGCGGCATTCCGCACCTCGCTCGACCCGCGCACGTGAGTGAGTCGCAGCGCCGCGCAGAGCTCGATTTTCTGGCGAACCTCAACCGGCGGCACTTGGAGACGGTGAACGATCGCTCGGAGCTCGAAGCGCGGATCGCTTCCTATGAACTGGGCTTCCGCATGCAGGCGGCGGCGCCGGAGGCCTTCGACCTGGCTCAGGAAACGGCCGAAGCGAAACGGCTCTACGGCTGCGAAGAGGAAGACACCAAGGAGTACGGCCGGATTTTTCTCACGGTGCGGCGACTTGTCGAGCGCGGCGTGAGGTTCATTCAGATTCGCAGCGGCGGCTGGGATGCGCACAGTGACCTGCTCGGCAATCACAGCAAAAAGTGTCGCGCGACGGATGGACCGATCGCCGCGTTCTTGCACGATCTCAAGCGCCGCGGCCTCTTGGACCAGACGCTCGTCATCTGGGGCGGCGAGTTCGGACGCACTCCGACCGCCCAGCCCGGCTCGGGCAAACCGGGCCGCGATCACAGCCCTTCGGGTTACAGCATGTGGCTCGCCGGCGGCGGCGTCCGCGGCGGGCAAGTCATCGGAGCGACCGATCCCGTGGGTTATGCCGCCATCGAGCGCCCCGTTTCGCCACACGACCTGCAGGCGACCATCCTGCACTCGCTCGGCATCGATCAACACCAGCTCACCTACGAACGGAACAACCGCCGCGAACTCGTGACGGTGAACGGCGGCGAGGTGATTCGGGAAGTGTTTGGGTAGGCCGGAACAAGCGGTACTCCGCGCAGTTCCGGCAATCGGGCGCTTGCTGCCGGAACTGCGCGATTACGCTGGTTCCGGCCTACAGCCCTGCCACCTTGTCGGAAACCACCGTACGTGGATGGGGCGTGACGGCCCGCGCGGGGAGTGACGTGAGCACGACGCAAATCGTCTTGGACGCCGGATCAGCCCAGCAAATGGTACCCGTCGAGCCTGAGTGACCGAAGGTCTGCTCGGAACAGTTGCCGCCGCCCACGGATTTGCCGACATCAAAGCCGAGGCCGCGCGTCTTCAGGCCGGCGGGATTTTGATTGCTGGTCATCAGCTTCGCCGTTTCGGGCTTCACCACTTTGCCGTGCTGATACAGGAATTCTTTGAGCCAGGTCGCGATATCCGGCGCGGAGGCGTGCGTGCCGCCCCAGGGTGCTCCCAGCTTTCGCCAGTAAGCGCTGTTCCAGTCCCATTCTTTGGCCGTCGGATCGCCGGCGCCGGATTCAGGCGCAGCGCCGTCCGCCTGGCAAACGACGAAGTCTTCCTGCTTGAACCGGCCCAGTCCCTGCGCGGAGTGTTTCATTCCCAGAGGCTCAAGTACGCTCTGGTTCGTGAGCGTGAGGATGTCGGCGCCACTGATCAGTTCCGCGATCCGCGTCGCGAGCAGGATGCCCATGCTGGAATAGGAGTACTTCGTGCCTGGTGCGAAAGCGAGCGGCGCCCGCTGAGCATGGTCGGCGAACTCTGTCAGAGATGCGTGCTGGCGGCGGAGGTCGTTATTGTTCGCCAGTTGATCGGGCAGCCCAGAGACGTGTGTCAGCAGGTGGCGGATCGTGACGTCGTCGCGGCCGTCACTCGTGAACTTCGGCAGAAACTTCTGCACGCGGTCATCGAGCGCAAATTTGCCTTGATCAAACAGCGTCATCAGGGCCGTTACGTTGATCGGCTTGGAGATGGAGCCGAGCAGGAACATGGCGTCGTTCGAAGCGGTTGTGCCGAAGTGCTGCGTGAAGCGCTCGCCAGCTTGCTCGACGTGCAAGGCGGCCGCGGCGACTTGTTTCGACGCGGTGGCCTTTTCCAGCACGGCGGCAGCGTCATCCCATTTCGATTTGCGGACCGCTGCCCAGAGGGGAGCTGCAAATGTTGCCGCGGCTGCCGCCGTCAAAAATGTTCGCCTCTGCATGGACCGGCTCCTGGAAACGAGCGTTCGAGTGTGAATCAGCTACGCGCCAGGATAAGCGATGCACGTGCGTGTTTCACGTCCGTTTGAAGCGCCGGTCGAGTTCTTCGCGCGTGAAGACGAGGGCGGTCGGCCTGCCGTGCGGGCAGTGGTGAGTGTTCTGGTAGTGCTCGCGCTGCTCGAGCAAGGCGGTGATCTCTTCGGGGGCCAGACGGTCGCCCGCTTTGATGGCTGCCTTGCAGGCGATCATGTTGAGGAGGTCATTCAGCAGGTCGCGGCGGTCGGGACTTTTGCCGGAGACAATCGTATCGACAACCTGGCGGAGCATCTCCGCGGGACCCAGGTTGGCAAGCATCGCCGGATAGCTGGAGAGGAGGACTGTATCGCCGCCGAAGGGCTCGATCTCCATGCCGAGCTGAGCGAGGATGGCCCGGTTTTCGAGCGCGGCAGCGACTTCCGCCGGCGGGAGGGTCACCGGTTCCGGGACGAGGAGTCGCTGGGTTTCCATCTTGCCGCTGGTGACCTTCGCCCGGAGCTGTTCGTAAAGAATCCGCTCGTGGAGGGCATGCTGATCGATGACGCACATGCCTTCGTCGGTCTGCGTGACGAGGTAGCGGTTGTGGATTTGGAAACCGAGGTGGGAGATGGCCGGCGGCGTCGTTATTGATGCAGCCGGCGCGGGAGCGTGGCGCGGCGTGGTGTATGACGTTGGTTCGCGGCCCGCTGCAGGCCAGCTGCGGTTGAGCGCATGGAGTTCGAGCGCCGCGCTGTTCGTACGTTCGAATTGCAGGTCGAGTTCGCCCTGGGAATCCGCTTCGAGCACAGCGGTGCCCGCAGTGGCGAGCGCGGCTTCGGTTTGCAACTCCGCGCTGCTCGCCGCGAGCGCTCCCTTGGCCCAATCGACGAGTTCGCGGCGATGTTGATCGAGGGCCGCTGGATCGAGAGCAGCAGTTTCCGCATCCTGATCGGCGACCTGCGAACGGACGGTGGCGGTGAGGTCAGTGGCGAGAAACTTTTTGCGGATCGTGCCGAGGACGAGCGAGTAAATCCGGCCGCTGTCTTGAAACCGCACTTCCAGCTTCGTCGGATGCACATTCACATCGACAAACTCCGCCGGCATCGCGATGCGGAGGAAGCCAATTGGAAAGCGACCATGCAAAAGCAGCCCGCGGTAGGCTTCACCCAGCGCGTGCTGCAGCGAGCGGTCGCGGATGTGGCGGCCATTGAGGAACACATACTGCATGCGGTTGTTCGAACGGCTCTGCTGGGGATCGCAGACATAGCCGGCGAGTTGCACATCGCCGTCTCCGCTCGTGACCGCGATCAGTGCTCGTTCCAGGTCGCGGCCGCAGAGGGCGGCGATCCGTTCCCGCCAGTCGCTGACCGGCGGGAGATCGAACAGCGTGCGGTCGTTGTGCCGCAGCGTGAAATGGACGCGCTCGTGCGCGAGCGCGATTCGGGTAAAGGCTTCGCTGCAATGGCCGATCTCAGTTTGCGAGGCCCGAAGGAATTTGCGCCGCACCGGCGTGTTGAAAAACAGGTTGCGAATTTCGAGCATCGTCCCCGGTGCAGCGCCGCAGGGAGTGACGGGCGAACTGCGGCCGCCGATCACTTCGAGTTCCGCCGCTTGCTCCGCCTCATGCGTGCGGCTGCGAATGCGCAGATGACTCACTTCCGCGATGGACGCCAGCGCTTCTCCGCGAAAGCCGAACGTGGCGACGTGAAACAAGTCATCCGCGTCGTGAATCTTGCTCGTCGCATGGCTGGCGATGGCCAGGGGAATCTGCTCGGGAGACAATCCGCAGCCGTTGTCGGTGACGCGGATCAAATCGAGCCCACCCTGACCGAGCGTGACATCGATCCGCGTGCTGCCCGCATCTAGGGCGTTTTCCAAGAGCTCTTTCACAACGCTCGCCGGGCGCTCGATGACTTCGCCCGCGGCGATCTTATTGACGACGCTTTGCGGCAGTTGCCTGATCGTGCGGGGTTCGATAGTCGATGCTCGGGAGTCGGGGCGGAGACTCAGAGTTGATGTGTGCGTATCCATGCTATTGATCCTGGCTCCTGATTCCTGATTCCTGACTCCTGACTCCTGAATCCTTCCCAAACACCGACCACCGAATCCCTACTCCTCCATCTCCTTCTCTCCCCCTGTCCCCGTCTCCCCCTCTCCGGAATACTTCTCCAACTTCCGATACAACGTCCGCGCGCCAATCCCCAGAATGCGGGCGGCTTCTTCGCGGTTGCCGCTCGTGAGCTGCAGCGTTTGCTCGATGGCCCAGCGTTCGATCTCGTCCATCGATTTGCCTAGCAGTTCGGTCGGTCCGCTCGGGTTGCTCTTGGCGAGTGTCGCGTCGGACTCGTCCATCAACTCCGGTGGCAGATCGTCCAGATCGAGAATGCCGTCGTTGTCGAGCACCACCATCGCGTCAATGGCGTTGCGGAGTTGCCGCACGTTGCCGGGCCACTCGTAAGTGTAGAGCCGCTTGGCGACTGCGGGAGAAACGCTCTTGACCGTTTTGTGATGCCGGCGGGAATGTTGGCGGCGGAAATGATCGGTCAGCGGCACAATGTCCTCGCGGCGATCCCGCAGGGGCGGCAAGTGAATCGTGACAACCTTCAGACGGAAATACAGGTCGCTACGAAACGTACCCGCCTTGATCGCTTCGTCGAGGTTCTTGTGCGTCGCGGAAACCATCCGCACGTTGACCCGCGTCGTCTTGTTGTCGCCGACGCGGGTGATCTGGCTGTCTTCGAGCACGCGGAGGAGCTTGATCTGGGTCGGCAAAGGCATGTCGCCGATTTCATCGAGAAAGAGCGTGCCGCCATTGGCATACTCAAAGGCCCCCATCCGATCGGCGACGGCGTCCGTGTACGCGCCTTTGACGTGGCCGAAGAGCTCACTCTCGACGAGGTTTTCCGCCACGGCGGCGCAGTTGAGCGCGACGATCCGCTTGCCCTTGCGCGGGCTGTTCTGATGGATGGCTTGGGCAATGACTTCTTTGCCGGTGCCACTTTCGCCGGTGATGAGAACGCTGGCGTCGGTCGGCGCGATCCGTTTGAGCCGGTCGATGACCTGCTTCATTTTGTCGCTGGCGTAGATGATCCCTTCGAAGCCGAACTTCTCGTCGAGGCGGCCTTGCAGTTCCTGGTTCTGCTGCTTGAGGCGGACCGCTTCGACGGCTTTTTCAACAACGGCCCGCAAGCGGTTGGGCGTGATCGGCTTTTCGAGAAAATTGAACGCCCCCTGCTGCATCGCCTCGACCGCTTTGCTGATCGTAGCGTGGCCGGTGACCATGATCACCTGAGCGTCCGGGAGCACCTGGCGGGCCTGACTGAGGATGGCCATGCCGTCGACGTCGTTCATCACGAGGTCCGTGATGATGATGTCGAAGTGGTCGGTGGCGATCTTCCGCGAGCCCTCACCGCCGGACGTGGCGACGAACACGGGATGGCCCACTTTGGTGAGGCTTTCCTCCATCGCGTAAGCGAGCGCCTGGTCGTTGTCCACGACCAGAATCCGCAGCGGCGGACCAGCGGCAGCAGGTTCGGGAGGGGACTCGTCCTTCATGGTTCGATCATACAAAAATTGGGGCACGGCGGGGAGTGGCGGGGCCGGGAAGGAGTCAGAGGTCAGAGGACCGGACGATCTGCTAGGTTCAATTGCAGTTTGACTCCTGACCTCTGACCTCTGACCTCTGATCGCTGACCTCTGACCTCTGATCGCTGACTCCTGATCCCTGACTCCTGATCCCTGACACCAGTTATGCTAGGGGACATGAACGTAGCCCTGATCATCGCGACGGAAGCCTATGCGGATGACGATTTAGTCCGGCCACACGCTGCTGCCGACGCGCGGGCGATGGCGGATGCCTTGGCGGCGGCCGGCTATGCCAAGCCGGCTCAAGTGTTGCTGGTTGATGGCCTGGCCACGAAGACCGCGGTCGAATCGAGGTTCCGCCGCACCCTTCGGTCACTCAGCGCAGAAGATACGTTGCTGCTCTACATTGCCGCCCACGGCTACAGCGATCGCGGGCAAGATTATCTCGTCTGTTTCGACACGGAAGTGGATGACTTACCCGCTACCAGCATCCCGTGGTCAAGCCTGCTCGCGCAACTGCGTGACGCGGAGTGTCCGCGCGTGATCCTGCTGCTCGATGTGCATAATAGCGGTCTGCCTGACTTCCTCCAGCCCTTGCAATTCGCAGAGATCGAGGCATTCTTTACTGCGAGCCCGGGACGCGTTTGCCTCACTTCGTGCTCGGCGGGTGAAACCTCCTGGCCTTATCCGCAACTTGGCAGTGGAGCCTGGACCAGTCAAGTTCTCGCCGCCGTGCAGGGTAAAGCACCGTCAGCCCTCGTGGACGGCTCGCTGTTAACCGCGGGCAAACTGCAGACGTTCCTCGAGACGGCGCTGCCACGGGCTCTTAAAAAAGCTTACAGCCCGGCGAAAGACCAAACACCCCAGTGCTTCGGCTTGAATCCGAATGAGATGCTCATCGCGGACTTATCGAACGTGCGGAACAAGCGGACCGGTGGCTTGTCTCTCGAAGACGCCTCACGAGTCACCCTCGCGCATGAGCATGCGCAAAGCATCCGCACGCTGCCCGGTTTCAAAAAGGATCAAAAGCCACCGACGGCGGTCAACAGTTTCGCCAAGGCCTTGCTGGCAAGCCTCACGGTGGAGCAGATCGACCAGGACGTAAGCCTGGTCCGCGATGCCTTGAAAAAGCACTTCGCCTTCAAGCGCAAGGACCTCGATGCGACGAGCGGTGACGACGGCACGGGGAGCGTCCGCACGCCCTATTTTCATTACTCAGTCTCGGTGCGACTCAATCTCGCCGATCCCGGCGAAGTCATCTGGCGGCGACAAGTGGCGGAAATCACCGAGCCGGAGCAAGTCTTGTCAGCTGCGTTCGAAAATGTCTTTCCCAAGACGTTCGCAGCGCTCGAATTCAAGCCCAGCGAGCCGATCGATGTGAGCGCGGTGATCGACGCGCTGGAAGACGCGGACGACGAGCGGTTCAAGCTCAACTACGATCCGGCTGCTACTGTGTGCCGGCTCAGCGCGGCGGGTCTGCTCGGACAATTCGAGATCACGGCGGAGCGCTTTGCGCTGCTCTATCTGCATCCTCAGCCGCCGCGGCAATTGCTCGAGGCCTTTCAGCAGATCCAAAAAATGCTCACGGCCGATTTGAAGGTGAAGGGCATTGGCTTCAAACCTTAAGCCACCGACTGCTCCGGCGCTTCCTTCAGCAAATGCTCCGTCACTGGATCGTACTTGAGAGGAAACAACAACTCTCGCAAAGTGGCGACCAGATTCGCGCACGGCGCAGAAGCATAAGTCTCATCAAGCCACTGCGCAAAGGCGTCGAGCTGTTGCCGACCCTCGGGCCAACGGACCTGCATCACCTGATGACATTCTTCCAGCAGTTGATAGACCCGTGCCCGCGTCACGCCTAGTTTCCGCGCTTGTTCGCGCACACTGACAGCCGGTGACTGCGCCAAGCCAAGCCGGCCACGAGCGATCGCCGCCACGGTACTGCCGCAATCCAATTCGAGCTGTCGCAGGAGCGGTTCCACAAGCCCGGCTTCTAACTGCGCGAGCGACGGAGTTTGATCCACGGCCCGCAGTGCAGCCAGCGCATTCTGCAGCTCGATGGCGAACCGCGGTTCGAGCCGCACGGCCAAACCCGCGAGTGGCTGAATCGTCGTCAGCATCTGATGCACCGCATGAAACACTTCGAGCACGATCCGCACTCGCTTCTCGCCGTGCGTCTTCAGGGCGCGGATATCAGCGAGTGACAGGTCGAGATAAAACTCGAGCGGCGTATTCCAAATGACGGTAGGGACTTCCTGCAAGCTCGGGCACAACCGGCCCACCTTCTCGTAACCGAGCCCGTGCGTCTGCACCAGGTGCCGCCACTGCGCCCAGACCAGTTCTGAAACGAGTTCCGGATCGAACTGGCTCGAATCCTGTCTACTAGGAGCCATCGTCCGCGGTGCCTTCTCAATCGAGAACGACGCGAGGACATTCGGATCATTTTTCAGCGCTCGCCCCAATAACTTGACGAGCGAGAACATCTTCTTACGACCGATGCCCGGCGTCGCTGCCAATTCTTCGAAGGGAACCGCCAGCAAATCCTTCAAAAGCCGGGGCAAGAAGGCGATCGGAAGCCGCCGGTCGTTAGGAAGGACCCAAAAGGCGAGGGGCTTTTCGAGGCGATCCGCGTGGTCGGGGCCGAGAAGGGCGGTCCGGGCCGTCTCGAAGGCTGCGCGCAGTTTGACCTCTTCCGCCGATGAACTGTGAGACATGGCTGATTCTCTGTTCGCGTTCGTAATAACTGGCGCTCGAAATTCAAGCGCCGCCCCTGACTGCGTAACCCTTCCTGGCTAACCCTTCCGCTGCATTGGCTCGTGCAAACTTGTTCGAATCATCGTCCGTTGATCCAACCCCTGCGAGTCGGTTGAGTTTCTCTTTCCTTGGCCCTGCCGACAAAAACTACTGTCGACCCAACTACTATCAACAAAGTTCCTGTCCCTACATTCGCTGGTAGGACGCCTGAGCTTTCCTAGGTCTACCGATTTTTTACGAAAGAGTTACAAAAAACCGGCCCGATCTGGCTGGCTGGGCATGCTGCCTTGGCTGGCATGCTTTCTGGGCTGGCATGCTTTCTGGGCTGGCTAGGTGCCGAACGTCTGCTGGAGTAAGTGCCTCAAACAGGACGACGGGTTCAGGCGGGAAAAAGTTGCCGGTGGGCGGGATTTTCTTGCTGGCGGGGCATCCGTGCGATTCTCAGTTCAAGACGCAACTTCGTCAAGGCAACAGAGATGAAGAATTAGCAAACCACTTCATAAACGGTCGCGGAGACCTCCTAAATCACCCAGAATCCGGGCACGTCAGCTGCAGAGTCTATCTTTCCTCTGTTTCCAGATTCCGCTAGCTGTAACACGCCGCCGTTATCTATCTTGAGCGATTAGCAGACCATCCTCCCCCCTCTCTTGGAGAATCTCGCGATGTCATCTACGCCGTCCACCCGCCGTCAATTCCTGGATTCCGTAGGCCGAGGCATGCTCGCGGCCGGCTTGGGGGCGAGCCTCGCGACCGATCTGGGGTTCTCTCCCGCATTTGCGGCGGAAGGTTCGGACGCGCTCAACTTCGGCAAATACGACGCCCTGGTCGATCTGCTGCAAAGCACCTCGCCCGACGAGCTCCAGCCGATCCTCGTCGACAAGCTCAACAAGGGTGAAACCGATCTCACGCAACTGATCGCCGCCGGCGCCCTCGCCAATGCGGAAACGTTCGGCGGCGAAGACTACGTCGGCTTCCACACCGCGATGGCCATGATCCCCGCGGGACAACTCGCTGAAATGCTGCCGAACGAACGTAAGCCGCTGCCGATCTTGAAAGTCCTCTATCGCAACACGCAACAGATTCAGCAGTACGGCGGAGCCTCGAAGCGAACCCTGCGCGAGCAACACGCGGCCGAAGAAGCGACTGTGGAAAACGCTGGGATTGCGATCCGCGACGCCTGCCGCAACCTCGACACCGCCAAGGCCGAACAACTCTTCGCTCCCTTCGCCAAGGCCAAGCTCGAAGACGCCTTTACTGCGCTGCAACCGGCCATGCAGGACGACATCAACGTCCATCGCTTCGTCTTCGCGCACCGCACGTATGGTCTCGCCGGTTTGCTTGGCCCGGATCATGCCTATACGATCTTGCGGCAATGCGTTCGATTCTGCATCTCGCACGAGCGGAATCAGAAGCAGGGCAATCGACCCGATTCGCCGATCCGCGCGCTGATGCCGAAGCTACTCGATCAGTACAAGCTGGCCGGCAAAGCACACGGCAGCCGCGATCCAGGCGATGCTGAAGTCGAAGCGCTCGCCAAAGCCATCTATCAAGGCCCGCCCGAAAAATCCGCCGAAGCCGTCGCCGCCGCGCTTGCGGACGGCATCAGCCCCGAAGTCGTCGGCGAGGCCATCTCGCTCGCCTCCAACTTGCTCGTGCTGCGGCAAGGTCCCAACGAGTGGCGCACCCACGGCGACTCCGCCGGCGTCCACTCGTCCGACGCGACCAACGCCTGGCGCAACATGGCCCGCCACGCGAGCCTGGACCTGGCAACGAGCGGCCTGATCGTGGCTGGCTATCACGTGGCCATCCATCGCCCGTTCGCGACCGAAGCCTACCCGACCGAGGAACATCGCAAGCTGATCAAAGCCACCGACGCCGCCGGCCTCCTCGCCGAAGCGGAAGACGCGGTCCGCCACAACGATCAGCCCCGGGCCGCCGCCGCCATCGCCCTCTACGGCGAAGCGGGTCACTCGCCGAGCGCCGTCTTCGAACGGATGCTCAAGTACACCATCAGCGAAGACGGCCGCCTCCACGGCGAAAAGTTCTTCTCGACGGTGCAAGAAGAATACAAAACCACCCGCCCCGCCTTCCGCTGGCGTCAACTCGTGGCCCTCGCCCGCGTCACCGCCAGCTCCTACGGCTACGACCGCAACGACAAACAAGGCAAACGCGCCCCCGGCTACGCAGACGCCTGCAAGCTGCTCAAAGTCGAAGTGTAAGTCGTCCCCTACGTAGTCATCACCGCTCCGCGTGATGACCAGCCGAGCGTAGCGAGGTCCAACTCCCTCGCCCCATTACCCTCGGTACTCCGAGCAAAAACGAAGGGAGGGGGTCCAGTTTTTCTTTCTTCCTCCCTCGCCCTGTACCCAGGGGAGAGGGTTGGGGTGAGGGGCCGAACCGCAATTCGACCTCCCATCCGATAACGCCCCACCGATAACCCCATAACCCCCGATCACCGTTATCAAACCGCCCGTTATCACCCCCGATAACCCCGCCCAACTCCTCTCGCCACAACAACTTCCGAAACTGATAACAATCTGATAACGATTTTGCACGCTCTTCTCAATAACCACTCATAGGACGGGCATCCCAGCCCGTCCCACCTCTCGCCGCTGATAACCCTCCTGGCTTAGCCGCTGCTCAACGCTCTCTTAACCGCGCGCACCCTCTCCCCACAGCGCGCCGCCACCCAATGCACATCCACCAAATTGCCAAACCAACGCTCTCCAATTAGACGCTCGCCTCGTGACAACTTCGGTCACATCGTCATTAAATTTTCGTAATGTTTTAATCATTATATCACAACATCCTGTCGAACCTGCGGCCACCGGCTCATGCCGTCAGGGCGCTCGCTGGTCCGCTACCCGCTGCAATGAAGCGAACTCTCGGGCTGTCAGCCGCTGGGCGCTAGCCCACGGTTTCCCACCCCGATTACCACCGCCGCGTGACGCGGAACCGCACGCTAGCGCGTGGCGGCTGATTGGGCGAGGTTAAGTTCTAAGAGTCGCGCGAGGAGTTCGTCGTCGGTGAGCGTGACAGGCCAACCATACGCGGCGAAGACGGCGGCGTCGAGTTTCTGGTGGGCCAGGTCGAGCCAGGCGGGGCGGTCGTTGTAGAGGTTGGTGAGGGTCCGCTTCTTGAGCTCCTTCGCGCAGGCTTCGTCCTTGGGAACCACCCGCGGATAACGGACGGTGCCAATACCGCGACTGTCGGCATCGTGCACGTACCGCGCCCAGGGGCCATCCGCTGACCCCGGAAACTCGAGCGTTTCAATCCTGGTCCACTCCGGCGGATTGAGCCAATTCGTCCGCAGGCGATCGAGCTCCTTCGCCGCCACTGCAATCGTCTCCCGCTGGGCAGCGGTTGGGTTGGGAAAGGGGAAAGTTTCGAAGCAGGTGGTGGGGGTGTAGCGAAATCCGGATTCGCGTTCGCGGACTTGCGTCCCCTGCGATCTCGCCCAAATCTCGTGCGCACGACTGTGAACTACTCCCATGAAGTAGTCGTCGTCACGACAGAAGGCAACTAGCTGATGGTCAGGCAGGACGGAGCTATCGAGCCAATCGAAAACTCGATGTTTTGAAACGGTGGTGGTCACCAAAAATCGAGTCAACGGCTTGAGACGCTGGCGCATCTCATCACAGGGCTCCGCATGAATCCACCAATACTCTCGGTAGCTCTTGCGTTTGACCTTCATCCTCTCAGGCTTCACGTCTGATTCGACAACTCGAAATGGACCGTCATACGCGGCTGCTAGCTCAAGCGACGAACTTGAAGGGAAGTCGATAATCCACATTTCGCGTGGGCGGCGGAGAATGTCTAAACCATTTACCCAGGGACGCAGCACATCACTTGCTGGTAATCGATTCGGGTTCGGTGACCGGAGTAACTGAAGTGCTCGGTCGATTGGGATGTCGAATTTTCCTGCTTTAACATCGGCAATAAATCCAATATCGCGATTTGCGGCGAGTCGCTTCGATTGAGTAACGTCGGCGTTTGCGGTGAGGTTCGCATTAATGGCGATGACCTGCTTCGCATCTAGAAGGCGATACAATTCTGATCCGTTATCAAACCCGATCATGCTCACATGCACATGTGCGCCATCCAACACCCAGTCTCGGTCAGATTCGGCAAAGAAAATGTCGCCGGACTCTTTAATCCGTTCAAGCACTTTACGATTTAGGCCACCTCGAATGCCCTGAGTTGCAAGTAATCCCCCACGGGTAGATTTCGAAGCTGCTACATGCTCCCGCCCGCGTTCAAACCAGTAGCAGCAAAGGTCGCTGAAGTTAGGTATCCGATCCCCGTAAGTAGCAAACAGCTTATCGACGTAGTCATCACCGAGTTCGCCACGTAGTTTCTTCGTTCCCAAGAACGGCGGGTTGCCCACAATAAACTCCGCCTCCGGCCATCCGGGTTCCTTCGGATTCTCTGGATCGCTGAGGTCGAGGATGGCGTCGCGGTTTTCGATGGATTGGATTGGTTCGAGGACGGGGTTGCTGGGTGGGTTGAAGCCGTTGTCGCGCATCCATTGCAGGTAGCCGATCCAGATGACGACCTGCGCGAGTTGCTGGGCGAAGGGGTTGATCTCGATGCCGTGGAGCTGCGTCGGGCGGACCTGCGGCAACAGACCCAGGCCGTGACTGGCGGCGAAGGTGATGACTTCCTTTTCCAGGTCCAATAACAACCGCAGCGCGACATAAAGAAAGTTGCCACTGCCGCACGCCGGGTCGAGCACGGTGACGTGGGCCAGGCGGGCGACGAAATCGAGGAGCTTCTTGTTGAAGTCGCGGCGGGGTTTCGACTCTTTGGTTCCTTTGGTCGTACGCTTCTTCGCTTCGTCGGCCAGTTTGGGTAGCAGCGCCGTGCATTCGTCTTTCACCGTCTGCCACTCGCGCCGGAGCGGCGTCATCATCACCGGTTCGAGCAGCGTCTTGATGTCGTCGCTACTGGTGTAATGCGCGCCGATTTGCGAGCGCTTGGCGGGGTCGAGGGTGCGTTCGAAGAGGGTGCCGAAGATGTGGGGCTCGACGACGCTCCAGTCGGGGGCGGCGGCTTCGATGAGGAGCTGGATTTCGTCCGGCACGAGCTCGATCGTGGCGGCATCGGCGAACAGGCCGCCGTTGAAGTAAGCGATTTCGTCCGCGCCGAACAGGCCGCCGGTGGCCATCGCCTGGAACAGACTCTGCAGGACTTTCGTGAGCCGCTGCGGGTCCTTTTTGCAGCCGGCGAGGGCCCGGCTGAAGACTTTGCCGTGGAGGAGGTCGATGTCCTCGGCGAACATGCAGAACATCAGCTTCATGAGGAAGTGGGCGGCGTCCGGGGCGGGGATGCCGCGGATGCGGAGGCCGTCGGAGAGGCGGCCGAATTGCTCGGCGACTTGCTCCGTGACGCTTTGGCTGGTGACGCCGGGGCGGAGGGAGTCGGGATCGGTGAAGAGGCGGCGGAGGACGTCGAGGTTTTTCGGTTCCGCGAGGCCGGCGAGGTCGAAGGCGAAGACCTTTTTGGCGGTGCCGGTGAAGTTGGTGTGGATTTCGAAGCGATCGAGATCGCAGACGACCAGCAGCGGTGGATTTTCGAGGGATTCGCGGTACTGGAGGAGCTGTTTGTAGGCGGTGTCGAGGTTCTTGTGTTTCCCTTTGTACTCCCAGCCGAAGTGGTTTTGCATCCAGACATCGGCCCAACCGTTGCCGCCATCGTTTTTGCTCACGCCGCGCTCGAAGCAGTACCAGGCGCCTTCCGGATCGGCGGCGGCCGGTTTGGGCTGGCCGAGGAGCTCGCAGAGATCAAGAAAATGTTGCTGGCAGGCGGAGCGTTCGGTGAGCTCGACAGGTTGCCATTTGGCGATGAATTCTTGAGGGGTCATGGGGGTTTATTAGCCGCTGGGCGCTAGCCCACGGTTCTGCTGGCGATCGGTGCAGCGTCGTGCGAGGGACGGAACCGCAGGCTAGTGCCCGGCGGCTGATTGGTGGCAATGTAGCGCAGGGACGAGAGCCATTCAATCGAGCTAGGAGTCGCTAAGCGCGCGGCATAGGTATTCTGCTAATGACTGGATTATGATGGCGGGGTCGTTTGGCGCTTCGGCCCCTCACCCCGGCCCTCTCCCCGGAGTACCGCAGGAGAGGGAGGAATTCCTCGCTTACGCTCGGCAACGGCTCGGCAGGAGCCTCGCCCTCCCGAATTCGCGCCCCTCATCCCTCATCCCTCATCCCTCATCCCTCATCCCTCATCCCTCATCCCTCATCCCTGATCCCGAAACTCGCAACTCCGACCTCCGGTAAAGCCACCTCAAGGCGGAACTCCAACTTATACTCCGTTCCCCGACTCCCGTCCCCCGCCCCCCGCCCCCATGAAATTCCTCCTCCTCATGTTCAAGAACGTTCGCCGCAATTGGTTGCGGTCGTTGTTGACGGGGCTGGCGACGGTGCTCTTGGTGATTGTGATCACGCTCGTGTGGTCGGTGCTGGATTTTTTGGGGGAGGCGACGCGGGAGAAGGAGAAGGATTTGAAGGTGATTGTCACCGAGCGGTGGCAGATTCCGAGCCGGATGCCGTTTTCGTATGCGAAAGATCTCATCAACGGCGGGGCGCGGAATCCGGGGGATGTGGTGCCGACGGATACGATGAGTTGGCAGTTTTATGGGGGGACGCTGGACCCGACGGACTTTTCGCCGAGCAACATGCACTTCGGAATTGCGATGGAGCCGCGGAAGCTCGAGACGATGATGGACGATCTCGACAAGCTGCAAGGGCAGCAGAAGGTTGAGTTTCATCAGGTGGTCGAGAAGCTCGAGGCGAACCGGCAGGGGCTGATTGTCGGCGTCGATAAGCTCAAGGCGCTGAACAAAAACATCGGCGACCGGATCAAGCTGTTTGGGATCAACTTCAAAGAGATCGATCTGGAGTTGGAGATCGTCGGCCTGTTTCCGGCGGGGACGCGCTACGATCAGTCGATGGTCCTCAATCGAGATTACCTGAATCTGGCGATGGACCAGTATCCACTCACGCATGGGGGCAAGCCGCATCCGCAGGCGATGAAGAACATGGCGCTGTTCTGGTTGCGGGTGAAGAACAAAGAAGAGTTCGAGCGGCTGGCCACTCAGCTGACGACGTCGCCAGAGTTTTCGAACCCAGCCATCAAGTGCGAAACGGCTGCGTCCGGAGTCGCGAACTTTCTCGATTCGTATCGCGACATCTTCAGCGGCATGCGGTATCTGCTGACGCCGGCGGCGATCATTTCCTTGTGCGTGGTCAGTGCTAACGCGATCGGCATCAGCGTCCGAGAGCGGCGGCAGGAACTGGCGGTGATGAAGGTGCTCGGCTTCCGGCCCATGCAGATCATGCTGCTCGTGCTCGGCGAGGCGATGGTGCTTGGGCTGATTGCCGGGACACTCGCCGCATGGGGGATCTGGACTTATATCAATCAAATTCAAGGTGGCTTTGCGCTGCCGATCGCGTTCTTCAATAAGTTCTTCATCGCGGACGACGCGCTCTGGTGGGGGCCGGTGATCGGCATCTTCTCCGGCTTCATCGGCAGCGTGTGGCCGGCGTGGTCAGCCTGCTCGGTGAAGGTGACGGAAGTGTTTTCGAAAGTTGCGTGATTGACTCTGACGAGGAGTTGTTCTGCAAATGATTTGAATCCCGCCGGCTTGCCCGGCGGACCGTTCGGCTTCGAGCTAACAACGCGTTCGCTCATCGACGTCGAATCCCGCGGGCTTGTCCCGCGGATTTTTCGGCTTCTCGCCTGTCGTGGGTTAGAAGCCGAAGTATCCGCCGGGCAAGCCGGCGGGATTAATGTATGGAGGAGAAGTCGTGAGTAGCAGGAAGCCGAACGATCCGCAGGGCAAGCCTGCGGGATTCAGTTTCGGCTCCATTGAGTGCGCGTAGAGTGTTCCAATCTACCTGATTCCTACGTCATGATCCCGAACTTGAACTTCTCACCGCCGAGTTTGATCCCACTCGTCGCTGCCGTGGGCACGATGGTGCTGCTGACGCTGTGGGGCCGCGTGCCGCTGCGGTACAACCTCCGCAACCTCTCGGTTCGCTGGTTGACGACGCTCCTCACGGCGATCGGTTTTATCCTGGTCATCGGCCTGCTCACGGTGATGCTCGCGTTCGTCAATGGCATGTATCAGTTGACGAAGTCGAGCGGGCAACCGGGTAACGTGCTGGTGATTTCGGAAGGCTTTCAAGATGAGACGTTCAGCAACTTGCCGAATGAAACAATCGACGATGTGATCCTGCAGCCGGGCATCGAACGAGATGAAGTGACTGGAGCTCCATTGGCCAGTCCGGAGACATACCTGGTCGTCGTGCAGCCGATTGAGAACCAGAACTCAGGCCGCGCGGCTGGGCGGCGGTTCCTTCAGGTGCGCGGCGTGGACGATGCGCCGCGGGCCGCGCGGGTGCATGGCATGTCGCTGATTAAAGGTGGCCGGTGGCTATCGGCGGAAGGAGTGACCGGGCAAGGCGAGGGTCAGCCGGATGCGCTCGAAGCGGTGATCGGCGTCGGCATGGCTCGCGAACTCGGCAGCACGCGGACGCCGGCTGAGTTCGCCGCCGCGCGGAACAAACAGCGGCTCGACGTGGGTGACTTTTTCACGCTCGGCGAGCGTCGCTGGCTGATCGTCGGCGTCATGGAAGCGACGGGTTCGACGTTCGATTCGGAAATCTGGGCCAAGCGTGGCATCGTCGCGCCGATGTTCGGCAAGAACGCGTATTCGTCGGTCGTGCTCCGCACTGCCGGCCCCGCTGAGGCACAGCAACTCAAGAGATATCTCAACGACGACTACGCCCGTTCCGTGCAGGCTTTCGTCGAGACGGAGTACTTCGCGAGCTTGCAAGGGACGAGCAAGCAGTTTTTAGTCGTGATCATTTTCTTTGCGGCGGTGATGTCGGTCGGCGGGCTGTTCGGCGTCATGAACACGATGTTCGCGACGGTGGCCCAGCGCTCGCGCGATATCGGCGTGTTGCGGATGCTCGGTTACTCGCGGGCGGAGGTGCTGGCGTCGTTCCTCGTCGAGTCGCTCTGCCTGGCCCTCTTCGGCGGCGGTATCGGCTGCCTGCTGGGCCTGTTCGCCGATGGCTACGAGGTGAAGAGCATCCTTAGCAGCGGCCAAGGTGGCGGAAAGTTTGTCACGCTCGACATGATCGTCAGCGGGGACATCATCGCGGTTGGCCTGACGGTAGCATTGATCATCGGGGCGATCGGGGGCCTGCTGCCGGCGATCAGTGCGATGCTGGTAAAACCGCTGTATTCGCTGCGATAGTACTGCAAATTCGGCTCGGCAGGAGCCTCGCCCTCCCGGCGGGAGCCTCGCCCTCTCGGTAAGGCGGAAAATGACATCAGCCCGCGAACCCCTTGCGACTTTCGCCGCTCGTGACCTATATTCGAGAAACGCTGCGGGCATGGCGGAATTGGCAGACGCGCAAGATTCAGGTTCTTGTGTCCGTAAGGACGTGGAGGTTCAACTCCTCTTGCCCGCACTCTGAAAGCCGCTTGAAGTTTACGAACTTCAAGCGGCTTTTTTCGTTGAGGTGATGAACCGTAACGAGGCCTCGCCGAGGTCGGCTAAGAGCCACTTCCGCAGCCCCCTAGGGCATGCGATGTGCAGCCTCTCGGCGGCATGGAACGAGACCTGCTACAACCGGGAGTTACGGGGGCTGCGCCTGGGCGGGTTATCGTCGAGCAGCTTAGTCCGGAGATTGACGGCGGCCGGTTTCCGATCAAACGCACCGTTGGCGAACCGGTTGAGGCCCGCGTGCGGGTGCATGCGGACGGGCATGAGATTCTGGCGTGCGCTCTGCAATGTAAGGCGGCTGCTGACAGCACCTGGTCGGAAGTGCCGTTGCAAGCGGCCGGCAATGACTGGTGGCGGGGGAGCTTTATCGTCCGCCAGCCTGGCTGGTACGAATACACTGTCCTGGCATGGATTGATCGTTTTGCGACCTGGCAGCGGGACCTGAAAAAGCGCACCGACGCCAGGCAGTCCGTCGATAGCGAGCTCTTGGAAGGGGCGGAACTGCTCCGCGAATTAGCAAGCCGCGCGCCGGAGGCGGAGGCGAGTTGGCTGCGAAGTCAGGCACAGTTGATTGAGCGCGGAGAGTCCTCCGCGCGCGAGCGAACTGCTTTGGATCCGCTGCTGGGATCCATCGCCGCGCGCTATGCGGATCGCAGTACCGGCACGCGCTACGAGCGCACGTTGCGGGTCTGGGTCGATCGTCCTCGCGCGCGATTCGGCGCGTGGTATGAACTCTTTCCGCGCTCCGCGACGGATGTGCCCGGCAAGCATGGCACGTTCCGTGATGTGATCGCGCGCTTGCCGCTGATTGCGGAGATGGGCTTCGATGTCCTTTATCTGCCGCCGATTCATCCGATCGGCCGCTCCTTTCGCAAGGGTCCGAACAACACGCTGGAAGCGAATGAGCAGGATCCGGGTAGTCCCTGGGCCATCGGCAGCGCGGAAGGCGGACACAAAGACATCCACCCGCAACTCGGTACGCTAGCCGACTTTCATGAGCTCCTTCAAGCGGCAGCCGAGCGCGAGCTCGAGATCGCGTTGGACATTGCCTTTCAATGTTCGCCCGATCATCCCTACGTCACCGAACACCCGCAGTGGTTTCGCCATAGGCCCGATGGTTCGATCAAATACGCCGAGAATCCACCGAAGAAATATCAGGACATCTATCCGCTTCAGTTCGACTGCGACGACTGGCAGGCGCTGTGGCAGGAACTGCTGAGCGTCGTGATCTACTGGTGCGAACAGGGCGTGCGGATCTTTCGCGTGGACAATCCGCACACGAAGTCGTTCCGCTTCTGGGAATGGCTGATCGCACGCGTTCAGGAGCGCTACCCAGAGTCGATCTTTCTCGCCGAGGCCTTCACGCGGCCCGCGGTGATGCAATACCTGGCGAAGTCCGGCTTCACGCAGTCGTACTCTTACTTCACCTGGCGGAACACGAAGTGGGAGCTGACCGAGTATTTCCGCGAGTTGACTCAGACTAATTTGCGGCAGTACATGCGGCCGAATTTGTTCGTCAACACGCCGGACATCCTGCCCGAGTTTCTCCAGCATGGTGGGCCGCCGGCCTTTCAGATCCGCCTGATTCTGGCGGCCACGCTGGGCGCGACGTACGGCATTTATGGACCTCCGTTCGAAGAGTTCCTCCGCGCGCCGCGGCCGGGCAGCGAGGACTATCTCGACAGCGAGAAGTTCGAGCTCCGCGCCTGGGATTGGCAACGGACGAACGTCTTCCGCGAGCTGATTGGGCGGATCAATCGCATCCGCCGGGAGAATGAAGCCCTGCACTTCGACCACCGGCTGGCGTTTCACACCACGGACAATGAGCAGATCCTGTTCTTCAGCAAAACGAGCGAAGACCAGAGTAATGTCATCCTGGTGATCATCAATCTCGATCCACATCACACGCAGGCGGGCTACGCGCGGATGCCGCTCGAGCAATTCGGGCTGCAGGAGTCCGATTCGTATCAGATGCAAGACCTGCTGACCGGGGCTCATTTCCTGTGGCATGGCGAGTGGAACTACGTTTCGCTCAATCCGGCGAGCACGGCGGCACACATTCTGCGATTGCGCCGCAAGATCCGGACGGAGCGCGACTTTGACTACTTCTTGTGAGCTGCGGGTGACTGTGGATGTAAGCGATGGTTTGCGAAGGGAGTGCGAGAGTGGTTGAAGTGTCTGCAGTACGTCGATCATCGCCGGGCAAACCAAGCGAGCCGTGGTATTCGCACGCGGTGTATTACAAGCTGCCGGTGAAGTCGTTTTTTGATTCCAACGGGGATGGCATTGGCGATTTGCAGGGACTGATCCAGAAGCTCGGTTACATCGCCGATCTGGGCGTGACTTGCTTGTGGCTTTTGCCGTTTTTTCCTTCGCCGCTGCATGACGATGGGTACGACGTGGCGGACTACCGGGCGATTCATCTGCAATTGGGAACGATGGACGACTTCCGCGCGCTCGTTGACGCGGTGCACGCGCGAGGGCTAAAGATCGCTGCGGAAATGGTGATCAACCACACTTCCGACGAGCATCCGTGGTTTCGAGCGGCTTGCCAGGCGGCTCCGGATTCGCCGCTGCGGCAGTTCTACGTGTGGAGCGATTCGCCGCGAGCGTTTTCCCCGGAATCGTCTCCGGCGCATGGCGAGGAACTGCGGCACTGGACGTGGCAACCGGCAGCGCGAGCCTTCTATTGGCATCGCTTCGGACCGCATCAGCCCGACCTGAATTACGATTGCCTGGCGGTTCGAGACGAGATGCTCAAGGTGTTGCGGTTCTGGGCGGACCTGGGAGTGGATGGCCTGTGCCTGAATGGAGCGTCGTATCTGGCGGAACGCGTCGGGGTTGGTTCCGAGCATCTGCCGGAGACTCATGCGACGCTCCGATTCTTTCGCGAGGAACTTGCCCGCGACTATCCGCACATCATGCTCGAAGCGGGTGTGAATGCCTGGCCACGACGAGCCGCGGAATATTTCGGCAGTGGCGGGGAATGTCAGACTGTGCCGAATCTGGCACTCGCGCCGCAGGCGTTTCTGGCGCTGCGGCAGGAATTGAGTGCTCCGCTCGCCCGACTGGCGGCCCAGATGCCGATGCTTCCCGCCGCTTGCCAGTGGGTGACGCTCTTGCGAAATCACGACGAGTTGACGCTTTCGTTGGCGACCGATGAAGAGCGCGAATTGCTCGAGCGTGAGTATGCAGGTGGCGGAGCGAACCAGCGGCGCATTCTCCGCCGCCTGGCGGGTTTGGCGCAGAACGATCGTCGCCAGATGGAGCTGCTCTATGCACTGCTCTTGGCCTGGCCCGGAGCGCCGGCGATTTACTACGGTGACGAGATCGGCATGGGGGACAATCCGTTTCTGCAACATCGCGGCAGCGTGCGCAGTCCCATGCAATGGAGCTCCGATCAGAACGGCGGTTTCTCCACGGCGGATTCCGGTCAGCTGTTTCTGCCGCCGGTAACTGATCCTGTGACCGGTTACCAGGCTGTCAATGTGCGCGCGGAGCAGCGCAATCCCAGCTCCCTGTTTCATTGGCTGCGGCGATTGATCGCGGTCCGGAGGCGCAATCCAGCCTTCGCGCGGGGGTCGCTTGAGGTGCTCGAAGTCGACAACTCACATTGCCTGGCCATCGCTCGCAGCGAGCAAAAGGCTCGCGGGCAGGGCGACCTGCTCGTCGTGGCGAACCTCTCCGCTCGTGCGCAGCCCGTGACAGTCCCCGTCGACGCCTATCAGGGTCTGGTTCCGCTGGAGCTGCTTGGCCACTCCGCCTTTCCGCGTTTGGAAGCACCGGCCTTCAACCTGACCTTGCCGCCCTATGGCTGGTTTTGGTTTCGACTGCAGGTGGAAGGCACGCGCTCGCTCAGGCAACTGCTGGAACAACCGGGCGAGCAACAACGGCAGACGCCGAGCATCGCCTGGCAAGGGGCGGCCGAGTCGTTGTTTAGCGCTGACACTCGCCGCGAACTGGAGACGAACGTCTTCCCGAGTTTCCTCCGCTCGCAGCGGTGGTTCGGCGGCAAGGCCCTGGAGATCAAGAGTGTCACCCTTGCCGATTGGGCCAGGGTTCCCCTGCAGACGGTGACGGCGTTTCACACCGTCCTCAACGTCACGTACGCGAATGACCAGCAGCACTACTATTACGTTCCGCTGGCCGTTGCGATGGATGCGGACGCAGCCGCCTGGTTCGAGCACAAGCGCTCCGCGGTGATTGCGCTGCTTGCTGGCGATACACCGGGAGTACTACTGGACGCAGTGGCCAGCGAGCGTTTTTGCAGCGGCTTGCTAGAGTCGTTCGCTCGGCCGCAAAAGACACGAACTCAGTCAGGCGTCATTCGTATCGATGCTGCCGACTCGTTTGCGCAGGTCCGCGGATCGACCAGCCTGCCACTCAGGCCGCGGCTCGGGCCGGCTACTTCCAGCAACTCGATCGTGTTCTTCGGGCGGCGATTGCTGTTCAAAGTGTTTCGCCGCCTCGAGCTCGGCATCAATCCCGATTATGAAGTCGGCCAGTTTCTTACCGGCCGGCAGCGTTTCACACATGCTCCGGCCGTGGGCGGCAAAATCGATTATCTGCCTGAGAATTCGCAGGAACCATACACGTTAGGAATCCTGCAGGCGCTCGTGCCCAATGATGGCGACGGTTGGTCACACGTGCTCGAAGAACTCCATCGCTATTACGACCGCGCGACAGCCCGGATGTTTGCTCCGGACCCTCCGGATCGCGACGAACGCTCGCTGCTGGAACTGGCCGCCGTAGAACCGCCTCCCGCGGCGATTGAAACCATCGCCGGCTATTTGGAATCCGCCCGCTTGCTGGGCGCGCGAACGGCAGAAATGCACTTGGCATTGGCCAGCGATATCCGCACAGATGATTTCAAACCCGAGCCATTAACGGCTGAAGACCTCGCTGAGTTGAAACAAGAAGTTCATTTTCAGGCCAACCTCGTTCACCAGGCACTTGAGCCGAACTTGTCGCAGTTGCCAGAGCCGACTCGCTCTGCCGCTGCGAAGTTGTTGCAAGGACTTCATCCCGCAGTGAACGCCGTTCTCTCAGGCTGGCAGACGATCCCGCAGGCAACGAAGACCCGCGTGCATGGCGACTACCACCTGGGCCAGGTGCTCGCCACCGATGGCGACTACGTCATCCTGGATTTTGAGGGCGAACCGACGCGCACCGTCGCCGAGCGTCGCCGCAAGTTCTCGCCGCTGCGGGACGTCGCCGGCATGCTGCGGTCCTATCACTACGCAGCGTATGCCGGGCTGTTTGCGTTCACTCACGATCGCCCCGCCGACTTTGACCGGCTCGCGGAATGGGCCGATATCTGGCAGCGGTGGGTGAGCGCTGCGTTTCTCAAGAGCTATTTGAAGAAGGCGGCCGGGGCCAGTTTTTTGCCGCGAGAAAAAAACGATTTGTCGCTGTTGCTCAATGGCTACATGCTCGCCAAAGCGCTCTACGAACTGGTCTACGAGCTCAACAACCGGCCGGATTGGGTCCGCATCCCGCTCAGCGGCGTCAGCCGATTATTGCTGTCGAATTAGCACCCTGGAATTGCCACATGACCGCGACGTTAACCGATCTCGACTTGCATCTTTGGAACGAGGGAACTCACTTTCGCGCTTACGAGAAAATGGGCGCTCACTGCGATCAGCAAAACGGCGTCTCCGGCGTGCACTACGCCGTGTGGGCGCCGAACGCCAGGCAAGTGTCCGTGGTCGGCGATTTCAACGGCTGGCGGCCGAATGCGAACGACCTGCGGCCCACGGGCACGTCGGGAATCTGGCAAGGCTTCATACCCGGCTGCCAACAGGGAGCACTGTATAAGTACTTCATCGAGTCGCAACATCAGGGCTATCGCGTCGCCAAGGCGGATCCTTTCGGCTTTGCTGCGGAGATTCGGCCGCAAACCGCGTCCAAGGTTTGGAATCTCGGTGGGTTCGAATGGCGCGACGACGACTGGCTCAAGTACCGCCGCGACTCGCAAAGCCTGCATGCTCCGCTGTCGATCTATGAAGTGCATCTGGGTTCCTGGCGGCGGGATGCCAACAACCGCTGGCTGACGTATCGGGAACTGGCTCACCAGCTCGCCGATTACGTTCATGAGATGGGCTTTACTCATGTCGAACTGCTGCCGATTACGGAACATCCGTTCGATGGCTCCTGGGGCTATCAAACGGTTGGGTATTTCGCGCCCACGAGTCGCTTCGGCACGCCGCAGGACTTCATGTACTTCGTCGACCACCTGCATCAGCGTGGCATCGGCGTCATTCTCGACTGGGTGCCGGCGCACTTCCCGCGCGTTTCCAGCACATTGGGATCCTAAGCTTAGAATTCCACGTGGACAAGTTGTCGCG
>JADMIO010932584.1_pt1 | contig 80926 bp, 84 predicted proteins | sample 8958161 | NCBI WGS metagenome assembly JADMIO01 (sample SAMN16585339, study PRJNA669376) | soil metagenome | isolation source: Crop rotation soil | place: USA: Cullars Rotation, Alabama | collected 2011
GGTGGAGGGGGCGGCGGGGGAGGAGGAGGAGGAGCACCGGGAGGCGGAGGCGCGGGGGGCGGAGGAGGTGGAGGAGGGGGCGGCGGGGGAGGAGGGGGCGGCGGGGCTGTGTCAGAACCGATGCAGGAAGCCAGATCGAAGAGCATGAACTCGAGAACTTTTTCCTGCGCCGTGAGCGGGTTCGAGTCGCACGCGCCGGGGAAGATGACGTTGTTGGCGGAGCCCACGTTGATGACGTGGAAGTCGCTGAAGATGACGCGACCGCACAGTTGGTTGGGCGCCGCATTGACCGGCGTGTTGACGGTGTAGTGCTGCACGGTGACCGGTGTGCCGGCCGGTGTTGGAGATACCGATGGATCGGAGAAGATCCACCGTTCGCCGCCGTTGACCGGATTCACGCTATTGATGTCGTGTCGCGGCGTTCCGATGTTGATTTGCGGGGGCGTCACGTTGGTCAGAGCTCCGACATTCTGGAGCCACTGGGCGAAGTCCTGCCCCTTCTTCAACGTGGTGTCGATTGTCCCGCGAAGCGGATCGCCCGGAGCTGTCTGGTTGACTTGCCAGGTGGCCGTATTGGCGAGCGCGCCGTTCTGGAAGAGCCAGGTGTAGCTGTAGTGCGTCGCGAACACACGACCGCCGCCGTTCACGTAATTCAGGAAGTTCGTCTGCGCGGCGCTCGACTCGAGGTTCTCGCTCCCTTCGCAGGGGAACAGGATCTGGTCGTACGTGTTCCAATCGCCGCCGCCCACTGCCGTGCCCTTGAGCGTGGTCTCGCGCGGCGTGCTGCCGTCGATCTTCTCGCCATTCGAACGATAGATTCGTATACGGCCGTTGCCGCTCGGGTTGGTGAATTCGCTGTCAGCAACGCCGATCTTGCGGATGAGGCACTCGAGCGTGTCGACGTCGCCCGTTGAAACGGCCGTAAGGGGAATGTCGCCCTCGGCTTTCGTGCGCGGCAGGCGGACCGTACCGGCGGAGAGCACGTTGTTCGTGCAGGCCGTGACGTTGATCGTGATCTGGCGCCGCCAACGGCCAAGCTGGACAATCAGCGGGATGTTATTGCCCGCCGGAACATTCGTCAGGGTGAACACGCCGTCCGGCCCGGTGATCGCGCTCGCGATCGCATCGTCAGACGAGAGCGGCGTGCAGCGCTCGCAGCTCGGACCGTCGGCGAAGGGCGGCAGGGGGAAGGTCTGCGGCGCGACAATGTTGGGAATGTAGACGAGCGCTCCGTAGAGCGGGTCCGGATTCGAAAGCGCCGCTGTGACAGCCGTACCGCTGATCGTCGTCGTGCCACCGTCGCAGGTCGGGATCTGCGAGCAGAGCGTGCATGGCTTGTTGCAGACGTGAGCCGTGCGAGCTCCGCAGACCTGTCCCGCGGCGCAACTGTTGCCGCAGTCGACCGACCCGCCGCAGCCGTCGCCGATGACGCCGCAGTACTGGCCGTTGGCCTGCGTGCAGCTGACCGGCGTACAAGCGCCTGAATCAGGCGCTGCGCCGCACACGTTCGGCGTGCCGTCGCCGCCGCAGGTCATGCCGCCCGAGCAGCCGCCGCAATCGATCTGGCCGCCGCAGCCGTCGCCGATGACGCCACAGTACTTGCCGGTGGCTTGCTGGCAAGTGATCGGCGTGCACGTTCCGGGTGCTGCGCTGCACACCCCCGGAATGCTGGTGCCGCAGGTCTGACCGGCGGGGCAGGTGCCGCAGTCAATCGACCCGCCACACCCGTTTCCTACAACGCCGCAGTACGTGCCGTTCGAGTTCGCGCAGGCGAGCGGCGTGCAAGCGCCCGAGTCAGGCGCGAATCCACAGAGGTTCGCCGTGCCGGCGCCGCCGCACGTCTGCGCGCCCGGGCACCCACCGCAATCGATCGATGCGCCGCACCCATCGCCGACGACACCGCAGTATTTGCCATTGGCGTTCGAGCAGACGGTGAGCGTGCATGCTCCGGAGTCGGGAGCGAAGCCGCAGAGGTTCGGAACGCCGTCACCGCCGCAGGTCTGCCCGCCGTTGCAGCCACCGCAGTCCGTTTGACCGCCGCAGCCGTCACCGACGATCCCGCAGTACTTGCCGTTCGGCGGCGAGCAATTCGTCGGAGTGCACGCACCCGAGTCGGGAGCCGCGCCGCACACGTGCGCAAGACCCGCCCCGCCACAGGTCTGCCCGCCGCCGCAGCCACCGCAGTCCATTTGACCGCCACAGCCGTCACCGACGATCCCGCAGTACTTGCCGGCTATCTGCGCACAGGTCAGCTGCGTGCAGGCACCCGAGTCGGGGGAAAAGCCGCAGAGGTTCGGGATGCCGTCTGCGCCGCAGCTCTGTCCGGCTGAACAGCCGCCGCAGTCCATTTGGCCGCCGCAGCCGTCTCCGACGATGCCGCAGTACTGGCCATTGGCCTGAACGCAGCTCGTGACGGTGCATAGACCGGAGTCGGGCGACACGCCGCAGACGTTCGGCACACCGTCTCCCCCGCAGCTTTGACCTCCCGAACAGCCGCCGCAGTCCATCTGGCCGCCGCAACCGTTTCCGACGATCCCGCAGTATTTGCCGTTCGGTTGGTTGCAATCCGTCGGAGTGCAAGCGCCCGAATCGGCGGCAGCGCCGCACACGCCCGGCGTGCCGGCACCGCCGCAGGTGAACCCGCTCGGACAGTTTCCGCAGTCAATCTTGCCGCCGCAACCGTCTCCGACGACGCCGCAAAAGCGCCCGCCGCCAGGCTGGACGCAGTTGGTCGGCATGCACCCGATGGTGGCGCACACGTTGGCGAGGCCATCGATGCCGCAGGCCTGTCCCGCCGGGCAGCTGCCGCAGTCGATTTTTCCGCCGCATCCGCTGCCGACCACCCCACAGTACCGTCCTGTGGGTTGCACGCAGGCCGTTGCCGTGCACGCGCCGGAGTCTGGATCGGCACCACACACGTTGACGATGCCACCCGCGCCGCAGGTGAAAGGCGCAGGACAATCGCCGCAATTGAGGAGGCGACCGCACCCATCCCCGATGCCACCGCAGTATGTGCCGCCCACTTGCGCGCACGTGAGCGGGGCACAGCCGTCGACCGGCGTGCTGCACACGTTCTGCACGCACACTTGTCCGCCGGTGCAATCGCCGCAATCAAGCGTTCCCCCGCAACCGTCTCCGATCTGACCGCAGTAGACGCCGGCATCGGTCGTGCAGGAAATCCGCTTGCAACCGGTGTCCGGGCGGGAGTACGCGTCGGAAGGCCCACTGTCCGGCGGGGCAATAATGATGCCTCCGCCCGTGCCAGGCGTGCCCGCGTCGTTGGAACCGCCGCCGGTCCCCGTGCTTTGATCGTTGCCTATCTGGGGAGTGCCGCCACAGCCGCCGATGACAACGCTTCCAGCGACGCACATCGATGCGAAAGCGGCCCAACCAGCAAACCAACTGCGTTTCGACATTGCTTTCCTCACAGCCACACGGACCCCCGAAACTCTCAAACGGGACGTCGGCAGAGTTCCTTGAGCCGTCAGCGCGAGTTCAGCGACAGCGCACGCGCTGTGGACGTTGTGGTTGCGAGGGGCCTCACGTCGGCCAGAGGACCCATGAGCATCCGACGCGGGGGATGCCCGGGCTAACCTCGATGGGCTGGATTCCAGTTACTCGGAATAATTATGCCGAAATCGGTCGCAAATAAGGAATGTGCCTGCGATTTTCGCTGGCCCGCCAGTCGCCATCCGAGCAACAGATAGAGCGTGGCTTTGCAGCGCAATTCTCCAGTATCCGCAGGGGTCGCGCCGATTTCGCGATTTCCTTACGAGCGGCTCGCCGACGCCGAGCTCGTTCAAGCCGTCGCACGCGGCGATTCGCATGCAGTCGCGGTGATCTGGGATCGCTACGCGCCGCTCGTTCGCAGCGTCGTACGCGCCAGCCTCGGGTCCGATGCGGGCGCCGAGGACCTCGTGCAGGACGTGTTCGTCGCCTTTCTCAGGTCCGTCGAAACGATGCGCGACGCTTCGGCGGTGCGCAGCTATCTCATCGGCGTCGCCGTGAGGCTAGTGGCCCTCGAGCTACGACGGCGCAAGATCAGAAGGTGGGTCAGCCTCTCTGCCTCGGGGGCGCTGCCGGAGACTCCCGTTGCACCGCGCGACGTCGAGGGGCGAGAAGCACTCGAAGCGCTTTATCGCCTGCTTGAGCGCATGCCCAACCGTCGACGTCTCGCGTTCGTGCTCCGCCTGGTGCAGGGTTTCGAGATTCTCGAGGTCGCATCGGCGCTGGGCGTGTCCGATTCGACCGCGAAGCGCGAGGTCATGCGCGCGCAAGAACAGCTGTTGCGGCAAGCGAACCGCGAGCCGGCGCTCCGGCAGTACATCGAGCGGACGCTCGCCGTGCGTGAGGGGAGGGTGTGATGTCGAACTGGAGCCTCGAGCTCGAACACCTCTCGATCATCGGCGCACTCGCTCGCAAGGCGGCCAATGTGCCCGCCGCGCCCGCCGTGCACCGCGAAGGGCGCGAGCGGATCGTAAGTATCGCCGAAGCGCAAACGCACCGGCGGGGTGGACGCGCGTGGGCCTACTCTTCCCTGGCGTTGGCTGCCGTCATCGTCGCCGCCCTCGCGATTTGGCTGCGACAACGCCCGCTCCGTTATGAAATCATCGGCGGTGCGGGCGTCGCGAGCCCTTATGTGAGCGCGCCCGAAGAAGCGCCCGTTGATTTGCGCTTCTCGGACGGGTCGAACGTTCGAGCCGAGGCGGGCAGTCGACTGCGTGTGGACCAAACGTACGGCAGCGGGGCGCGCGTGCTGCTCGAAAAGGGCGCGGCCATCTCTCATGTCGCTCATCACAAGATGTCGAACTGGACGTTCGTCGCCGGCCCCTTCGAGGTGCACGTCATCGGCACGCGCTTCGACTTGAGGTGGGATCCTCTGTCAGAGGAAATCGACTTGAGGCTGCGCGAAGGATCGGTCGAAGTGCGGAGCCCGCTGGCCGATGGACCGATCATCGTCCGGGCAGGGCAGCGGTTTCGTGCGACGATGACCGAGCGCAGCATGACGGTCACCGACGCGACAGACGTTCGGCCCAGCACTCCCGAGCCGCCCCCGCCGGCGACGGACAACGCGCCCCCGCCACAGTCGGCCCCGACGGTGACGGCGACCAAACAGCCCCAGCGACGCGAGTCGTGGCAAGAGATGTTCATCCACGGCGAATACGAAGGCGTCGTTGCGGCGGCGACGGCGCGTGGGATCGACGTTTGCTTCGCGAACTCGTCGGTCAGCGATCTGCGGTCGCTCGCAGACGCCGCTCGGTATACGGGGCGGAGCGATCTCGCTTCGAGAACCCTCCTCGCGGTGCGAAGGCGCTTTCCAGGCACCATGCACAGTGCCGCCGCGGCGTTCCTCTTGGGTCGCACATCCGAGGCGCAATCGCTCGCGTCGGCCGAGCGCTGGTACGAGACGTATCTCTCCGAATCGCCGGAGGGTGAATTTGCCGCCGAAGCGCTCGCGGGAAAGATGCGCATCATCGCCGCCCGAAACGGCGCCCCGGCCGCCAAATCGTTGGCTCTCGAGTACTTGCGACGGTATCCTCAGGGCGTTCAAGTGAAAACCGCGCGCAAAATCGCCGGGCTCGAATAGGGGCTAAGCACTGGCCGCCTTGGCGAGGCCCCTGCGACGCCGATGGGCCGCCGCGACGGCGGCGCTTGGCGTGCTTGCGTTCTCGCTCGAAGCCACAGCCCAGCACGTGGTCCTGGTGCGATCCGCGGAAAGCGACGCCGTGCTCGTGGAGGCGTTCAATCGATTGACCGCCGAGTTGAGGCTCCAATCCTTCGACGTGATGGTCGTGGAGGCTCCCGCCGATTTTCGAGGGGCAGCGACGCTTGAAATCCTCGCTCACCAGATGCAGGCGCAGGCGGCCGTCGCGCTGGTCCGGCATGCAGGCACCACCGCTGTCGAGGTGTGGCTCGACGATCGCGCGGGCGGACGTCCCACATCGTATCGGCTCGAGCCGGCGGCAGGCACCGAGCTGCCGAGTGTGCTCGCGATCCGCGTCGTCGATCTTTTACGCGTGAGCCTGCGTGAACTGAAAAGCGAGACGGACGCCCAGGTCGTCCGCCTCGAGCGAAGCGTTGCCCCGGACTCGACGAATCGGGTCACGCCCACGCCGACGCGCGCTGCGTGGGAGATCCGAGCCGAGGGCATTGTGATCTACGACAACGCGACGCTCGGAGCGGTATTCGGCGCCGGCCTCGGGGTGGCGCGTTACCTTTCCGAGACTGCGCGCGTCGGAATTCTCGTGAGCGGCCCGCTCATCGGCGCCTCGTGGGACACCCCAGAAGGGTCGGCCTTCGTGCGACAGGAGCTCGCTTTGGGAGAGGTTCGTCTTTCGTGGTGGCGTGCGCGACGACTGGATCTCGGGGCGAGCGTCGCAGCAGGTGCGCACTACCTCACGGCCCACAGCAGCGCGCGAGAGCCTCTCCTGTCTCAGACGGGGGACGTATGGAGCCTGGCTGGAGCACTCGGTGTCGATGGAAGTTTCCGCCTCGCATCGAATGCGGCCGTCTCGGTCACCGTGCGCGCCGTGAGCATGACGCCGCGCGCCGGGGTTGGTTTAGGAAGCAGCACGACCGTGCTAGGGTGGCCCTTGGTCAGCGCCTCGGCGGGATTTCTCGTCGGATTTTGACGAGGGATCCCACGGCGACAAGAGCAGCCGAATCGAGGGCGATTCTCATCCGGACGAGGTCATCCCCATGCGAACAGATTGGTACCTGCTCGCCGCCATTTGGGGTTCACTGGGGTGTGGCACGAAGATCGCTCAAACCACCTACGATCTCCCAAGCGACCGCGTCGTCTCCGATGGATCGATCGTTCCACAGGGACCGCCCACCTGCGGGTCGACTCTGAAGGGGCGACTCAGCGTGACCAAGGTCGACCTCGACTACGACATCCGATACAAGCAGCTAGGGTTCGGCGGCGTCGCCGGGGACGAACGCCTCGCCTTCAACGTTCCGGTGAACGGCGGCGCACAAGTAGCATGGCTCGACAACGCGCTGGCAAGCGTCCACGTGACGCCGCTTGCCGAGGATCTGACGCGCGCGGGCCCGGATGTGATCGTCGACGGATTCGATCTCGGTGGCATCGTCACCCACGACGACGGTTTTGCAGTGCTCACGCGTCGAAACGATCCCGGCGACCCGATAGGCGACATTCCCGATGGGGGCACGATCGCCCCTGCAGCTTTTCTCGTGCGAGTGCGCGCCGGTCGCGAAGCCTGGGCCGCGCCGCTCACGGGTACCAGCAGCATCACCGACGATCCCGATTCCGAGCGACACGATTGTTCTACGGGTCTGTTCGGCCGCCTCGCCTTCAACGGCTCGTTCTACGGATCGTACTTCGCCGCCCGCGGGTGCAAGGGCGACCTCTGGGACGGACGCTTCGGCGACAAGCTCGTGTACGCGGACACGAGCGGGCTGTTCCTCCAAGGTGGATGGCCCTGGCGTTGTAGCCGCAACCTAGGCCTGCGCTTGCTGCCCGAAGCCAACGCTTTTACTTCGCTGTGCATCTCCGATGGTACGCCCCAAGCCGGCGTGAATGTCGTGATCAGCGGGCAGCCCTCGAGGCTCCTCGCCCACGAGTACACGATTCCAGGTTACTCGGGGGCGCAGTTCGGTTCGATCATCAAGCTCGCGGACGGCCGCTACTTCGTCGCGTGGGTTTCACGGGGCGTCCGGGAAACACCGTCCGGCGCGTTCGAGGTCGGCTTCGACACTCACGACATCGGCTACGTCATCCTGGACCAGAATTACGTGCCGATGGGGAGAGCCGACTGGCTCTTTCCTCAGACACTCAACATCGACGAGCTGAATGTTCATCTTGCGCCCTATGGACCGGATCGCATTCTCATCGTTTGGGAAACCGTGACGAACCCTCAATGCAATGCGGGCGTCTGCCTCGGTACGTACGGTGGCACGTACGCCCGTCTGCTCAAGCTCGATGGAAGTCCCGCGAGCGAGGCAGAAATCATCGAGCAAACGCCGAACGGTGCCGACGACATCGTCGTGTTTCCGAATCACGATCTCGGGTGGGCCTTCGTGCCCGAGGTCCGCGATTATTCCAAGACTCTCAGCGCGCCGGGGGGTGTGCCCGCGGTTCCACCCGTCCGCCAGATCGGGATTGCGAGATTGGCCTACTGCAGCAACTGAGGCGACGGTGACGTGCTCGGCCGCCATGCGCCTTGATGACGAGGCGGACACCACGACACTGGACCCTACGCCACCATGACACCGGATGCGTCGATGCGTGGCTGAATTAGGACAGCACCCACACCGGTGTCACACGGGGACGTTCGACCTGGGCTCCTTTTCAAGCCAAGTTCCACGCACTTACCCCGGATCGGCGCTACGAGTGATTCGGGCACGGTGCTTGCTCGTCCAAGTTGTTGGAGGATGTGATGAGCACCAGTGGCGTCAGGGAGAAATCGGCTTCTCGAATCTTGCTGGCGGACCGCGTCCACATGCACGCGACCGACTGGGACGCGAGCGTCCGACGTGCATTTCTGGACGGCTGTTTGCAGCATGGAGTCCGAACGGAAATGGCTCGCCTCGCTCTCGCCAGCGCGTGCAATGATGCCACGGCCGCAATGCTTCGTGACGTTCGGGACGACGCCGCCCGGCGTGCTGCCCTTGGCTGGCTCACCATCGAAAAGTGCCTCGAACAGTACGACGAGCTCGCCGCACTCGCCCTCGAGCGATGCATCGAAGAAACTGCGCTCCAGATCCGCAGGCAAAGCTGCGCACCGAGCGCGCCCCCTCGCAGAGGCAGCGGCGTGCGAGACACCATGGGCGCCCTTCGGAGTCAACACGATCGAAATGAGGCCGCACTCGGTATCGTCGAGCTCGCCCGCGAGCGGCTCGCTCGATTCTGGGCATCGAGCGACACGAGCGCGGCCTGACCTTTCGCCCGAAGGTCGTGCGAGTGTGCAGGCCTCCGGCAAATCCTGATCTCGCGACTCAAAAATAGGTGATGTGGAGAGTTCCCGTCATCTCGCCCGAACCGCTCATTCGTACATTCACCCCTTCGAACATTTGTGAACCGGCGAGACGCGCGGGACCGCGCACCTCGAGGCTGATTGGCGCGCTGTCGGACGCGCGCACCAGGAACTCGCCTTTCAGTTCCAAATCGAGTCGTGGTTCACCGGCCATCTGCACGTTGATCGTGAAGCCGAAGACGCCGCAGCGCCCCTGGGGATCGTCGCGAACTCCGACGTAGCGAACGTCGACGTTGGCGACGTCCGGCCCCTCCGGCCTAAGCTCGTCCGTCGGTTCGAAGATTTCGAGAAACCCGCCCGCCATTCCGGAAGCGGGCCACCCGGGGGAGACCGGACCATCCGGCAGTGCCGCGAGGAACGGATCGGGCTTGCCGAAGCGGCGCAAGCGCCGCACAAGTTCCCTCTGCTCCGCATCCGAGACCGGCTCTCCACGAGCGCCCGTGAAAACAATCGCGGATTGCCGCAGTTCGGCGACGTACGAGCGGCCGACCAAGGGGCTCGGCGTATCGGCGACGCGCGCTCCATTCCGGGTTTCGCTGTGTTCGATCCGCTCGTAGGTGATCCGTTTCTTGGTGACGATCTTGTCGAAAACCGCGAGATTCTCTTCTCGTCGACGCTCTCTTTGCTCGGTCTGCGTCTTTCCGCGGGTGCTGGCCCCGCTCGGTGTCGTTGCTTCGGTGTCCAGGCGGAAGTCGATCGCGTGCTCCTCGATCGCGATGCGACCGACGCGCGGCGCGGCTTTGAAAAACGTAAGCGGCTCCGCGGAAACTGCCGGCGCCCGGGGGTCCCGTGGGGTGCACCCGAAGGAGATGATCGATGCTGCAACGAGCGACGCGACAGAAAACAGCGCGACCGATCGAAAAAGAGGGGGCGTGGAGCGCGAAGCGGGCTGCATTCGAGAGGGCGCGTGCCGCTGTGCGCCCGGTCCGAGAGCATGCTACCAGCGGTAGGTCGTGATTTCTCGTCCGAAGAGCTGGTTTCCGCCTCGCCCCCGCGGACTCAAAGGACGTGGAAGCGAACTATCGACACTGGCGCGAGCTGTCGAATGTTCCGGGCCGCGGCGGCTTGCACTCGTTGGTCAGGGGGGGTGCGGAAAATCGATGCTCGCGTGCGCTCTCGGACATCGAGTCAAGCGAGTCTACGAAGGGCGCCTCCACTGGTTCCGGGTCGGCGCATGGGACGCGCGAACGATGGCCGAGATGCTCGCCGTCCGCTTCGGCACGTCGCGCGACCGCCACGATCTCTTTCCCGAGCTTAGCCGCTATCTCGCCGCGCAACGTCCGATCTTCATCGTGCTCGACAACCACGAGGACGATCGGGCGATGGCCCGATTCCTGGATCGTTTGCGGTCGGCCGAAGTTACTTGGGTGATCACGGCGAGACGCTGTTTGCTCTCGGGGGTGTCAGTCTTCCCAGTGACCGCCCCTCTGGTGACGGAGGGAAAGTGCGCGTTTCCTCGGGTCGCGGCGTTGGCCAAGCTGCTCAGGTCGAGCCCGCTCGCCCTCGACATGGCCGACGCATTCGTCTCTACCGGCGCCACCGGGGTGCGCGAGCTCGGCCTGTGGCTGGTCGCTCGCGGTGTCGAGCGCGTGCGAGCCTTGGATCACGAAGACGACCTTCCGGAGGTCTCGCTCCTCGTCGAGTGGGCGTGGCAGAGGCTCGAGCCGCCGGCGAAAAGGCTCCTTTCGATTCTCGCTCGCCTGGTGGGCGACCACGCCGACACAGACTCGCTGTTCGAGCTCGCGCGAACGGGCGCGGCCGGCGCGGCAGCCCTTTCGCACCTACGGCGATGGCACCTGGTTCAGGAGCCTTTTGCCGGCCGCTTTGCCTTGCATGCGGTGATTCGCCATGCCGTCCGGAAGATCGGTGCCCGGCGAAGCGGCGATTTGAGCGAAGCGCGCCGAATTTTCGAGCACTATGTGTCGCTCCTCGAGAGCGACCCGACGCGCCTCGACCTCGAACAGACGCATTTGTTTGCGGCGATGGACTTTGCGAATACGTGCTCGGATCTTGCCAGTGCCCTTCGCATCGAGCGATTGTTGAGAAAGCTCGACGGACCAGCTCTGCCGGGAGGATAAATGCCACTCAAGATCGAGGACTACGCCCTCATCGGCGACACCCAGACGGCCGCCCTCGTGGGAAAGGACGGGTCAATCGACTGGCTGTGCTTGCCTCGGTTCGATTCGGGGGCGTGCTTCAGCGCCCTGCTCGGTGAGCCATCCAACGGACGATGGCTCTTGGCGCCGAAGGGCCGAGTTCGAAGGCTCACGCGACGCTACGAGCCCGGTACTCTGATTCTCGTCACCACGTTCGAGACCGACGAAGGTGCCGTCGAGATCGTCGACTTCATGCCTCCGCGCGACGTGACACCCGACCTGGTGAGGATGGTCCGCGGCGTACGCGGCACGGTGGAGATAACGATGGAGCTCGTGATCCGATTCGAGTACGGATCGGCGGTCCCATGGGTCGCCCGGTACAACGGCGCCCTTCGCGCCGTGGCCGGTCCGAACGCGCTCTTGCTCCAAGCCGGCGCGGCGACCGAAGGCAAGGACTTGACCACCGTCTCGAGCTTCGTCGTTCACGAGGGCGAGGTCGTACCTTTCTTGCTCGCGTGGTACCCGTCCCACCTCGAACCCCCGAAGGTCGTTCCGGCCCCGATCGCCCTCGAAGACACCAGAAGCTTTTGGCGAGAGTGGAGCTCACAGTGCCGTTATGCCGGCGAATGGCGGGAAGAGGTGCTTCGCTCGCTCATTACCCTGAAGGCTCTGACGTACGCGCCAACCGGGGGCATCGTCGCCGCACCGACGATGGCGCTTCCGGAGTCCATCGGCGGCGTGCGGAACTGGGATTACCGCTATTGTTGGCTCCGCGACGCCACGTTTGCACTCTACGCTCTCATGCTCGCGGGCTATCGCGCGGAGGCCTCTGCTTGGCGCGATTGGCTTCTGCGCGCGGTCGCCGGCGATCCCTCGCAACTTCAGATCCTGTATGGGCCGGCGGGCGAGCGCAGTCTTTGGGAAATCGAAATCCCCTGGCTCGGTGGCTACGAGGGATCGAAGCCGGTGCGGGTCGGTAATGCCGCCGTCCACCAGTTCCAGCTCGACGTCTACGGCGAGCTGCTCGACACGATGCATCAGGCGAGAAGGATCGGGGCCAACGGCGAAAGGCAATCCTGGGCGCTCGAGCGGACCCTCCTTCGCTTTCTCGAGACGGGTTGGAAGAAGCCGGACGCTGGCCTTTGGGAGATCCGCGGCGAGCCGAGGCACTTCACTCACTCGAAGGTGATGGCGTGGGTCGCGTTCGATCGCGCGGTGAAGGCGATCGAGCGGTCGGGGCACGAAGGGTCTCTCGAGAAGTGGAGGAGCCTACGCGACTGCATCAAGACCGAGGTCTGCGAGCGGGGATATGACCGATCGCGCGGTACGTTCACGCAATTCTACGGAAGCCGGCAGCTCGACGCGAGTCTGCTCATGATGCCTCTCGTCGGCTTCCTGCCGGCGAGCGATGAACGGGTTCGCGGCACCGTTCGAGCCATCGAACGCGAGCTCATGCGCGATGGATTCGTGCTCCGCTATTCTCCTGAAGACAGCGAGCTCGTCGACGGGCTCCCGCCCGGCGAGGGGGTCTTTCTCGCATGTACCTTCTGGCTGGCGGACAATTACGCGCTCGACGGGCGCGTGGACGAGGCGCGCGCGATGTTCCAGCGGCTCCTCGCCATCGCGAACGACGTGGGCCTCTTGGCCGAGCAATACGACCCGGCGGCGCGCCGCCTGCTCGGTAATTTCCCGCAGGCGTTCTCCCACGTCGGCCTCATCAACACGGCGCACAATTTGTCGCAGGAGGTGAAGCCGGCCGAGCACCGGCCCGAGTGACGCCGCGTGGCACCCGGTCAAAGGCTGCCGAGCAGCGTGACAGCGAGGCCGCGTCGACGCCGGATCACTTGAAGGAGAAGATCTTCTGGAGCTTCATCCCGAGCATCTGGTTGCCCGAAATCTTGAGCTTGCCCGAAAAGAAGAGCTGCATGCCGGCTGCCGGGTTCTCCCGGAGCTTCTGGAAGTCGTCAGCGGTGAGCGTGATCGTGCAATCCGCAGGCTTTTCCCCCTGGGTGACGGTCGGGCCGGTGCTCGTCAAGTCGAGGTGCCATGAACCGGCCCCAGTGATGTTCAACTGGTACTTGGCATTGATCGACTTTGCCTCCTCGGCGTTCCTGACCAGCACGGCTGGGAGCTCTTCGTTGAAGAGCTTGGGGATGTCGACGGCCATGGTTTCTCCTTGGGCGATGGATGCCAGACCAATTAGCCGCGGCGGAGAGCCTTCGTCAAGCTCGGACCGGCGATCGTCGTGCCCGCCGCATAGCGCCGGCGCGCCCAATCGGAAAGAACGATGCCAGCGGCGACAGCCACCGGAAAGGAGTGATTCACGCCGTACATGGGAATGCCGACGACGGCTTCGGAGCGACAAAGGATCGCGGGCGGAATGCCGGCGCGCTCGCTTCCGAAGACCAGGATCACGTCGTCGGGATATGACAGAACGTCGTACAGGCCGAGGGTTGCATGGTCCTTCTCGATCGACCAGACCTTGCGATCCCCCGCGTGACGGAGAAAGGCGTCCGCGTCGGCCAGTCGGACGACGGTCTCGTAGCGCTGCATCCCCATGCTCGCCTTCTCGTACCAGGGTGCCTGCCCAATGACGAGGATCTCTCGCACCAGAAAACTATGGGCGACGCGGATGATCGCTCCGACGCTGAACGCGTTTTGACAATTGTAGACAGCCACCGAGAGCCGATTGCGCAGTGGTTCGAGGAGCGAGCGAACTTGCTCCGGAGGCAGGCCCAGCGGGGGAACGAGCGCCATGGCGACGTCATGGTACCGTACTCGGCCGGCGCGCAATGATCGAGATGAGGATGCACGAGCGAATGGGCGACATCGCGGCCGCCGACTGGGACGAGCTCGTCGGCCCCGACGGGCCCCCGTTCTTGTCGCACGCGTTCCTCGACGCTCTCGAGCGCTCGGGCTGCGTAACACCCGAGCGCGGCTGGCTGCCGATGCACCTCACGCTTTGGGAAGAGGGCCGCCTTCTGGCCGCTGCCCCCGCATATGCGAAGGGCAACAGCGAGGGCGAGTTCGTCTTCGATTATGGCTGGGCCGATTTCGCCGAACGCCTGAAGCTGTCCTATTATCCGAAACTGCTGTTCGCAGTGCCGTTTACCCCCGCCACGGGACCTCGCGTGCTCGTTCGGCGCGGCACCGACGCCGACGACCTCGTTTTCCAAGCCGCCATGGCCATTCGTCGGCTGGTCGAGGAGAACCGAGTCTCGGGAGCGCACGTCTTGTTTCTGCCGCCCGAGCAAGCCGCCCGTTTCGAGCAAGCCGGCTTCGTGCAGCGTTGGGGCGTCCAATACCACTGGCAAAATCAGGGATTTGACTCGTTCGAGGATTTCTTGTCGACGTTTTCGTCCAAACGACGAAACCAGATTCGCCGGGAAATGCGCGAGATGCGTGAGCGCAAGATCCGCATCGAGACGTTCCGGAGCGATCGGATCACCATCGAGACGATCGAGCGGATGCACGAGTTCTATCTCGTGACCGTGGACAAGTTCCGCTGGGGCCGGCGCTACCTGAACAAGAACTTCTTCTTCGAAGTTTGCGATCGGCTGAAGGAGAAGGTGGAGATCGTGCTTGCCCAAAACGAGAGCGGGCGCCCCATCGCAGGTGCGTTCAATCTTGCAGGGGCGAACGCGCTCTATGGTCGTTACTGGGGCGCGACCGAGGAGCACCCGTTCCTCCACTTCAACGTTTGCTACTATCACTCGATCGAGCAGTGCATCGAGCGAAAGATTGCGCGCTTCGAGCCGGGCGCCGGCGGCGAACACAAAAAGACACGAGGATTTCTCCCGACCATGACGCACAGCGTTCACCACCTCGTCGATCCGAGGCTGAGAATGGCGATAGGTGAGTACCTCGGCCGCGAGCGCGAATACGTGCGGCGTGTGGTGAACGGCGAGGAAGAAGGAGATTGAGATACTGTGCGCGCGAAAGCGCGCTTCCGATGGCGGAGGGGCGACCCTAATCGCAAAAAATGTTGATCGGACTCTCCAAAAGTGGGAACGATGTCCTGTGAGCGTAGCCACGTATCTTGTCGTGATCCCTGCGATCGCCGCATTGAGCATCGGATGTCACTCTGGAGCATCCTCCCCCGGATCACCCGTTGACGACGCAGGCAATGTAGTCGACACGGATCCGCGGGCCTTTTGGAAGCGTTTGGCGAACGCTACCTGCGACAAGCTCTGGAGTTGCCCCTTTCCTGACGACGACCAACTGCGACTGAAAGTCCTGATGGGTACGCCGGAGCGGTGCGCGCAGCTCGAGCCCAAGATTTTCCTGGAGGACGCTTGGGTTCGTACGCTGCTCGAAGCCGTCATCCAGGGCACCATCCACTATTGGCCCGAAAGGGAATCCGCGTGCCTCGACGCGATTGGCGTGTGCGGAGTGGGCGCCCAGTTCGCAGATCTCCAGGCTTGTCGCGAAGTCTTCGATGGGAACGTCCAGACGGGCGGGAGCTGTTCTCGCGACGAGGAATGCGAGGGTGAAGCTTTCTGTGGTTCGGTGGCCGGCGGATTCGACCCCGTTTGCCCGGGCCAATGCATGCCACGGCGAGCCCCGGGAGAATCGTGCCACGATGCCGCGCAGTGTGCATCAACGCGGGGGGCTGCTCGTTGCGAGAGCACGGATGGCGGGATCGTTTCCGCGGTGTGCCACGACTACGGGGTCGAGTACGTGGAGGTCGGGCAACCCTGCGGGTCGGTGGATCCAGAGACCCTGAAGGCATGTGGACCAGGGCTCTGGTGCCGCACCGATCCGCAGACGATGGTCAAGAGCTGCAGCGAAGCCATCGCCGTCAATCAACCATGCGGCACGGACAATGAAGTATGTGTCGAACGCGCGCTCTGTTTGCCGTCTTCTCAGCCGGGTGACGGTAACGCTTGCCAGCAAGTGTCCGTTCGGAATGGGGTCGGAGACGCTTGCGGCGGGTTGAATCCCTGCGACCTTTTTGGATCGCTCGCGTGCGTCGCTGGAGCATGCCAGCTCATCGGCGATGGCACCGAGGGAAGCGCGTGTCTCCTCGGCTTCTATGCCAGCTTGGGTTGTCGAGGAGACCTCGCATGTCTGCCACCGGCCGTTGCCAACGCTACGGGTCGCGGCCAATGCGGGCAGCTGGTTTCCGCGGGCGGCGCTTGCACCACCTCTCTCGCCTGCGCGAGCGGCCAATGCAATGTCGATTCAACTTGCGCGGCAACGCAGTGTCTTTCGCACTTGTGAAGGCAAACCGCGGTTCTTGCGGTTGTCGTTTCAGTCGCATTTGGGGCGCTGGCGCAGGCCGAGGAGGCCGTGCCTCCCTCCGATGTTCGAAAGGCAAGCTCACGTTGAACGGAAATCATGCGGCTCCGATGCGCACGCCCCCGCCGCCGCGGCCCCCTCAGTTGAGCGAGTACGGAAGCACCAGAGCGAAAGGAGCGATGGTCGCATCGAACTCCGAGCCGTCGGCCCGAACCATCTGGTAGGTGCCATGCATCGATCCACGAGGCGTCTCGAGCACGCAGCCACTCGTATACTCGAAATGCTCCCCAGGGCGAAGCGTCGGCTGCTCGCCGACGACCCCGGGTCCGCGAACCTGCTCGACCTTGCCGTTGCCGTCGGTGATGATCCAGTGGCGGCTTCGGAGCTGAGCCGTCTCCGACCCCTCGTTCGTGATGCGGACCGTGTACGCGAAGACATAACGATGCGCCTTGGGCGCCGACTGCCCCGGCACGTAGGCGGACGAGACAGTGACGCGTATGCCGTTGGTGATGGCGTTCGACAAGGCGCGTTACTCTATCACGCGCGTCTCCCTTCCAGAACCCCGTCCTACCTCGCGGGCAGCGTCGAGGTCGCCAGGGGACGTGCCGTCGCGACTCTACTTCACGCGCGCGAGCCGTACCTGTTCGCCAGTACGTCCGAACCGGCGCTCTCGACCGGCGAAGACCGTGAAAGCGTCGAGCAGGTCGTCGGTCGTGAAGTCCGGCCATAGGACGTCGGTAAAGTAAAGCTCGGCGTAGGCGGACTCGATGAGGAGAAAATCGCTGAGACGCTGCTCGCCGCCGGTGCGGATCATGAGGTCGACGTCGGGCAAGCCGTGGGTGCTGAAATGGCGCCGGAGCGTGCCGACATCGATGTCCTCCGGCAGGAGCAGGCCGGCCCGGGCGCGTGCCGCGATCGTACGCATCGCGTCGACGACGTCCCGCCGACCGCTGTAGGAGAGGGCGAGAGAAAGCGTCATCTCCGGGTCGTCGACGCCGTCCGGCAGTTCATTCGTGTACTCGATCAGATTTTCCACCGCGTGCCGCGTGAGCGTCGGCAGGTCGTCGAGGTCGCCGACGACGTTCACATTGATGATCTTCTCTTTGAGCTCCGCCGCCTCCTTCTCCGCGAAGCGGATGAGCAGACGCATCAAGGCCTCGACCTCGAGCTTCGGTCGCGACCAGTTCGCCAAGCTGAACGCGTAGAGGGTCAGGTAGCGGACGCCGCGCTCCCGGCACGTGCGGACGACCTCCCGCACGGCGCGCGCGCCTTCGTCGTGACCGGCGGCGCGCTCGAGGCCACGCTGCTTCGCCCAGCGACCGTTTCCATCCATGATGATGGCGACGTGACGGGGAAGTTCCAATCGGCGGGCTGACATACTCGTTGCCATGAAGAGACCTCACGCTCGGCAGACCGGCTCAACGCGGGCCTGGGCCGAAGCCCGCGCCGAGTAACTCAGAGGGATGAACGCCCGCAATGTGGCAGAAGCCGACCGGCAAAGGGGGAAGCTTTGTGGTGGAATGGTGAAAGTTTCGAGGAAAGGACTCTCAGCCAGTCGCGAAACGCAAGCGAATCGCGGGCTTACGCAGATGGAAGCGTGAGGCGGAACTCGACTTCGGGCGGGCCGGCACGCGCGAGCTCAGCTCTGCCCCCATGAGCCTCAGCCACGGCGCGAACGATCGCCAGGCCGAGCCCGGTGCCGCCGCCGGCCGCGCGGGTCGTGACGAATCGCCGAAAAAGCTTCGTCTGAACGTGCTTGGCGACGGCCCCTGGGCTCACCACCTGTACGGCGACGCGGCCGCCCTCGCGGCGAACGATGATCTGCGAGGCTCCGCTCGAATGGCCATGCACGATGGCATTGTCGACGAGGTTGTCGATGGCGCGCGCGAGCCAATTGGGCTGACCCCGGACGATGGCCCCATCGTCGACGGTGACCTCGAAGACGGCGCCGCGGTCCTTCGCCGCCTCGCTCGCCGCGCGCGCGAGTGCTCCCACGTCGACCTCCGACGAGGAATCGACTCCGCGCGCTTCGATGCGAGCCAAGGAGAGAATCTCGCCGAGCAACGTCTCGATACGCGCCGTGGCCTCCCGAATGCGAGCGACGAAGCGCCGAGCCTCCTCGGGTTCCGCGAGCGCCCCCTCGTCGAGCACCTCGGCGCTCGCGCGCACGGCGGCGACCGGGTTCTTGAGCTCGTGGGAAAGATCAGCCGCGAAAGTCTCGAGAAAGGGCCGCCCCTCGAGCTCGCGGCGCATCGAATCGATGGCCTTGTTGAGGCGTTTCACTTCTTGCCCGTGAGCTTGCGGAGGTACGGCGCTCGTCTCGCCCTCGCTCACGCGCACGGCGAAGTTGGTCAGCCCTTCGATCGGCGTGGCGATGGCGCGCCCGATCACTGCGGCAGCGAGCGCCGCAGCCGCCCCGAGCGTCACGCTGATGACCAAGATGGTGGGCGCAAAATCGGCGAGCAGCCTGCGCATGATGATCGTCGGCTTGATGACGCGAAGGCGGCCGAGCTGCTTTCCCTCCGAGACGATCGGGGTCTCCACCATCACGGTGCCCGGCTCGCGCTCGCTCTCGCCGAACAGCACGCGACCCTCGTCGTCGAGCAGAACGAGATGCACGTCGGGGTTCGTACCTTGACGCAGGCTCCTGGCAATGTCCTCGATCGAGACCGCGTCGGCCCGCATCTCGGCCCCCACGATACGCGCGATTGCCTCGGCCTCGTCGCGTGCCGCCTCCGTTGCGAGCAGAGTGGCGCGCGCTTCGATGCGATCGAGCACCAACAGGCCGACGCCGAACGCGAAAGCCCCGACGATGCCCGCCAGGGCGAGAAAGATTTGCATGCGGATCGACATTCCGGCGGTGCGGGCTCGCACCAGGCGTTGGGTGATGAAGGCGACGAGCAAGATGAGGCCGATCGCTCCTGCCGAGACGACCGCAAGTCGCATCATTTGACGGTCGCCTTCTCGGTCGGCCGCTCGTTCACGCGGTAGCCCACGCCGCGCACGGTCTCGATCATCGCAGGGTGTCCGCCCGCCTCGGCGACCTTGCGGCGAAGGCTCTTCACGTGACTGTCGATCGTGCGATCGGTGATCGCGAACCCGTCCCCCCAGACGCGATCGATGAGCTGCGCGCGCGTGAAGACGCGGCCTGGGGCGTCGAGCAGGCACGCGAGCAGATCGAATTCTACCCGCGTCAGCTCCACCTCTTTGCCGAGGACGAACGCGCGCCGCGTTGCATCTTCCACGGCGAGCGGGAGCGTGGCTCCGCGCGAAGGCGGGGTCAACGAGAGGGGCGCGCCTTCGCGGGGGTGGGCGCGACGAAGTACGGCGCGAACGCGGGCGACGATCTCACGCGGGGAGAAGGGCTTGGTGACGTAGTCGTCTGCGCCCGTCTCGAGGGCAGCCACGCGATCGGCCTCGGCGTCACGGCTCGACAGCACGATGACCGCGATCGACATGTCCTTCTGGCGCACTTTGCCGAGAAGGTCGAAACCGCTGCCATCGGGCAGCATCAGGTCGAGCACGACGAGGTCGACACCTTCGAGCTCGCGCTCCGCGTCTGCGAGCGTCGGGGCAATCGCCACCGCGTAGCCGTCACGGCGAAGACCATAGGATATCGATTCGGCGATCGCCGGTTCGTCCTCGACCACCAGAATGCGCGGCATCAGATCACCTCGTCGAACGGAGGCCAGCGGCCAGCCTCGAGGCGAACCATACCGTGAAAAGGCCCTCCCTTCGATTCGCTACCGCAATTTACTCGGAACTTCGCCGCACGTGGACCACGAACTCTACGGCGGGGTGGTAGACATTCGAATGTGAACACCTCGCCGATGTCCGAGATTCAAGGAGCGACGCCGCCCCCCTGGAAGGGACGGAGTAAGTCTCGCCTCTTGCTCGACGTCATCGGCGGATTTCGGCAGAACTTCGACAAGGTCCTTCAGCTCATGGGACTTCTTGTCGCGCTGGTCCGTCCGAAACAGGTGCGCGAGCGACTCGAGCGCTTGCGCGTTCTCGGCCACATCGACGTCCTGCCCACGTTTCCTCAGCTGCTCGTGGCCGGCCGCGACCAGATGATCGTGAGCGCCAGCGCCGAAACCAAGCTCTTCTACAAGAGCCAAGGAATCCCATGGATCTTTCACAACGTGAGGCGGTTCATCTCGGGACCCGCGACGATGCTCGACCCCATCGGCGTCTTTGCGCCGCGCGAGGCAATCGTGCATCACGTGCTCCAGACGTTCCATCGCCACCCGGTCTACGATTTCGTCCTCCTTCGCGCGCACGAGGGGGGCGTCGAGGAGATGGCTCGGCAAGCCTCCGAGATTGTCGCTGGAACGCACCCGCACCAGCGGGCGCTGACCTCGCTCGTTGAAGACGGCTCGTACCACGAACGCCTGGTTCGTGATGTCGCTGCCTTCCGCGCCGACCCACTCGCGCCGGCTCGACCCGTTCCGGCGCATCTCGTCGAAGACCCCTACCTCATGCTCGCCATGGATCAATTCAAGGACATTCGGGGTTACACGAGGTACGCTTCGCGTCTCGACGTAGGCCTCGGAAAGGCGCTCGCTGCCTGGCTCCTCGTCATCTACGACGAGTCGATCGGCTATCTGTCAGGCAAAGTGCTCGGACCCAGACGTGTCGAGGAGCTCGCGTGCGACCCGGAGCTCCGTACTCGCTGGCTCTCGGGAGAACGCGGCAGCTAGCGTTACCGGGCGTCCCCCCCCGGGCGGCGGGTCCGTGACCCCGTATCCCGTCCGCGAACACGACCATCGCGCGAGGCCACTGGGCCGAGATGACAGGTCGAAATGGCGCGAAATTAGCATCGGACTTTCTGCGTTGTGAAGGAATTGCCGCTCAGAAGAGTCCAATACGCCTTCTCTATGGCTTCCGTGGCGCTAGCTCTATCCTGTCAGCCGCTCGAAGACGTACCGACGGCACCGCGCGCCCCGCAGCCGCTGCGCGAGACCGTGCAAGCGCACGCGTTGGTGCTGGCGGCGGTCGACTGCATGATGGCGCCCGTCGTATATGGCGCCCCGCCCTGGGCATCGAACGATGAAGAGATCGTCACATTCGGACCGGAGTCCTCGAGCTGCATGACGGCGGCGGCTGCCGCGGGGGTCGGTTCGGCGCGGCTCTACCGCGTCGACAAGGACGCGCTGCTCGACCTGCGCCGCGCTATTCGACGAGCCCCGCCGAGCGCGCCTCCCTTCGACAGTTTCGACATGGTGTCGCTCTTCGACGAGGAGCTTGCCGCGGTGATGGAGGCGCGCCGCGCGCGCGCCGCCTTGCCGCGCGAGGATTCCCGGCTGAGCAAGGAAGCGGTGGAAAAGATTCGCGCGGGCGCCATGGCCGCCCGTCTCGACGATTTCGGGAAGAAAATCGGCGGTTCTATCGGACTCGAGGCGCGAGCCGTCGCGAGGCTCGTCACGGCAAATAGGTTCCTTCAGGTCGCCCGCGTCCCGGCCGAGGTGCGACCTTACGTCGCCGAGCCACTCTTCGTGGTCATGTTCGGATCGGACTTTCTCTCGGAGTCTCCAGACCGGCGGACAGCTTCGTGGACCGGGTACGTCGCTGCCGCCGCGCGACGCGCCGTTGCGCGTACCCCCGAAGAAAAGCTCGACGACGGCAGCGCCGTTCGCGCGATTGGCGGAGGTCCGAGGGATGATCCCGAGCGCGATTTACGCAAGGTTACGCACGCCATAGCGGCCGACCTCGGGTCCCTCGCCCAAGAGCTCACCCCAGGAAAGCTGCGCTCGGCGCTCGAGCGCACGGCCGACGATCTCGTCGAACTCGACGTCGAGTCCGCGGCCCAGTGACGTACTCATGAACGGCAAGTCGGGGCTCGCGGCCTCGAAATTGCGCCCGGATCCCAAAGGAAGTAAGAGTCCGAGATGGACTCGGTCCGGCACCTCATCATTGGGGCAGGCGTCACCGGGCTCGCAACGGCCGCATTCTTGCGAGACGGCGACTACCTCGTCCTCGAAGCCGACCGCGAGATCGGCGGATACTGCAAGACGATCAAGCGCTCGGGCTTCGTTTGGGACTATTCGGGGCATTTTTTCCACTTCAAACATCCCGAGATCGAAGCTTGGCTGCGCGCCCGGATGGTGGGGCAACGAGTGCGGATGGTCCACAGGCGTTCGTTCGTTTCCTACGGAGGGCGGCTCATCGATTTTCCTTTTCAAAAGAACATCCACCAGCTCCCTCAGGAAGAATTCATCGACTGCCTGCACGATCTTTACTTTGCGCGCGTGGGTCAGGGCGAGCCTCCGCCGGAACGCAATTTCAAGGAAATGCTCTACGCTCGGCTCGGACGGAGCATCGCGGAAAAATTTCTCATTCCGTACAACGAAAAGCTCTACGCCTGCGACCTCGGCACGCTCGACAAGGACGCCATGGGGCGATTCTTCCCACATGCCGACGTCACCGACGTGATTCGGAACATGCGGTCGCCCGACAACGCAGGCTACAATGTCACGTTCTCCTATCCCGAAGGAGGGGCCATCGAGTACGTCAAGGCGCTTGCGAGCGAGGTTCGCTCGGGGAGCATCGCGCTCGAGGAGCCGCTCGTCGCAATCGATCTCTCGCGTCGTGTGGCACGCACACCGAAACGCGAGATCAAGTTCCAGCGTCTCGTTTCCTCGGCGCCATTCAACAAGCTCGTCAAGCTCGCCGGGCTGGCGCACGACGCGAGCGCGTTTACTTGGAACAAAGTGCTCGTCTATAACCTTGGCTTCGATAAAAAGGGACCGCGCGACGTACACTGGATCTACTACCCGAACCGCGCGCTTTCGTTCTATCGAGTAGGCTTCTACGACAACATCTTCGACACCGACCGGATGAGCCTCTACGTCGAGCTCGGGTACGCGAAAGACGAGCGCGTGGACGAGAGCGCCACGCGCGACCGCGTTCTGTCCGACCTCGCTGCCGAGGGGGTCGTCGAAGATCACCGGCTCGTCGACCACCACTCGATTGTGATGGACCCCGCATATGTGCACATCACCCGCGCGTCGATGGCCGAGCACGCTCGGCTCGAGAAGGCGCTCAACGCGGCGGGAGTCTTCTCCATCGGGCGATACGGCGGTTGGACCTACTGCTCCATCGAGGACAACATCGTGGAAGCAAAGGCTCTCGCCGCCGAGTTCGAGGCCGAGCGCGCTGGGTGAGGCCCGCCTCGCGTGTTCAGCGACCGCCGGGTCTCCGATGAGGTCCGCCGCGCAGAAACCAACCCGAATCAGCCAATCGCCGTCGCTCACTCGGGCTCTGCTCCCGCGCAGCGTCGACGAGCGCGCGATGAAGAGCGATCTGCGCCGCACCGGTTTCGGCGCGCAGTCCCGCCAGCGCCGATTCCAGTGCCTCGGGGTTGAATGGCTCGGCCGCGAGCGCTTCGCGGACCAACCGTCGAGCGGCATCGACCGCCTCGCCTCGAGACCGCAAGAGCGCATCGCGTTTCTTCCAGATGCCGCGCATCGGTGCGCTGTCAGTCTCGCTGATCTCCGGCCCGAAACCACGCCCCGCCCGCCGCATGAATCGCCCCGCCCAGAGCCCCGCGAAAAACACGTTGACGATCACGCTCACCACGAGACAGGCGATCAGGTTTCGCGTGAGCCGACTCATGGCGCCACCTCGGAGAGATCCACGCCGAGCGCCAGCGTCGATAGCTCGTCCCACTCGTCCGTGCCGTTGTCCGACGTGAGGTCGGGGGCCGAAAGACCGACGGTGATGCCCATGATCGCCGCGGCAGCCGCGGCCGCGACCACGTGCCAGAGCCGCCCGAACGGCCAGGCCGAGCCCGCGGGCGAGCGAGCGTGGCGCGCCGGGATCTCGGCGACACGCCGGAGCAGCGCCGCTGACGGCGCAAGCTCGGGCGCTTGGTCGAGCCAAGCGTCGATCGGGCTCTGCTCGGCAAGCCATGCTTGTGCCTCGCGCGTGCCGAGGGCCCTCTCGGCCACGCGCCTCGCCTCGAGCGGCCAGCGCTCGAGGTTGGCTCCGTATGCCTCGACGAACGTTCGAAAACGCTCGAGGTCGGACTCCTTTTTGTCGTCATGCTTCACGATCCACCTCTTCTGGTTGGAGCTCTGCGAGTCTGTGTTTCAAGGTGCGCCTGCCGCGGGCAAGCAACGATTCGAGCGCCTCGACATTGACATCCAGAACCGCTGCCGCTTCGATGTTGGTGAGCCCCTGGTAATGCACGAGCGTGATGGCCGCGCGCTGCCGCTCGGGGAGTGCCGCGAGCGCCCGGCCAACTTCGATCGCGACCCGCTTTTCGTCGAGGAGCCCACCGGGCTCGTCGGACGATCGACCTTCGTTGATTTCGTCGCTCGGCTGCTCGCGCCTTCGCCGCAAGCGGTCGATGCACAGGTTGTGCGCGATGCGATGTAGCCATGTCGTCACCCGCGCTTTCGGCTCGTAGCGACCCGCGTCCTTCCACAGGCGAAGAAACGTCTCCTGCGCCACGTCCTCGGCCTCCGATCGATCGTGCAGCAGGCGATGAGCGTAGTTCATGATCTTGGCGAGGTGGGCGTCCGCCAGCGATCGGAAGGCGACGGCATCGCCCTTTGCCGTTCGCCGCATCCATTCGATTTCCTCGTCGACCTTGCCCAAAGGCGCCTCGGCGTTCCACCAGCAGTTCCGCGGCACAAGACGTACCGCGGAACCGTGGTGGGATGCGAGCCTCAGCGGCCGGGTTTGCCCGCGTCGCCGTGCTTGTGGTGCCGGTGACCGGCTTTCATCTCCTCTTCCGAGATGACGCCATCGCCATTCGTGTCGAGGCGAGCGAAGCGCTTGTCGGCCCCGGCGAGAGCTTCGTCCTTCGAGATGGCACCGTCTCCATTGGCGTCGGCATGCTGGAAGCGACGCTCGGCATGCGATTGAAAGCGTCCACCCCGATTGGCGAGCTCGTCCGGCGTGAGAACGCCGTCCTTGTTCAGATCGAGCCGGGAGAACACCTCGTCGGGCATTCTCGATACTTCCGAACGGCTGAGCTTGCCGTCGTTATTGGTATCCTTTTCGGCGAAGCGTTTGGCGGCAAGCTCGCGGTGGAACGCCTGAATCTCGTCGAGCGTGAGCCGCCCGTCGTGATTCGCGTCGACCTTGTCGAAGCGCTCGATCTCCGTCGTGCGCATCTCGTCGCGTGTGACCACGCCGTTGCCGTCTCGGTCGAAACGCGCGAGCCCCTTGCCTTTGCCGTGCGCGAAGGCAAGACCCGACGTAAGCAGCAAGCCTGTCATGGAAGCCATCATCAATCGGTTCATGTTCGTACTCCCTCCTCAGGGTTTCAGAAGCTTCAACGGGCGCCCTCACGTTTTCCGTCGCCCGTGGAGAAGAAAGCTTGTAACAGCTTGCAACTGCTTGCCTTTATGCGCATTTCATGTGCCTCGGAAAGCCGCCCGCGGGGCCCCCGTTCTGCCACTTCGGACACGGCTATCGGCCGCAGGTCCCCTGCCCCCGCTTGGGCTCTCATCATTGTCTCATTTCGGAAAGCAACAGGAAGACCGGGAAGGCAGGAAGGATCTTGGGATTCAAAAATCTTCTAGATCTTTCCTCGTTCCTGAAATCCGAAATTCAACGCCAGAAAGATCAATCTCGAGGCTTGGGCTACGCTCGGCGCATGGCGGGCGAAGTGTCGGACGACGAGCTTTTCGCGACGTCGCGGCAAACGCTCGCACACTACGCGAGCGTCGCCGGGACTTTCTGGGACGGGACGAAGGACCACGACGTTACCCAGAATTACCAGGCATTCCTCGGCGCTATCGAAGGAGAGCCTCCGTTCACGGTTCTCGATTTCGGGTGCGGCCCAGGCCGCGATCTTCGCTACTTCCGCTCGCTCGGACACCGCGCCATAGGTCTCGAGGGGTGCGCGGAGTTCGCCCGCATGGCACGCGCCTATTCTGGCTGCGAGATTCTCGAACAAAATTTCCTATCACTCGAGCTCGCCAATGGAACCATCCACGGGGTCTTCGCGAATGCATCGCTCTTCCACGTCCCGAGCCGGATGTTGCCCCGTGTGCTCGGCGAGCTGCGCGACGCGCTTCGCCCGCGCGGCGTGCTGTTCAGCTCGAACCCGCACGGCCATGACGAAGAAGGGTGGCAGCGCGACCGCTACGGCTGTTACTACAGCCTAGAAACCTGGCGCAGGTTCGTTACCGACGCGGGTTTCATCGAGCTCACGCATTACTACCGGCCGGCGGGTCGCCCGCTGGCCGAACAGCGTTGGCTCGCGACTTTGTACCGCAAGGCGTGAAATCCCGGCTTCACTCGGTGCAGCGGGCTGCAAGCTGGAGAGCGCGGCGCACGGTTTTGATTTCGATGTCCGGGATCGACGCCGCGAACAGGGCGTGCGCGCGCGCCGAAGCGCAGTCGTTCCTCGCTTCACCGAGCTGAGCCAAGCCGAGATGCGCTTTGGCGCGGGTATTCGTGTCGTGGCGGACGCTCGCAAGCTCGACCAAGAGCTTCTCGGCAAGCGTGTAATCGCCGGCAGCGAGCGCGTGGTTCACGTCGATCCACGCGATCTCGGTGCTCGCGATATCGGAGGCCGACCGCGGTGATGGCGACACCCGTTGACCGTTCTGCGGTCCGGGCCGCTTTTCCCCCGGGCTGCGTGGCTCGCCGGCGATGTTCCCCTTTGGCGCCCCGCCGGCCGGCGCAGACCGGCCGCCCATGAGACCGTCGCCCGGCGCAGACCGGCCGCCCACCAGACTATCGGACGCCCGAGCGGCCGACCCACGCCCGGACTGCCCATCAGCTGGGACGCGAGCGGTATCCTCATCCGTCGCTTGGTCATGAGGCGCGGTCACGGACGCGATGGTCGGGAGCTCGCTCGGGACGACGCCCAATCGGGACGAAGGACGGGGATCATGTCTCGCGCCCACGCTGGCATAGCCTATCGCGCCGAGCACCGCGCTTGCGGCGCCGGCGATGCGCCACGCCCTTCGTGATGACGGTGCGCGCTTCGCCGCGAATCTTCGCGCGACGCGGGCGGCGCCGAGCTCGATCTCCGTTTCCGGCCGCGGCGTTTCGGCCCAAACCCGTTTGGCCCAGCAGAGGGCGCGCGCTTCGTGGCTCACGCTGCGCCTCCGTCGAATCGGGGGTCGGCGAGGAGGATCTCAGCGAGCTTCTTTCTGCCGTCGCGGAGACGCGAGCGCACGGTGCGCTCGTTGGCGCCGACGATCGTTGCGACGTCCTTCATCGACATACCCTCGAGATCGTGCAGTACGACGACCGCTCGCTTGGAAGGGGAGAGCTGCGCGAGCGCCTGGTGCAGACTCGCCGAACGGCGCGCGCGTAGCGCGGCTTCTTCACTGTCCTCCCCATGATTTGGCGGGTCGGGCCCATTCTCGTCCTCGGAAAAGGTGAATCGGCGACTCCAGCGTCGAAACCAGCGATCGTGCCCGAGCAGAGTGCGGTAGGCGACTCCGTAGGCGAAGGTGGAAAGCGTCGAGCGCCCTTCGAACCGCGGAAGGGCTCGGATCAACCTTTCCGCAGCGCATTGGACCAGGTCGTCGAGATCGGGACGCGGACCCGCAAGCGCCCGCATCTGACGGTAGAGAAGACGCAAGAGATCGCGTGCCGGCGGATGGACGGAGCACGTCCTTCCGGCTTCGAGAAGCGACTCGGGAGCTAGGGCATCGGGAGCGAGTGAGATGGAGACGCGCATGCAAGCGCCTTGGAATTAGTCTCCGGCCAGCCGAAAAAGATCGGTCGAACGTTAATTGATTTGGGAACAGAACCGAATTGTCGAACCCAAAAGAAGGATTGTGACCTACCGGGGGCCCGGCGGACAACCTTGAGGGAGTGCCTTCATCGTGAAAGCTAGGAACATTCCCGTTGTTGTGGTGTTACTCGGCGCGGGCCTTCGGCCCCGCCTGCGCGTGTTACTCGGCGCGGGCCTTCGGCCCCGTCTGCCGTGGCTTGGGAGCTTCGTATTCGCGGTGCTCGTCGCCCTCCCCGCCCTCGGGTCCACTGTTGAGGTGCGGTGCGCGCGGCTAACGCCCCATGCCCGGGACGAGCTGGAGGCACGCGCGCGCTTGCTTCTCGTCGGTGCGGGATTGGACCGGGCGCGGGTGGCGGTCGAATGCACGCCGGCACCCCGTCTGGTATGGGTCGACGGAGCAAAGTTGCCGATCGACGAGAGCTCCGGGCTCGTCGAAGGCGCCCTCGACGCGATCGAAGACCGCATCGCTCGGCCCAAAACGGGCTTTTCCTCAGGACGAACGCGCGAGGTAGCTTCGCCCCCCGCGATCGTTCACGCAGCAACCTCGCCTCCCCCTGAAACGCCTTCGCTCGCATCGACCGCTCCCTCGGATGAGGGTGACCCTCCCGACCATTCGTCGGTGAAATCGAGCTTCGAGAACGAACTCGAGGGTGGGCTCGGACTCGCAACGGAGGTGGAGTACTGGTCAGGGTCGATGCTCGCCGGGCCACGTCTGGACGTGGGCGTCGTCACCGGTAAGGGACTTGCCGTGATCCTGAGCGAAGGGGCGCGTTATGGGTTGGGAGCGCCCGATTTGGGTAATGTGCTGGTCCTCGACTTGCGGGCGGGCGTCGGGTACGGAGCACCCTGCCAAGCGCGGACTGCGCTTGGGGTCGCCTTGTTTTTCGGTGCCGAGCGATTGGCCGTGTCGAGCGGGCACTTCGCCGATGGGGGTGTTTGGACTTGGGGTGCCACGGTGTCGCTCGGTTTGCGCGGCAGCCTGGCCCTCGGCCCGGTCGATGCATGGGTTGGCATCGACGGCATGCTCCGTTCCACGACGATCGAAACCGACGGCCCAGGAGGCGTGGCAGTACCCCAGCTGTCCACCCTCATTTCCTTCGGCGGTTTTCTTCCAGCTTTTTCGCGTACACACGTGCCATCGACCCCTCCGAGCTCGGGAAAGGAGCTCGCGCGCACGGCCCTTTGAGTCGCCGCGCGGGGGCGTCCGAGCGCTCACGCTCGAGAGATCGGGTTCAACCCTGTAGCTGGAGCTCGTGCTTCACTTCCGAAGCGATCGCTTCCGCTTGCCAGCCGACGATCAAATGCAGCACCCGATCCGCCACGTCGACGACGGCGAGAACGCCCGACTTCTCGAGGGCGTCGCGGTTCACCGGCGCTTGCTCCTTGATCAAGATGCGAAGCCGCGTCGTGGCGCAAGCGGTGAGCTGGGTAACGTTGCTCGCACCACCGAGGCCGGCGATGAGCTGCTTGGCATCGATCTTGGGTCCTGCTTTTGGAACGCGCACCGCGACGCCGCCCCCCCCGCTGCCCGGCTGCGGGGCAACCCCACGGGCGACCTCGCCGCCCGTGCCGCCCGCCTTGATGTATTCCTCCATCTCCGTTTTCAGATTTTCGGAGCGAGGGCCAAAAATGGCTTGTACGCTGTTGCCCACCACCACCGTTCCAGTGGCCCCGAGGGCCCTGAGCCGCGCTTTGTCGACTCCGTTGACATCGGCCACTTGGATGCGCAGACGCGTGATGCACGCGTCCAAACCCTTGATGTTGGAGCTTCCGCCGAAGGCGGCGACGAGCTCGGGAGCCATGCCGTGGGTGGTGACCGCACCAACGGCGGCGTCCATTTCCTCCGCTTCGCGTCCGGGCGTCGCGAGGTCGAACTTGGTGATCACAGTCCGGAACACGCCGTAATAAAGAAGGGCCCACGCGGGTCCGATGGCGAGAAACCAGAGTGCGTGGTGCGATTTGGGAAACAGCACGACGTAGTCGATGAGACCGTGCGAGAACGACGTCCCGTGCTTGATGCCGAGCGCGATGCACGTCCAGAACGCGGCGCCGGCGAGAAGAGCGTGAATCGCGTACAGGACCGGCGCGACGAAGAGGAACGAGAATTCGATCGGTTCGGTGATTCCGGTCAAAAACGACGTGAGGGCGGCGGAGATCATGATACCGCCCACCTTGGCTTTGTTCTCGGGCTTGGCCGTGTGCCAGATGGCCATGGCGGCCGCGGGCAAGCCCCACATCTTGAACAGGTAGCCGCCCGCCAGGTTTCCGGCCGTCGGATCGCCGGCCATGAAGCGGTGAAGCTCGCCGCGAATGATCTCGCCGGACGAAGTCGTGTAGGTGCCGACCTCGAAGAAAAACGGCACGTTCCAAATGTGGTGCAACCCGAAGGGGATCAGCGCCCGTTCGACGACGCCGTAGATGGTGAACGCGAGCCGCGGGTTTTCGTTCGCTGCGTAGGCCGAAAGCGCGTGGATGGCCTTTCCAATGGGAGGCCAGACGTAGCTCAAGACCGCACCGAGACCAATCGCGGCGAATGCCGTGACGATGGGCACGAAGCGCTTGCCCGCGAAAAAGCCCAGGTACTGCGGCAGGTTGATCTTGTAGTAGCGAACGAAGAGCGTGCCCGCGATGAGTCCGATGGCGATGCCGCCGAACACGCCGGTGTCGATCGAGGCGATCCCCATGATCGCCTTGGTTTCGGCGCCGTTCAGACCGGCGACGACGCCCATCGTGCCGAGTAGAACGACGTATCCGACGACCGCGGCGAGGGCGGCCACACCGTCGTTCTGCGTGAGCCCGAGGGCGACGCCGATGGCAAAAATCAGGGGCAGGCTGCCGAAGATCGAACCGCCCGCCTTTTCCATGATCGCGGAAACGCTCTTCGGAATGAAACCGAAGCCCGCGGCGCCGACGCCGAGCAGGATGCCGGCCACCGGCAGCACCGAGACCGGCAGCATCAGCGCTTTGCCGATCTTCTGAAGCAGGGCGAAAGCTCCTTTCAGGCCATTCATGACGCATACTCCTTTTACCAACGTGCCGCGCTGTCGCTAGGCGCGTCGATCATGGAAAGTCTTTGAGCAGCGCGCGCACTTCTTTGGCACTTCGCGCGCGCAGTGCTTCCTTGGTCAGAGCTCGACAATTCTTGTGATTGAGTGTGCGGATGCGCGCCTTGACGTCGGCAATGGCTGGCGCAGGGACGCTGAGCTCGTCGAGATCGAGACCCACGAGAAGCGGCGTGGCCAGCGTTTCTGCGGCGATGCCGCCGCACACGCCAACGGGTTTCATCTCCGCGTGCGCGGCTTGCACGGTCGTCTGGATGAGGCGCAAGACGGCCGGCTCGAGCTGGTCAGCCTGGGCGGCGAGCTCGGGGTGATCGCGGTCCATCGCCAGGGTGTACTGCGTCAGATCGTTGGTGCCGAGGGAGAAGAAGTCTACGTCCTTGGCGAGCACGTCGGCCATCAGCGCCGCCGACGGAACTTCGACCATGACGCCGAGCCGTAACCTCGTGGCCTCGACGTTAACCTTCTCCGCCTCCTTCCGCACGATCTCCCTGGCCGCGGTGAATTCCTCGGGCTTGGCGATCATCGGGAACATGATGTGGAGCTTGGTGAACCGAGCGGCGGAGAGAACGGCCCGGATCTGCGTGGCGAAGAGCTCCGGGTTGCGGAAGGACAGCCGGATGCCGCGAACGCCGAGGAATGGATTCTCCTCGGGGGGCATGGGAACGTACGAAAGCGGCTTGTCGCCCCCCACATCGAGCGTTCGCACGACGAGCGAACGATTCGGCCCGAGCGCCTTGGCGATCTTCTCGATCTCCCCGCGCTGCTCCGCTTCGTCGGGGGCCACGCGCCGATTGATGAACAAAAATTCGGAACGAAGTAGACCGACGCCATCGGCTCCTTGCGCCACGGCGTCGGCGGCCTCCCTTGCGTTACCGATGTTGGCTCCTACCTCGACCACGCGCGCGTCCTGGGTTTCGGCGGGACGCTGAGCGTCGGCGACCCTGGCTCGGCGTTGCTCCTGCCGCGTCGCGATCTCGCGTTCCGCCTCGGCCGACGTGGCAGCATCGGGCGCGACCCGGACGAAGCCTTGGTCGCCGTCGACGATCACTTTGACGTTGGCTCGAAGCTTTTTGATGCCCTCTCCGACGCTGGCGACGTAGGGAATGCCCATCGAGCGGGCGATGATCGCTGCGTGCGAGGTCGCTCCCCCGAGCTCGGTCACGAGTGCGCCGGTCCTCGTCGCGTCCAGATGCGCTACCGAAGACGGCGTGAGCTCGCGAGACACGAGCACGGCGCCCTTTGGAAAGATGTGCGGGGTCGGAGTGCGGCCCAGGATCTTGAGAAGCACCCGATATCCGACGTCACCGAGGTCGTCTGCTCGCTGGCGCATCAACGCGGTGCTGAGATTGCGCAGCTTCTCGGCCTTCGCTTCGATGACCTCTTGCCAGGCCGCCGCGGCCGAGGCTCCGCCCGAGATCTTCGCCGCCGCGTCGCCCATGAGAGCGGTGTCCTCGAGAATCTCGGCGTGCGCGGCGAAGATCTGCGCCTTCTCCACCGCCCCCTCGCGCTGGAACTTGCCCCTGTCGGCCGCGAGCACGGTTTGGACGGCGGCGATCGAACGCTCGAGCTTGGCGAGCTCCCCGGCGCTGTCCGAGGATTTCGCGTCGAACGCGGGCACCGGCCGCGACTCGATTGCGATAGTGCCGATCGCAAGGCCGGGCGATGCGCCGACACCTCCTACGATCGCCGGGTCTTGCGATACGAAGCGGTGCTCGGACACGGGCGCTTCCGCCGTTCGTTGCGACAAGTCCTCGCCCGAACCCCGTTCGATGAGCTCACGCAACGCGGCGAGAGCGGCCTTTGCGTCGGAACCCTGCGCCGATAACCAGATCTGATCGCCCTTGCCGAGGTCGAGAGCCATCACGTCGGAAACGGACGTGGCCTGCGCCGTGAGATGCGCCTTGTGAACCGTGACATGCGACTGGAACTGCTTGGCGCGGTGCGCGAGCGCTGCCGCCGGGCGAGCATGAAAGCCGTTCGGATTGAGAATCGTGATGTGCTCGGTGCGAATGACATCGCCCTTAGGCTTGGAAAGCTCCGAGGCCGGTGCCTGGGCCCCCACGCGCAGAACTTCGTGAGCGCCCGCGGCGACTTTTCCGTCGATTCGCTTGAAAGACAAATCCTGGGCGCCCTCGGTGATCACGAGCTCGGTCAGGAGACTTGTTGCACTCTGGGCGATGGCATCCAAGTCGAACTCGATGAGAGGCTGCTTCGGCTCGACCCGGTCGCCTTCTTTGACGAGCGCGCGGAAGCCCTGGCCGTTGAGCGAAACGGTGTCCAAGCCGATGTGCAGAAGGATCGATACGCCCGATTCGGTCCGCAGCGTGAGCGCGTGCTTGGCGCGGTGCAGCTGAATCACCGTGCCCGCGCATGGAGCGACCAGCACCTGGCTCGTCGGGTCGATGGCGACTCCATCTCCCATCATTTTTTGTGAAAACACCGGATCCGGCAGGTCTTCGAGCGGAACGACGACGCCGTCGACGGGAGCCACAAGCCTCAGGTCGACAGCGCGACCCGTCACTCGCTCGGCCTGTATCACGCTCTCGTCTGCCTCGATGCTCACGGGGGCCTTGAAGCCATCCACGCCCCCACTGCCTCCGCCCACTGCAGAAGGGGTGTTTTTGGCTGAAATTTGGGCCATTGCTGCTCTTCGCAGCGAAAGGACCTTACTCGCGATCGGAGCGATTCTCAAGCCGCGTGAAGCCGGCCGGTCGTGCGCCCAAGGGGCCGCGCATTCGCCCGCTCAGGCGACCCGGCCAAACCGAGCGAGCTCAGTTCTCGGGCGAGAATTCCTGCGCCCCTTGGGTAATCCAGTCCCGAATCAAATTCATCTGATCCTGGGTGAGGCAGTTGGCGTCTTGCCCGCCGTCTGCTTGGTCGCAACCCACCGTTCCGGCGACGCCGCCATCCGCCGCGACAATCGTCACCCTCGGCATCCGTGCTCCGCAACCCACGGGGGGGGTCCCAGGCACCTGGTTGCCGGTGATCTTTGCGTAAAGGAAGCTTGCCGAAGTGTCGCCGGGCACGATCGGCACACGGTTGGGCGGCGAGGCATCTCCGCCATCGACTCCGGCATCGGCGCCCATACCGCAGGTCCCGTCCTGGTTGTCGGGCAGAGGAGTCGTCAACCTGGCGTAAAGGCCGCTCGGCGTCTGCAAATCGAGAAGCTGTACGCCGCCATCTCGGGGCTGATGGCACGTCACGCACCTGTCGTTGAAAATCGCGATGACATCGGAGAATGGCACGAGCGCAGGGCCGTCGGACACGGCACCCTCGGGTTGCATGTCATCGCTCGCATCGGCGCCAGGAGCATCCACGGCGGAGTCCGGGCCGCCCTCGGGCATGACGCCACCGGTCCCGGGTGTTCCGCCGGTGCCCCCGGTACCACCGCCAGACCCGCCTCTCCCGCCGGAACCAGTCGCGCCCGCGGCTCCCCCTCGCGCACCGGCACCCATCGTTCCCCCAGCTCCACCTCCGCCACTTGCGGAACTATCCGCACTGCCAGCAGCACCGCCTCGGCCACCCGTCGCCGAGCTCGTACCGCCCGACCCCACAGGCCCCGTGCCGGTCGTGTCGTCGCCACCGCAGTGCATCGACGCCAATGCTGCCGCCAAAGAAAGTCCCGTTACCCAGCGCGCAGTGGTCTCGTATTTCATGAAGGAGCCCCCTTTCTAGAAGGCATTACGTAATGCGTCCCGGTGACGTTCGGGAGAGCCTTTCTCCAGCGGTCGGTCTTTCGACTGCCTGTCAAAGGGCCGCCCGTCAGAACCTCGAAAAAACGAGGCGGTCCAACCCGCCGCGTCCCGAAGAGCGCGAAGAAATGTGCGCCTCCGGCGAAAGCCCGAACGACTAGTAAAGAACGTTCCTTGCACCGGGCTTTACACGGGCGATTCGTCGTCGCTCATCAATCGATATGCATCAATATGTGTTGCGCGGTAACTTTCGGTCGGAAGCGGAGATCTCGAGCCGGCAATCAACCGGAGTGCACTTCTCCACCGAGAACGCATCGAATGTCATAAATGGGAGACCTTAGCTCTTGGCTTAGGTGGTGGCTCGATGGCAGCATGCGAACAAGGTCTCGGATCATGAAGGCAAAATTTGTCCTCGCCTGGTTTTGGATGATTTCGGCCTGCAGCTTGGACGAGGCTGGTGTTTCAGGTTCGCGGTCGGCGGGTGGCGCTGGAGGGAGCGCGCCGGGAGGGGTGGGCACGGGAGGCGAAGGTGGAACGCAAACGCCGGCAAATGACGCGTCGGGGGTCACCCCGGTGCCGGGACCTGACAGCGCAACGACCGGCCGCGACAGTTCGATGGTTGGGCGAACGGTCGACGCAGGAGCGAGGGATGCGACCTTGTCGGGGTGTGACGCGATCACCCTTCATTCGCGCGCCGACCAAGCGCTGGCCAGCCTCATGACCGGACTCTGGAACAGCACCAGTCAATACTTCGATCAAGCCGAGCCGACGACCGGAAATCTGACCGGATATTGGACGTTCGCCCAAGCCTGGGATTCGGTGATCGACGGGGCGGTTCGCACCGGCCAGCGTCACTACGCAGGCCTCGTGCCGATGCTCTACGCCGCGCAAAATGCCAGGGGGTGGTCCTCCAATTACTACGACGACGAGAACTGGATGACGATGGCCCTGATGCGCGCGTACGACATGCTGGGCGACCACGCCTACCTCGATCGCGCGCTCATGTTGTATCTCGATATCACCGCCGCCTGGGACTCGACGAGCGCCCATCCCGGCGGGATCTGGTGGGACCGCGCCCACACGCAGAAGGCGACGGCGTCGAACGCCGGTCCCGTGATCGCGGGGGCGCGGCTCGCCGCCCGGACCGGCGACCCCACGCACCTCGCCTTCGCGCAAATGGTCTACGATTTTTGGTTCACGAACATGGTCAATCCAACGACGCACAAGCTCGCCGACCATATGCTCCCGGACGGCACCATTGCGCAGGGAACGCTGACCTACAACGAGGGGCTCATGTCGGGAGCCGCCTACGCCCTCTACCTTGCGACCAGCGATCCTCGCTACCTCACCGACGCGCACGCCATCGCGACGGCACTCAAGAACCAGGGGAAAACGACGGCGATTGGTCCCGTCTTCAGCGACGGCACCAATACCGGCTGCACGGGCGATTGTCCGCAATGGAAGGGTATTGGGTACAGATACCTCGCGCTGCTCTTTGGCTCGGACTTTTCGCATACCGAATATCGCCCCGTGCTCGAGGCGAGCGTCGAATCGGCGTGGACCGTGGCGCGCAATCCGGCCACCGGGTTTTTTGCGAACGACTGGCGAGGGCCCACGATGCCGACGGCCCCGGTCGAGTCGCAGAGCTCCACCGCCATGGCGTTGAGCCTCTGGGCGGACCTGTGCGGTCCGTACCCCGGTGACCCGGTGAACGCGTACGAAGCCGAAGACGCGATGAGCAGCCACGTGGCGTTCGAGGCGACGCATGCCGGCTTTTCTGGCTGGGGCTATGTGACCGCCTGGACCGCCGCCAACCAATGGGTCGAATTCACCGTGCCCGCTGCCACCGCGGGAAGCTACGCGGTCACTTTCGACTATGCGGCCCCCGACGGCGACGCGGTGCGCTCGATCTCGGTGAACGGTACGACGCTGGCCGCCGCGCTGACGTTCCCCTCGACCGGTTCGCTCGACGTTTGGGGCCACGCGTCGACCAATGTGTCTCTTATTGCGGGCAACAATCTCATCCGCCTCACCTTCGACACGGCGAAGGGGAGCACCCGCGCGATGAACTTGGACCGTCTCACACTCGGGCCCTGACGCACGGCACCCGCTGCGAAGGTTGATGGCCCTCGGTCGATAGTGGCGGCGTCAAATTGACGACGAGCCCGTCGTTGTCCCTTTTCTCGAAATCACGCAACCGTCGCTCGAGCGGACCGATTCAGCGCAAGTGGTCCAACGATGATTGCTTGCCCCGACGATCCCGACTACGAGGCTCGCCAGGGCATCAACAGGGAACGCGACATGAAAGATCTCGAACGTCTCCCAGCGGGGCTAGCCCACTCATTTCTGGCTCTGTTCGCCTCGGCGATCTTGCTCGGTGCCTGCAACGACGTCCTCGGCTTCCAAGAAGGAAAACCGTATCCAGCCGACACTGCCACCCGCGATGCGACGGTGGGTGCCGATGTTGCGTCGCAAGGAGCAGATGCTGGGCAAGGCGTCGAGGCGAGCATCACCGCTGGAGACGTCAACGAAAGTGACGGAGGGTGCGCGAGCGGCGACCGGTCGTGCGGCGGGAGCTGCGTTCCACCGGCAGGTTGCTGCGCGTCGAACGAATGCCCGTCGGGAGAATCCTGCGTCGAGCACGTTTGCGCCTGTAACGAAGGAACCAAACGCTGCGGCACGCAGTGCATCCTTGCGAACGATTGCTGCGACAGTCGCGACTGTCCGGTGGGCGGCTCGTGCCAGGGCGGACAATGCTCCTGCCCTTCTGGCGCGCACAACTGCGACGATGTCTGCGTGAGCAACATCGACGTGAAAACCTGCGGCATATCTTGCACGGCGTGCACGCCGCCCGTCGGTGGCGAAGCGGCATGCGACGGCACCAAATGCGGCGCCGCTTGCCCGAGCGGCCAGAAACTTTGCGCCGGAAGCTGCATTCCCACGCAAAGTGCTTGTATGAACCAGTGCCCCGCGATGACGCACGACTGCGACGGCGCGTGCGCGCCGAACGACAGCGTCAACTCGTGCGGCTCCTCGTGCTCTCCGTGCGTGGTGCCCTCCTCGGGACAGGCGACGTGTGACGGCACGAACTGCGGCATTCAATGCAACCCGACATTCAAACGATGCGGCAACCAATGCATTCCCGCGAGCGCCTGCTGCACCACCGCCGAATGCCCCGCCAACTCGACCTGTTCGGGCAACCAGTGCCAGTGCGCCGCCAATTTCAAGCTCTGCGGTGGCGCGTGCATCCCTGCGAGCGCGTGCTGCACCGATGGTGAGTGCCAGGCGAACGCCGCGTGCATCGCGAACCAATGCCAGTGCAAGAGCACGTTCAAGGACTGCGGCGGAACGTGCATTCCGTCGGGGAGTTGCTGCACCAATGCCGATTGCCCGAACGGGTATCAGTGTTCAGGGAATACCTGCCAGTGCCAGCTTCCTAATCTTGTCTGCCAGGGAAAATGTCTCAACGGTGGCACCGATGCGAACAATTGCGGCGCGTGCGGGCATGTTTGTGCACTCGGGTGTGCGGCGAGTCAGTGCAGATGCCTGATTTCTGATGGAAACCTACTAGTAAACGGCGGCTTTGATTCCGATATCTCTGCTTGGTCATCCACATCCACTGGCACAACCCGATCTGCCGACGACGCGGTCAATTGCGGCACGTCAGGGTCCATGCGTCTCATCACGTCCCGAGCCACGGGTGGCGCCGTAGAAACCCTTCAATCACTCGGCGACTATGTCCTGTCTTGCGTGGATGCGGTGACCGCTCCAGGCGTGTACAATTACGGAGCTATGGTGCGCCTGCGTCCGGGAAGCCCCCCTGCATTGATCCAGTTTTTTGCAGAGCTATTGACCGTAGGCTGTAGCAGCCCGAGCAATAGTGGAGGCGGACAAACGACTGCAATATCGCTGACCAATGACTGGACACCCATTAGGGCTCAGTTCACGAGCACCGCTCCGGCCATCGTAGCTCTCATGGAGTTTGTTATAGGGGGAGGGGATGGGACATCCGTATCGGCGGACGTGGAGATCGACAACATCTACATTGCTCGAGATCCAAGCCAGGGATGGCGATAGATAGCTGTGGGACTGAGACTTTTTCAAAAGAGCCGATCTAAGAACGTCACCTACTCGACATAGATAGCAACGCTCCTACAACCCCATAAGAGTTGTCACAGCAATGGCCCGTGTGAAGGCGGTCCGCGCGCTTTGCCGCGGACCGCTCACATGTCGGTATCACGGCATTACTGACGAACCGGACAGACCGCGTTTCCCGGAGACCCGGCCGCGTGAGTGCAGTGCGTCGATCGAAGGGCCGTTCCTGCATCGTATCCAGAGGCATTGGTCAAATGCACCAGATAGCAGCAGAGTTGCGGCTGGGTGAATCCAGCGCACTGTGACCTGCAAGCGCCATCGTTCGCGTACGGTGGACCGCCAGCGTCTGAAAATATCGCATCTCCATTGCATGTTGAAAGGAAGCCCGTGCAGTAGTCACTGCAAGAGCGTCCGAAACCTGTGCCGCTATCATCCGAGCACACAGGGTTCGCCACGTCGGCCGCCGCATCGCTCGGCGCGCCGCCAGTAGTCCCACCACTTCCCGCAGTTCCACCGGTCGCGCCGCCACCTCCGGTTGCACCACCGCCGCCCGTTGTGCCGCCGCGACCGCCGCCGCCCGTCGCGTTACCGCCCGTGCCGCCGCCGCCCGTTGCTCTACCGCCGCCGCCGGTCGAACCGCCCCTCCCGCCAGTCGCACCGCCGCCGCCGCCGGTCGTAGCACCGCCGCCGCTCGTCGTGGTTCCGCCGTTGCCCGCCCCTCCGGTCGTCGTCGTAGTGTCGTCACCGCCGCACGCGTGCATCAGCGCGACGGGAGCCGCAATCAAAGCCAATGAGATCCAGGTAAAGCTACGCATCGTCTATCTCCCTCCTCGCCCACGCGCTTGTCGGCGCGCGGGGCGAAACTTCCATTCGACTGTCGTTTCGGGGCCTCGACTGCCCTCTAAGCAGGACCACCTGCATGGCAATGCCCGGTCAGAGAGCGTCGAGGCGCGTAGCAAACGCCCGTTTCAGATGGATTTCAAGGAGAAAACAGCGGCTTCGCCGAGCATCATCTGCCCATCAGCTTTCGTTCGCGAGGATGTCGGAACCCGTAGTACTTCGATGACCGAGCATAGGCTGCTCACACGTGGACCTTTTGCCCGATCTGTGCCCGCGTCGACCGGGTATCTGACGCGTAAAGAAGCCGCGCCCGAATAACGGCGGCGGTGGGCGCATCTAAGTTGCCGTGGAATTATGCTCGGCACGTCCGGAAAGCGTGTCGGAATTTTCGGCTGAAGCGCGACGACCTAATTGCATTCAGTCAACATTGTCATCTCGCTTCCATGTCGTGAGCCTCACGCCGAGGTCCGTGTGCCGCGCGATGGGTCTCGAACACACGAGAGAGTCAGGCACTCAGCGAGCCCTGGGTAACGCGCGATCCGACGTACCCCGCGCGATCGTGACCCGCCATACCTGAAATCCCGCCCTGTCGGTTCGCTGGGCGATGACCCGAAGCCCGTCGTCCCACGGAATGACGACGCTCGAGAAGCGCCAAGATCCTTCGGGAAGCGGTCGCCGCGCGACGACTCGCCCCGAGTCATCGCGGAGGTTGATTCCCTCCTTTTCGTCGCAGCCAGCCCCCGCGCGATCGTAGTCAATTGCCGCCGAAAGTCCGTCGCCGAGTGCGACGGGCAGCGGGCCGCGCATGTCGGAACAGCCGTCCATCAAGAGGGATGTCCCAGGTCGAGCGGTGGCCGCAGGGGGCGCGCCGGGCTCGAGCCGCCACGCAGCCCAATGGTCGTCGATAGCGAAGACAGAGCGGCCGTCGTCAAAAAGGCCGGTGCACCCGGCGACCTCGTACGAGCGCCCCTCGGTGAACGACTCGATGTCGAACCCGCGCACCGGCTCATGGCTCCGCGCATCCCCGCGGCTAACGTACGCCGTGCGTCCCGCAACTGCGAGGTCGATCGCAGAACCCGGTGCCGTCGATCGAACACGGCTGACCCAAAGCGGCTGACTGTGGCGCGTGAGCACCGAGAGCGTGAGGTTCGATTCGGGCGAGTGCGCGACGGCGGCACGGGCGGGCGGTGGTTGGCCGAGAGGCCCGAGGGCAACCGGCTCGGAGCCTGCGTACACGATCACTGACCCGCGCCCAGTTTGTGCGGTCGCGAGGGCACACTCCTCCGTGACGAAGGGCGGAGCTCCTTCTCGAAGACGCGCGCCCGTATTTCCGTCGATCCAGAGGAGCTTCGTCTGCACCGAGACGACGATCGCGTCGGCGTCTCGCGCCGCGCAGGCTGCCGCCGGCGTGTCGAAGGGGTCGGGCCACTTTGCGTCGTGCTGCCGATCGTAATGCCTGTGGTACGCGAGCACTTCGATCGGCCCGATCGCCGCGCGCGCGGGCTCGGCAGCGCTCCGGACGGGCAGGCACGCGACTGAGGCGAGCGCCCACAGCCCCATCAACGGGAAACGATCAGCGTGCACGGTACATGCCCTGGATCGTGTGGTCCCACGGGCCAGAGTGATGACCAGGAGTCGGCGTCGAGCGCCCCTGTCCATCGTCGTCGAACAGGTGGCCGCCGAGATCGCCCCACGCTCCGGTCAGGGGGTCGAAAACCCACGTGCGTTCTTGCGGTCCCTCCCAGCCGAAGGAGGACGCGACGCCGATCCTGACAACGTCGCGCCCCGGCGTCGCAATCTCGGGGAATTTCGCCGAAAGCGTGGCCGCCTCCTCGAGCGTCAGGGGACCGCGCGAACTGCCGGTGACGATGACGGTGTGACCGACCGCGTCGTTGACGGGTCGATTCAAGATCACGAGGTCGCCGGGGCCGAGCGCGCGGGGATCGGTCAGCTTTAGGAAATGCGGATTGGCGGCAAGCCGCGTGAGGTCTTCGTCGAGCCTGCGGCGCAAGCCGAGACGGGAGCCCGCGTCCGCGTCGAGGTCTTTGAGATCGAGAAGCGCGAGCTGAACCGCGCCCGCGCAGTCGATACCGACGCCGTTCGCGCGGAGGTAGTCTCGGACGTCTTCGGCGTCGCGATCAGGACTGAATTCGTCGGGGTGAAGCCGCGCTAGATCGCGAACGACAGCCGCGAGCTGCTGGGGCGTGGCCCTACCCGAGACGACGAGCCCCACGTATTGTCTCGAGGGAGCTGATCCCAGCTCGCTTGTGAGGTTTCGCGCGTGGCGCTCGAACGAATTGAGCGAAATGCGAAACGGCACTGCGACGCGGCGCGTTTCGCCCGCCGCGCCGGCGAGTGGCACCTCGATGTCGAACTTAGAAAAGAAGGCGCGAATTTTCGCAGCGCGCTCGGCGTCCACGGCCGCTTCACGCCGGACGGGGCCGATTGCAGCCAGTTCTTGCGGTCGCGGGCGACTCTGTGACGATTCAATGAAGTTCAATAGGCTCGGATCGACGCGCAGAACGGTCGTTCCGATCGAAAGCGGTGGCGCCGGCGTTTGCACCGGCGGCCCATCATCGCCCTCGCCGAACGGCGCGGCGTCGGAGCGAATCCGGCCGATGGGAGCGGTCATGAGTCCCCATCGGCGCGAACGGGCTTCGGTTGTGTGCAAAGCTCAGAAGAACATCCGCAACTCCAGCTGCCGAAGGGCCGAGAGGGCGCTATGGCCCGCGGCTTTCGCCGGGCGCGACGAAAGGTTTCTTCTCATGAGCATCACCGCACCTGCTGCGCGTCTCGAATCGCGGGACAACATCAGCCAAGGGGGCGACGGTACCCGACGTCGGCCGCCGCATGTGGGGGTCATGATGGACGGCGATGGGATCCAACGCGCAAGAGAATCGATGGCTGCCTCGATTCGGAGGACAGCGACTGTCTTCTCGGTTGTATCCGGCGCCGCCATGTTGGTCGTCGCGATCAATTTGCCGACCGAAACAACCGTCAGGCGGAGGGTGACGCTGCTCGCGGGTGGCCTTCTTCTGGACATCGTGATCTGCTTGCGTCGACTTTCCACCCTGGCCGATGTCCGCGGAGCCGAGGAGCTCGAACGAATGCGCAAGCAGATGCCAACCTATTGGATTCGTATGGCGGCCATCTACGTCGCCGTGCTGTTAGGCGTTCGCGACATGGCGCGCGGGCACGCTACGCCGCTTGCGTATTGGCTGATCGTCGTGTTTGCGTCGGCCGCGCTACTGGTGCAGCTCTGGTTGAAGCCCTCGTGGGAGGCCGCGTGGGATCGATTGAGGGAGCTCGATTCGAGCACGTCCTAGCGCAGCCGGGTGCTCCACTCGGGGACCCGGGAGGGGGCACGCCGACGTGAGTCCCTCGAAGCAATCGGCGCCTCGGAAGGTGTGTGGCGGTCCCATAGGGTCGCCGCCGATGGGGGACCAACAGCCGCCGAACGACCCAACTGGTGGAGGTTAGCTCCGCGATCCGACGCACGCGCAAGCATTGCGCACCCCGTCGTCGCGGCATTGTGACCGAAAGTACAAAATAACAGCTCTTTCGCGCGCATTTTCTCATTCAGAGGTCGGACTCATTCTTTTTCTTGCAAGTGACGACGGGGACCGCCACCCACTCAATAGCTACTGTTTTGGTAGGCCGGTGCCCGGCATCGGCCCAGCAGTGGGGGGCGCAGAGTCTAAAGAAGGATTTTGCCTTCCAGAACTATCGATGCCGACAGGGCATCGACGGTAATTCGAGCTTGCGGGAGTGAGCGGGGCACGCCGACGGGGACGGGCCAACGCGCTCTTGGGTAAGGGCGTTTCGCCCGTAGCGTTGTGAGACGACACATGAAAATTCGCCAACCAACTGCTCCTTGGCTGCTTGAACGACGTACGGTCGGGACGGCGCAGGGGGTCAAACCGCTGAGTCCAGGGCCGAGGACACGGCGCGCCTGGGCGTTGTGCTTCGGGTGCAGCATTTGGGCGTACGGATGCTCGTCGGCACTGCCGGCAACGAACGAGGCAAACGTCCCGGAGAGTTCGTGCGAGCAGTATCTCGAGGTGCTGCGGACCGACAAGCAGGCCGGATTGTCGTGCTCGACTTCCAAGCAACATGCGGAGCGAGCCGATCCGGAGTGCAAACTCATCTACAATTGCAAGGACCCCGGTCACACGAGCTCCGTGCGCTGAGCCTCGCGACAGGTCGGCCACTTCACGGGCGCCCGGTCTCACGTGGAAACAGCATTTGAAAAACCAGACGGAGCTGCCAGCGGCCGGCCCAATTCGGGGCGACGACGTCGTAGAACCCTTGGACTTGGACGTTGATCGATTGGTCCGGCCCGAAGTGCTTTCCACCTCCGCCGCCGACGGGAATCGTCCAGACTTGGCCGCTCACCGCCCGCCAATCGGCGGTGAGAACGGGCGACGACGTCAGGTACCATGCCGCCGGGAAGTTGAAGAAAAGCAGCGGCTGGAGTGACATCTCACTCACCGACGCGCGATTGGGATCGCCAGCATACGACCAATACTGTGTCGCGATGATCCCAAGTATCCAGGGCCCCGCATCGAGACGAAAAGCGCCCGCGAATCCCGCGCTCGACTTTCCGCTGCCGAGCACCGTAGCCGTCGCCGTCGGAAACCAGAGATCGGCACCCAGTCCCCAGATGAATTCGTGCGTCGAGGGTGGAGATAAATAGAGCTGGTACTCGAGGTCGCCGAGCCCGAACGCCCCATCCTCGCCCGGCTTCGGAGCAGGTTGAGCGACGACCTGGAGAATGGGCCGCTGAAAAAGGTGCCACGCGCCCAAGAATCGAGCCGGAATCACCGGCTTGAGGCGCAGTGAATCTTTCAAGTCGCCGCCAGGTCCGACGCCGAAATAGAAATTGTTTTCAATCGGTACGCTAATCGATTGCGTGAGCGGATTGGGCTCGCTCTCCGTCGTCTCGGGTTCGGGCGCTCGGTCGGCTGGAAAGGCGTCAGCGCGCTCGATCGAGGAGACGACCGCGAGCGAAACCCCGAGCGCCAACGGAAAACGTGTCGGCCTCCGGCGCATCACTCGAAACCCACCTCGCAAATCCATGCAAGGTCTTCTGAGATTCAGTCGGCGCGCTCCGGCGTTGGTGGCTCGAGAATTTGCATGACCTCGTCCGCATATCGACCCTGCCTCAGCATCGTCGCCATCACCTTCATCGGTCGATCGATGTGCTGGAAGAAGGCCTTGTAGCCGGCGCATAAATAATTGAGCCCATATTCGCCGTCCGGCGTCCGGGTGAAGCGATTGCGCGGGCATTCGCCGTGGCAGGCGAACCGCACGTCACACTCGCGGCAGTAGCGCGGCAACGTCGTGAGCTTGGCCTCGCCGAACGCGCGTTGTCGATCGGAGTGGACAAGCTCGCGCATGTGCCGGCTCTCGATGTTGCCGAGGAGGTACTCCGGCTGGATGAAGTGGTCGCAGGAGTAGAGGTCGCCGTTGTGCTCGAGCGCGGGTGCGTTTCCGCACGTCTCGTTGAACACGCACATGGGGTTCTCGAGTCCGAGCCAAGAAGCGAGCGCGGAATCGAACATTTGCACGAAGACCGTGCCGACGTCGCGACGCACCCATTCGTCGAAGATTTCGATCAAAAACCGCCCCCATGCGTCCGGACGAACCGAGCGATCGGTCACGAGGTTGCCCTCTTGGACATAGAGCCGACGATTGCCATCTTGGCGGCCCCACCCTCGGTTGGCGAGGGTCAAGAGCTCCGGCGTCGCCCTTTCGACCACCGGAGTGACCTGCAAGAAGCGGGTGCCGACCTCGTCGCGAAAGAAACGATAGAGCTCGACCGGATGCTCGACGTTGGCGGCGTGCACCGCGCAAAGGACGTTCAACTGAACGTCATGCGATTGCAGCAAGCGCGCTGCGCCGAGGACCTTGTCGAAAGTGGGAGCCCTCGCTTTGTCGACGCGATAGGCGTCGTGCATCTCGCGCGGCCCATCCATGGATAGACCGACGAGAAAGTCGTTGTCGCGGAAGAAAACGCACCACTCGTCATCGAGCAGGATTCCGTTCGTCTGGATGGTGTGTTCGACCGTCATTTCGGAGCGAAGGTGCTTCTTCACGAGGTCGAGTGCCCTCTTGAAGAAATCGCGGCCCATCAGCGTCGGCTCACCCCCTTGCCAAGCGATCACCACGTGAGGACCTTTCTGCGTCTCGATGACCTGCCGGATGTACGACTCGAGCACTTCGTCGGTCATGCGAAAGGGACTGCCTGGATAGAGCTCCTCTTTCGATAGAAAGAAGCAATAGGTGCAGTCCAGGTTGCAGATGGCGCCGGTGGGTTTGGCGAGGACGTGAACGGCTCGACGGGCGGACAGCGCGCTCGTTGGCGTCGGGTCCGTCATGAGCTGCGAGTGTCGCGGGCCGCCGAGCACGTGAACATAGGGCATTGGACCTCCCGACGAACTGGTGGGCGGCCGCCTTCGCCCGGCGGATGATGTACCGGGCAGGTCGTTGGGCCCAAAAAATTGAGTCACGATGACTCTCCCCGTGTGTCCTTCTAGCGAGTCCCCATGCTGACCCCGGACCGAATGGCTCACGCCGTCGCTGCGGCGCGCGCCTGGAGCCTCGACGTTCGTCGCAACGACGAGTGGATCGAGCTCATGGCTTGGGGCCATTATGCGGACTGGGTCCTTCGGGCCATCGGAGCCGAACCCGAGCGACACGTTGCGGTCGGCGCGGGCTTCGGCCTCGAACGCATCGCGGCGCTCAAGTACGGAATTGACGATATTCGCAAAATGGCAACGGCATCGGTCGCGTGAAAGGAGCAAAACTGGGCAGCATGCAATCGAGCAGCCGTTGGTTCCGTTTCGAAGAGCCGTTTCGTCGAACGTTGGCGAGGAACATAATCGTTGCCGCCGTCGTCGGTATCGTATTCGCTTTCCAGCGACACGACCTCAAGCTGCTCCTTCCAGTGACGACCCTTGCCATGTGGTTCTCGCTTGGCGGGCACTACGTCGAGCTCGCTTTCTTGAAAGGCGTTCGAGCCCGAATTCCACAAGATCACTTGACCCAAGGCCTTGTTCGATTGCTCGTATGGTCTTGCGGTGGCGCAGTTCTCTATGCGTGCGTGTCTGCCACGGCGCGGGCTCTCGACATCGGTAGCCCGCCACTGCGACTGTGGTGGTATGGAAGTGTGCTGTTCATCGGCGTCGAGCTTGTGGTGCACGCAATGCTCGCAATTCGTGGTCTGCCAAACTTCTATGACGGGCGCGGATAAGGACAGCACCAAACGGGCTTCTCGATCTCGAGTTCCTATCGCTGGGTTCCGCGACGCCGATTGCGCAGCACACAAAAAGGTTAGTCTGGGGCGGACGCGCCACTCCCTCGAGAAGTGGCGCGCCCGGACCGATTCGAACGGCCGACCACCGGATTCGAAGTCGGTCAAGCTCGAGGGCCTCGAACGAGCGCTTTGTGTAGTGCTCCCCCGAGTTCAAGCCACCTTGGTTGATTGTTGACGGTACTGCTTGGGGCTCAGATACCCCAAGGCTTGGTGTGGCCGTTGCCCGTTGTACCAGTCGATCCATCTGACGATGGATCGACGAGCTTGCGGGAAATCGCTGAAGTTGTGTTGCCAGACGCATTCCTCCTTCAGGCTCCGGAAGAACCGCTCCACGATGCCGTTCTGCTCGGGCGTGTACGGGGTGATGTACTCTTGCTTGAGCCGATAGTCCCTGCACGCGCTTCGGAATCTTCGGCTTTGAAAGATAAGGCCATTGTCGGACCGAAGCAGCGGCGTCTGCCCTTCGGGCCGAAGCGTTCCGAATCTCGCAATGCAGGCGCCCTCGAGCGCTCGTTCCGCCTCCTTCGCACTCGCTCGCAGCGCCAGCTCATAGCCGATAACCTCCCGGTCGTGGCAATCGATGACGACGGCCAGGTGCGCCCACCCGTCGTCGCCGCAATCGATGTGCGTCACGTCCGTCGCCCACCGCTCGTTGCTCCTCTCAGCACGGCTTCGTCGCCCTTGCACTCGAGGTCTGGGCGTCACGCTTCGCTGGTGAACAAGCCATCGCTTGAGCCGCAAAACGCGGTAAACAGCCTTCCGATTCACCGAAAGCCCCTCGCCGAAGCGCAGCAAAGCCCACAGCCGCCTGTACCCGTAGGTCGGATGTCTTTGAATGAGCCGTTGCACGCGGGCGGCGAGGACCTCGTCGACGCTCGCTGGACGCGTGTTGCGATCTTCCTCGCGCTTCGCCGTCCGGCTCACGCCAAGGATTCGACACGCCCTTCGCTCCGAGACGCCAGAGAGCATGCTCATCACTCGTCTGACGTCTTCCCGGCAAAAGGGTGCCCCTTGCTCGCCTCCTTCAGAATGTCCATGTCGAGCACGAGCTCGCCGACCTTCTGCTTGAGCTTCTTGATCTGGTCATCCTTCATGCCGTCGTCGTCCCGCGGTTTGGACCTCAGGGCGTTCTCTGCTCCAGCCAGGAAACGCTCCTTCCAGTCCTCCACCTCTGCAACCGTCAGGCTGTGCTTTCGCGCGGCCTCCTGCACCGACGTCTCGCCCTTCAAAATGCTCAGCACCAGCGCCGCTCTCCGCGGTGCCGTCCATCGCTCGATCGATTCCGGAAGGTCCTTCGCCATGACTCCACCTCGCTGCGGCGGGCATTCCCGCACGTCTTATCGGTGGCATCAACTCGGAGGGAGGCAGGATATTTGAGGCCAAAAACAAGGGAATTGGGTCTCGATCGAGGGCCCAAACATCGCGCCGACGAACGTCAGTATTTCACGGCAATTTCGGGGCGACTCTGGTTGTTTTGCCCCCGCATTGCCCCCGGGCCAGCGGGCCTCGTGATCGGCAACCATCGCCCCAAATGCTCGCGAGCTTGCTCCGGAACTGGCGGTCCCCCCATGCCGCTCTCGATGAATGCTGGTACGTTCGTTCTACATGCGAAGAACAGTCGGTTTCATGGCGATGATGGCCCTGGCGGGAACGACGCTGCCAGCAATTGTTTCGCATGCGGATGGACCGGAGATTGCCGTGTTGGTGCTTCGAATCTCTAACGATCGGCGCTCGGTCGAAGTGAAGCGCACCACGGATTCCGACGTCCATCATTTCGACGTGCTGGCGAAGTGCGGCGTGCCGGCCGTCGGCGAGCCCATGATTCGGGATCTCAACCTCTCGGGATCCGTCGTTCACGTCACCTACGGGAAGCACTGCTTTGCCGACCTTGCGTTGCGCGAGCTGACCCTTCGATGCGTCGGCTGCGACTGAGCTGAGAGAGCCACGGGGCCCTTCGAGAACGAAGGCCGCCAACGGGGTCTTACTTGCCGATGAAGCGGGCGCGCTTGTCCCCGCCGCTTATCGCCAGGTACGTCGACGTCCATCGTCCCTCCTGAGCTACGATAGGTCAAAGTGAAACCCAAGGACATGCAGCTACTCGAGGGAATCCGAGCCGGGGAGCCGCTCGTAGAATTCTACCGACAGGGTGGCACACCGGAAGACGCGCGAATCGGCACGGAGAAGATCATCGGTCCCTACTTCCAACACCGAGCCCGGCTGCAAGACATCCCAATCGACTTGTTGTTCCCGTGCGCAAGAGGGATAGCTACCATCATCAGCCAGGGCGTTGAGCCCAAACTCGACGAATTTCTGAAGATCTATCGAATTGCGCACCGACGCGATCCCGCTGAATCACTTCGACTCTTGGTCGAGGAACAACAATCGATTGAGGACGCGCTCGCTATCTTTTGGAGCTTGTTTCACCTCCAACGAGACTGCGCACCGCTTGAGCTAGAGGAGTTCTTGCACGAGACGCTGCGGAATGTGGGCGCGATTCTTGAGGGCTTGGTCAAGCCGATGATGTTGGCACTGTCGCGTCAGGCACGTTTGGCCGCTGGCGGTTCCGCCGCCGGGACCTCGGACAACTTGTCGTTTGGTCATGCCCTGGAACTTCTAGAGCGAACTGTCGCGGACGCTAGCGTCCTCGAGATTCGCGGCGTTCGCGTAAATCAATGGCGCAATATCGCCCAGCACTTTTCTGCAACCATCGAAGGGGAGGACATTGTCTGTCGCTACGGCGCCCAAACGCAACACCTCGTTCGATTGCAGCGTGAACAGCTTGACTCGGTTTTGGTCTCATCGATGCTTCTTTTTCGTACACTGAGCACGGCACGCGAGATCTTCTTTTTTGATCACATGCACGATATGCACGACGCAGGACTCTTGCCGATCTCCGGACCACTGAAGCAGCGACCGGAAGCCGCCTTTACGGTGCTATTGGGGGGCATCGCCTCACAAGGCTTCACCATAATCCACACAGCGCTGACGCTCGAGTGGAGTGTCCTTGTGGTGCAGGATGTTTCGACAATGCCAGCGGAGAGTCGTCGCCTCCATGCGAGTCAATTCGTGGTTCCATTGGCTAAGTTTCGACCTGCCGCGATGCTGTCCGTCGAATACCGCGAACGCGATGGCACCCCATCGCTTCTCGTAATCGTTCCGTTAGAACTCATTGAACGGGCGAAGACCGCGGACGATCTTTCCCTGGTCGCGAATGAAGCAACCTTCATCGATCTCAAGAAACTTTCACCGGATGAGATCGCACAAATGCGGCCACCAACCGAGTAAGCGCCCGACGCCGCTCAACAACAGAAGCTGACGAAAACGACGAAACCCCCACTTCGCAGCTTGGGCCTGATACCTTGCGGGCCCCTCCGGGCGCAGCGCCCCTCATGAAACCGCTCGACGACGTCGACCACCCCGTTCGAGGTCACCGATGTACAGTGATGTCCGTCATCTCGTTCCTCGTCCCGCATCGGTAGGGGTGGTCACCCTTCACCGTGAACGCGGTCGAAATGGACACGAGCTCTCGCTACTCCGTGATCGCGACAGCCAATTCGAGTCGGTCGGTCATCAGGATGCCTCGGCTTCGACCGAGAATCTCGAACGGATCGTCGCTATGCTCGGCGCCCCACGATTGGAGGATTGCTCTGTAGTCAGGTTGCTTTCGGGAAGGAATGCGTTCAGCGAACGTCGGAAATAGATTCGAGCTGCGATATGGATCTCCTCGGATCCGGTGACGAGGAAACTCCGTGAGCAAGTAAAAGCGGCGGTCGAAGGCTATCTGCAGATCGTCAACGTACGCGAACACGAATCCTCCCGGCTCACGCCAAAGGTCGCCGATGCGAATGCGCGTTCCGTCGTCGGGTGCACGCCAAAGGACGAAGAGATGATCACGGGGCCGTGCCGGGCCGACAATCCACCTCGGGAACCGGGATCGTGAACGCGTCTGGACACACGCGAAAATTAGCGGATTGGCTGCTTGCGGCGAACAACCTGATTGCGCGCGACTTCTCGGGAGCGAGCCAGTTCCGATCGATGCTCCTTCGCTGCTTCGGCAACTTCCTGCTGGAACGGTCGCTCGGCTGCTTCTCGACCGGGTCCCGAATCGACCTCAGCCGACAGCGCCTTGAATTCGGCGGCTAGCTTCTTGGGATCCTTGGTGGCCATCAGACTCATCCCTTCGACATCAAAAAGGGGCGCGGAGCGTACTATTTCCTCCAATCGAGACAAACGGTTCATGCGCTGAAAACTTCTGCACCGGAACTATGGAGCGATGTAGGCGAATGTACAGCCCCAAATCATTAGACGGTACGTGACAATACGTGACTTCGACAGAATAGTCACTTCTGTACCCCTTGACAAGTGTACACTAGCAGGTTAGCGACCGACCCTGCGGCGCTCGTCCCGGAGAGACTGAAAGTTGACGGCCGATTTATCAAGCAATAATGGATATTTGGCGACGCACCAACGTTGGCGGAAGCCGTGAGCCGATTTGTCCGCCGGGAACTCACGGCCGATCGGTGGGCGAGTCTCAAGGCTGAGTTCGCTGGCGCCGCAACAGCCACCGAACCTCCCTCGAGAACGCTCGATTTCCTCTCCCGACGTCTTCAGGCCAAATCGGTGCTGATCGAGCACGACTACGTCGACCGAGATCACCGGTCGGCCGCATCCCGGTTCTACTCGCAACAATTCCGGGCCACAGCTCGCCTTTGCCGTCGCTACCACTTTTTTGCCGCACATTCGCGGTGGGCAGCGAGGCCGGGGCAGAAGCCACCTGAACTCGGCGAGTACCTCGGGTACATCGTGCGCCGGCCTGTGCCACAGGCTCCGATCGGGCGAACTGTGCTGAAGTTTCCAACCGCCACGCTGCAGGGAGCGTATCTATCATGCGCTGCAGAGTTTAAACCTCACATCAACGAAACGGAGTTGTCGGTAACCGGAGTACCCTATTGCCAGCAGGACGCCGTGATCATGTCGTGCGCGGAAACTTCGATCTGGACCGCCGCCAGAGTGATGACGAAAGTACACCGCCATCCTCTCGTTCTCGGCTCACAGATCGCGACGGCGGACACGGTTGGTTTCTTAAGCGCAGGTCGCGTTCTTCCGAGCCCTGGACTCACGCCAGAGCAAATGAGTCACGTTCTGAGCGCCCTGGGTTTCGGAACGATCTACTACGCTAAAGAGGCATTCGACGGCGTGATTTGGGATCCCGTCGAGATCGCGGCGCCTTACCTCGCGTCTGGCATTCCCGTCATCCTCGTAGGAAACGGCCATGCGGTAACTGCGTGTGGGGCTCTGATCGACATCGCGCGCGCCGAGAAAAAGCCAGCTGAAACCCGCGCGGTCTCGGATTGGATCGACGCTCTAATTACCCAGGACGATGCGCAAGGCCCTTATAGGATCTTGCCACGTGGCAAGAACGACGATCCGAAACTACGACAGAGGTTCGACGACCTAATGACCCCTGAGAGCACGAAACGGTCGGCGAGGACAGCAGCCGACGTCACGGCGATCCTCGTGCCACTCGAGCCGAAAATGTTTCTGAATGCAAAGGACGCCAATGTAATCGCACGCGGGTACCTCGGGGGAACACAATTCAACAACATTTTCCGCCCCAGGCTCGAAAGACTCGCACGTTTCGGAGTATCCAGCAGCCGCGAGTTATTGAACGCGGTAAGTGGTGACCACGGAGGCATCGTCTATCTGTTGCGTTGTCGTCGATCGGTCGACGTCCGCAATGAACTTGCAAAACAGGGGGACGACCCAGCCCATCCTTTGCGGCACGTGCTGCGGGATGTCCCATTACCCCGCTATATTTGGACAGTTGAATTTACGACCCAGGATCGCTATCGGAACCGCGACAGCGCTCAGCGTCGTATCTTCGGGCGATTGTACTTGGACTCGACCGCCACAGAAATGGCTGGAGCCAACGCAGTGATCGTGGCGCACTTTCCGGGAATGGCCGTTGTGCGACCTCGCATTTCTCGTGCAGGCGGCAATGCCGATACCACATCGCATCTGTTGTTGGAAGACTATGGGGTCGTTGCTGACAACACGCCCTTTTGGCATTGACTTTATCTAATACGCGACTTGGGGTCCGTACGGCCAAGAGCCGTTGAGAGCATTGCGGATTCTGAAATCTCGACAACTCGCCCTTCCATGCGAGACTTCTTTGTTCCCGTATCATGAACGCCTCCCGCAGCCTCGGAATCGTCAAGCTGGGCCCGTATTCTTCGACCGGTACCAAGCGCAACATGGTCAGGGTTCTCCAGTCTATTGTCGAAGAGGTACGAAAAATCGAGCACCAGAGGGCTTGCGTCCTCGGGTCGTTCAACGTCGGGCCTAAAGTATAGGGACGGGACCGTGAAATCCGTATGATAATAGCCTCGATACTTCGTGTAATCGTAACCCGCTAGCTTCTGCGGAAGTGCGGCAGGACAAGGAAGCTCGGAACGCACGGGGTCATCCGGGGCGAGCAGGAGTAACTCAGTCGCACGGCCAGAATTCGTCGGACAAGCGCGTTCGATGGTCCGCATGGCGAAGTCAAGCGCTGTGCCGAGGTTATCAACCTTTGTTGGGTCTCGATCGGTACCAAGGTCTATGCCAAGTTCCTTTTCGAGAATACCCAGCGCCTTGGCGAGCTTTCCCGATTGAGCCATGTGTCCAACCGAGTTCATCGAAAATGCGACGCCACCCGGAAACCGGTGATCATGCCACCAACGACCATCGCCTGGGGAACCGAAGTAGTTAACGCCTACGCCCCATACGTACGTAGCCTTATTGTTCGACGGATATTCAAGAAAAATATCGTCTTGTTCGATCTGGTCGAATTCGACTGGACGTTTGAGATAGAGGCTCGCAAGATGCTTGGCCAGCGCGCCAGCCACATCATCTGGTCGTCCGTTTGCTGCTTTCTTGGAAAGTAGCACAATCACGAAGCCGCTCGCTTCGCCGTGAAAACCAGATTGAGTCCATTTTAGTCTGTCCTCTGTAATCCGATCGCTCAGGTGTTGATCGCCTTGAACGACGTCCGATTCGTCGAGGATGCAGAATCGCAGTAGGTCATTCTTAGCTGCAATGCTTCCGAACAGGCACGGCTGGTTTTTCAGGATCCATTCCGCCAGGATTCCTTGCCGTTCTTCGATCGAGACCGCCTTCCAAAGCCGTTCACTTGCCAGCTCGAGATCGGCAGAAAATGGATGGGATTCTCGCCATGTGTCAGGCGTGAGTCGATCGAGATAGCTTCTTAGATCAGACATTTTGGCGACCTCCGTCGCGGTTGGCGTTTGGATGATATCTTGGACCGAGTCACAGACCAAGCGCCCGGGGACCGACCAGCGCGCAAAAGCGAACCGTGTGGGATGGGAGGCGAGATTTCTGGTCGAGCGCGCAGAGGCGTCGCGCCATCTTACTCGGCCGTCGGATACGCCAGGTTCTTCGCCAGCTGATCTTCGAGCTCCAACGCGTCGCGGATCTGAGCGTCGTTCAGGTAGGGATAGAGTTCCTGGATCGATTCGGACGACAGGCCCTCATTTCGCAGCGCGGCGAGCGCTCGAGTCTCGAGGCGAGTGTGCTCGATATGAGGCGACCCACCGAGCTTGCCCGGCACGATCAGCAGCGTTGGCCGCGGGCGAACGAGATCGGGCCCGCGACGTCCCTCTCGCGTGCTGAACGGCGCGACGATGTCGAGCACGTCGTCACGAACGAGTCGACCCCGAGCGTTATCGACGTCGTCCTGATCTTTCAGGCCGAGGTTCCCATTGCGGTCGATGACCAGCGACGACACCGGAATCGAAGGTGCCCTCAATTGCGCGAGCACCCGGCGAACGGCGCGCATATCGATGCCAGGACTTTCGGACCAGAGGTTCTCCGTCTTTCGCTGGCGTAGCCAGTAGATGACGCGCAAGGCGAACAGATCCACGTACGACCACAACTTGGTCCGCGTGGCGGACACGCCCGGGACGAGAATCTCGCGCCGAGCCCACCAAAAAAGTGTGGATTGCGGAACGCCAGATAGGGCGGCCGCTCGCTCAGCCGTATAGAGTCCCGTCGGGAACATGCCTCATCTCGAGCTCTGACGTCGACGGGCGCGATGTGCCTCGAGAAAGGCCCACGCGTCCAACATTCGGCCGGCCTCGGAGTCGTCGAGAGCGCGATCGAGAGCAGCGTGAAGCGCGACACGCTCGTCGACGCAAATGTCATCGGCGTCTGCCACGCCGGCATCAACTTCCGTGCCTCCGGTAAGGTTCATCGGGTCATCGCGGTGGGCTCCGCCTCCGCCGCCTGTTCCTGCTCCGTGGTGCGCCATTGCCTGCTCGACAATAGCATCCCTGCGGCCTCGAGAAACGTTACGAATCCTCATCGCGGCGTCGACCGTTGTCGAAGACAGCCCCGGGAACAACCGACCGCAGGCGACGGGTCAGCTCCAAGTTGCGGCTCGTCAGGCGTTCGAGCAGGTCCCGCAAGCCTTCCGCGGTGAACGGCTCGCCCTCGACGAAGAATCTTTCCTTGAGCCGAACCGCAAGCGATTCTGGGACGAGCAGGCTTCCGGACTCGGCAGCGTATTTGCGCTGCCACTCGAGCACGACCTCGAAGGGTTGGCGAAGCGCGATGATGACGTCGATGCTGCCCTTGCCCTCGCGAAACAGCTCGCAGGCGCGCGCGGCGAGCTCCCCCCTCGGCGAGGCCGTGCCGCTCCTCGCGCGTGTTCGGGCGACTGCGCGCACTTCTTCCGGGTCGAACACGTGCTTGCCGTCGTCCAACGTGACCGGATGGAGCTCAGAACCCTCGAGACGTCGAACCGTCGACGAACTGACACCGAGCTCGGCAGCGACTTCGGCTCGCGTGAGTGTCGTGGCAACGTGCTCACCGTCACGGCAGTCTCCCGAAGCTTCCTCGTTTCGGTGGCGCGAGCTCTTCTTCGCCTGCATTTCGATTTCCTTCTGGCTCAGGGTGTCGCGCGGCAAACACTTTGGCAAGGCTGATGGCAACGCGTTCGCGCACCGCCGCGCGCGACGTCTCATCCCTCGCACAAGAGCATACGCGCACACTTCAACAGCCGTTAATTGCCGTCATCAATTGGCACAAGCGTGACGAATAGACATTTCTAACTGCAATTGAACATTGACGAGGTTCGTCGCCGGACCAATCTTCGAAAGAAGTGGCGGGCGCTGGCCCGCATTGGAGCAACGTCGCAATGAGCGCGCACATCGAAGAGTGGCTCACACGAATGCGCGATTTTCGTTCACCCGACCCGGTCGTGCGTGTCACAGCGGAAGAACGCGGCCACGACCTCGGTTGGGTCTTCACCATCACCGACACCTCCAACCTCGGCGAGCTCGCTGACACGGTCGATAGGACCTGCAGCGACGCCGGCGTCCTCCGGTGTCAACTCCGGGCGTTCGACGCGGAGGGTCGCTGGATGGGACAGCTCCTTCACAAGGTCGAAGAGTCGGCCCAAATCGTCCCCGCGAACACCCAGCTCGCGCTGCCTGCAGGCGTCGAGGACATCGTGCAACACGCGCTCCAGACATCGCGGTCATTCGCGGGTCTGAGCTTTAAGGCGATCGTGAAGAACCATGACCTCGCCCTCCAGATGATCGACAGGCTCGACAAGCAGGTAGGCGCGCTCACCCGCGAAAACGCGGATCTCCGGCAGCGACTCGCCGATCGGTGGGAGGTCACAGACAAGCTGCACTCGCACCAACTCGAGGACGATCTCGCCAGGGACAAAGCCGTCCGGCAAGGGCGCATCGCGGAGACACTCGTGCACGCGACAATGGCAAGGCTCTTCGGCCAGAGCACACCGGAGGGCCAGAGCATTCAGATTCGAATGGCGCACGCGTTCTTGCGGTCACTTTCCGACGAGCAGAAGCAGAAAATCGCCGAGGTATTGACGGAAGATCAGAAGATCGCGCTCTCCGAGCTGCTTCAAGGGGCAAGCGCGAATGGCGAAGGAACGGACGCCGACGGCGGCCGACCAGCTGCGGACGCTCACGCGGCTGCCGTGGCGGCAGCGGCGGCCAACGCAAAGGGGCCGAAGTGATGATGTCCATCGAGGGACGGTGAACTATGGGCCGCGCAGACGACTGGATTTCGCTCTTGTGGATCGATCTCATGAATCGCTTTTGCGAGACTCTCTTCTCCCAGGACACCGTCACCAGCGGACCGCCGCTCAATGCCAATCGCATCGAGGCTGAACTCGCCGCGTTGCGGCTGCAACATGCATTGCGCCAACAGAACACGTGCCCGGAGTGTCGCCGAAGCACCATCGCAAAGCAGAATCCCGACGCACCCGAACTCCGCGATCCAGTCGCGCCCTACCATCCGCAACAGTGTCCCTACCTCCGAAGGCTCATGGTCGACCTGGAGGACAGGCTCGCTCGCGATCCGGCGATGCGGCGCGAGTGGCATCGCCGCGCTCTGAAACGCTACGGAAAGTAGAGCCGCCCTTTGGCAACGTTGAGGGTCGGCTGCCGTTAAGTCGCGCGATGGCCGCGCGGATTGCGTGCTCGATCGCCGCTGGTACATTCCACGGTGGAGTGGATACACGTGCAGAACTCCTGGAAAGGCGAGGCTCCGGGATTCGACGTCGAAGCTGCAATTGCGTCCTTGGCTGCGTGGATTCTCGCTGACGCGGTGGCGAACGATGTCGAGGATCTGACGACCAGAACGGCGTCGGCCATCGCCAAGGCGACCGACCACATCGTCATGCACGATCACCAAGCCGAGACACCATGCCTCGCACAGCCGTGTCCGACGCTTGGCGTTTCGTGGTCGCTGACGTTGTGCGTCATGCACCAGCGCGAACGGAGCGTCTTCGCTCCATGGCTCGAATTTGCGGACCAAGCGGAGCACTCGGCAAGCGAGATCCGAAAACAATTCCGGCGGCTGCGACGCTGTGTCGCGGTGCTCCGAGAGGGGTCGAACGAACGGCACAGACTCGAGGCAGAGATGCACGCCCCTCCCGGCGCCCACGCGCATGACGTGCTCTGCGAGAATCCGATCACTGCTGTAGCCCATTGCCTCCAGACGGCGGGTGAGCTCGAAGCCGCTGCGGCGGCCATCCGCAAGCAGTCCAACATGCCCGAGTTCCGAAAACGTCCGCCGCCGAATCGTCGGCCCCTTCGAGCTACTGACCGGCGTTTGGCAGCACCTGCGATTCGACGGGGGCTTCACCTACGTTGCGATCGCCGCCCTGGTCCCGGACGAACAGGGTCCGAGAGGACTACCGGGTCGGATCAAGGCGGCGATGCGACGTCCCGACGCGAGATGGCAGTCTGCTAACGCTCGCCCGGTCCGCAAACGCAAGAAAACCAGCGACTGATAGCCGATCTAGACAACCGAGTGGCTCGGTCAATGAAGGCTCCCCTGCCTTGATTCCCCCTGACAGACGGCTCTTCGCGATTCATCGATCTCCAGCAGAGGTGATCACGATGATGAGCCCATTTCTCTTGCTCTCTGAATGTGCCGCGCACGCCCGCGTGCCGGTCAGTACGATTCGCCACTGGATAGCTGTCGGCAAGCTGCGGAGCGTCCGGCCGGGTCGACGGCGGATGGTTCGACGCGAAGATCTTGATGCGTTGCTGAACGGCGGTTCGTCGACGAGTGGTGCATCAGCTTCCCCTGGGCGCGAGGGATAGACGCCTCGTTCGTCGGAACACTTTCGAGAGGAACCCCGGTCGTGCACGCCGCCTTGAATGAATCGACTCCCACGCCCGTCGGACGGTTTGACACGTGGTCCGTTTGTGGTCACAATATGATCCATGGCGCCGGTCGAACGCGAACGAAGTTTTCGAGTCCGAATCTCCGACGAGGAATTGGGCATGGTCCATGCCCTCGCGGACGCCGAAGGACTGAGCGCGTCGGACATCGTCCGGCAGCTCATCCGACGCCATTACATCGAGAAGTTCGGAGACAAACCTCCGAAAAAGAAGCGCTGAAAAAGTGCCGCCCGCGGTGCGCTAACACCCGGGCGGCTGGTCCAACCCCGATTGTGACGAGGTCGAACATGAGCAAAGTACCGACTGATCCCCGCGCCGACAAGCAACCAGCCGGCGGCGTGGAGCTTTATCGCGCCCTCCAGGGGCTCGCCGACGAATACCGTATGCGCGCCGTGGCCGAGGCTGACAACGACGCGGCAGCGATTCACGTGGCGCTTCAAGCCTTGGTCCTGCGCGCCGCCCGAGCTGGGATCCACGTCCATTTGCACGTGCTCAGCGAGACCACGTGAGACGGCGAGCTGCATCATGCCGAAGCCGACGAAGACCGGCGTTCGCGGGCTCTACCGCGACGCCGACGGACGATACCGAATTGATCTGAGATGGAAGGACGCCAAGACCGGGGAGCAGCGCCGGTACAAGGAGCGCCTCCCGGTCGGCCTACCAGGTGCTGCGGCAAGGAGGCGAGCACAGGACGTGGTCGCCTCCGCGTTCGAAGGAACACTCGTGGCCAGGCCCGACGACAACGCTCCTCGCACGTTGCGGCAGGCATTCGACCGCTACCTCGACGAATGGGTCAAGGTGAATCTTCCCGAACGCGCCTACGTCGACCGCGGCAACCACGCGGATAACTGGGTGAACACCATCGGCGACGTCCCGCTCAAGATGCTGAGCCCCGTCCTGTTCGCGAAATTCAAGAAGGGCAGGCAAGCGAAGGAAAACGGCCCGGCAACCATACTGCGCAATTTCGCAACGCTCCGCCACATGCTCGGGCAAGCGGGTGAACTCGGTTGGCTCTCGAAGGAGCAGGTCGGTGAGCTACGGAAGAAGCTGACGCCTAAGGCTCTAAAGGAGAATCTCGGCTTGAAGGAACCCGACGGCCGTGTGCGCTGGCTTACGGACGACGAGCGCGCACGCCTCTATGCCACACTCGAAAAGGAGGGGCGCGAACCGTTCTACCGGGTCGTCCTCGCCGCGCTCCACAGCGGCCAGCGGCTCTCGAACGTAATCGGACTCGGAAAGGACGCCGTCGATCTACCCGCACGTCACATCAAACTCGTGAAGACCAAGAGCGGCAAGACCTACCATGTTCCGATCAATGACACGCTCGCGGCGATCCTCGAGACGGCGATGCGTGGGTCGCCGGGCCCCGTCGTTTTCATGAACGCATCGGGCGAGCCTTACACCCGATCAGGCGTGTCGTCTTTCTTTCGGAAGGTCGTCGAAGAAGCGGGCATCAGCGACTTTCATTTTCACGATCTGCGGCACGACTTCGCCACCCGGCTGAGCGACAACCAAGTTCGGCTGGACGTGATCTCGAAGTTGCTCGGACACTCATCACTTGCAACGACCCAGCGCTACGCACACGTTAGGGATCCGCTTCTTCGCGCAGCCGTCGCCGGTCTGGATACGCCCAACACTCGCGTCGCCGCCCTGCTTGGCGGACGGACCAGAGCGAGACGCATCGCATCCAATGCGCATCCGAGGCACCGACACAACCACGAACCTTCTTCGAAAAGGACGGGCAAATAGTCAGTTCGAACACCCATGGCCCGTCCAAAGAGGTTCGAAACGCATACACCGTCTCAAATCAACGCCCACGGATAGCTCGGCGCATTCTCTTCTTGCGATTACGTTCTCTCCTTGCAAGTTCCAGCGACTTAGTGGAGTCCAGTTCGATGCCAGGAGTGGCTTCCGTTTTCAGGGCCTCCTCAAAAAAGTCGAGTTGCTCGTCCGACATTCCAAATGTATCGGCAGCATTCGCTCGACCCGCTAATCCCCGACTATAGACAAGACGCAAGAAATTGGGCACTTCAGATAGCGGAAGCGGAGCGCCATCTTCTACGTGCCGCACCTTCTCGGCCACCGAGGCGAACCACTTCGCCATCCTGGCAAACTGAGCCTCCGGATCCGCGGTGGCCAACCACCGCGAGAGTTCATCACAGACCGAACCACTCTTTACACCGACACGAAAAACGATTGCCGCAATCGTTTCACCGTCAATAAAGTGACCTTTCCCCGCTCGAGCGTCGCCTCGAACAAACATGCCCGCAAGCGTCACCTCGCCTCTGGCCGTAATCCCAAAGACGGGCGAACCCGACATACCATCCAGAGAGTTGGTCATCGGTTCGAAGAACAGCGAGCGCAGGTTGGCGCTGGTTGGGCCGGTACCGTCACAAGCAGCATCAAACTCGAAAGGCCGCCACTGCGCGAAGTCGAGGCTCCTCCATTGGCGCTTCATGAGTTTGCGGGCTGCAGGGATTCTGCGATCTATTCCGTGCTCGATACTGCTCGTAGCTTTCGGAAATCCGAAGATCCGGAGGACGTCTCCTTGCACCGGCGACTTCGCGACTACGTTGTGCACTAGGTCGAACGCATCATCAGGACCTTCGTCGAAATCTGCTACCGCGATGTCGGAGAGATGATCGTAGGCGCCGGAATTGTACCAGTAGACCCGTTTCGGGACGAGCAACCTCGGATATGGGTCGCTAAGGTTATTTGCGACTCGAAAGTCGAGATAGTTGACCTTGTCCACGCCCAGCACGTGGCGGGCCGTACACGCGAATGATCGTCCGAAAAGGTGAACGTTGAAACATGTGCCTGAGAATCCGTGCCATTGCTCGGAGACCCACATGACGGGTCGAACCGCTTTCGCCGCATCCTCGAAACGCACTCGTTCAGTTTAGACGAGCAACATGGCTCCCCGAAGGAAAAGCAGCGGCGCAGACTGGGGTGTCTATGCCTTCCTGAGCCAGGTATCGAAGGACGACGTGTGATAGATGTGGGTCGTTACGTCGCTTTTCCGCCCCACCGCAACTCGCCACGTACTGCATGGACTCTCTACTCTGCTCAGCTTGCTTCCACGATCACGGCCTGCAGCTCGAGGCCTTAAGGCTCGGCGTTGAGGACGCGACGCCCTGCCCGACTTGCGGCGCCAGCGATGGTCGAAAGCTCGACGCTCCGCTTGTGGAGCAGCTCGCTCACACCTTCTTTGTTCGCGGTACAGTATGTAAACCAGACTTCGGAGCGTACCCGGAGCTTCAATTCAACAACAGCCGATATCCGGGTGACGACCTCGAGCTTTCGGCATCCCTTCAACACGACGTTCCCATGATTTCCGACGCGATCAAGATTGGCGTCTTCCGGTATGGACCGCGTTCTTGGATGTTTGGCGAAATAGAACCGCTGAAAGCGCTACAGGAACCGGGAACGCGCGATGCCGTCATGCGTCGCATCTTAACTGAGTACCCCAATCGAACCCTCGGACGTGACGAATCGTTTTATCGTTTGCGCATTGGCGTGCAGGATCCGAGGAGTCCCGCCGAATATGACACTCCGCCAGACGCGGTGCATGTCGATGGGAGACTGAATGCTCCAGACCTCCCAATCTTGTACGGATCGCAGGATTTGGAGGTATGTATTCACGAGTGCCGGGCGACGGTTGACGATCTCATTTTCGTTGCCACGCTGACAGCCACTCGGGACCTTCGACTTCTCGACTTGACTGCTCTTTTGACGGAAGACGTCACAGAATTCGAGAGCCTCGATCTCGCGGTGCAGATGCTGTTTCTGGCCGCCCGCCATTCATACGAGATTTGTCGGGCCGTTGCCGTCGCTGCGCGCGCCGAAGGCTTTGATGGCATCATCTATCCCTCATACTTCGGTCACGCTAGGGCCGGTGGGATCCCGTTCGAAGCTCCCTTCTATGGCATTTCGGTTCGACGCGTGCCGCAATTTGCCGAATACGCGCGGTCGAAGGTGATCCCGAATTTGGCGCTCTTCGGACGGCCGCTCGCGGAAGGCTCGGTTTCGCGACGTTGTATCAACCGGCTGATCTTGCATCGGGTTGCCTACGATGTGCGATTTGGCCCCGGGCACTTCTAGTCATGCACCAGAGCGGTCCAGGCCCCGACACTGAGACTTGCCACCTCATCTGCTCGCCTCGCTCGCCCCGTCCAGCGGGACTGGCGGCTCTTGCGTAATCGGGGAGTAGATGCCGTCGATCTCCGTCCACCACATCGGGCCGGCGATGACGGCCAGTGGATTTTCTGTCCTACCGGTTTTCCAATCGCCTCGGGACCGGGAACCGATGCACTCCGGGGGTGTCGTATCGCATGGCAGGCGTATTGCCATAGCAAACTCAATGTTACAGCATCCTTGTGTTTCTCTTGCGCCTCTTGTCATTGGCCTTGCGACGTCGTGCGCGCCGAGACGGCCTGCGTCACCGCCACCGGAAGCGCGACCGGCCACAAGGTCGGCCACGGCTCACGCTCGGGGATTCACGCTCCTAGTGGATGCGGATGCGTGCTTGCACCCCTCACCCGGTGTGTTCGACCCGAGCCTTCTCTTTGCGTACGAGAGCGCGCTCAGGGGCGCGTTGCTCCCCGAGTATCGCCCTGGGATGGTCTTATCGTTGGTCGTTCAACCCTCTTTCGCAACGTCCTATCTCATCTTCTTGGAAGCGAACGATCTGGATGGCGAACCGACTCTGTACCGTGTCGTTCTCCGACGCGAGCGCGACAGTTCGTGGGAGGAGATGATGAACGAGATGCACCGGCAACAGGGCGGCGCCTTTCATCTCGGCGAAAGCGAGCAGCAAGCAGCCCTCTCGCGCATGAAGATCGCCAACGATGAGATCGTCGCGACGCTGGACGGCGCAACCGGTAGGTTGATCCGAAGTGCCTGGGAGGGCGTCGTGGCCCGAACCCAATATCCACGAGAAGTTCTGACCGCACCCGATGGTACGGGAGTGGCCATCGGCAAAGCAGACGGGACGGAGTACTATTTCTGGGCGTCCGGTCAGAGTGGCGTGACGCACTCTCCAGAGGGAGGCACCTTGCTCTCCGACTTCGTTCAACTCGGCGAAACGTTGGGCGCATTCGTTTCGACGCCAGGTCCTCAGCGCACCTCCGTTCAGCGAACGCTAGCCGAGCGAGCAAGGTCCCTCGTCGTGCGCATCGCACGGAACGAATCCTGCGTGAAACCGTACGAACCACTGTCCGACAGCATGGGCCCAGTCGGCGCCGGGCGCGTCGCGGTGCCGAACGTGGAGTAGGGCGCGTATCCGGGCCCGAGCCTTGAGTTCACCAACCTCGAGTCCGGCTCCCGCCGGGCGTGACGTCCCGATGGCGCCTACGGAATGCGTTCCGTCGACTCCGCTCGTTCCAAACAGACTTCGTGCCAGACCCCGGGTGCCTCCTCAAGCTCGTAGATGACGTCGCCACCGTGATAGATGCCAACGCGAACAACGGTCGCCACCATATCGGCGTGGGTGACTTGCTCCGGTTGCAGTGGATTGTGGTGCTTCCAATTGCGGCGAAAGGATTCCAAAGTCAGCCGAGCTGCAATGCGCACCCGGTCACCCGGTTGGAACGCCGGCTCGTAGGGTTTCACCGCTCCATCGTAACCTGCGTTCTTACCGGGAAACCAGCTGCCTCGCGACGAATGAGAGAATCGCCACGACCTTGCGGACGGCGACCCTGAGAGACATCCTTGGGAAGTTGGTGTCCCAAGGTTAGATAGGAACGAGGAAGCCTACGTGATCGCCGCCTTCGAACGCATGCAAGCCCTCGACGGCTTCGTGAGGACTGCTCTTGAATGCAGCGTCTATGTGGCGCCGCTTGACCATGGGCTGACCTACGAAGAGTTGCTTGAAACTGGCGCGCGGCTTGGGTTCCAAAAAGGGGAACTGACCGATGCAATCGACCGAGTCGGGCCCCGCCGGACGTTCGGAGACTCTCGTATCCGACTTCCAAACGTGCCGCTGATGGCGGAGTTCATCATCGAACGGGAACCCGATTTCCGGAATGTCCATGCATTCGAGTTCGTGAACCTGTACCTGCAAAGACTCATTCGGGCGCACGGCAGGGGGGCCGGGCGCGTCCCCCGCAAGGTGCTCGTAGGAAGTGGCGTCGCCGAGGACCTTCCCGAGCATGACATCGAGGTGGCGATTTCGATGTACCTCGCCTCCGAACACTTCATCGAGAAGGATGGTTATCTCACGTTCGGATTGGGCCGCGAGAACTACGCGCTTCCGAGCGTTCAGGTGAGTCAGAACCGAATTCAACTCGAACCGGACCAGCGACGACGGCAAACCTACGAAGCTGTCAAGGACGCCATCCAGCGACGAACCGACGGCCGTCCGCCGTCGGCAGATCCACTCGTCGCGTTCGAGGCGTCGCTCGAAAGATTGGGGCACGGGCGCTTCCGCATCTGGTGGTCGCGGACTCTATCCGAGCTCAGCGTCTCGAATCCGGTCACCACACCACTCTCCACTTGCGTGCTTGCGGCGGCTCTCGCGGAAGGCGCTCTTACCTTCGTGGTCGGCCGAGCCAGGGACCTCGGATTGGCCACGATGAACTCCAAGACTTTTCAGGAATCATCGACGCGCTGGAAATTCGAGGATCTCTTGGCGAGCGCAAGCGCCGGAGGAAAGGACGCGATTTTTGATCCGAAATTGCGTGAGCGAGCCGATCGGCTCAATCGGATACGTCAAAGGATTCACGTGGGACGTCTAATGGCGGAGAAGCCGAGCGGTCCCATTCCAGACACTAGGCCCGAAGAGGCCGAGGAAGCGCTTGAGACGGTGAAGATGCTTCTCCGCCGCATCCTGGACTGGCTTGACGAGCACCCGTCCCCCGAAGGGACGCCAGCGTAGCGATCGTGCGCGGCTGTCATGGACAGCCAACTCATTGCCCCCGCATTGCCCCCACCCCGTTTTCCGCCGCTCCGCCCCGATCTCAAAAACCTCAGTGTTTCCACTGGCGCGCCCGGACCGATTCGAACGGCCGACCACCGGATTCGAAGTCCGACGCTCTATCCAGCTGAGCTACGGGCGCAAGGAGCTGCTTTGATTGTTTGTTCTGCTTTTCTGGAACCGTCGCCGATGCCGTTCTGCCACAGGCTCCGGGAATTGGAAAGCGGCTGGGTGCCATCCTCGCCCAACGGCAGGCGCTGCGCTAGAGTCCGTCCATGCCCAGCACGGCGATCGCGCTCTCTACCGCGTGCGCGTTGGCCACGTCGGTCCTCCTCGGTTGTAGCTCGACAGGGTCCCTCGTGGCGAGCTCCGATCCGCCTGACGGGACCGACGGGAGCTCACCCCCGAGCGACGTAGCCACTGGCGAGATCAGCGACGCCACCGCTGGCGAGACGAGTGCCCTCGCCTGCTCGGTCATGGACCCCACATCCTGCCCGGATCCGGCGCCCCACTATGCCGACGTTGCCCCGATCTTCCAGAGCCGCTGCGTCTCCTGCCACTCCGGAGACTCCGGTCCGTGGCCGCTCACCGATTACGGAAGCATCCTCGCGTGGGAAGACATCGTTCGCTCAGACCTGCTCGGCTGCACCATGCCCCCGCCCGACGCGGGCATATCCATGACCCGCGATGAGCAGATCGCCATCCTCACCTGGATTCGCTGCGCGCTGCCCCCGTGAGACTCGCTGGGAGCCTCAGCGCACCCGCGCTAGAGTCCCGGGCCGTATGAGCGAAGCCGAAGCAGAGGCCGGCGGCCTGGCGTCTCCGGAAGCCGAAGGCGCGGCCGCGAGCGATGCCCTACGGCGGCGTGGCGCCTGGTCGGACCGCGACGCGTTGACGCGGGCGCTCGTCGTCGCGGCCATCGCGATGATCGCCTACCTCTACGTCAACATCCTCATGTTTCGCTACGGACGCGATCAGGGGATCTACGCGACCGTGGCGGACTCGATGCTCCGCGGCGGAATGCCGTATCGCGACGCATGGGATTTCAAACCTCCCGGCATCTACATCATCTATGCGGCAACGCGGGCAGCGCTCGGCTCCGGACAGTGGGCGATCCGATTCGTCGAGGTGGTGGGACTCACTTCGCTCGTGGGAGCCTTCGTCATCCTTGCGCGCCGCTTTTTTGCCGATGCACGCATCGGAATCATCGGCGGTGCGCTCGGCGTTCTCGTCCATGCCGAGCTCGAGTTCTGGCATACCGCTCAGCCCGAATCGTTCGGGGGCATGCTGACGGCGTGGGCCATCGTCCTCGCGACGTTCGAGCCTTCACCTGCCGATGCGCGCGGCGCGCGAAAACAGCTCGCCTCCTGGACCCTCGCCGGCATCGTTTACGGTTTTTGCTTCCTCTTGAAGCCTCCGCTCGGTGGAGGTGCGCTCGTATCGGCCGCGTTCGCCGCCGTCGCCATGAACACCAAGCAGCGAGGCCGCCCGTTGCCCGCGCGAATCCGCGCGTTGGCATCACCCTTCGTCTGCATGGGCGCGGGTAGCGCGCTCGTCATCGGAGCGTGCGCTCTCTGGTTCGTTGCGCGGGGCGCGTGGCGCGAGCTCTACGACACGCTCTTCGTGTTCACTCCGCGCTACACGAGCCTCGGGTGGGAGGGAGCGACGGTCCCCGGCATGGTGTACCTCGCGCTCGAGGAATGGCTCGTCGACCTATCGAGTGCCAACGCAGTGGGCATCCTCGCGGCGTTCATCCTCGCGCCCGTCGCACTCAAAGAACGGGAGGGAATCCTCCACCTGCTCTTCGTGGTCGCTATCCAGCTCGTCGGCGTAGCGATGCAGGGGAAGTTTTTCCCGTACCATTATGGAGCGTCCGTTCTCCTCGGGTCGCTCATCGCGGGGCTTGGAGCGTTCAAGCTGTGGCAGCGCGCAATCGCCAAGGGGCCGCTCGGCGTGCTCGCGTACACCGCGGTCTTGCCCGTCGTCTTGTATGCCCGATCCGCCACCCGCAACACCGAGACCGATTTCTTGGACCGGTGCCTCGCCCGGCAGAAGCTGATTTTTGGTGGGTCGGACGCGACGCGCGACGCCGTGGACGGCAGGCTCTACTCGGTCGCGGACGTCTCGTACGACGCCGACCGACGCGTCGCCGACCTCCTGCGCCGCGAGCTCTCGCCCGACGAGCTCGCATTCGTCTGGGGGTTCGAGCCCATGATCTACGATTTGTCAGAGCGGAAGCCGGCAACGCGGTTCATCTACGACGTTCCCCAGCGGGTCGCGTGGTTCAAGGATCGGGCGCGCGCCGAGCTCATGGCCGATCTCGATCGCCACCCGCCGAGAGCGATCGTCGTCGAGCACCGGGACGTCTTCCCCGCCGTCACGGGCGACGCCATCGACAGCGCCGACACGCTGAGGCGATTCCCGGCGCTCGACGCGCGCATCCGCGAGGGCTACGCTCTCCTGACGACGATCGAGGACTTCGACGTTTATCTGCGACGCTAGCTATTTGCTCTGCTTGCCGCGGTTGGCCCACGCCGTGTTGAACTCGCGGATCGTTTCATCGGTGCGCGGGTTCCATAGCATCTTGCGCAGGATCGCCGGGGGCACCGTGACGATGTGAGCGCCCGCCATGAGCGCCTCGTTCACGTCCATCATATGACGGATCGAGCCTACGATGATCTTGCTCTCGAGCTTCTCGCGGTCGAGGATCGCTCGCGTTTCGCGAATGATGGGCTCGACGTCGTAGCCCATGTCGCGAATGCGGCCCGAGAACAAGCTGACGTACGTCGCGCCGGCGAGGGCGGCGAGATAGGCCTGATTGAAGGACATCAAACAGGTGACGTTCGTGTGCACGCCGCGCGACGCTAGGTTGTGCAGCACGCGCAGTCCCACTTCGCTGAACGGCACCTTGATGCAGATGCGATCGGGCTTCCAGGCGTGGTACTTCGCCGCCTCGTCGAGCATTGCCTTCTCGGTCTCGGTCGTGAGCTCGACGGACACGTCGCCGCGCGACACCTCGACGACCTCTTTGATGCGCGTCTCGAGATCGACGTTCCCCCCTTCCTTTGCGATGATGAGGGGGTTAGTGGTGATGCCGGAGAGAATGCCCCAGGCGCTGATGTCTTTAATTTCTTTCGGATCGGAGCTGTCTAGGAAGATCATGTTCGGTCGAAGTCGAGGATAGCACGGACTAAGGCGGGAAGCTTAGCTGCATGGCAGTCCGGAGCTCCAGCGGGCCCGGCGCGCAGTGGGCAAAGTTCGCATCGATTATCCGCGAAAAGAAGCGCTGCGCGCACCCCCGCAGCGCGAGCGGCCTCGACGTCAGAAGCCGAATCCCCGATCATCCACGTTTTTTCGGGTGTGCCGCCGAGCGCCTGGATGGTCTCGAGGAGCAGCCCGGGCTTCGGCTTTCTGCAGTCGCACGGGCCGACCAGGGAGGGATCGCCGCCTGACCCGCCATCCGGGTGGTGCATACAGACTGCCACCTTGGCGATCGGGATGCCCCGTGCGGCGAGCGTGCCGACGAGCGCCGCGTTCGTTCGGTCGACTGCAGCCCGTGAGAAGTGCCCCTTGGCGGGGCCGGGCTGGTTAGTGACGATCGCCAGAACGTAACCCGCATCGACGAGCGCGCCGAGGCCTTCGGCGACACCGTCGAGAAGGCGCAGCTGGCTTGGGTGGAAGGCCGTTGTGATCGTGCCGGTCTCCTCGTCGCGAACGACATCGATGAGGGTGCCGTCCCGATCGAGCAGCGCGAGCCGAGGCTGTTCCGAACGGCTCATCCGCTACGAACGGTGCAAGTTGGCGACGATGCGCGCGCCGTCGACGTCGAACCGGAACCTGAGCTGCCGCAGGCCGCGCGCGATCATCGCTTCGATGACGCGCCTTTTTTCCTGCGGCCGCGTGTAGAACATGAAAAAGCCACCTCCGCCGGCTCCCATCAACTTGCCGCCAATGGCGCCCGCCTTGCGCGCCGATTCGTAATGCTCGTCGATCACCGAGTCGGTCATCTTCGATGCGAGCTTACGCTTGTTGGTCCAATGCTCGTGGAGCAGCTCGCCGTAGGAATCGATGTTGCCAGACACGAGGATGCGTTTCACCTCGTGGCCGAGCGCCTTGATGCGATGCATGCGCTCGATCGTGCTCTGGTCGAGGCTTCGCACGCGCTGGCCCTGTTCAGATAGCACGACGCTCGCCGCGCGCTCGACGCCCGAGTAGATGATGCAGAGGTTGTTCTGCAGATCATCGAGCACTTCGTCCGCCACCGGCACGGGCTCGACCTCGACCGTGCCGTCCGTTTTGAACGTGAATGCGGTGACGCCGCCGAACGCGGCGATGTATTGGTCTTGTTTGCCAATGGGCTCGCCAAGGCGATTGATCTCGAGCTGACAGGCCTGCTCGGCAAGCTCGCCGCTCGTGCAGAAGCGGCGCCGGTAGGTGTGGAGGGCATTGAGCAGCGCGACCGTGAAAGACGACGATGAGCCGAGCCCGGAGTTGGCCGGCACGTCGGCGACACTGGTCAACTCGATCCCCTTGGTGACACCCGTCATCTTGAGGGCTTCACGGAAAATGCGATGCTCGATCTTCTCGACGTCGGCGACAATCTCGGTCTTCGAATACGAGAGCCGGATGTCCTCGTAAAACCGCTTGTTCGCCGACACGTACACGTACTTGTCGATCGCAGACGCAACGAGGAAGCCGCCGAACTGTTCGTAGTAGGCGGGAATGTCAGTCCCCCCACCACCCAAGGAAAAGCGTACGGGAGCGCGCGAGATGATCACGTCTTGACCCTGGTGGGCGCGGCCAAAAGCCCCGCCGATAGTTGTCGATCGAATTCCAAAAGACCGGCTTCCGAGCCGATTTCGAAAAACCTCGCATGGGCGACGTACGCGCGCAAGCGCCGTTGCTGAGCGAGCTCCGTCTGGATCTGGTCGAGCCCCCACCGTTGACCCGGAGGAATCCGCAGAATGACTTCACGTCGCAGCGCGGTCGCCCCATAGTCGATGTGATCGAGCCGGGGATCGCTCGTCCCCTTCTGGTAGCGCTCGACCCAAGGCTCGCCCCGCTCGTCGGCGCGGATGGTAGTGTTGCTGGCATCCCATTGCCCTTCGTTTTTGAAGACCGACATCACGCCGTCCGCGTCGGCGTGTTCGCCCAGGGATCGGAGTGGTCCCGCGTAGTCGAATGGCAGGTAACTATCCCCGTAGGTTACGAGAAATCGAGGTGCGAGCTCGTTCGACGCCCGTCGGATGGCCCCCGCCGTCCCGAGCAACTGGTCCCCGTCGCTAGCGTACCGGACCTCGATGCCGAACGCGCTCCCGTCTCCGATCGTGTCCCGAATCTGGTCGCCGAGATGGGCAATACAGAGCAGGACGCGCGAGTAACCGCAGCTTGCGAGCCGTTCGAGCTGCCAAGCGCCGAATGGACGGCCGGCGACAGGAAGAAGAAACTTCGGGACCTTCTGGGTGCGGGGCCCGAGGCGCGTGGCGAGCCCGCCAGCCAAGATGACCGCCTGCATCTCCATGGACGCGGGGCTTCTACCATGAGCCCTCGATCCGTGACCGGGGTTGGCCTCCCAAAACCGCAAACTTGCCAAAAACGAACGTTCGTTCTATTACTACCCTCGTGAGCAAAGGTGAGGTCACCCGCAACGCGATTCTCGAGCACGCGTCCAGTCTGGCGACGAAGGTTGGGCTCGAAGGGCTGACAATCGGACGCCTCGCCGAGGATCTGGGGCTTTCGAAAAGTGGCCTATTCGCGCATTTTCAATCGAAAGAGGCCCTTCAGCTCGCGGTCGTCGAATACGCGGCGGAACGGTTCATCGATGCGGCAGTGAAGCCGTCCTTCACGGCTCCGCGAGGCGAGCCGAGGGTCCGAGCGCTCTTCGAGAACTGGCTCTCTTGGCCGAGACGAAGCGGGCTCGCGGCGGGCTGCTTTTTCGTCGCTGCTTCGGTCGAGCTCGACGATCGCCCCGGACCGGTACGCGAGCGCCTGGTCCAGCTCCAAAGGGATTGGCTGGACGCCATCGCTCAGGCGGTGCGGATCGCGATCGCCGAAGGGCATTTTCGAAAGGACGTCGACCCCGATCAGTTCGCCTACGAGACGTATGGGATCATGCTGATCACGCACCATTGCGCGCGCCTGCTTCGCGACCCCGCGGCCGAGGGGCGCGCTCGCACTGCCTTCGAAAGCCTGCTCACCCGGGCACAAAAGCAACGGACGAAACCCGATGAAAGGTGACCCATGAAAACGGACGTACTCACTATCCCACTGCCCGATAAAAGCACGAACGTTCGATTGTTGCATTCCCTAGATGTCCGGCGAGCGTCTTTCCAACTTCTGAGTTGGCTCGCTCCCACGACAGCCGCGCGCGTCGCGGCCAAGTTCTTCTTGACGCCCCCTGCCGCTCGACCCCTCTCGCACGACGCACGAGCCCTCTTCGCCGCCGCGGACGACAGGTTCTCGGTGAAGCTTGAAACCGACTTCGGAGGGACCCGCGAGACGTCGTACGTGAGCGTCTCCCTATGGGGCAAGGGCCCGGCCGTTTATCTCTTGCACGGGTGGGGCGGTAGGAGCTCGCAATGGGGGTCGTTCATCGAGCCGCTCGTCCGAGCGGGATATACGGCGGTCGCGCTCGATGCACCGGGGCATGGCGATTCCCCCGCCTCCCGGACCTCGATTTTGCACTTCGCAGCAGCGCTCGCCGCTGTCGTCGAAAGCGTGGGACCGGCCCGGGCGCTGATCGGGCACTCCCTTGGAGGAGCGGCCGCCTCCCTCGCGATGAGGCGTGGGCTCTCGATCGAGCGCGCTGTCTTCGTGGGGGTCCCCGCCGACCCGGCGGCTTTCTTCGATCTATTTTTGACGCGCCTCGGAATTCCGGACCGACTCCGCGGGTCCATCCGCGCCCGTGTCGAAAACGAATATGGCTTCAGTTGGCGTGACCTCAAGGTCTCGGCGCGAGAAGCGAGAACGCGTCTCGGGCACGACGTGCCGGCCCTTGTCGTACACGACTCGAGCGACAAAGAGGTCGACTATCGTGATGCCGCGCGGATCATCGAGGCCTGGCCCGATGCCGTGCTTTTCACGACCCATGGGCTCGGTCATCAGCGCATCCTGCGCGACCGAGAGGTCGTTCACCGGATCGTTTCGTGGCTGACGGCCGCATCGACGCTTCCGAGCGCGTGACGCGCGAGCGCTGGGCCTGCTACGCTCGGTTCTCTGCACCGAATTCGGTCGAAGCAGGCAGGCCGAAGGCCGTGCCGAGTAACATGCCGGGTGCGGCATCGGAGCCACCATGGTCATCACAATGCACAAGGACGCAACGGCTGAGCAGATTCGCGCCGTCTCCGACCGCGTCCGCGAACTTGGGTACATCCCCCACGAGATGCCCGGGGCGCAGCGAACGGCGATCTGCATCACGGGAAATCGGGGACCCCTCGATCCGTCGCTCTTCACCCGCTTCGAAGGCGTCGCCGACGCCGTTCCCATTTCCCAGCCGTACAAGCTCGTCAGCAGAGAGATCAAACCCGACCCCACGGTCGTCGAAGTGCTCGGCGTCAAAATCGGGGGGGGCCCGTTCTGCGTGATGGCGGGGCCGTGCTCGGTGGAGTCGCGCGACCAGGTGATGGCGATCGCCGAGCACGTCCACAAACACGGAGCCAACGTTCTGCGCGGGGGAGCTTTCAAGCCGCGCACGAGCCCCTACGATTTTCAAGGCCTGAAAGAAGAGGGCCTCAAGATTCTCGCCGAAGCGCGCGAGGTGACGCGGATGCCCATCATCACCGAGGTCAAGGATGCCGAGACGCTCCCGCTCGTCGCCGAGTACGCCGACGTGCTGCAGATCGGCGCCCGAAACATGCAAAACTTCTCACTCCTCGAGCGGGTCGGCGAGCTCGGCAAACCGGTGATGCTCAAGCGAGGGCTCTCCTCGACGGTGAAGGAGTGGCTCATGGCAGCCGAGTACATCGTCTCGCGAGGCAACCGGAACGTGATCCTCTGCGAGCGCGGTATCCGCACGTTCGAGACGCTGACCCGCAACACGCTCGACCTCGGCGTGCTCCCCCTTCTGCGGAGCATCACGCACCTTCCCATCATCGTCGACCCATCCCACGGAACCGGCGTCGCCAAGGCCGTGACACCGCTCGCGCGCGCGGCGGCGGCGACCGGCGTCGACGGAATCATGGTCGAAGTCCACCCTGAACCAGCGAAAGCGCTGTCCGACGGGCCGCAGGCGCTCACCTTCCCCATGTTCGAAGAGATGATGCGCGACGTGCGGCGCATTGCAGAGGTCATGGGGCAGGCGATCTGACCAAAGGCCAGCGATGCGTCGAAGAACCGCTGGTGTGCGCCGGGCCGAGGAGCTTCTCCGGGCGAACGAAAGGGACGCGCTCGGCGCCGACGTCGAGACCGCCATCGCCATCCTCGAACCGTTCGTCACCGAAGAGCGGCGCGCTCGGCTCACCGAGGTCATCGCCGAACGGTTGGACGCGGTCACGGTGCTCATGGATGCTCCTCACGACCCGCACAACGGCGGCGCCGTCGTTCGCTCGTGCGATGCGTTCGGCATCCAAAGACTCCACGTCGTAGAGCGGCGGGAGCCTTTTCTGGTCGCCACCACCGTCGCGAGGGGTTCGGAGAAGTGGGTCGAGGTGGTGCGGCATACTTCGGTGGACGCCGCAGCAACCGAGCTTCGAACGCGCGGTCATGAGTTCATCGCCGCCGATCCCCGGGGAAGCCTCTCGCCGGACGATTTGCGCGCCATCCCCCGCCTCGCGCTGGTCATCGGAAACGAACGGCAAGGAATCGCCGCCGACCTTCGCACCCTGTGCACGCGTGCCGTCCGGGTCCCGATGCGCGGGTTTACCGATAGCCTCAATCTCAGCGTCTGCACGGCCGTCCTGCTCGCGGCCGCGGTCGCCGGTCGGCGGGGGGACCTCGGGGAAAGCGAACGCCGACGGCTCTACGCGAAGGGACTCTATTTGACCGTCCCGCGGGCCGCCGAGCTGCTGCTCCCGCCGCCCTTCGGGATGCCGGGCGGGGAACCGACGCACAGCGGCGACGGGGCTCGCGAGAGAGGGCGCGCGAAAGCAACCGACCCGTGACACCCCCACGCTTCTATACTACCGTCCTCGGCGCTGGAGGGTCACGAGCGCTATGGCAAGAGCTAGCACAACAACGCATGGGGCGAGCGCTGTCCTAGGAAAGGGCGCTCACCTTCGAGGACGAATCGCCGGCGACGGCGATCTTCGTGTCGAGGGCGTCATCTCCGGCGACGTCGCCGTGAAGGGCGATTTCGTCATATCGGACGGCGCCGAGGTCAACGCCGACGTGCAGGCGCGGGCCGTCGTCGTGGAGGGAGCGCTCGAGGGCGACATTTCGGCGACCAGCACCGTCGCCATCCGCGCGAGCGCGCGCGTAGCCGGAGCCATCCGGGGCTCGAGCATCTCCATCGAAGAGGGCGCGAACGTCTCCGGGCGTATCGACGCCGAGTTCGATCTTCCTCCGGAGCTCGGCGGAAAGTCCGGGCGCTAATCAAGGAGCGGAGAACGAGGAACCACCATGGCCAACACAGTCATTGCGCAAGGCATTACTATCGAGGGCGAGCTCACCTCGGACGAAGACGTCCTCATCCAGGGCACGCTCCGCGGCAAGCTCGTCTCGAAGGACCGGGTGAACGTCGAAAGCGGAGCCGTCGTGGAGGCGGACATCTCAGCGGCGTCCCTCGCGGTCGGCGGCCAGATCACCGGAAACATCACGGCGACGGATCGGGTCGATCTGATGGCGGGAGGCCGGCTCGTCGGCGACGTCAAAGCATCGCGTCTGACAATCGCCGACGGTGCGTCGTTCAAGGGCAACGTCGACATGGACGTCTGAAAGGACCCGAGTTAGGAGCGTCTTAGGCGGGCGGGCCATTCGAGGAGGAAGCATGGCGGACGTCACAGTGGTCGGACAGGGAATTTTCCTTCGCGGCAGTATCCGGGGCGAAGGAGACCTCGAGATCCGCGGCAGGATCGAAGGCGACGTCGAAGTCAGCGGGGAGGTGACGATCGGCGACGGGGCCCTGATCAAGGCCGACGTGACGGCTCGGCGCATCACGGTGCGCGGCGCGGTCGCCGGCAACCTGAAGGGCGAAGATGGGGTCAAGCTCGAACAAGGGGCCCGGGTCGTGGGCGATTTGCGCGGCGCGTCGATCGGAATCGCCGAAGGAGCGCTGCTCCGCGGCAACGTGCAGACGGGACAGGGGGCGGAGGCCAAGGGGCGGAGCCGCGCCGCCGCGGCGCGGCCAGCGGTGCGACCCGAGCCGCGCAAAAGTCCCGTCGTGGCAACGGCTGCAGCGCGCGATAAGAACGGATCCCCGCGCAGGGGTGCCGTCGCCGCCGAGGAGAGGACCGGGCCGCCGCCGCCCGTCGTCCCCGCGTTGAAGAAAGGGGCCCGCGCGGCATTGCGCAAGCGCTCGCGATGAGCGAAGCGCGCGCCCGCCTGGTCACACTGCTTCGAGAGCGCTCGTTCGAGCAGAGGCGCGTGATCCTAGCGTCGGGCAAAGAGAGCGATTTTTTCATCGACTGTAAGCAGACGGTGCTCACCGCCGAGGGGCATGCGCTCACGGGGGAGCTGATGTTCGAGGCGCTGGCCCAGCTTCCCTCGTGTCATGCGGTGGCGGGTGTCGAGCTCGGAGGATGCCCCCTTGCGAGCGCGGTTTCGCTGGTGAGCTTCCAAAAGGGACGACCGCTTGCCGCCCTCTACGTGCGAAAAGAGGCAAAAGACCATGGCACGAAGCGTCTCGTCGAGGGAGACCGCTCCATCATCCCCGGCATGCCGGTCGCCGTCCTCGAAGACGTCATCACCACGGGCGGCTCGACGCTCAAGGCTGTCGACAAGCTCGAGCAAGCTCGGGTGAAGGTCGTCGGCGTCGTTGCCCTCGTCGACCGCCTCGAGGGAGGGGCGGAAGCCATTCGGGCGGCGGGCTTGCCGCTCGTCTCCATCGCGACCCGCCGCGACTTCATCCCAGACTGACGAAACCTCGTGGTAGTCTGGTCCGGGGCACGATGAGGGCTTGGGCGCTTTCTCTCGCGCTATCGATGAGCGCATCGCACCTGGCGTTCGCCGAGGAGAACAAGCCTCCCGAGTACGACGAATCCGCGCTGAAGGCTGCGCTCGACGAGGCTCCCGGCACGCGCAAGGAGACGGCGAAGCCGGGCGCACCGATCGAGGTTCCCCCTCCGCCACCGCGAAAGAGCGGGCTCGTGGTCGAAGGGAGCTTCGGGGCGATGGGATTTTTGGGCAAGCTCGGCAACATTTCGCCCACCGCTTCCTCGTTCCACTTTCAGCTCGGTTTCGAGCCATTCCGTTGGCTCATGGCATTCGGAGAATGGGACCTGTCATTCACGAGCACGCGCTATTCACCGCCCGCGCGCGGCTACGGCATTTACGCGTTCGGCGGGGGCGGGCGTATCACCATCGGCCTTGGCGATCGGGTCTCGACGTACGGGCAGGTGGATTTCGGTTTGACGACGACGAGCAGCAACGTCCTGCACACATACGGCTTTTACGATGCCGAGAACCTCAATGGGTACATCGGGGGGACCGTGGGTCTCGAGTGGTACCAGGTCGACCCGCATTACGCGCTCGCCCTCTACGCCGGCGTTCGCGATACACAAGGTTTCGTGCGCCAGATCCCAGGGGACGTGGGGCTTGCATGGCGAGGCGGGGTCTCGATCCGTTACGCATTCTGATTGAAACCCGAAGCCCGCTTGCGCACCTTTGCCCAGGCCGCTAGAAGCCTCCATCCATGCCCCCGAGCCTCGGCCACTCGACATGAATCAGGACCTTCTCTTCGAGATCGGCGTCGAGGAACTGCCTTCGTCGTTCGTCGCCGCCGCGCTCGCGGCGTTGCCGGCCTTGTGCAAAAAGCGCCTTTTGGAGTTGCGCCTCCAGCACGGCGATGTACGCGCATATGGAACGCCTCGCAGGCTCGCTCTCGTGGTGCGCGATCTCGCCGAACGGCAGGCGGACTTGCGGGAGGAGCTCACCGGACCGCCGGTCAGCGCGGCTTTCGATCGCGAGGGCAAGCCGACAAGAGCGGCCGAGGCTTTCGCCGGCAAGCTCGGCTGTCAGGTAGCCGAGCTTCGGACCGTCCAAACTCCCAAAGGCAAGTATCTCGCTGGAACGCGCCACGAGATCGGAAAAACGACGCTCGAGCTCTTACCCCCGGCCCTCTGCCAGATCGCAAAAGAAATTCCTTTTCGAAAGTCGATGAGGTGGGGCGCCGGGGACGCGACGTTCGGACGGCCCATCCATTGGCTCGTCGCACTGCTCGGAGAAAAGCTGGTCGACCTCACCTTCGCAGGGATCGCGAGCGGGAGGACATCGCGCGGCCATCGGTTTCTCTCGCCTGGGGCGATCGAGCTCCGCAAAGCCGGAGACTACCTCGGGGCCTTACGCGCCGCCCATGTCGTGGTCGATCCCGACGAACGCATGTCGATGATGCGCGAGCGGCTCCTCGCGGCGTCCCGCGAAGCCGGCGGCTCGCTCATCGAAGACGCGTTCCTCCTGGACGAGAACCTCGGCCTGGTCGAGGAGCCGCACGTCGTCGCCGGCACGTTCGAACCCGCGTACCTTTCGCTTCCAGAAACCGTGATCCTCGAGGTGATGCGCGGCCACCAGCGCTACTTCGGCGTTCGCGGGGAGGGGCAGCGCCTGCTTCCGCGCTATCTCGCCGTCGTGAACACGGCCGAGAACCCCGACAACATCCGCCGGGGCAACGATAGCGTCATGCGCGCGCGGCTCGCCGATGCCCGCTTCTTCTACGACGAAGACAGCAAGGTGCCGCTGGCCGAGCGCCGCAAAAAACTCTCCGGCATCGTGTTCCAGAATCGACTGGGGCACATGTTGGCCAAGTCCGAGCGGGTCGAGCGACTCGCGAGCGAGCTCGCCAAGTTGCTCGGTTTCGGGACGGACGTCGCCCTTGTGGCGTCCCGAGGCGCCCACCTCGCCAAGGCAGACCTCGTTTCGCTGATGGTCGGCGAGTTTCCCGATCTCGAAGGTACGATGGGGCGAGAGTACGCGGTCGTTCAGCGAGAGCGCGAAGCCGTGGCCGACGTGATTCGCGATCACTATGCCCCGCGGGGCGCGAAGGATCCGGTGGCTCCGACGGACGCCTCGGCGCTCGTCGCGCTCGCCGATCGCTTCGACACGCTCGTCGGCTGCTTCGGGATTGGTCTTTCGCCGACCGGCGCGGCCGACCCATTCGCCCTTCGCCGCGCCGCGCTCGGCATCCTTCGCACGATCCTGGCACGCCGCTACGACCTATCGCTCGGCGAGGCGATCGAGAGAGCCTACGCCGGTTTCGCCGCGGTGAAGCTCGACCTTGCTTTACCAGATCTGGCAGCCAAGCTCGCCGACTTCTTCCGCGAGCGGCTCCGGGGTCTCCTTCTTGCCGACGTTCCCGCCGACGTCGCGGATGCATGCCTCGCACCGGATAGCGATCGCCCCTCCGACGTCCACGCGCGGGCCGTCGCGCTCGCCCTGCTCGAACCTGCCGTTCGAGCGAGCGCTGGCGAGGTCTTCAAAAGGGCGACGAACATCGCCAAGGAAGCGCCGAGCGGAGCGCCCCTCGGTCCGACCGAAGTGTCCAATGAGGCCCCGCCGGCGGAGCTGGCTCTTTTTTCCGCGTACGCTCGTCTCGAGCAGGACCTCGATAGAGCACGCGACGGGAGCGACTGGGCCAAGGCGTTCGCCGCGATCGCCGCGTTCGCGCCCGTGCTGCACAGATACTTCCAGGACGTCTATGTGATGGTGGACGACGAGAAGGTGCGAAGCAACCGCTTGCGCCTCATGCGCGCGATCAGCGAACGCTGCTCGCGCGTCGCCCACTTTCAGCTGCTCTCCGCGGCCGGCACGCCCGAAGCAGCACCGGCCGCCAGCTAGTATTGGTCTCCCGAACCAGGCGACCACTCTGGTCGTCAGGGCACAACGAACAAATCAACCGCCAAGGGGCCAAGGCCGCCAAGAATTTCCGGGTGGTTTTCGGCTTGGCGCTCTTTGCGCCTTGGCGGTCTCCGAGACTCGGCCATAGGTCTTTGGCGGCTAGGTATATTTCTGTGGGGAGCTGTATAGCCGTTCGAGGCGTTCGCGCGCACCTCGGGCGTCGATGCCCCGGATTTCGACAATCTTGCGCTTGCCGCTTCGGCCTGCCACCAAGGTCACCTCGCGCGTGGCAACGCCGAAGATCCGAGCGAGCTCGCGCGCGAGCTCCGTGTTGGCTGCGCCGTCGGTAGGCGCGGCGGCTAGCGCGACCCAGAGAGCGCCGCTCCTCACGCCGAGAACCCGGCTTCGCGGAGCTCTCGGCCGCGCTTGCACGGCGAACCGCACGGCGCCACCGCGATCGGTGAGCGTCAGCGCGGCGATATCCAAGCCTTCCGTCGCCACGAGCTCATTTGGGCATCGAGCAGATGGACGCGCCCGCAGCTGGCATGTAGCACTCGCGGGCGTAGTCCATCACCATACGGTCGGTGTTGAAGCGCCAGCCGAGCGTCTGAATCGCGCGCTTCATGCGGAATACCCAGCCGCGCGGTACGTCGTGCTCGTCCCGCTCGTAGTAGAGAGGGATGACCTCTTTCTCCAGCGTCTTGTAGAGTGAATCGGCATCGCGACGGTCCTGCTCGTCGGCGTTGACGTGCACCGTGCCGTCGCCAATCGCAAAACCGTTGAGGCCGTCATACGCTTCCGCCCACCAGCCGTCGAGGATCGACAGGTTGAGGCCACCGTTGAGCAGCACCTTCTGACCGCTCGTGCCGCTCGCTTCTTGGGGCCGACGCGGGTTGTTCAGCCACACGTCCACCCCCTGGACGAGATGCCGCCCGACGTTGATGTCGTAGTCTTCGACGAACATGACGCGACCCTTGAACTCCGACATGAGCGTCGCCTCGTGCACCCGACGAAGGACCTCCTGGCCCGGTCGATCGTTGGGATGAGCCTTGCCGGCGAAGACGAGCTGCACGGGGCGCTCCGGATCGGTGAGCATTCTGAGAAGACGCGGAGTGTCGGAGAAAATGAGATGCGCGCGCTTGTAGGTGGCGAACCGCCGCGCAAAACCGATGGTGAGCGCGTCCGGATCGAGGGCCGTCTCAGCCGAACGTACGAGCTCGTCGGGATATCCCGCGCGGCGCCGCTGCTCGGACGAAACCCGCTTTCCAGCACATTGGGATCCTAAGCTTAGAATTCCACGTGGACAAGTTGTCGCGG